>ERZ1034973.147-NODE-147-length-47054-cov-77.604736_pt1 | contig 47054 bp, 69 predicted proteins | sample MGYA00520686_ERZ1034973 | MGnify/ENA primary metagenome ERZ1034973 (study PRJEB33766, sample SAMN09781775) | gut metagenome | biome: gut microbiome | host: Homo sapiens | place: Madagascar | study: EMG produced TPA metagenomics assembly of the PRJNA485056 data...
CCAAACGTTAATAGAGAAGGCTATCTCAATCAATCACAAATCGCAAGAAAAGCTCGTAACCATGCAGGTTGCGGGCTTTTTCTATACTTCTGCTATTATGTCTAAAGTGTCTACGGCTCATGGAAAATCAACTGCGTATGTAACGGGTATGTAACACATATGTAACACGTATGTAACAAACTTATATCAAATTTATAGCCTCTAATAGCTGTTCTAACGTCTTATGAGTGTAAACCCTTTCCGTTACATCGGAGCTGGCGTGCCCTAGAATTAATTTCTTGATTTTTACGTTTACGTCCTTATCGTCAAGTAGGCTTGCGCAGGTGTGGCGGCCGTCGCCGGGCAAGTGGTCCATCTTAAACATGTTCATTACCGGTTCCCAGTATCTGCTGCGGTACGCGTCATAGGATATATTCTTTCCCCGCTCATCAGAGAAGATGTATTTGCCGGTGCTGCGTTCGTAGGCAGCCTTGAAGAAGTCGAAGATTTTATCAGCAATCGGGATTCTTCTGCCGCGGCCTGCCGCAGTTTTCATGCCGCCAACGAAGAATTTATTTTCAAAGTCAACGTCTGCTTTCTCAACTTTCACTAGCTCGGTGGGGCGCATACCGGTATAACAGAGGATAAGCACAGCTTGCACTTTTATATCCTGGCTGTTCTCCCATAATATAGCAAGCTCCTTTTTGGTCAGCGGATTGTGTATCCTGCTCTCAACCTGCGGCGGCAGGCTGGTAAGCTCAACATAATTCTTTACTATAATATCATTAGCAAGCGCATATTTGGCCATCAGATTACATACGATTCGGATTGCCTTCTTGGTGGCGTAGCCTTTGTCGCAGTCATTAATTATCTGCTGAAATTGCGCTGTCTTAATATTCTTGAATGGTATATCCCATAGCGGCGCGCAGCGCTTATATGCTGCCTTATATTGGTTGGATTGTTCCTTGCCGTCAACATAGGTTGCAGCTTCCCATCTCTCGTGTACCTGGGCAAATGTCAAACCCATGCTTTCCACGTCATAGGGTGATTGATTGTATTCAGCCAGGGCGTTAAGTGCTTCTGTGCGCTTTGCATAGTAGCCTAGTATCTTCATAAGCTGGCGGCCGTCATCGGTAAAGCCGGTTGTTATGCGGACCATGTACGGCCGCCGCCGGTTCCCGGTTAGTTTTGTAACAGAACCATAGCCGTTGGGCAATTTCATGTTTGGTTGCTCCTTCCTTTTTCAGTTGTTGCATTTTTTGCAACAGTTGAGGATAACATGTGCATAAACTCTTTAAGCGTTTATATGAAGTTATTATTCACAAATTAAACATATTATCATGATATAATATAAGTAGATGTTCGGGGCGGCTGCGCGGTTCGGTAGAGCGCAGTAGACGGCGCAGCTTCCGTGGGCATTTATACAAGCACCATAGTACTTTCATTTTTCGGGGTGTTAGATGAAAGCACAATACTTGATTTTTTTCTTAGCTCTCCTTTAGTTTCTAGGTTTTCATGTGTTCAGATTCTTTATGCTAAACAAGACCTTCTTTCAAAGTACTGATTCGGCAAAAGCAACAATAGCTCACGTATACGGCGTGGGCTATTGTTGTTTTTGCTTGAAAATCTCGTTGCTTATTGCTGCAATGGATTTGGGCCGTATTCGTTTGCGTTGGGATTGCCTTTTTTACAAAACAAATAAAGCAGTAGAAGAAAGTGAACCGGAGCAACAATATTGCTTGCCAAGAACGTTGCCAATGTCCACTTTGAGCTTTTATCAATATCATGAAAGCGTCTGTTTATATTGGCGTATAAGAAGAGTGTAAACGGAGCCATAAAGGCAAGTATTAATGCGGAATATAGAGAAGCTTTTTCTAGTTCACTTGTTGAACCTGCTAACCATGAAAAGAATACCACTACCAGAATAATTCCTAAATATGCAAGAGCGGTTCGTTTAATAAAAACTTTTCTTCCTATTCTGCCTTTGAAAGTAAAATAATTATCGTCAGACGGAATAAAGTCGTAATTTTGGTTAGCCTGCTGAATTGGTGCATCAACAGGCTTCTTCGCAAACATCTTTTTTATTTTTTGGGGCAGTTCTAATATAGTTTCACATAACGAATTAGGAATAAGAGATATGCACACGGTAACGATTAGTATACCAATAAGATAAGGATTCCCGTTAAGCAACTCATAGAAAAACTCTATTGGATTAAATCTCATTATAAATACTCTCCTTTGTAATAAAAAAATAATGGGCAGCTTTTTAGACTGCCCATGTCACGCCTTGCGCCAATGGCACAGCGAAAATTGTTTGATAGAGGTTCTTAATCTGTAGGCTTATAGTGTCACTGTCAACCATGTTAACCACCTCACTTTCTGTCTTTATTTGATTTAATAATAGCACATTTAAATGTAAACTGCAATTCAAATAATTACTTTTCCTAAAACTCTTTATAATGAGCGAGCTTAGTGGTAGAATATAAATAGGTTCTTAACATTGTAGGCCTGCTTTAATTTGAATGGAGGGCACAATGCAGGTTTTATTGAGTAGGATAATCGGTATATTGCAGGAAGTGAAAGATGAAGAAACGCTGGCTGTCATATACAGTTTTATCCTTGGACTTGTAGACGAAGATTGATTTTTTTATTTGCTGCACTAATTTAAAAGGCATAGCAAAATCCCCCGTACCGCGGATGGTACGGGGGATTTTTTTATTTGCCGGTTATTTGCTTTTTGCCAGATTATGAACGAAATCTTCAAATAAAGTTTTCATTTCGGGCGGCAGTTTGAGATATTCAAGAAACAAGTTTTTCGTGAATTCATCATCTGTCTTCAACAGCTTGCCGATTTGCAGTGCTAATTCTTCGTTGGTTGTATTCCTGGCACGGAACATTTCGCCTTCGCCAGTACGCAGCCAATCTTCATTAACATAGAATTCTCGACAGATGTCTTCTATTACTCTATCTGTAATTCCCTTGCCTTCCTTTTCATACTCGCTGACGGTACTAACTGCACGTCCTAGCTTTGCGCCGAACTCAGAAAGCGTTAGCTTAAATTGCTTTCTTACTAAGGATATTCGACTGTTTATCGTCTCCATATAATCACCTCGCTTTGCTATATATATTATAGATAATCGAAAGAAAAATAGCAAGGAAAATTTTTCGATTATCGAAAAAAAGATTGACAAAACGAAATGAGTGTAGTAGTATAATATACGTAAAACGAAGAAAAATTTCGAAAAACAGAAAGGAGGGGAAGAGGATGCATGGCTTTAATGAGCTGAGTAAAAATAACAAATTGACAGCGGAAGAAAAAAAGACCGCTAAACAAATTCTGAGTTTGCTTAACGGTCAGAATCATGTAGCAGCAAAGCAGATGCTTGACTTCTGTAGCTACGTAATCGAATGTAATTCTAACGTTGCTGTTGTTTTTGAAGAAGAGCAAGCAGAAGCTTGATGTTGTTATCTGTAGAGATTATCCGGCACTGCTTTTCCTGGTCAATATAAAAAGCGCAGCCTGGACAATCAATTTTAATACCGGTAGCCATACCTCCGGTAATTGGACATTTTTTAGGCATTTCAATAAACATAATATCACCTCCGTTCTGTAATACCTATTATAGCACGGGAGAGATGGAAAGGGGCGAGAATAATGGAAGTAAAGCAAGAAGTATTCACCGAAAAGCGTGTAAAGCGCACGGCGGTTGATATGTCCAAACTTAAAGCGGACGGCCTTATGGTTGCGGCCGCATATATGCAGGGCTTGCAAGCTGCCGTAAGACTGTGCGAACAGCAACAACAGGTAGTCGGCCAGTAGGGCTGAAATAGAAACAAGCCCCGCGCCTAGCGTCGGCGCGGGCAGGAGGTGTGCTTTGAAGAAGAACACTGACAAGGATATGCAGCGAATCATGGCGGCTGTCTGCTGTGACACACTGGAAAAGAAAGCCGAAAAGGAAAAGCGCGCTGGCGTTATTGAGCGCATGAATCAGCGTTACGAAACGGCAATGCGCTTTATGAAAAGGAGGAAATAAAAATGCTTGGAAACGTTCCTATTAAAACGGCGGCACGGCTCATGCAAAAAAGCGAGATGTTTGTGCGTATGGGCCTGCGTAGTGGCGCGTTACCGTTCGGCGTGGCTATTCACGCTAGCAGTAAAAAGAGTTGGGCTTATCATATCAGCCCGGCAAAGTTTGCTGAGTACATGGGGATTACGCCTCTTGACTTAGAGGCAGAAGTTTGGAGGTACGAATGACCAGGAAAAAGAGAAAATGCGCTGTGTGCGGTAAAGACTTGTCGCACATGAACTTCTCTAAAGTAGTAGATAAGGAAAGCGGCCTGCTTGTTACCGTGTGCAGCGGCGGCGAGTGCTGGCGCAAGATTGTTATGAAAGGATGGGGCAAATGAGTAAGACTACTAAGGCTTTTATTATCACTGTTATTCTGCTTGCTGGTCTTGTCTTTCTGACCGGTGGCAGCGCCGCAAAGCTGGCTGCTAGGGCACATGGTTTTTTGTTCCCTAGTTATAGCAGAACTTTGGTTGCTTACTATGTAAGTGAGGGGGAAACAGTGTGGGATATTGCAAATGCTCATATGAAAGAGCAGGACAAGTACAGAGATTGTCGCGAGCTGATGTTTGACATTCGCAAGCATAACAATCTCATAGGTAAAGAGCTGCAAGCGGGACAACAAATTGTTATCCCTTTGTATAAAGAAATTTAATTTTATTTTTGAAAGGAGATTGATTTTATGAACAACGAATTCGAGCTGGCGATTAAAGATTTCGTCCGCAATGGCGGCGTAGTGCTTGCCGCTAACCACAATGCAAACATTGTCGGCGTCAAAGGCGATATGAATAAGGTCGATGAATACCTTATAAAAGCGCTTCTTGGAATAAGCGTATCGGTTATCAAAAATAACCCCAAGGCCTTTGAGGTTATGGCGGCGGCTACAGTAGTTCACCTGTGGAGTGCTGTAAAAATTGCAGAGCAAAATTACAACGTACCGAACCTCGCTAAAGATGTGATGTATCGCATCGTGGGAGCGTTGACCGACGAAGATATTACGTATATGACAACTCTCTCCGCGAAACGTATGTTGGAAGATATAGAGAAAAGTGGGAAAGTAGGGAAAATAGAAAAATGAAGGGCAAATTAATTATGACAGTTGAGCAGGCGGTTGACCGCGTGGCGTGGGAACGCGTCCGCAATAGCGGTATTGGCGGCAGCGACATTGCCTGCATCATGGGACTTAATCCCTGGAAGAGCGCTTACGCACTCTACGCTGAAAAGCATGGCGATGTAGAAGCAGAGGACCTTTCCAATAATGAATTTGTTTATTGGGGCACGGTCCTTGAACAGGTTGTAGCTGACAGATTCTGTGAGCTGACCGGTAAAAAGGTGCGCAAGTGCGGCACGCTGCAAGATGAATCATACGAGTTCATGCTGGCGAACGTCGACCGCCTTGTGGTAGGCGAGAATGCAGGCTTGGAATGTAAGACTGCGAACGGCTTTAAGTCGAAAGATTGGGACGGGGACGAGCTGCCAGATAGCTACTATTGCCAGTGTCAATGGTACATGATGATTACCGGCTGCGAGAAGTGGTACATCGCTTGTCTTATCGGTGGCAACCATTTTGTGTGGAAAGAAATTCCGCGCAACGATGAATTTATTTCAGATATGAGAGCGCAAGCGATTATATTCTGGAACAACCTGCAAAACGATATTCCGCCGGAGGTTGACGGCAGCGAAAGCACTGCCGCAACCATTGACAAAATGAATAGTAAAAGCGGACTGTCTGCTGATAATATCACGCTGTTGCCGAGTGCGGCGGAGGAATACATTAAGTGTATTGATGGGCTGACCGCAACGAAAAAAGTGCTGGAAGAACAGTTAGCGCAGGCACAAAATGCCTTGAAGATTATGCTTGACGGCAACGAAAATGGTATGTTCAGAGATAGAAAGATTACCTATAAACAGACTGCTGCAAGGGTGACGCTGGACAGCAAGGCGCTGAAAAAAGACCTGCCGGACGTGTACGAAAAGTATGCTAAAGTTGGCAAGCCCAGTATGAGGTTCACGTTAAAATGAGCCTTACAGAGCAGGAGAAATTAGGCATAACCTTGTTCCATAAGCGGAAGGAATTAAGCCTGCTGCAAGGTGAAGTTGCGCTAATGGTTGGCGTGGAAAAGCCGACCATTAGCGCATACGAATGCGGCGTAGTTAAAAATATTGCATTGCGTACACGTGTAAAATTGGCACAAGCATTAGACTTGTCGCTGGAAGAAATTCTGTATGATAGCGAAAAAGACTGCTTGAAATTAAGGAGGTTAAAAGAAGATGGCAACCATTAACGGTATTACAAAAAGAGCGGCAGCACCTGCGGCCGCTAGCAAAGCACCTTCTGCATTAGGTGTGATGATTGGTTCTCAAAGCGTACAACAACGTTTTGAGAAGATGTTAGGTAAGAAAAGCGCAGGCTTTCTTTCCTCTTTGCTGACATTGACTAACAATAATAAATTGCTGGCCACGGCGAACCCGAAAACTATTCTGGCGGCGGCTGCGACTGCTGCAAGCCTGGACCTGCCTATTAACCCGTCTTTGGGTAAAGCATGGATTGTTCCGTATAAGGGCAGCGCTCAATTCCAGATTGGTTACAAGGGCGTGATTGAGCTTGCAATGCGCACCGGCAAAATGAAACATATCATCATGACGCCGGTGTACGAAGGCGAAATCAGAGATTGGAACCGCTTTACCGAGGCATACACGCCGGGTGAAAAAACTTCCGAAAACATCGTAGGCTACTTCGCAAGATTTGAAACCATTAACGGCTTTAGCAAGACCGCATACTGGACTAAAGAAGAAGTTATCAGCCACGCTAAACGCTTTAGCAAGGCTTTCAATAGTGGCCCGTGGCAGTCTGATTTTGACGCTATGGCCTGCAAAACTGTGTTGCTGTCTATTATGAAAACTTACGCGCCTATGTCTATCGAGATGCAGGAAGCGTTAGAGAGCGACGGAAAAGCTGCTGTGCTCAACGAAACCACCGGTGAGGCTGAATACATCGACGTTGACGCAGAGAACGCTACAGAGCAAGCGCAGGAGTTTACAGAGGGCGGCAAGGTTGATACTGTAACCGGCGAAATCTTCACGGCAGAAGAAATTGAAGCAAGTATGAAATAACAAAAACATCGGGGACAAAATGTCCCGAAAAGCGGGGACAAAATGTCCCCTAACTTTAGGACAAAATGTCCCCTAACTTTAGGACAAAATGTCCCCTAAAAATCTAAAAGGAGCTGGACAAAATGTTGAATGTAAAAGCGGTACCGTGCGGAAAAAGTAAAGCAACAGTTCTTACGGGCAAGAAACACTTTGACATAAATATCAATTTCCTAGACAAATTAGAAAAGACAAACCCACATTTTTTTGACATGGCTTTTGAAATTCTTGCAAGTGCGGGTGGGCTTCAGTCTGGAATTGCATTCTATTTTAGAGCCTTTAGAAAGTGTAACCCGAAAAGTTGGTATAGATTTTTGAAGTTCTGCAAGAAGGACGGAAGAATCAAGGTATACCGGAAGAACAATAAAATGGTGTACGAAGTACCTACATACTTTGAGGAGTAGAACATGGCTGGTAGGTATTATTGGTTAAAACTCAACGAAAACTTCTTTGAAAGTGATGTTGTTGAGTGGTTAGAGGACCAGGAAAACGGCGAAAAATACGTACTCTTATACCTTAAACTGTGCTTAAAGTCGCTGAAAACTGACGGCGCACTTGTCCGGCAGGTCGGCAAAATGACTATTCAGCATACTGCTGAATCAATCGCTAAACAGACGCAATTTGATATTGAAATTGTCGAAAGCGCACTTGCTTTGTTTGAACAAATTGGCCTTATTGAGAAGAACGATAAAGGCGAAAGCTACTTGCCGGAGGTTGCTAACATGACCGGCAGCGGTAGTGCGTCAGAATCAGCGACGAAGAAAAAGACACAACGTCAAAATAAAAAGGGACAAAATGTCCCCGAAAAAAGGGACAAAATGTCCCCCGAAAAAGGGACAAAATGTCCGACAGAGATTAGAGATAAGAGTATAGAGTATAGAGATAAAGAAAAGGATGATTATCATCATCCTAAAAGAAATGACGATGACGAGGAAAAAACGCATACTGAAATTTTTGCCTTGTGGGAGAAAAACATGATGCCGCTTACTCCAATCGTCGGAGAAAAACTACAAGCCTTGTTAGGTGAGGTTGGCGAAGCTGCCGTTGAGCAAGGAATACTAGCGGCGGTAGAGCACGGCGCAAGAAACTTTGCGTATGTGCAGACCGTAGCAAGAAACTATGCCAGCGGCAACAGCAAGAAGCAGAATGCAGGTGCCGGATATTCTGGCATGGACCTGGTAAACGAACTTTACGGAGATGTAGGAGGTGAGGGCGATGCTGCAACAGCAGAGAATAGCCCAAACGATTGTTAAACTGCAACAGGCAGGCAAGCGGATGCCGCAGGATATACGGCCCGGCTTTGACCGCCTGGAAGAAGCGAAAAGAATCTTGTCCGAAACGGTAAACCTTTGGGCAGGAATTTTTAATCAGCAAAATATAGGCCTTGACCGGTGGGAGAAGGCAGAGCAGATAGCGCTTACCTTGACCGGTGCGAACGGCCTTAACGTGAATATAATCAGCCCGGCGCTGATGCAGGCTGCTTTGAAGCAGGCAGAAGAAGCTCATGTGCAGGAGAATATAAACCGCTGCAACATGGAGAAGCTGAGCGACGGCAAGCCGCTTGCTGATAGGCTGAACAGTATGCTGCTGAAATGGACGGCGGCAAAGTTGACGGAACACCGGCTCATTATGCCGTATATGCCGCAGGATAAAGCAGTGTTTGAGTACGGCCGGCAGATTGGCTTGAATGATAACGCTATTGACAATCAATTCCGTATCCTGCAATGCTACATGAACGACTTTACGTACAGTCGCAAGCATAATGAGCCTTGTAAAAGTAAGCTGCTGAAATGTGGCGATACGCTTACTTTGGAGGTGCTGGCGTGAATAATTGGACGGCATGGGTTGGCGTGAAATTTGGCACGCTGACGGTTGAGAAGTATTTAGGCTACCAGGATAGGGGTTCAGCTTACTTCTTGGTGCGTTGCGATTGTGGCAAAACAAAAAAAGTGACCATCTGGGAGTTTAAGAAAGGCAAGGAAAAATCTTGTGGCCTGCTGAGATGTAAAGCAAAGGTAAAGGAACTGACGGGTACACCGAACCCGCCGGAAACCATTACGCAGCAGGATGAAACTACTAGCGCACTAGAAGCACGCTTAAAGCCTAAATACTATTGCAGGGCAGTCACGCCGGACTGCGTGATAAGCACTCTGCTTCACATCTGCTGTTGTGAGTGCGACAGGCCTTGCAAGCGGTGCGAGAATACGCCTCAGAAGTGCGGAGCGAGGGAGAGAAAGTAATGAACTAAAGGAGGTTGAAGAACATGGAACATCAAGAAAAGCTTATCAAGGCTGTTAATGCAGAGCTGGAAGAATGGCTTTGCTCCGGCGATATTGATTATCTGTATAAGGCTATGGCTGTTATTCGTGCGGCGATTGAAAAGGAGGAAGAAAATGAATAGAGATTTAGACGGCATTTATTTTAGAGTTAAACGTAACAATCGTTGGGAAAGCGTATGCTTTAGTGACTTAACCGACGAAGAAATGGACAAGGTTTTAGAAGGACGCACGGCTGATTGGCTGAAAAGCACTTGTAAAATCCTGGGACACACTATTAGAAGCATCGGTGACAGTCTGGACATTTGCTGCGGTGATGAGGAGGAAGAGTAATGCTTGCGAAAAATTTTGCTGAAATCATCATGAATGATTGGCTTGATAATTGCGAGCTTGTCGTAGAAGTCGACGGCAAACAATACGCTGCGAAAAAAGTCGAAACAGACGAAGTGAACGGCAAGCGTATATGCATTCTGATTGCGGAGGAAGAATAAATGAAAAAATATGCGGTTTACGGAAAGGCAACAGTATTCGTATGCGTAGAGCTTGAAGCGGAAGACAAGGAAGACGCTATTGAAAGAGCTTACGATGAATGCTCTTCTTTGATGTATTTGGCTGGTAATGGTGGTTGCAATAAAATTCTTGGCGTAAGCGACACAAATACTGCTAAGGTCAGCCTTGTCTGCGAGGATGACTTTGAGTATACCGAAACTGAAGAAATTGACTAAAGGAGGAAGAATAATTGACTCCAGAACGTAAGAAATGGTGGGATAGCCTGCCGGAACGTGAAAAGATGTTACGTAAAAAAATTTGGGAGATTAAAGGGACAATCTCGAAGTCGAAGTTTGCGCTTCGACGTGGCAGGTTGACGGATAACGACAAAAAATGGGTTATCTCCCGAATAAAAAAGAAAAAGGTCGTATTAACAGCTTTAAAGCATGAGCTTGACCGTACAACGGCGATTGTGTATGCGGGATATTATCAAGAGGCGTTCCCGACTTGCCGCTGCAAAAAGTGCGGCGGAATATTTTATTATGCTGGACAGTCGCACTGCTGCTGGTGCGGTAGAAAGATTGTGGGGTGTAAATAATGAAAATTACGCAAGAGAAATTAAAGGAAATTATTGCGAGCCATGGTAAGTGGCTAAGATGTGAGAATGATGGGGAAATAGCAGACCTTCGCAACGCAGACCTCTGCGGAGCAGACCTCAGCGGAGCAAGCCTCTACGGAGCAAACCTCAGCAGAGCAGACCTTCGCAACGCAGACCTCTACGGAGCAAACCTCTGCAGAGCAGACCTTCGCAACGCAAACCTCGACGGAGCAGACCTCAGCGGAGCAAGCCTCTACGGAGCAAACCTCTGCAGAGCAGACCTTCGCAACGCAGACCTCTACGGAGCAAACCTCAGCAGAGCAGACCTTCGCAACGCAAACCTCGACGGAGCAAACCTCTGCGGAGCAGACCTCAGCGGAGCAAGCCTCGACAAAACATATTATCAAATTGTCCGCGTAGGTAGTAGGGGCGCGACTACCACCTATTGTGTGGAAGACGATAAAGTTGTTTGCGGTTGTTGGAACAACTATGGAGGCGGTACATTAGAAGAATTTAGAAAACGTGTAGAAAGTGTATACGGTGAAGAAGGCGAAACGCCTAATAAAAAATATTACACTCAGTACATGGCTGCTATTGAGTTTTTTGAGAAAATGACAAAGTTGGCAAAAATGGAGGAAGAGCAATGAATGAGCCGATTATTTCACCGTGGCTGATTTACTGGGCAGGAAGAATAGACCTTATACAAGCGTTTTGCTGCATAATAGGCTTTATTGTAACTATCTTTGCCATGATAGCTACATTAGCAGTCATGACAGACAATAATAAGGATAAAGAATCCGTTAAGGCAGTTAAAATACTTGTTTGTATGGCTTTGATTTTAGATATGTTGGGGGCGTTTCTCCCAACAAAAACGGAAATATTTGCTATGTATGCTGCTGAACATATAACGCCAGCCAACATCAAAGCAACAGGCGAATTTACCGGAAAGACAGTAGACGCGCTGATTGAGAAGATTTTAAAGGCTAGTAAAGCTGAGAAGGAGTGATAACAATGACGTTAGATGAATTTGTAGCAATTATGCTGATAGTGGCACTTATCCCGGTGGCTATTATCCAATGGATGGGGTTAATCGTAGCGATTATTGACGGGGTGCGTGATTGGAGGAAAAAACAATGATTGACTATAAGAAAGCACAGAAAGCTGATAAATTGTTGTTGGAAAGTGGTGTTCCGTTTATGCTTGTTTATGACAATACCGACAAACATATGATTTGCCGTGCGTTCGGCAACTATCCGACACTTAAAGAGTTTATAGTGACGATGATGGTGCAGGCTGTGGTAAATGTACAGAGCAAATACGGCGAAGAAGCAGCTATGAAGGAATTAATGGGTATGATGACGGAAGCAGCACAACAGTATTGCGAAGAAACAAAGAAAGAAGCAGAAAAACATGAGGTGCTGAATTAATGAAACATTACCGGCTTAGATGGGAAAGTATAGCGTTCCCCAATATGGGACTTACAGAAATCGTCGATGCAGAAACGGCGAAAGACGCTAAAGTCAAGGCTGAGAAGAATTCTACCGATGAATTTTTGTCAGTATATTATTTAGACGAAATAGAGGAGGTACCAGAATGTGTAGTAAACATATGAGTGAATTCGTGTGCCAACAGCTTGACGAATTGGAGGCGCTGTTTAAGAAAAAGCATGAACAGTATTCCTCCGGCGCAGATGAGCTTGCTAATTTTCGCTGCGGCGCGCTTCTGAACGGACGTAGCGACGATGCAGAGGGAATGTTTGAGGAGCTGAAAGCGTATATGGCAAAGCATATCGCCTTTGTTTATACTCACGATATTCACGGCGATAAAATCGCTGAAAGTTTGAAGGACATTGCCGTATACAGTCTGATTGGCTTATATATGGCGGAGCTGGCAAAGGAAGAGGACGAAGAAACATATAGTCTGGGGCCTTGCCTTGATAGTGCTTTAATCGCAGCTGCAAACAAAAGCATTAAAGCTTTTCGCAATTTACAAAATGAGCTTAATTCTGGCAATTCAGTACAGAAAAGCAATGAGGATGCAGAAAAATGAAATTAACATTTACGATTCCAGGCGAACCGACGGCGCAGGGACGGCCTCGCTTTTCTACTCATGGCGGATTTGTAAAAGCATACGACCCGGAGAAAAGCCGCAACTATAAAGCCTACGTCAAACTGTTAGCCAGTGAAGCGATGCAAAATATAGGGCTGACGCTTACGGAATTGCCCCTGGGCGTTGAGATAATAGCTGACGTGGGTATTCCTGCCAGCAAGTCAAAAAAATTCAAGGAGCAGGCTTTAAACGGCTTACAGTTACCGATAAAAAAACCCGATGTTGATAACGTCGCAAAGATTATTCTTGATTCTATATCTGGTATTGTCTATAAGGATGATAAACAGATTGTTAAACTTACAGTATCTAAAAAATATAGTGACATACCGAAAGTTGAGGTGAAAATTTATAATGTTGAATAATTGTTTAATACTCGGGTGGGTAAAATTTGAACCTACAGTACAAGTTATGAAGAATGGTAAAGAGGTGTGCAACCTTGAAATTCAATGCTCCAGAACGTATCTTGATAAAGACGGGAAAAAGATTTACGATTACATTTCTTGCCGCTGCTTTATCCCAGGACTGATTAAATATATCAGCAACTACATCACAAAAGGCACGCAAGTTATTGTCGGCGGCCGCTTCCAGACTGATTTATACGTGGATAGAAACGGCAAGAATTCCAAAGCAAGCTATTTACTGCTGGAACATTTAGAAAGCGTGCAGATAGCCAAAAGCACAGCGCCTTATCCTCCAAAAGCAGAACAGAAAGACCCGCTCGATGATGTGGACTGGTAAAGAAAATGGATTACGCAGAAGCAGCAGACCATGCAGAGAGTTTGTTCTTTGCTAAAAATGCTATTGGTAAAGCGGTAGTTTCCACCAGGATGCAGCAGAGGGCGGAACGTTTGGAATTTGATATGAGGACCGGCGGCGATTCTACGGCACGGCTTGCGATTCAAGCAGTAACGCCGCTTGCGGCGGTTCGGTGTATCTATCTCGGGCAGGCGTTTTTGGTTTATCAGCCGGAAAAGTGGCTGGATGTTATGGAGCGTTCGCTTCTTCTGTTTCGGCAGCGGTTCGGGGACAAGTCCTATAAAGCGATTCAGCACCGATATGTATACCATTGGACGGTCCGCAAAATTTCTGTAATTGATGAGATTAGCCCGCAGGTGTACGCGCTCCGTCGCCGCTCATTCATTGACGGCCTACTCATGCTGGCGATTCAAGAGGGGCTGCTGCGGATTGACATAAACGCCAACAGTTTCCAGAAGTCCAGGGCAGAACAGAAGCAAGAAAAGTAAAGGCAGGCGCGCGGCGCTGCCGCTTCTAAACATTAAGAAAACGCTTGCTATTGGTCGGGCGTTATGCTATAATGGCCTTGTCGATAAGCGTAAGCGCCTTTCAAGTATTGCGCTTGTCGGTCCAGCTCTAAAGGCGTAAAGCTGGCACGGATTGAAATATTGTTGATTTTCTTTATGAAATCGCACCAAAAAGAAAAGCCCGGCGTTGCCGGGCTTTTTGCTTTCCAAAATTTGGCTGCCGTACCGCTTGCAATTCCTGGGCGGCAGTGCTATAATATAAACGTCAAGAGGATGCGAACGCCTTTTAAGTATCGCTTCTCTTGGTCCGGTGGTAAAGGCGTAGCACCGGCGCGGATTGAAAGAATTATATTTTTATGTATCACACAACAAACAAAAAAGCCGGGGCTTTCGCCTCGGCCTTTTTGTTTTTCGCTTCCCTAAAGTATGCACTACACGCACAGAAAAGGGCCGCCACGCGTTCCAATTATGCCGCCCCTAGTGATTATACCTATAAGACTTTTCAGTTCTAAAAATATATAGCCTGCTCACGTTTGCAGGATACAGAAAAGCCCCAGGGCGTTTACCATGGGGCTTTCGTTTTTATAAGCTGCGCTTCCCAAAATTCGCCGTTCCAGTCGCTTTCAAAAGCTGCGTAGCGTTGGCCGTCTTCATCAGCGGCCACGAAAAGGGCGTTGTAAACATTGTTTTTGATTTCTTTCAACATGGTTGATTCCTCCTAAAAAATCGCTTCTGCCTATTAATATTCTACACCGGCGGCGGCATTCCTGCCGGTGTAGTTGGTTGAATAGTTTAAGCTGCTGATTTAAATAGTCCACGGCGCGCGGTCGTAAATGTCCAAATGGTTAAAAATCCATAACTTAACATCTACTAGCAGCAATTCAAGCGCTTTTATAGTGGGGTCGCCGCCGGTGGTGTCGCCGTCGCATTGGTAGATATACGATTCCAGCAGTTTTACCCAGGCGAACCAATCGGCGCCGGGTTCATAATGTTGATTGACGATTTCCGGCGTTTTCAGCAGGTTCCGGGGTTCGGTGATTTCGTCCAGCCGGGCCGCTCTCGCCGGTTCTTCATATCTGCCAGCGTATGCGCGGGCGTTGATTTCCGCCAGAAGGACAAACACGTTCGTTTCCTCGTAGGGATAAAGACTGTAGCGCGGTTCCCCTTTGCAGCCCTTAAACGCTGCGTTTAAAGCGTCGCGCGTGTTGTCCTTTAAAAAAACATAATTGACGGCGGGAACGTTGTTCAGCAGCTTTGTAACGCCAACGGCGACGGCGTAAACATGATTCGCGGTTAAATGGATAACTGACATTTTTCTTTCTCCTTTCGCTTCTATTCGGCCTGCCTCATCAGTACCGGGGCGGCCAGTCCCCGATATACGCCGCGCGTGGCGGCGTTTCGGCTATTGTAACAAGAATGTTTCCGGGCGATACTGCAAAAACTCGCTGCCGTGCAGGTCACGGATTTGGTCCATGCTCAACGTGCGGCGGACCTTCTTAACCCATTCGCCTGCATGCCAGTACCAAAGTTTTTTCTTGCTCGCCCAGCGGCAACCGGCCCCTTTCAAAACGTCCTTGTTCTCTTTCGTTTCGCCTCCAATCCATAGCCAATTACCGCAGATTTCGATTTCAAGGCCTTTTAAGCCCATCAGTACGGCCAGAATTTCGGCGAATTCCGCTTGCTCGGCCAGGATTTCGGCGGCTGTTTTATAAGTTCCGTCCGCTTTCTTGTTGCGCTGCCACTCCTGGCGGCTTTCGCTTTCGGCAAGCTCAGCGGCGCGCTTGTCGTGCGCTGCGCTCATTGCCTTAAATTCTGCGGCCGTGCCTCCTTTATCCGGGTGGCAGCTCATGCAGGCTTTTTTTAAAGCCTTCTTTAATTCCTCGATTGTTTCGCAAGCGGCAAAAATCTTTTCCCAGTCCATTTTCTTTTCCTCCTTCTTTTTCGGTTCCGGGTTGTATTTTTGTTTCAGTTCGGCAAATTTCTCGCGGCTGACTTTGGCAACCAACTTTATAAAGCAGCGGCTGCTATTCCAGGTATCATAGATAACACCATTAACAACGGCTACGGCGTGCTTTGCTACAAAAACAACGTAGCTGGCGGATTCGTCGCAATGCTTTGTAAAGCTGTTGACTGTTTCACGGCTGGCGGCTTTAACTTCAATGCCCAGGTCCGCCAGGGCGGCGGTGATGTTCTTAACGGTGTTCCATGCGGCGCCGCTTTCAAACACTTTTGTTTCCAGCAGCTTTTTAGCCTGCTGGTAGGTTAACGGGGTTGCCGTGCAGATAGCTCTAATTGAGCAATCGCCGATATTCTTGTTTTCGGGGTTAGCGTTGTACTTTTCAAAAGTCATAATGTTTTTACTCTCCTTTCGGCTGTTGGCTAGGGCTTCGGACCTTCTGCCTGGCAGCTTTACGGCCCCCAGCGGGGCCGCCGTCAGCTTTAAAAAATCAGATATACGATGTTGGTTGCGTATTGGTAGACTTCTTGTTGTGCCTCGCTTAATGCCGGGTAGCGGTTTATGAGGTTAGCAACCTTTATAAGTTGTTTGATACGCAGGTTTTTAATTTTCATTGTTTCGGCCTCCTTAGTATTTGTAAACGGTTGCTTCACCGGTAACATCGAAAAAGACGTTGTAGAAATGGCCTTTGACTACCGTGTAGAGTGCTTCAACGTGCCCCGGGAATTCGTCAAAGTCGCGGGTGTTCAAAATTTCAATGTCCTTCAAGCACGGTTGGAAGCCGTATTCACGGAAAAGCGCCAGCTGAACCATTTTAGCGTTTTGAGTTTGTTCCATGTGTTTAGTCATTTTTTGTTCCTCCTTGAATGTATACCGTTATTCGGTATCTGTATCTTGATTACAGTTATATTATAATGTCGTTGATTATGCTTGTCAATACCTTTTTTGATTATTTTTTTATTTTTTTTGGTGACAATCACACCGCTATGCGGTATAATGTAGACAACAAATAATGGAGGTGTAAAACATGGATAACAGTAAAGCTATAATCAAGGGGCTAATTGCTATGCGCTGCATGAGTTCGCAGGCATTGGCTGACGGCCTGGGGATGACGGTCCCCGCCGTGCGGAACAAATTGAGCCGTAACAGCTGGGCCATTAATGATTTGGTTAAGCTGGCGCAGACCTGCGGCGTTCGCCTGGCGTTTGTAGATGACGCAGGGCGCGCCGTTCTGACGTTTCCAGCGCCGCCAGCAGATGACGGCAGCAGCCCCGCAGATGATGTAGAGGGCTAAAACAACATTATAAGAGGATAGCAACGGCCGCTCGCTGGCAGATGTTCAGCGGCGGCCGTTCTTCTTTATTCAACAACATTTATTATAGATTAAGCGTGTTCACAAAGATTTAAAAAAGTATCATTGACTTAATAGCTTTTTTAAAGGCATATAATTTATAGCAAGATAATAAATATAATTTAATTGATGATTGACAGATAAATTCTTTCAATCATTTTTTTATTGTCTTTTTTAGTCTGTATAGATTATCTTTTCAATATATATTGTTGATGTATTGTTTACTGATTGTCATTATTGATAATATTAATTGTATATACAGTTACATAGTTTGCAACGAGAATGTGACGGAAATGTTTAAGATTAAAAGTTTATTAGCTAATACAAATACGCCAACAAGAGGCAGGCCGCCGGCAATAGCGACAACGCCGCAGACTTTAGAGGACTGCGCGGCGCTGCTAAAGCAGCAGGGGGCGGCCGTAGCCGTCCTGGCTGTGCAGGACCTGCAGGCCTATTGGTTAAAAATCATGACTGATAACAAGGCCAGCAATAAGGACCGGCTAGCAGCTTCTAAAATGTACGCTGATAGTATTGGCGCGTTTGACAAGCAAACACACGCCAACAAGGGCCCGGCTGTGTATCATTGGGGCGCGGCAGATGATGCAGTGATAGTAAACGATTGTTCAGAAGACGCTGCCAAAACATAAACATAGATAGAGCTTTTAACATAACACTTATTATCGGACGTAAAATAATTATCTGTGCTGCTGCAGATGCTGGCCCTTCCAGCGGCGGCCCTGGCTGATACGGCTGCAGATGTTGGCTGCAGGAGTAGGCCAGGCGAATCGGCAGCCCTACCATGTTTTTGCTTTTGGTTGGCGGTTGGTTCTGATTGATTGGTTGGCGGCGCTGGCGTTGGTGATTTCCCTGGGTTTTCGCAAAATTAGATTTTGAATCTTGCCTTTTGCCCTGGTGTTGAGCGGGGGTGGGGCCCAAAAATTTTGCAGCCGCCGGGGGAGGTAAATACCAAAAATTACCAAAACGATTTTTTCAAGGGGGGTAAACATGGAAAACGTAATACAGATACCATATACTCCACGACCTGCATGGGCGAAGGTACTGCATAAGGAATTAAGCAGACACCGCTTTGCAGTAATCGTAGCACACCGCCGCTTTGGTAAGACCATTGGAATGGTGAATCACCTTATAAGGGATGCTTTGCAGAGCGACTTAATCAGCCCGCAGTATGCTTTGGTAGGTCCGTTCAGTGCACAGATGGAAATTATCGCATGGGGACCATTGAAGTATTACACAAGCGTCATAGAAGGCATTAAGGTGAATGAAACTAAAAAGTACGTTGAATTCCCCAGTAAAGTACCTGGAGCACAGGGTGCGAGGATATATATCGTTGGTGCGAATAATCCGGACGCATTGCGCGGTACATATTGGGACGGCGTAATACTTGACGAGTATTCAGATATGAAGCCGGAGATGTGGACGCAGATTATCAGACCTGCGATAGAGAACGGCGACAGAAAAGGTTATTGCTACTTCATCGGTACACCCAAGGGACAGAACAACTTCTATGAGATGTACAAGAAGGCCAAGACGAACAAGCGTTATTTTGCGTATTTGTCGAACGTGTACGATAGCGGCATTATAGACGCAAAGAGCATAGAAGAACTGAAAGAGGATATGCCGGAGGTAGAGTTTAGGCAAGAGTATTTGTGCGACTTTAGTGTATCGGCAATTAATGAGCTTTTCAGCCTAGAGGAATTAGACAAGGCTTTTAACAGGGAGCTGACGGAAAAGGATATTCCTTATGATATGCCGCTAGTGCAAGGCGCTGATATAGCACGCTTTGGCGATGACAGAACGTGTATATGGCAGCGTAAGGGACTAATGGTGTATCCAAGGCCGAGAGTTTATAAGAAGCTGAACACGATGCAGACGGCAGATTATATTGCTTTGGCAATGGATGAAAATAAGGCAGATATGACCTTTATAGACGTTGGCAACATGGGCGCTGGCGTAGTCGACAGATTGAGGCAGATGGGGTACACGGCTTTGAGGGAGATACCATTTCAAGGCGCGGCGATAGAGAATAAGCGTTATGAGAATATCAGAGCAGAGATGTACTTCAAGTTGAAAGAGTGGATAGAGGCTGGCGGTGCTTTGCCGGAAGAACCGGGGCTAAGAGAAGAACTTGCAGTCATTCACTATAAGTATTCTAAGAATGGGCGTTTAATGCTAACGCCTAAAGAAGAAATAAAAGAAAAGCTAGGACGTTCACCGGACCTTGCAGACGGCCTAGTATTAACATTTGCAAGGAACGTTCCGTTAAGACAGTTAGGGCTTGATGATAGAAAGCCTAAAAAACTGATGTGTAACACGGAGTATTCGATTATGGAGGCGGTATAAAATGGGTGGTATTGCAAAATTATTCGGTGGCGGTAACATGCCGACTGTTGAGAAGGTGGACCCGGCACCGACTACCGTTGCGACAAGCAGCGAAGTTGCGACTGGCAGCGACAGTAACAAGAAGAAGCGTAAAGGCTTTGCATCTACGCAGACGAGCACTATTGCTAGTGGCGGCGAGGGCGGCCGTAATACTTTAGGCTAAGAGGTAACAGCTTATGAACTTTCAAACGATAGCGGCGAGCAAGCCACAGGGAACACTTCCTAGTGACGGGGTGCCGCTGAAAAAGAACTTGCCGGACCGCCAACGTTTGGTGCGTAAGCTCAAAAGCATGTACGAGGATAGGCGAGATTGGGTAGACAGATGGAAAGAGATAAGAGATTATCAGCTCCCGTTTGTCGGAGAGTTTGACGATACGGCAGACAAGACCAATCCCGCACGCAGACGTGACTTAAAGATTGTGCACGGGGTAGCTTGGAGAGCGGCACAGGTATTCGCCGCAGGCGTTATGAGCGGACTTACACCGCCGAGCCGCCAGTGGTTCAGATTTGCATATAGACGGCCGGAACTGAATACGAATGTTGAGGCTATGAAGGTGCTTGACACAAGACAAGAGATTGTATCAAGTGTGCTTGCAAAGAGCAACTTCTATAACAGCATCCATACTGTATATCTGGAATTGCCTTTTGGACAGTGCCCGATGGCTATATTCTACGACGCAGAAAACGGCGTGCGGTTCCAGACAATGACAATCGGTACTTATGCACTTGAAGCAGACGGCTTCGGCAAGGTAACTACTTTTGCAAGAAAGTACGATATGACTTTGCAGCAGCTAGCGGACTGCTTCGGCGTAGACGCTTTGCCCGACAATCTGAAAGGACTGTTAGACAATCAGACCAATCTTACTAAGAAGTATAAAGTCTGCTGGATGGTAGAGCCTAACAGCGATAAACTGCCTGGCTACATGGACAGACTGAACATGCCGTATAGAAGCGTGTACTGGTTGGAAAAGTCAGAGAGTGACGAATACTTGTATGTTGGCGGCTTTGAAGAAGAAGCAGTACCGGTAGCGCGTTATCTTGTCAGCGGCAATGAGGCATACGCAAGAGGTCCTGCGTGGTTTGCAGAAGGCGACAGCAAAATGCTGCAACTGCTGAAAAAAGATTATCTGACAGCAATAGAGTTAAAGATAAAGCCGCCGATGCAAGGCAGTCCAAGCCTTATGAATAACGGCGGTATTAACTTGATGCCTGGCGGTCTAACAGCCGTAGATGACCAGACGCAAGATATGGTTAAGCCTTTGTTCGCAGTTGACCTTGACTTGAAGGATGCGCAGGAAGAAATTATTCGCGTTGAGGATGCTATAAAGAGAGCATACAGTGCTGATTTGTTCTTGATGTTAGATAACCTTGATAATAGCCGCATGACTGCTAGGGAGGTTATGGAGAGAACGCAGGAAAAACTGCAACAGCTAGGCCCGGTGGTTGAGCGATTGCAGGATGAATTCTTAACACTGATTCTTCAACGTGTGTATAACATCATCGACAGAAGTGGTGGATTCCCACCGGTACCGGAAGAACTACAAGACATTTTGAGTGAAGAGGATGTAGAAGTGGACTATATTTCACCTTTGGCGCAGGCGCAGAAGATGAGCGGACTTGTGAATATCGAACAGGCGATAGCACAAACCGGACAGATGGCGCAAGTATGGCCAGAAGTTACGAAGAAGATTAACCCGTTGGGTGCTATTACAAAATACTTTGAAATGCTTGGCGTGCCTGCGATGGCATTGCGCAGTGATGAAGAAGTACAAGAAATGCTCAAACAAGAGCAGCAGGAAATGCAACGGCAGCAGGAAATGCAGGAAGGCTTGGCAATGGCACAGGCTGCGGCTCCTGCGGCAGAGGCGGCCAAAAATCTTACTGCGGCGGCGAATGATTCCAATCCGGCTATTACAAGCTGGCTAGGCGTGCCGGGAGGTTGGGAATAATGAGCGAGCAGTTTAAATATAAATCCAATACCGGCGAGGATAGAAGGCAAGCACTGCTGACAGAGTACATGGTAAGAGAGCAGGCAAGAAGGGATAAAGAGGCCCTACTTGACCTGCTGGGGAGTGAAAGCGGACGCTGGTTCTTGATGCGTATGCTTGATGTGACCAAAGTAAACTCTATGTGCTTTACCGGCAACAGCAAGACTTTCTATAACGAAGGCCGCCGCGACGTAGGCTTAGGCATTATTAAAAGCATTTTGGCACTTGGACTGCAAGGTATAGAGCTAAAGCAGCAGGCTGAAATGGAGTATGCAGAATTCCAACTAAAGCTGCAAGAGCTGGCAGTGGAATATGTGGATAACAACAAGGAGGAATAACTAATGGGTGAGAACGGCGAAAATGCAGTTGTAAACGGCGAAGGCGCACAGCAACAGGCTGAATCCAATACCGCGGCACAACAGCAGCAGGCAGAACCGACTACTACTAATGCAACTAACAATACAAGTGCTTCCGGCACTATTACAGGGAATGGAAGTAATGGGCAAGGCGCACAACAGCAGCCCGGCACAGTGAATTATGACTTTGCAGGAGTAGAGATGCCAGAAGGCTATGAGCTTAGTGCTGATGAGCAAGGACGCTTTGTAGATGTCATTAAGGGGATGAACCTTAGCAATGACCAGGCAAGAGCACTTGCAAAGTATGGCACAGAGTATGCAAGCCGTGTAGTGCAAGGCGTGGAACAGCTCCGTGCGCAAGAAATTGCTAAATGGGGCGACGAAGCTAAAGCGGCACTTGGCGCAGACTTGGGCAAAGTACAGGGCCTTTGTGATACCGCGTGCCGCAAGTTAGAGGCAATTTATCCGGGCTTGAATGTGCGTGAAGCATTGGAAATTACTGGCGCAGGAAATCAAATTGCTATCGTGAGAGCATTTGCTAAACTTGGTGAATTGCTTGGTGAGGACCCTGGAATGACCGCACAAAACGGCGCACAAGGCTTGAACGCCGCACAAGGTATGGCAGCAAACATGTACCCAAAAACCGACTGGAGCAGGTACAAATAATATTTAATTTTTAATTAAAAAACAGGAAGGATGATGAAATTATGGCTACTATTGGTTACTCCCAAACTATGAGTGACTTACGAAAGTATTTAACTCCGCAAGGCGCTATTGACCGCGTTATGGAAGTGCTTAACGAATCTAATCCGATTATGGAAGACATTCGCTGGATGGAAGGCGATTTGCCGATTGGTACTAAAACTACTATTCGTGCAAGCCTGCCTTCTCCGTCTATCCGCCGTATTAACCGCGGTACTTCTCCGACTAAAGGCACTGTAAAGCAGCGCATTGATGTATGTATGCACTTGGAGGACCGTTCCTGCGTGGACGTTGAATTGCTTTCCGGTAAACCGAATCCGCAGGCTTTCCGTATGGCAGAGGACGATGCACACGTAGAAGGCATGGGCCAATACGTCGCACGTCAATTCTTGTACGGCAACTTGGACGAAGACCCGGACACTTTCAATGGTATTGCGGTACGCTACAATACTTTGACCGACGGCGGCAAAGGCACCCCAGGACACCAGGTAATTCCTGCTGGCATTGCTGGTACTAACACTAATGCTTCTATCTACTTTGTAGATTGGGGCGATCGCCGTGTAATGGGTGTATATCCTAAAGGCACCCAGGCGGGCTTGAAAACTGAGGACTTGGGCGAAAGTGATGTATACGACGAGAACAACAAGCCGTTCCGTGCATTGCAGACCTTGTACTCTTGGAAGTGCGGCTTAGCAGTACAGAACGTTCGCTCTATTGTACGTGTATGCAACATCGACGTTACCAAACTGAACTCTTTGACTGACAGCGCACAGCGTGAACTGATGAATAAATTCATCTTTGCAAAGAACCGTTTGCAAGACCCGAAGGCACCCGTTGCGTATGTATCTGACAGTGTATACTCTTGGTTGGAGTGCTATCTGAACAACAAGAACAATGTTCATGTTACCCGTCAAGACTTTATGAACGCACCGCCTAAACTGTACCTTGCAGGTATTCAGATTAAGAAACTTGACTGCCAAAGCGAAACCGAAGCGGCAGTACAATAACCGGAAGGAGTGAATAACAATGATTTTTGACCAGCAAAATATGTACATGGACAATTCCTTGACCAGCAATGTAATTGCGAACGTTGGCGGCGGTGATGCGGCCGACCCGTTATTTCTTGTTATCACTGCGCCGACCGCCTTAGCTACTAGCGGTACTATCACTGCGGCGCTGGAAACTTCCGACAGCGAAAGCTTCGGCACTAAAACCGTTGTTGCAACTTATACCCTTGCTGCCAGCAAGAAGGGCATTTTAGTTGCGGCAAAACTGCCGTATGGCATGAAGGCTTTTTCCAGACTGACTGTTAGTGGCGCAAGCGGCGGCAAGCTGACTGCTGGCTTGACTGAAACTGTTCCGAACTGGCCGGGCTGATTTGGTACTTTAAGGGGAGGGCGTTGAGCTCTTCCCTTTTTTAATAATCAAGGAGGAATAGTTAAAAATGCTTAACATTACTGATGTATGCAATATGGCTTTAGCACATATTGCTAAAGGGCGTATCAGCAATATAGACGAACAATCAGAAATGGGCAGGCAGTGCAAACTGTTTTATGAGCCTACACGTAAAGAATTATTAAGGAGCTACACTTGGGGATTTGCAAAGCGCGTAAGCAAGCTTGCAGAGCTTAGTATTGAATCTCCGTATTGGTCCCACGTTTACGCCTATCCCGAAAAGTGCCTTGCTGTGCGCAAGATATTTGATGCTGAAACAGGTGCAATGATAAGGGCTGGTGAGCAAGAGCAGGAAGAATGGGACTTGTATATGGCAAGCGACAACGTGCTTGGCATAGGGTGCAATATTCCTGCAGCGTGGCTTGAATACACTTATGACGTGGACGATGTGGAAATGTTTTCCAGCGACTTTTTGAGTGCGCTTACTCATATGTTGGCGTTTAATATCTGCGTACAACTAACCGGCAACAGTGGCCTGCAGCAGACGCAGTATCAGCTTGCAATGGCGGCATTGCAGAAAGCAAAGTATACCACGGCAAGCGAGAAGAAAGAATTGCCGGACTACCCGAGTAAATACTTTGACGGGAGGGCGTAATTATGGCTAGTGGGTTAACACCTTATTATTTATTGCAGCCTGCGTTTACCGGCGGCGAAATCAGCGCCGAAGTTGCCAACCGCGTCGATTTGGATAAGTATCAGTTTGCAGTGCTGCAAGCCTATAACTGTCTGATCAAGCCGCACGGTCCCATTTATCGCAGACCAGGCATGCAGTATATGGCACGAACTAAATATAACGATAAAGCGTGCATCCTGGTTCCGTTCAACGGCGCAGATAACACCGACTATCTTTTAGAGATTGGCGAGAAATATATAAGAGTACATAAGAACGGACTTTACATAAATATAGAAGTTATGACGCCGTACACGGCAGATATGCTGCAAGATTTGAGATTTGTTCAAAGTGCAGACACTATGTTTATCGCCAGCGGCAAATATCCCGTGAAACAGCTTGCAAGATATTCAGATACTGACTGGCGTTTTTCTGACTTTGAAATTACTGATATGTATTTCGATGAATCAGCAACGCTTGAAAACTATAGCGGTATCAGTTATACGTCGCCTGGAACTTATCTATTCCAACCGACTGTTACCGGTGAATACCAGATTGACATAGCCGGTGCAGGCGGTGGCGGTGGCGGCGGCGTTACGTGGAAAAGGCATGGCGAACATCAAACATACAATTACTGTGCATCGGGCGGCGCAGGTGGCAATGGTGAACGTATAATAAAAACGGTAACGCTGTCTAAAGAAACAAGTTATACAATCAAAGTTGGAAGCGGCGGCAGTGGCGGTGCTTATGCTTATAGCGCAGGCAACTACGAAAGCACAACGGCTTCTAGCGGTACCAGCGGTGAGAATAGTACCGCTTGCGGCTTGACTGGCAGAGGCGGCGGAGCAGGCGGCGCAGGTAGCCGTATGTATGGTGAGGATGGCTATTATTCCGAAGTTGGTACGCAGGGTACGACATATGGCGAAGGCGGCGGAGCTGTAGGTGGTGCAGGCGGCAAAAAAGGTGCTCCAAACGGCACAGCGGGTGCTGATGGCTGGGTAAAGATTTTATATGCCGGCAACAAAGAATTAACTCCGTCGGGAACACAAGGCGACATTACTTTAAAGAGCAATAAGAAGATTTTCGCCAACAGCAAGCCGGGTACGTCTATTAAACTTAAACAAGAGATTGCAAGCAAGACTGTATCAACCAGCAACGGCACTACCGAAAGAGTACGCGTAGGCGAAAATTGGAAGGTTATCAGTCACGGAACCTGGGCAGGCAGTTTTACCATAGAAAAGAGCGACGATGGCGAAACTTGGAAGGAGTATAGGAAATACACTTCTAAGAGTGACTACAATCCGTCTGAAAGCGGCAGTGTAACAGAGCCGGTATTTTTAAGAGCGGTATGTACTATTACTAGCGGTACTTGTACTGTTGATTTAACGGCAATGGCCTACAATGCGGAAGGCGTTGTAACGCTTACTGAAATCACTAGCGACAGTACGGCAAAAGCTCATGTTGAAAAAGAGCTAGGCTCAACAGATATGACAACTAATTTCTTATGGGGTGCATGGAGTGAAGAATTTGGCTATCCGCAAACACTTTGCTTTTTCCAGGACAGACTATGTTTTGGCGGCACGAAGAAGCAGCCTTACATGGTATGGATGAGCAGAACCGGCGACTACGGCAATTTCAGCGTAGAAAAAGCCAGCGGCACTGTTACCGACGATAGCGCAGTAGCGCTTGCCTTTGTAAGCCGCAAGCAGTTTAAAATTCTGCACCTTATAGCAAGCACTGATTTGATTGTTCTTACCGCAGGTAACGAATGGACAGTAAGCGGCAGTGACACTGTAACGCCCTCTAAGGCCGTACCGAAAATGCAGACTACACGCGGATGCAGCACGGTTGAACCGCTGATGATTGGTGGCAGAATCGTGTTTGTACAAGGCCGCGGAAGCACTGTAAGGGATATGGCATATAGCTATGAAACAGACAGCTACGGCGGTAATGACTTAACATTGTTGGCAAAGCATATCATAGAGAATGTGCAGATTGTTGACAGTGCGTACAAGCAGGAACCCGACAGCACTATATACTTCGTGAGAAGCGACGGCGCTATGGCTTGCTTATCCTACATCATGGAGCAGAAAGTATATGCCTGGTCGACGATAGAAACACAAGGCAAGATTGAAGCCGTGGCGGCGGTGCAGGAAGGCGATGAAGATATTATTTATCTTGTAGTGCAACGAGAGATAAACGGCGTGACAGTACGCAATATCGAGTATTTGGCAAAGAATCCTGCAAAGAGCAATAACCCCGATGATTATATTATGCTTGATAATGCTATTGAGTATAGCACTGCTGAAAAGAGCAGTGGGGCTACGGAAATCGACGTGGCAGAGCTGGCAGGCGAAAAAGTTGCTGTTATCGGCGACGGAAGAGTGTATAGCGGACTGACTGTAAGCCAAGACGGCACTGTGACGCTCCCAGCGACCGTACAACACGCTTTTATTGGCTTGCCCTATAGAAGTATCGTGGAACTGCCAAACGTCGAAATTAAGACGGGGGACGGCACTATGCAAGGACGTAAAAAGCAGATTAGTAACTGCATCCTGCGTTTAAGTAATTCTCTTGGCGGTATGGTTGGCCCAGATATAAATACTTTGGACTTGATGAATTTTGATGAGCAGAACGCAGTGAGCGATATTAAATTATTTACCGGCGACAAGCATATGACTTTGCCTATTGGCGGCTTTAACAACGAAGGCAGAGTGATTATCGTTACGGATGAGCCGTATCCTTTTAACTTGCTGGCGGTAGTGCGGGAGGTGTCTTTTGGTGGCTAAGAAGTGGAATGTTGAAATCCTTGATAATAAATCAAAAGAAAATGTCGTGCCGTTGATTGAAGAACTTATGCAAGATATACGGCCGCACGATAAGGAAGATTTGGAAGCAAGCAGTGACCCGGTATTTGTGCTTATCGGTAGTATCAAGCTTGACGAAGAAACAAGGGTGTACCGTGGTGAGGACGGCAAACTGCTTGCGATATTCGGCAAAGGTACTATGGAATGGGGCGCACCGGGACGCGGAATTTGGATGGTAGGTACGAACGAACTTTATAATGGTTATACAAAGAGCCTGCTTTTCAAGGAAGCCAAAAGAGTATTAAATGAATGGGCGCGGCAGCATGGACTGCTGCACAATATTGTCTATGAGAAGAACCGCACAAGCATTAACTATTTAAAACACTTGGGAGCGATATTTCTGGCAGAACCTAAAATAGGTTGGGACGGCAAAAAGTTTTATCAGTTTTATATTCCATATAGAGGGGAGTGAACGTAATGGGTGCACTTAGTGTTTTAATGGGCCTGCAAACTGTTATGCAGTTAAGCGGCCAACATCAGCAGGCCAAACAGCAGGAGCAGGCATATAAAGCGCAGGCGCAGGCTGCGCAGCAGAACGCGGCTATTATGAGCCGCCAACGTGAGCAGCAGGCAGAAGCGTATGCGCAGAAGCAGAGCCAGCTCAACGATAGAATGAGGCTTGCAAGAGGACAGGCGCTGGCGGCGGCAGGCAGTAGCGGCCTAACCGACAGCGGCAGTGTCAGCGATATTCTTTCAAGCAGTGAGGATGCTTACGGAAAAGACAGTATGAATCTGTTGCAGAATCAGCGTAATGATGCGTGGAGCACTTACGTTAACGAAGTCAATTATCGCAACCAGGCAAGCGCATATAATGCGGCGGCAAAGAACGCTAAAGCCAATGGCAAAATGCAGATGTTTAGTACGCTTGTAGGTGCGGCAGCAAATGCTTATTCTAAAGGCATGATTGGTGGCAGCAAGACTACAGGTACTGCCGCCGGTAATGATTGGTATGATGCTAACAGTGATTTCAATCTTCCTGCTAGCAATATGAGCGGCTTTAATCTTTACAACCAGGCGAAGAAGAACAACCCGTTCATGGATAATACAGGCTTTACTAAATGGAACTGGTAAGGGAGGTACAGAATGAAGATTGCAGGTTATCAAGGCAGCGTCAATTTAGGTGCTGGTGGCGGTGCGACTGTCAAAGTATCAAGTGACCTTAACGCCTATGGCAGCGGCGGCAAAGGACTTGCCGCTATTGCCGGTGCTGCCAACAAATGGGCGGTAGCGGTAGAAGCGCAGCAGGAAGACGAGGACAAACAGTCTATCCTTAATGCTATGGACATATTCAATAAGAGCCGCTATAACATCATGTACAATGATGAAAGCGGCCTTATGAATACAAAATTAGAAGGCACTGCCGGGGCAAGCGCAAACTATACGGAACAGATAAACAAGGCAAGGCAGGATGTGTTGAGCAACACTAAATTGCATAGCCAAAAGAATCAGCTTGCACTTGACCATTTAATGTATCAGAGCGCACAGCAAGGCTTCCAGACCGTCGACCAATACGAGCAGAAGCAGAGGGAAGCCGTCACAGACTTACGCTATGACAATAATATTCAGAACTCCTGCGAGTTTGTGCAGAAGAATTGGAACAATCCGCAGGCGCTGCAAGATGAGATTATCCGTACACAGTTGCTGACAAGTGCTATATATGGCAAGCGTGGCGCAGAGTTTATCGAATCTAAGAGCAGAGCCAACATTGGGCAGGTGGTAGCAAGTGCCGTCGGTGCAAGTATCACCAACGAAGATTATGGCACTATGCGTAATCTCATGGATAAGTACGGCAGTTACCTTACTGCTAATCAGAGAGCCGCTTTTGAGAAGGTGGCATACGATAAAGAGAGCAACGCTTTTGAAAGAAATACTGCTAAAGATTTGTATGCTAAATATGGTGACAATGAAGAAGCGGTACGCAAAGAACTTGAAGGCATGAAAGGATTTAGCGGCGGCGAAAGCGGTAATGATTTTGAGAATTTGCTAACTTCTTTCGGTATTCAAGAGAGCGGCGGCAATTATAACGCCAAGAATGGCCGTACAGGCGCAAGCGGCAAATATCAGATTTTGCCTAGTAACTGGCCTAGCTGGAGCCAAGAAGCAGGCTTGCCAGCAGGCGCAGCAATGACACCGGAAAATCAAGAGATTGTAGCACGCTTTAAGTTAAAACAATACTATGATAAATACGGTGCAGCAGGTGCGGCGGTAGCATGGTATAGCGGAGAAACTAATGCGCAACGCTGGGTAAGTGGTAAAACAACGGATGTATGGGGAAACACTTGGGATACGCCGCAGCATGGGAATGAGCCTAGTATCAAAGAATATGCAGAGAGCGTTACCAATAGGGCAGGGAACGTGCACAGCACCCACAACATGAGCCAGGATGAGCAAGACCGTATTATGAAGCAGTACCGCACTATTAAGGCAGACCATGACAGAATAGAAACTTATAAGAAAAACAAACTTTTTGAAGGAATAAAGAGTAATCTATTTGCTATGTTTAATAACGGCACAAGCTACAGTGAAGCTATGGCGTGGGCTACTAACCAGGCAGGCAGTGACCCCGACAAGTACGTAACATACCGTAATGCGGTGACGGCGATATATGGACCGCAAGGCAGAAGCGGAAGCAGTGGAAGTGGTAGTGGAAGCAGTAACGGAAAACTTGATGACGATGCAATAGGTGTGTTGGAAGATATGCTGCAAGAAGGCAAGTTTGCAAGCATCGACCAATTTTTAGCATACGCTGCTAACAAAGGTGCATCGTCTGCACAGCGCGGGAAGTTAGAAAAAATATACAAAGATTGGTATAGTGGTACAGGCGAATTTGCTTTTGATATGGAAGGCCTTGTACAACAAGTCGCAGGCAAAAATGCCGATGCACTGTATAAGAAAAAAATCCAAAACTACGGGCGGCAATGGGTGCGCGCTTATCGCACAAAAAATCACGGCATGAATCCGGGGGAAACGGAACTGCTGGAGGCTTTGAGAAACTGCGTAACAACTAAGGTTTACGGCAGCTATGTTACTGAAAAACATTCATTCTGGTTTGACAGCACAGAAGATATAAAAGCAAGTGACGCAGATTTAATTGCACGTGGTATCGCAAGCGTAAATAAAACCGGGGATGATTGGTACGATGTTAAATGGTTGGATGGCACATCGGGCAAAATAAACGGTGCATATCTGGCAAAGTTACTGAAAGGAGATTACTAAATGGCTAATGAACCTTTAGACGAATTCGACCGCAGATTAAAGGCAAAAAAGGAATATGCTAATTATGGCTTTATTGCTGATATTGACAGCGGCTTGTCCCCTGTCGAAACTTTAGGCTATTATGACTTGCAAAAAATGAGCGACGATGAATACAATAAGTTTTCGCAGGCAGTAAATAGTAATAGCTCACCGACGATTGATACTAGCAGTATCATCAACGACGATAAGCCAGGTATAGGCACTGCCGTAATTAACGGCCTTAAAGGTTCTGTGCGTGGCTTATTCGGTGCTGCTAAAGCGGCGGTTGACGCTAATATTGAAGCTCATAAGGGCGACAAGAATGTTGTTAAAGAGTATGACCAATCAGAGAACATCAGCAAGGCTTTAGGCTATGTCACCGATGAGATTTTGAAGCGCGAAGAAGTTAAGGCTGATACGGCGGCTGGGCAACTTGGTTATGATTTGGCCGAAAACGGTATTCAGCTTTTAGTGCAACTTGCGCTGACTAAAGGTGTAGGCGCTGCCGGTGCAAGTGCAAAAATCGGACACGCTATCAGTATGCTTTATAACGGCGCAAACATCAGCGGCGAACAATACCTGCGACTGCGTAAAGAGGGCGTAAACGCAAGCAGAGCATGGGAAGCAGGCTTGATGAACGCAATCCCGCAGGCGGTACTTGAAGAACTTCCGCTTGGCAGGCTGCTTAAAAAGATGCCTGCCGGCAGCGGACTGAAAGCTAAGATATGGGAAGTTACCAAACGCGGCCTTGAAGAAGGTGTTACTGAAGCATTGCAGGAATTTCCGGAGCAGGCTACGGACTTATGGGCAAAGAACCCCGGCGCAAGCACTGCCAAACTTGCAGAGAAGTGGGGCGAGAACTGGCAGCAGAACTTGAAGGAAGCAGGATATAGCGGCCTTATTGGTGCTATTCTTGGTGGTACTGCAAGCGGTGCAAAGGTTGCAGTTGACAGCGTTGTTGAGCACGTCGCTTTGAAAGCCAACGAAGAACGCAAGGCAAAGTTAGTAGCAGATGCTGAACGAATCAAAGAAACAGGCATTAATCCGGAACGTGCGGCGGCTACAATCGAAGCGAACAATCCAAACTTTGAGGACGATACTGTTACTGTATCGGCACAGGACTTGGAAGGCTACAAGCAGACCAGCAGTAACAACAAACTTTTTGAGGAATTAGGAATTACCGAAGAAGAAGTCGGAGCGGCTGCGGAGCTTGGGCAGGATATAGACATTAGCCGTGGCAAGTTTACGGCGGCTATGGCTAAAGACAATGCACTGTTTGAAGCTACGAAAGACAATATGTACTTTGACAGCAATGGCGAATTGTCGGACGGCGGTGCAAAGACACGCAAAGAACTGCGAGAAGGGTACAACTTAACCAGGCAGGCAAGCGCGGAGCTTGACACAGAACTTGACGCTATTGTTGGCAGCGCTACTAAAGCAGGTATGAATAAATCTCATGCCGGCAATTTGCGCTTAGTATTGGAGAGCCGCGCACTTATTGCAGACCCCGAAAATCCTGCTGCATGGCTGCAAAAGAATAAGCTGCGCTTTGAAGATGGCGGCAAAGCTAAACAAAAGAATGGCTGGTTTAGCAAGGGAGGAGTGCTTAAAAAAGAGCAATTCTATACTACTAATATTACCGGAAATGAGATGGGACACTATTCAGATTTGAAGAGCTTGCAGAAAAAGGCTTTTGCATGGTATAGGGACAACTTGCAAGGCACGAGCGTTCATAATGGTGTATTGGGTGATATTAGAATAGATAAAGGGTATCAAGAAAATAATATTAAATTTGGCACAAGTGGCAGAAAGAAAATGGAACACACTTCCGCTAAAAAAGAAAAACTTTTTGCATTGCGCTATTTACGTGAAATTATGGAGAATGGTAATTTCGTTACAGAATCTGCGCCGCAAAAAGAAAAACATTCAGACGAGAATTTTTATTATATTCATTCTGCACTGAATGTTAATGGTGAAAAACGTTATGTAGTTGTTACAGTAAGAGAACATAATGATAAATCATTATCATATTATAATCATAATGTTTTTAACGAAAGTGAGTATAAAAAAATAGAGGACGCGTTCAAGCCCTCGGGTTCCGAGCAATTCAAGGCTCAGCCCAGTATCTCAAACAAAACGTCCTCTTTTGCTGATAGTGTATCACAAAAAGCAGATAATTACAAGCAACAAAAAATTGTCAATGGTACACTGAAAGATAAAGGCATGATTTCCCCAATGGATGATGGTACTTATGTTATCACGCTTTTTAAGGGCGCAGATGCAAGTACAGTTATCCACGAAACAGGACACTACTTTGTGGAAACCATGATTAACGAAGCATTGGCAGACCCCAGCAACACAAGACTAAACGCTGATGCGAAAAAGCTCATGGAGTATGCAGGCATTGACGCTGACACATGGGCAAGCGGTGACGTTGAAGCAAAGAGAGCCGGCCATGAAAAGCTGGCAGAAGCATTTGAAACCTACATCATGGAAGGCAAAGCGCCTAGTGTTGGCCTGCGTGGAGCGTTCCAAAGATTCGCTAATTGGTTATCAGCTATTTATAGCAAGATAGCAAGAAGTGAAAATGCGGCAGAATTAACACCAGAAGTACGGCAGGTATTCGACAGAATGTTGGCGTGCCGTGAAGAAATTGAAGTTATGGCACGCATGGAGGGCATATTCGGCGGCTTGCCGGAGAATATAACTTCCAAGTTATCAGACCAAAACAAAAAGACCTTGCAGGATAAAATCTTGAAGGCTAAAGACAAGGCCGTGGATATTCTGACAAGACGCGCAATGGCTGATTTCAGCGCAAAGCGCAGAGCTGAAAAGGCTGCTTTCATCGAAGAAATACGGCCGCAGATTGAGCAGGCAGTAGCGCAAGAACTTGTCAATCGTGCAAGAGTGCAAGTCGGGCAGGAATTTGGGCAAGAATCGAAACTTGCTAATCCCGCGATTATTGCGAGAAAATACAGACACGTTTTAGGAAGCGTACTGCCAAACTATAATGATATGCTGAACGATACCAATGCCAGCATTGACGATATACTCAATCCGATAGTTGAGTATCTGCAAGCAGAAGTCGACACATACGGCACACTTTCTAAAGAGCGTGTTGCAAACGCTGAAGACATGCTGATTGCTATGTTCAGCAAGTCAAGACAGAAAACTGTTACCAATCCTACATTCGTTGTTGATGAAAACGGTATGGCTCATGCTAACTTTAGGCAGAAAATCAACGAATGGGAAACAATCGAAGCTAATCCGCGTAGGCTTGCAAGAAAATACATTTATGGCAATGAGCGCATAAACTATAATGAATTATTAAAAGATACAAACGGAGCTATTGATGATATTTTAAATCCGATTGCTAACAGAATAGAAAGTGAGCTTGCGGAATATCAAGATACAGTCAAGAGTGAGCGTGCGTTTTTTATCAATGGCAAGTGGGGCTACTTCGCCGCAACAAACAGAACAGAAGGCAAGTATGCGAATGATTTTGCAGGCATACCGGACCAGAGCGCAGTCTTGGTTGACTTCGGCGAGATAGGCAAGGACGGAAAACGTCATTGGACTAAGCGAGCTTTAGAGCAAGCGGATATTGAAGGCCTTGTATTCCATGAAGCAGGCGACAGTATTCGTAATGTCAACTGGGTGTCCAGATATGTTCACGATTACGGCGGAAGTGTAAGCGACTTAACCAGCAAAAAAGGGCGTAGGAGAATTGCCGAAAAGATTGCAAGGGGCGAAGATATAGCGGACTACTACGATTTGCGTAGCACCGGTTTAGATTATGGCGATGCCGAAATTAAGGCAGACTTTAAACATATTGTCGATGAACTGGACAGACTGCAAGCGTTGAAGCATAGACTTGAAACAGACCCCGAAGGTGTCGACCTGGTAAAAGAAAGCAAGCGCAACCAATTATCGCAGGAGCAGAAAGAACTATTTGACCAGATAGCAGAAGAAAACGGCTATGCCAGCGGCTACGAAATGGCAAGGGAGATTGTCGAAGGTTACACCGTCAATGAGAATGAAGGCAGCGACGTACAGGACAACTGGGCGAGAAACTACATCCGTAACGGCGGTGACAGGGCAAAACTTAAAAGCGAAGAAGGCTTGAAGGAGATTGCCGAAACTTTGGTAGAGGGTGAACAACTTACGGAGCTTAACGAGCTTAAAGCCTTGAAGCATGAGCTTGAAACTAATCCGGATAAAGTCGACCTTGTGGAGATGAGCAAAAAGCGTGCCTTGTCTAACGAGCAGAGAGAACTGTTTGACTGGGTGGCTGACAGCTTAGGCTATGACAGCGGCGATGCTATGGCGCAGGATATTTTGACTTCGCCGAGTGAAAGAGCTATGCTGCGTCAAGAGATTGACAAGGCCGTGAACCGCAGATTCCCCGACTTCATGCAGGAGCGTGAGCAGGCAAGAGAAGCGGCAAGGGAAGCACTCTATAATGACGAGAGCGGCGAAGTAGTGGCACTTGAACAACAGCTTATTGATGAAGCACTCAATGAAATAAGCGACAAGGATATTAAGCAAAAAGAGCGCGAGAATATTGCTAAAGTGCGTAAGCAGAACGCAGATAATTTTGCTAAACGCTATATCCAGACTTTGCCCGCAGGCGAGGTTATGAAGCCGAGAAGATTTGCTATGGCAGAACGCAGAGCGGCGGCTAATGCAAACAAGGCTGCGCAAGCTGGCCTTTTGGAAGAAGCGGCTATGTATAAGCAGCAGCAGATGATTAACCACGCTTTATATCGTGAAGCAGTCAAGGCGAAACATCAGATTGAAAGCGCAAGAAAGTACGTCAAAAAGCAGATGCACAGCAAGAAAGAAGTATGGGGAACAGAGCAGCACTTCTTCCAGATGTGCGCTTTGCTGGAGCGTATGGGCTACCATCGCAAGGACTTTAACACCAACGGTAGAGAGGTGCAGTCGCTTAGCGAGTACATTGCAGAGATGCAGGCAAAGTACGGCGACGAAATTATTTCTATGCCGGAGTTTGTTTTGAACCCGAATAACGATTTGACCAATGCGCCGCAGCTTAGCCTTGCAAACTACATGGACGTTATCGACGCACTGAAAAACATTCGTGCTATTGCAAAGCAAGATACGAAGATGAATAAGATTGCCGCCGGTGAAGCATTTGAAAAGGTTAAGGCTGATACGATAGCGCACCTGCAAGAATTGCCGGTAGAGTACGAGGCGGAGATTGGCAGCGACAGTAAAAAGAGCCTGCGTAAGCGAATTATTGACTGGCCTAAAAATATCATAGCTACACTGCGTAATGCTGATAACTTCTTCTTAATGATGGATAATTGGACGGAAGGTTATTTTACTAGGGAGTTTTACAACAAAATCAACCATTGCGCAGATATGGAAAGCACGATGCTTGAAAGTTACCAGAACGAGCTTATAGATGCTTTGCAGAAATGGGAACCGGACAAGAAAACAGGCATTACGCATGATACAAGAATTTACTACAAAGAGCTTGGCGGTAGCGCAGATAAGCATGCTTTGATTGCTATGCTGTGCAATCTGGGCAGCGACAGCAACGCCGCAAGGCTGTGTTCGCAAAAACCGGTAGGCGTAAAGAATTCTGATATATGGGTGGAAGAATCGGAGCTTATAGGCAGAGAAGAAGCGATGCTGCAAACCAAACAAAACCTTATAGAGTTTTTGTGCAAGCATCTGACTAAAGCAGATATTGCCTATGCGCAGGCACGTATCAATGCAGCAAGTAAATTCTGGCCTATGCTGGCAGAAGTCAACCGCAGAACAAAAGGCTTTGAGCCGCCGAAGATTGAAGCGTCGCCGTTGGTGATGAAGCTTGCCAGCGGTGAAAGCGTGGTATTTGACGGTGGCTACTTCCCATTGGAACGTGATATGCGAACCGGCAGTATGCCTGGTAAATTCGACAGAATCGACAGTACCGAAGAAGGTAGCAGACCACCGCAGCGGACTTTAGCTACTAACAGTGGTTCCAGCAAGTCGCGTACCGGCGGCAAGTATCCCGTCGACTTATCGCGCGGCAGCGAGGTTACGGCGGTGAAAAGCACTATTCATGATATTTGTTATCGCGAAACAATGCTTGATTTCAGAAAGATACTGAACGATGAGGATATTTACCGCAACATGGTTGAGCGTTTAGGCGATACCAACGTAAGACTTTTAAGAGAGTTTTTGCAGGCTTGCGCTAATCCATATGGCAATAAGACAGCGTATATGGCCGAAAAGACATTTACGAAGATTGCCGACGCTTTGCGTAATGTTGCAACAAATGCGGCTATTATGTTTAATTTTAAAACGATAATGCAGAACACTACTAACATATTTCTTTACGGCAATAGCACAAAAGGCTTTACTCATGCCGACGCTTTCAGAGCCTTACTTCGCAGTTTTACAAGCGAAGGCAGAGCAGAAGTAGACGCTATTTGTGCCAAAAGCGCATTTATGCGTGAGCGTTCGCAAGTGCCAGACATTACGTTAAGGGATATTCAGAACCGTTCTGACCTTAACCCGATTGAAAAAAGGACGCTGAGATATGGTGCAATGCTGTTAGGTTACACTGATATGATGACTGCAAAACCAGTATTTGCAGAAGCATACATGAAGAAAATCAACGAAGGCAAAACAGAGCAGGAAGCACTAGACTTTGCGAACACTGTTATTCGCCGCACGTTAGGCAGCAGCCGTATTCATGATGTATCAAGTATGCAACGAAATAGCGGCTTATTCAGATTGTTTACGATGTTCCAGGGATTTTTCAACACACAGTTTAACCAATGGGACAGAGAAGCACATATCGCCAAAAGGTTATGGAATAGCGGCGAGAAAAAAGAAATGGCTGAACGGCTGATTGCTTTTGCTGGTGCCAAATTTCTCGGCGTGTGCTTGCTGAACGTGGCTATTGCAGAGCTTTCTTTGACTGCTCCTTTTGAGAAAGACAAGGACGGCTATCGTAAATTGTCAAAAGAACTTATCAACTACCCGTTGTCTATGGGTGGACCTTACGGCCAATTTGCAAATATCGGCATACAATGCCTGTTAGGTATGAGGAACTATGGCTACAGACTGACTGCGGCGCAAGGCTTGATTGATAAAGGCTTTACTGTTCCAAGACGCTTGAACGACGTTGTGGAAGGCAAGACAGAACCCGGCGAGTTAATAGAACAAGCAGCATATGTCGGCGGTGCATTTCTTGGCGTTCCTAGCGGCATCTTCAATATCATATTCAACAGCATAGATATTGCTAGTGATGATATGGACTTTGAGCTGCAAGATATTTACAAACGCAGACCCAAAAGCGAACGTAAAAAAGGTTGACAAAGATTTCACAAAGTAGCATAGATATGAATCTCTAAAAATAGGTATATAATTAGTTAAAGTAAATTTATTAAGCGTAGATATAAAAATATATCTACGCTTTTCTTTTGGCAAAAATAATAAAAGGAGGGAGCTATTATGATTGCTCATGTCGATAACAGAATCACATATAACGGCAATGGGAATGCAACAGAGTTTGCGTATCAGTTTAAAATTTTAGACCGAACGGACATTAAAGTTTTGCTGACAGACGCAGACGGCAAAGAAAAGTTGCTGACTAAAGATTATTATGTTGACGTTGAAAAGAATGTTGTGCGTTATCCGGGTTATGCAGTCGGCGCTGAAGTGCCGGAAAGCGAGCGGCCGGCAGTGCTTCCTACCGGTTGGAAACTGACGATTTATAGGGAAGTGCCGGTAACGCAGGAAACGGATTTGCCAGACCAATATCCTTTTAACCAGGTTGAAGATATTGGCGATAAACTGACGATGATTGCGCAACAGCTTACCGACGTTACCGGTAGAAGTTTGAAAATCGGTGTAAGTACAAGCGCTGATATTGATACTACAATTCCGTGGGAGAACGGCAAAAGCTTTAGAATTAGTGACGATGGAAAAACTCTTGAATTGTCGGAAGACCCGGCAAAGGTTTTGCCATTGGCGCAAGGTGTTTACGCGCAGACTCAAGCACAAGCACAGAGTGCCGCTGCAAGCGCAACTGCGGCAGCAAAGAGTGAAGATAGTGCATTCGAATCAGCAGGCGTAGCAGGTAACAGCGCACAGTACGCGAGCTTATCTGCTGCAAGCGCTGCTGAAAATGCGGAGCTGACGAGTGGTTATAAGCAGGAGGCATTAACCGCCAAGGCTGACGCTACGGCATCTGCAACCAACGCAAAGGCAAGCGAAGCCAATGCCAAAATTAGCGAAAACAACGCAGAAGCCAGCAAGGAAGCGGCACAGTCTGCTGCTACTACTGCTAGTAACTTTGCAAACGCTTCAAGAAGTAGTGCAAACGAAGCACGAACTTACAGGGACAATGCTAAGAATTATAGTGAAAATGTTAATGTATTTACTCCTAGTGTATCTGAAGATGGTATTCTGAGCTGGACTAATAAAGCAGGACTACCTAATCCACCTTCTGTAAACATTAAGGGTAAAGATGGTGCAGACGGCGGTGTTACCGTTGATGAAAACCTATCAGCTACTTCTACAAACCCATTGCAGAATAGGGCAGTATATGATTTAAGCCAATCCATTTTTAGCAGGATAAAAGGCGTTTCCGATGACATTCCAACGAAAGTATCTGTACTGGAGAATGACGCAGGCTATATAAAAACTGTAAATAACACTAAACCCGACAGCAACGGCAACGTAACTATCGCTGTTAGTGGCGGTGCTGATATTACTGTTGATTCTACATTATCTAGTACCTCTACTAATCCTGTTCAGAACAAAGTTATTAATGCTGCTTTGGATAACAAGTTAGGTATTCATGATACTGCCTTATATGCTAGAATGGATAGTGCAGGTTATGTTATTGCAAATACCTACGTTAGAAGTGTTAATGGTGTTGCTCCAGATAGCTATGGTAACGTAGCAATTACTGTGAGCGGTGGTAGTGGTAGTGGTTCTGATATTACTGTTGATACAGAATTATCTAGCACTAGCACTAACCCTGTGCAGAATAAAGTCATTAAAGGCGCACTCGATGATAAGGCAAATCTTAATAAAAATAATACATTCTCGAAGGACAATTATTTTCAAAAGGGTATAAGCCTTATTGCTTATAGAGATTTAGATAGTGCTATAAAGTGGTATCAAAGTACGGCAAATCCTCCGGTTGCCTCTATTGACGCTACTAATTATACAGGCAATGCAGCATCTGCTACCAAAGCTACACAAGATAGTGAAGGTAATGTAATTACTGAAACTTATGCCAAGAAGGCAGATGTTAGTGATGTTGTTAAGAGTGTTAATGGAACAAAACCCGACACTAGTGGTAACGTAACTATTGCTGTTAGTGGTGGTGGCGTTAGCACATCGGAATCTAATACTTGGACGGCAGAGCAAATATTTTATTATCCTGTACTCCTAAATGAAAAATATAACACTTATACAATTAACGGAACATCCGACACTCCATTACTATCAACAATGGTTTATACAGTAACAGGAGCTTTTACGCTAAATCTTTCATCTTTAGCTGATAGACTTGGTGTTGGACAATCCTCTATCTTTACTGCATACTTTAGCGCAAATGGGGATTATCCGTTGACTATCACAAATGCTGGTACTATTAAATATATTGGCAGTGCATCTGATGTTGCTATTTCTAGCACAGGGATGTTACTTAACATTTTAATGACAAAAGATACCAACAGTAATTTAACAAGTATCGTACAAGCATCTAAGTTATCATAGAGGTGATGTAATATGGGACTTAATCGTCTATTTATGGTAAAACATGTTGAAAGTGGTGCAGTTGATGAGAATGTATTCATCATGACTATGGGAACTAAAAGTGGTCAATATGGATATAACGCCAACAGTGGTTACTATGGTGAAGTTACAGGCAATGTTACACATGACGGTAGAGCCGTTACTCTTGTTATGCTGAATTATTATGCTGGATGGTTAGATGTTGCTTTTAAGGAAGAGGGTATAACAAGTGGAAGCCGTAACATCAGTCTTAATATCACTCCACTTGAAACAGGTGTAACTGCTAATTTGAAAGTAGGCAAAATTTCGTATCAAAGTGCTGCAACAGGCTTCTACACCTATGTGCAACGTGTGCCATCAAATATATCAAGCATGTTTACTGCCGCCAACGTCGGTAAGAAATTTAAAGTCGAAATTGTGTTTAACTAAGGCGGTGATTTAATGCAAACAACTTATACATACAAAGAGCAGACCTACTCTAATTTATATGAGCTTTCCGAAGCGTTAGGCAAAGACGGCGTTTTTATCCCTTTGTCGATTTCTGACGAAGCCTTAGCGGAATTAGGCGTAACCGTTACATATGAAGAAGAGCCGATTGAAAACGTAAAACAACGCAAAATCTTGGAGTTGAAGCGTCAGCGTGATACTGCGGAGGTAGAACCGATAGAGTACAAAGGTAATCTCTATGACTACGACGAGAAGGCACGAGATAGAATCAATGCAGCTATTATTGCGCTGGAACTGCAAGGCGAAGGAGCTACAATAGAGTGGACTACGGCAGATAATGCCGACACGCCAGTAACGGCTAATGATTTAAAGATGATTATCGCTGCCGTGGCGGTGCGCTCAAATAAACTGCACACTGCATATCGTGTAGCAAAAGAAAAAGTTGAAGCTGTAACTACAGCGGCAGATGCAGAAGCCGTGACAATGAAAGTATAACAATAGGGGTGTAACAACATGATAGAACAGTCTTTAGATACGGCGTTGAACTCTGTAATTAACGTTATATCCGGTGGCGTAATAACGCTGCTTATCACTATGTATCGGCAGAAGAAGAAAGAAAATGATGCTCTAAAGGCTGGACTGCAAGCTCTTCTGCGTGACCGGATTATACAGGCATACAATCACTATGTCCAGGATAAGGGGTGGATACCGATTTATGCAAAAGAAAGCATTGATGCCTGCTACAAAAGTTATGAAGCTTTAGGTGATAATGGCGTAATTGACAATTTGATGGAGCAAATTAACGAATTGCAGAACTATCCACCGAGAGATAAAAAATGAGAGGTGCAAAATGCGTAAGTTATTAAACATGTTAAAGAAGGATGATAACACGTTGAGTATCGGCAGACTGTGTGCCGTGCTTGCGTTTATCTTGTTTTGCGTGATTTCTCTTTACCTTGCGTTTTTTGTTAAAACGTGGGGCAACTACGAAGCCTTTGCTATGGCTTGCGTATCGTTTATGTTGGCACAGCTTGGCAACAAGTATGTTGAAACTAAAGCAATGAAAGTGAAGAATGACGAGTAAATTTTGAGTAACGCCACTTGACTTTTTTACAAAAATGCACTTGACTAATTTTCGCTAAAAACGCTGAAAGCTAGATATAGCAATGGTTTCAAGGCGTAATAATGTTGCTTCAAAAAGTCAAGTGACACATATTTGACACACATTTTAGAAGATAAGTAACAACTTAACAAGTGAAATGTGAAATTAAGAAGTTAAATTAAAGGAGTGATAATAATGATTATTACAGGTATGGCGCATTTTGAATCGGTGTGCAAAAACAAATTAGTAGAGTGGTATAACCAATCTAACAACATCCATCATGGCCCGAATGATGTTCAGCCTATTACATTAGAAAACGTCTATGTTGTATGGGCGTGCAAAACATTGCAAAATTATAAGGCGTTGCTGTCTACGACCGTAAGCGGTGATGGTATCTATGCGGAATATACATACAACGGCGATAAGCAAGAAATGTACGAAGACGTGTACAAGAAGGCGTCCAATCGCTGCTTAAAAAGTGAGTGAGGTGATAGCTATGGACTGGAACAAAAGCCTTGCGAGAGAAATCGCAAAAGGCATTATCGCAACAGGCGTTGAAGGCGGCTATGACAGCGTAGCAAAGTCTACCGCCTATGCGTATCCGTCAATCGGTGTCAGCCAATGGGAGGGCAACAGAGCTGATGAGCTTTTGAGAGCTATTCCCGGCGGTGAAGAATTTGTCGGCAGAACCTACATTGATATTAAGGCAAGTGGCGAATTGCCGATGCTGAAAGAGCTTTTGAGAAGCGACGCAGGACAGCAGGCGCAGTTAGAACAGTTGTCACGTGACTGCCTGCAATATGTCGAGGTGCTTCAACAGGTGCCAACGTTGGATGATACACGCTGCCTTATTTATGCTGGCATGTGGTGTCCGACTAGCACTTATGTTGTAAAGCGTTTCCTGGAGAATCGTTTTGAGCGCGTCAACCTGCGTAGTCTGGAGGCGCTTTACAAGCTGTTTAAGAATTACTATTGGATTGCTGCCGATGTTGGTGAGATGTATAGAGCAGGTTACGCCAATAGAGCGGAAGCTACGTATCAGTATGTTGCTGGCATTGACTTAACAACACCGTATGGCGTACCTGCGTATGGCTTTGCTGGTAATGGAAGATAAGGAGGTGAAATCATGGAAGAATTAAAAGCTTTTGTTGCTGACAAGAAATTTTTAGTAGGCCTTGTTTTAGGCTTTACTCTCGGTGCGTTGCATCATTACTTTGCTCTCTAATCTGAATATCTAACTACAAGAAGGCGCAAATTGCACAAAAATACTTCGCCTATGAGTGCTTTGAAATTAGCACCGCTTACGATTTATCCTGCGGCGAGCTAAAGCCGCTTGTAGGCGAAGTTTGTGCGTCTGACGCGATTTATAATGTTTTGCAAATATAGGTATTTATATGAGGTAATAATGAAAGATGAAACAAGACGTAAGATTGATAAAGCTGTTAAGATTAGTCTTATTGTTGCTGGTCTTTTGCTTATCTGTAATGACGTGTACTGGCGTTGGCACGGCAGAAGCGGCACCCAAGCAAATAACGCTGTCAATCGAACAGTGGAATCAATTCAAAAATCAAACAAATCTGCTGGAAGCGAAATTGAATCTAGCAGACGAGAAATTGAAACAGCAGAAAAACACGTCAACAGAACTGCTGACGCAATTAAGCGAAGCGAAGAAGCAGCTCACTCTAACGCAAGAAGCGCTGACGAACTCCAAGCGCTCATTAGTGAATGCAAAGGAATCGTTGAAGCGCAGCGAGGAATTATACGAGACGTTGATAGAGCAAATGGAATACGACCGAAAGCGGGCGAACAGAATTAAAAATCAGCGGAATATTTATGCAGGTACTGTGTTATTCTTCTTGCTTTATGCAGCTGCAAAATAAAATTATTGGATGGTGTTACGATGGATGAAAAGGAACAATTACCGGCAGGCATTATTACAATGCTATTAAAAGGTTATGTAGAAACTATTGCTTTTCAAAGAAAGATAATCTGTGCCGCCTTGTTTGGGTGGGTGGCAACAGCTATAGCTTTTGTTTATGTAGGTAGGTGACAACAAAATGAACACACTGCTGAAGAACACGCGGGATTGGTTGCAAGCTTCAACGCGACGTTCTTTCAGCGCGGTATTAGAAGAAGCGAAAATAACGCCACGGCAGGTAGAAATTTGCGAGCTGAAATTTATAAAAGGTATGACTAATTATCAAATTGCAGCGGAACTGAATGTATCTGTTAAAACGGTAGATAAGGAATTGAATACTGCGTACAAGCAAATAACAAATGTATTGTCATTCCTTTAAATGCAGGAGCCGCCTTTTAGGGCGGTTCTTTTTTTGTGGGGAATTTGTAGGGATTGTTTTGCTAAAAATCATCTAAACTATAAGTGAGGTGATAAGTATGTACGGACAATATAACCCTTATATGGGCGCAACACCGCAGATGCAGCAACGGCTGAATTATTTGCAGCAACAACAGCAGCAGATGTACCAACCAACTATGCAGCAGCCTATGACTATGGCATTGAAAGGCAGAATTGTTACCAGCATGGATGAAGCAAAGGCAGCTCAAATTGACCTGGACGGAACGAGCACCTTCTTCCCGTGTCCTGCGGAAGGCAAGATTTATGAAAAACTTATAGGCTTGGACGGCTTGCCGATTTTCAGAGTATACCAAATTAACAATTCGCAGAAGCAGCCTGCATATGCTGAACAAAATATTGTAGATAGATTAGTGGAACGTGTGGACAGATTGGAAAAGCAGATTGGAGGAATGAACAATGAACCCGATGCAGATAATGGCAATGTTACAGAACAGCGGTAATCCCATGATGATGCTTACACAATTAGCACAGCAGAATCCTATGATGAGCCGTGCTATGCAAATGGGGCAAGGAAAGAATGAAGTGCAGTTAAAAGAAACTGTACGTAACCTTGCAAGGCAACGCGGCATGAGTGACGAACAGTTTACTCAGTTTTTAAGTCAATTCGGTTTAAAGCTCTAATGCGCGCAATGAGCTTTACATATAATTCCTGGAGGTGAAATTTTATCATGGAAGGTGCAAACATTGTTCCGGTAATGGACATGAATCGAAACAACAACTACGGTGACTGCTGGGGCGGCGGTATGTGGTTTATGTGGATTATCGTACTTTTCGCTCTTATGGGCGGCTGGGGCGGTAATTGGAATAACCGCGGCAATATGGGTGCAGAAATTTTTGCTAATGGCAGTATGACACGCGACCAAATCGCAGACCAATTTTCTATGCAGGATATTAAAGACGGTATTCGTGGCGTTCAGAACGGCTTGTGCGATGGCTTCTATGCTCAGAATAGCACTATGCTGAATGGCTTTAACGGCGTACAGCGTGATATTATGCAGACTGGTTATCAGTTAGGCAGTCAACTTGCAGAAAATCGTTTTGCTCAACAGCAGTGCTGCTGCGAAACTAATCGCAATATTGATGCAGTGCGCTATGAAAACGCGCGTAATACCTGCGATATTGTCAACGCCGTAAAAGAGGATGGCGAAAAGACCAGGGCAATTATGGTAGCTAATCAGATTCAAGATTTGAGAGATAAGCTTGCCGATAGAGATAGGGATTTGCAGACAGCTAATTTCCATTTATCTCAACAGGCACAGAGTGCAACCCTTATCGGTACGCTGAGACCTTACCCGCAGCCCGCTTATCTGACAAATAGCCCATATCAGAGCATTGCTGCTAACGTAGCTGGTGCTTGTGGCTGCGCTTATAATGTAGGCTAAAAAAAGTTATGTGCATTAACTGCACTGTATTAGGGACGGTGCAAGCCGTCCCTATTGCTTTAACTAAAGAGGTGAAAACAAATGATTTGCAATCAGAAATCCGCATTAACAACAGTTGCAACGGCGGCGCAGACTGTAACAGCGAACGGCTTTGTGAGCTTCCCGACGAACAATCTTCTTACCGGTGTATCTATTAAGCATCCGGCAGGAAGTACAAGTGTTAACCTTATACAGGGGCTTTACCTTGTGACTTTGAACGCTGATATTACCCCGACTGCGGCAGGTGATATTGGTTTAAATCTTATTCGTAATGGCGTAGCGGTACCGGGAGCAGAAGCAACAGTGACAGGTGCAACAGGCGATACTTATAATATTTCCTTTGCTACATTGCTTAGAGTATTACCTAGCTGCTGTGTGATTGATAACAATGCTGCATTGCAGGTGCAGGCTACGGCGGCAGGTACTATCAGCAATGTATCTTTGAGCGTTATAAAAATGGCGTAAGGGGGCGACATTATGCACAAACTAAAGAAATATTGGGAGAAGGTAAGCGCTGACCCAGTAAAGATAACAGAGATGGAAGAAATAGTTTGTGAAGCGTTAGAAGAAGTGCGCGGACGTTGCCCAAGATTATTTTGGGATACTGCATATAAACTGCATTGTGTAGCTTATGGCCCACATTTTGATGAGCATTTAGCGAAGAAAGCTGTTGCCAGAATGAAGAATGTTGACGGCACGTGCGGTGAGCATTGGACATATGAGCAGACAAGTCAGCTTGCAGACCAGCAAGGCATAACACAAAAAGCTGATTGGTACTATGTCATGAATATGCTCTACTCCGACTACTCCGAGATTTACGGCAGCGACATCAATATGTATATCCGTGTAGCAAAAGCCTATATGCGCGACCCTGACGCACCGGAAGGCAAGGTGTTTGACTTGTGGCTTGCGCAGATGGAAGCCTAACTGTAAGCCTTAAAGCGATATGAGCACATATAAAGTACATATAGTATGTAACAGGTATGTAACAAATAGCGTAAATAATGGCTTGAAATAAAGGTATTCAATTTACCAAACGTTAATAGAGAAGGCTATCTCAATCAATCACAAATCGCAAGAAAAGCTC
>ERZ1034973.150-NODE-150-length-46914-cov-17.633069_pt1 | contig 46914 bp, 57 predicted proteins | sample MGYA00520686_ERZ1034973 | MGnify/ENA primary metagenome ERZ1034973 (study PRJEB33766, sample SAMN09781775) | gut metagenome | biome: gut microbiome | host: Homo sapiens | place: Madagascar | study: EMG produced TPA metagenomics assembly of the PRJNA485056 data...
GTTGTTGGAAGAGGAACCACCGCTGCTGCCGGAGCCTGAGGATGGTGTGTAATGAGGGAACACTTTGAATTCCGTCCGTGACAACAGGATTCCGTCAATGCTGCTGTCGGTGCAGTTCGCCATGATCACCTTCTGGGTTTTTGCAGTATTCTGCCCAATGATAAGGGACAGATTCTGTCTGCCTCCCTTGATGAAAGCCTCCGGCTCCTGCTCCAGGAAATGATAGATCTCCCAAAGCTCCTCCTCTGTCACCTCATAATATTTCGTCAGTTCCACGCAACGCTTCATGCGGATCAGTTCTTCATAGGTCTGCGGTTCAAAATTCATGGAAAGCCTCCTTGTCATTCTTTTGCTCCAGTGTCAGATAATAAAATTCAATGTTCTGAAAGGGGAGATTGATGGCCTGTATATGGTAATAGGCATTATTTTCCTGCTTCCGGTAATGGCAGTCTCTCAGCTCCGTGGTGGTGCACAACAGATTGTTCGGGCTGCCCGTGGCATATTCCTTTGCATATTCGCGCAGGAGCCCGGAAATATCATATACATACCATTCTTCTTCATTGTCCCCGGAATGGTCCAGCACTCCTTTATAAATCTGATGCGTGGCAATGTGCCGCTGTTTTGTTCTCCCTTCATCCCCGTAAGTCACGAGATCTCCGGACAACAGCATCAGGTACAATGCGTTGTTCTCCGGATAATCGCATTCTTCCTGCAACATATGCTTTTTCATGCGCAGCTTTACCGTACTGATGGGTGTCAGGTATAGGATCTCCCTGGACTTCCTAAGAATCTGGGAGATCAGCGGATATCTGTCTCCATCCACGTCCAGTTCAAACACACCGCTGTCATAGATATATTGTAACTTCGCATCTTGTGCAATGATCTGTTCCAGTGCAGGATATTCTGCGGATGCTTTTGCAGGCAGATACTTTTCCGGTTCCTCCAGACGCATCTTCGTCACATATTCATATGCCGTTTCGTCAGCAGAAGCATCCGGGGCATAGCCGCGGTCCCGGTACATCTGCTGTTGCAGCAGGCAGGTGTAGCTTTTGCCGGATTCATAAACATTTTTCACAAAAGGGCAGCCCGTTTTGCACAGATACAGGTAAGCGCACCTCGCACATTCCTCGGGAAACGGTTGTCTGTTATGGTTTTGGAAGATCTTCCGTGCAGCGGTTTTCAAAATGGTATCCACCGTGTCACGGTAGATATTGCCGTAGTAAAAATCTTCGTTCTTCTGACCTCTGACACAGGAATAGATGTCTCCGTTACGCTCCAACAGGAAAAATTTCTCTCCGCAATTATCGCAGTTGGTGCAGTATTCCGGTCCGAACTCATCGAACCATGCACCGTTGACCCCGTCATCCAAATTGGTCCCGTCAAAAGCCTCGTGCATCCGCCGGTAAAAGATCAGCTGTTCCTCTTCACTCATGTGATGCAGCAGGCCACAGGAATTGTAGTCAAACCCTATCATGAAATTAAAATCATTCATATCCAGGCACGTGTTCCGGTCCAGGAATCTGATATCCTCGATGATCTGATCCAGCTGTTCAAAATGCTCCCGAAAGATCGTGGCAGATACTTTTTTCTTGTCAGGGATCTCCTCCAGCAGTCGGATATTATCCAGTATCCGTTCCAGTGTGCCCTCTCCGCCCTTGGTCACCCTGTATTTTTCATGCAGGGAAAGCGGCAGATCCAGACTGCCCGATATGGACACATTGAACTCACGGATAGTCTCGATATGTCTGTCCAGTCCGTACAGATTCGTCTTGATGTGGGGATGCCCCACCCGGAAGCCGGCATCCGTGATGAGTTCACGCATGTCCTGATAGTATCTGCTGATATATTGGATCAGGTCGTGGAATTCCCGCTTTGGTAAAGTGGTCACTTCGCCGCCGTGCAGGGAAATATTAAAGGGCACCACATCCGCTTCACGGAATTTCGCGATGGCATATTGCAGGGTCTCCAGGCAATCTCCGCCCCGCAGGGTATCTACGGTGTGGTCCTCCAGATAACAGTACCGGCACTGCATGTTACATGCCATGGTCGGCACATATAACAAATGAATAAATTTAGTATTCATAGTAATCGATCCTTACAGGTGTCTCCTTGAAAGCACGTTCATTGACAGATACGCCCCGGGGCAGTGTGATCTCCCGCAGAGAATCACAGCACCGGAAAGCGGAAGACCCGATCTGCTGCAGCTTGCTGTCCGGGGAGATCACCACCTCTTCCAGACTGGTATTTCCATAAAACGCGTGTCCGCCGATCCTGGTCACGTTATCCGGGATCTCTATGCGCAGCAGGCTACTGCATTCTTCAAAGGTGTTGCCGCGGATCTCCGTCAGCCCCGCCGGAAGATTTACCTCCTCCAGACTGCTGCAATGGTAAAAAGCTTCCCCGCCCAGATACGTCAGATGCTCCGGCAATGTGACACGTTCCAGGCTTCTGCAGTTTTTAAATGCCTGCCCGCGGATCTCTGTAATGCTGTCCGGCAGCGTTACCTCTGATAAAAAGGGCATATTGGAAAAGGTGTTGCCGCGCAGGCCCACTACCTTCTCCCCCTGATAGGTATCGGGAATGGTCGCCGTCGTCATATTCGTCAGACCATAGACATAAAACCGCACATAATATCCGTCATCTGCCTGCTCATAGAAGATCCTGGGCTTACTGAACAACAGCAGTGAGCCTGCCACAGCCACCGCCATGAGAGCCCATTTTAACTTTTTGCTGTAATCCGGCACCATGGATGCCTTCACATTCATGACAATATTCGAGATTTTCTCCTGGGATCTGGATCTGATCTCCTTTTTCAAATATTTTATCAGCTGATAACGGCCGGTCAAAAATGCATATACCACCAGGATGATAAGTCCGATCACATAGGTTTTCATCGGAAAATGAAAGAAAAACAGAGATATGTATACGAATAACAGAACCGCTAAAACGGCATTCAGTATGTTTTTTCTGCGCAGCATATCCTCCGGGATCAGATTCTGTTCTTCCGTGATCCCGGCGCGCTGCATTTCACGTTTTATAAACCCTTCGACACAATCCTCCTCGGACATGGCAAACAGCGGATCAAAATCCTCTGCATGCACTATCCTGCCCGTTACCGTTTCGTCAGCTGCCGGTGCATGGATCACCGCCTCAGCTGCTGTCTGCACCTTTTCCTCCATAGATAAAGTCATTCCCATACCGTTATTTTCCCTTCTTTTCTACTGTGCATCGCACCTTTTTCGTCTCCAAAAGACTACGATACTCTTCCATTTCGCGATTCTGTCGTTTAATATTCAGAGCTTAACAGGAAGTCCGCTATGTGCATCGTCTTGATGCCCTCGTAGTTTCCTCCTGAAAAATCATCTGTTGTGAGAACATATTTGGGGTAGTTGTCGTGGATTTCCAGCAAACGGTCGTATTCCCGTTTTTCCGTTTTCAGAGAATGAAGCTCCTGCGTCACCTGCACATAGAGCTTTTCATTTTGCCGTACTGCGACAAAGTCGATCTCGCTGCTGCCGGATTTGCCAACATTGACGGTATACCCTCTGCGGCAAAGCTCCAAGTACACGACATTCTCTAAACTGGATGCCACACTGTCAGCGTTATAGCCGAGAACGCTGTACCGCAGGGCGGTATCGGCAAGATAGAATTTCTCCTGTGTTTTCAGGATCTCCTTGCCCTGTAAATCAAAGCGGGAACATCGATGAAGCAGATACGCCTTCTCCAGCTTCTCCAAATAACTGTAAACTGTTTCGTTGTCCAATGCACGGTGTTCCGCTTTCAGGTAATCCGAAATGGACTTTGCTGAGAAGGTATTGCCCACATTGTTGAAGGTGTACTTGACCACTCGTTCCAACTGGTCGATCTTCCGCACCTGATTGTGCTTGACAATATCCGAGAAGATCGTGGAGTTGTAAATATCCCGCACGATGGTGTAGACCTCGTCCTGACAGAACTCCTGCAAATGCGTTGCCGGGAAACCACCCAAGCGTACATAGCCCGCAAGCTCCGTCTTCGGCTCTCCAACCTCGGTATATTGGCTTTTAAACATCAGATACTCGCCAAAGGACAAAGTGAAAATGCGGAAAGATACATATCGTCCCGTCAGATAGGTTGAGATCTCAGAGGACATCATACGAGAGTTAGAGCCTGTCACATACAGATCAACATCAAAGTCAGATGCCAGCGAATTGACGACCTTTTCCCAGTCCTTGATTTCCTGAACCTCATCGAGAAACAGGTAAGTTTTTCCATCGGGCGAAAGACGCTCTTTAAGCTGTGCGTACATCTGCTTTGCCGTCATATCCTCATATTCCATTGAGTCATAGCGGTAACTGACAATGCGGTCCTTGGGAATGTTATGCTGTGTTTTCAATCTCTCCATAATCATTTTCAGGATCGTTGATTTTCCGCAGCGGCGTACTCCCGTAAGGATTTTTACAAATGGCGTATCCACATAAGCCATGATCTTTTCTACATACAAAGGTCTGTAAATCATCGTGATCACCTCCGTTTGTAGATAGTATATCGCAATTCTTATCAGAAGGCAATTCGTTTTGCGATTATAAACCGCAAAACTTTTCGTTAGCTTATTTTGTTTTGACACTTACATTCTTTTATTCTGCTCACAGTATACATTATTTCGAGCGAAATATCAGTTATATTTTGGCTTTTTGCTCGAAATTACACTATTATGCTTGAACCAGTGTCAATACCTCCTACCCTAGCTCTCAAATCTTATATCTCTATCCAATGGGGCTTCTATGTCATATTTTTGTATTTTTACAAATTTCCACAAATAAGATAATTCCTTTCCTACATCCACATCTTACTTTCGCAGCTCCATCGTTTGTCAAAATCCGTTTCCCCCAGTATATTCTGATAAATCGGTTCAAGAAATGCTATCAGCCTGTCCAGTGCATCATCAAATAATAATCCTGATTTCTTTACCGGGTCAAAAGCCTTCCACTGGGTATTCAGCGCATCGTTGTTCTTAAAATCTTCAATTTCCGCAAAAACATCATCCGGCAATTCTCTGTTCCGATGATCCAAAGTACTTTTAACCGCTTCAATAAGAATCTCTCCTTCAAAATCAAATATTCCCGACAGATAATATATGTCATAGAAATCCTTCATCCTACTTGTTCCGGCCATCCTCTGAAGAATTGCATCAAATTTCTCTGCAATAGTGCTTTCCAGCGAATATGTATACACTTCTGGAGAAACAAAATCCGGCAACCTTGTAACAATCGTCCTTTTTACCGGATTGGGTACGATCACATCATCAATACCAACATCAATGGAGAAAGGAATCCTCACCTTCCCTATGCATCCCATAAAAGAAGTTTTAACGCCTGGATATTTTTTATCTACTGAGATAGTTTCCGTCCCCAGAACCTCCAGCGTTATAAAATCATTGCCTGTACCGATATTACAGATATCCTTCATGGTCTGCTCTATATTCTCCAAGCTTCCGTGCAGATTCTTTATCAGAAAATCAATGTCTCTCGTAGGTCTTGAATCAAATTCAGTAAGCGTATAGATAAACATCCCACCTTTTAAGATCAGGTTATTCGCATATTTGGAAAGAGATAGTTTTCTCAAAAACTCTTCCTGTGCAAAAAGCTGAAGAACCATCTGAAATGGAATTCCTTCTTCTTTTGACTGATTCTTCAATCTTGTCAGCACCGATGCCGCCATGTTCTTTATAGCCATACTCCCAGTACCTCCCTTACTTTTTTTTCTACGTGAAGTAGTTTTGCGTACTTCATAAGTCTAGCCTCTACCTTCTTTGGATCTTGAACATATCGCTGTATAGCCACATTGAATACTTCTCCATCCACTTTGTTTCTATGAAGAAGGAGATCACATATCGTTCTTTCCCTGTCATATATCTTTACAGGCTTGCCATCGATTTCCGCTTCTTCTATTCCTACCTGATAACGGTCGCTACGAATAAAGTGTGGCTTTACAATAGGATAATCAATATAGAATCTGGTTCTGGTGCTCTTATTATCTACTGCCAGATGCCATGCCGCCGGAGTTCTGTCCGTATAGCCATAGTAATCCAGGGCACTCTCCATGCAGATTACCCCATCCGGAAAGAGTGTCGTAATAGTGGGAATGTCCGAAAATGAGTCTTCCCCTGAATACTGATAGTAGCCGCGTCTAACCTGCTCAATCTCGCCCTCTTCCAGCAGATGCTGGATTTTCTTATAATAGAAGCCCTCCTTTTTTAGTTCCGAGGTTCTCATTAGTCCACCATGCCTGTCAAAAACCGTTTTAAGACTGTCGCTCATATTTTCACCTTCTTTTTATTATAATATACAATTTCTTATCAGTTTTTGTATAGTTTAATAAATCAAGTGTACCGTGTGCCAAGAAAAAAGTCAAGAAAAAAACAGCCAGCTGAGAAAATCTCCTGCTGACTGTCATTTCCGATATACTTCCAATATCTATTTTGTAGTCACACCTTCACATCCACATTTTTCCCGGCCGGTTCTGATACAGATCCCGTGCTCAGAGTAATACCGGAAGATACAATATCAATCGAAGCACCATCCAACACTGTTCCCTCTGTGGATACAGCCGCAACGGTTTAATACCATAGAAAATCCGCAGTCAGATTTTCTATAGTCATGAATAATTCCCCATAAACGAACAACATCCCCGTCAACGACGAGGATATCTTCAATACTGGTATGCAGTAATCTGCTTAAGATTACAAAATTGTCTAAGCTCGGCAATGATCTACCGGAAATCCATTTGTAGATTGCCTGCGGATTCTCAAATCCCATAACATTCTGCACATCTTTCACAGTATAACCATTTTCCATGAGCAGTTTCTTAATTTGCTTCCCTGTCTCCTTTTGCTGGATTGACAAATACATTGGTTCCATCTCTTTGTACCTCCGTAATTTTCTTCCATCCCGAATCACAATCTCTATTGGTAGACTTATATTATATCGGATGTATTCACAAAATGCATTAAACTTTTAGTTTAACTCGGACACGCAAACATAAGTGGGCAGGGCCAGACTCGAACTGGCGTAGACTTAAAGTCGGCGGATTTACAGTCCGCTGCAATTGCCACTATGCGACCTACCCATAAGTGACCCCTGCGAGACTTGAACTCGACATTTGCAGCTTGAGAGGCTGCCGTCCTAACCTTTAGACCAAGGGGCCATTCAGTGATCCCCGCCGGACTTGAACCGAGCATTTTAGCCTTGAAAGGGCTATGTCCTAACCTTTAGACTAGGGGACCATAATGCTCATATCAGGATTCGAACCTGAATCAATCGGTTCTACGCTCCGCTTCGGTCCGTTCAGGTCAATCGTCCCCCGGACGATTTGAACCGTAGCCGATCATTCTATCCATTGAACTATACGAGCATATGCGGGCTAAATATATTTCAACTCAGCCCTGTTTATTCACTTTTCATGCGCTAATCTGCTTTGTTCTATTTACATCGATTACGATAATCTCATCCATCGGAACATCCAGCACTGCTGCCAGTACAACCAGATTATCGATTGTAGGCATGGCAGTTCCGTGCTGCCACTTGTAGATGGCCTGAGGAGTCGCAAATCCAAAGATATCCTGCAGGTCTCTTACAGTCAGTCCTGCTACCTCTCTCAGTCTCATGATATTCCTTCCGGTAGCTACCATATCGATGGTAGGCATAGTAAACATTTCTTCCTCCGTTTCTGCTTCTGCAGGTGAAGGAAGAATGCCCTCCACCTTAATCAGAAGCCTTAAAATTGTATATAGGTTTCATCACATCGATTACATCTACAGACTCTCGGATCACATCAATGATGTCCTCCAGACTCTTGTATGCCATCGGTGCCTCGTCCAATGTATTTTCATTAATCGAAGTGGTATAAATACCCTTCATTGTCTCTCTGTATTCATCCATGCTAAGATTTGCTTTCGCCTTTGTTCTGGACATAAGTCGTCCTGCTCCGTGAGGTGCAGAATAATTCCACTCCGGATTTCCTTTTCCAACAGCAAGCACACTTCCATCTCTCATATTTATTGGAATCAGCACTTTCTCTCCACTATGGGCTGCTATTGCGCCCTTTCTCAAAATCATTTCATCTGTATCAATATAATTATGAATTGTATGGAAGGCTTCTCTGCCGGCCATCCCGGTTCTCTCCAGAATAATCTCAGCCATTTTCTCTCTGCTTCGTCTTGCAAAAGCCTGGCAGATTTCAACATCGTGAAGGTAGTCCTCAAGATATTTTCCTGATAAGTAGCACAGATCTTCAGGCATACTTGTCTCAGACTCATATACCTGCCAGTGAAGCTGTTTTAACGCATCCTGAATCTCACTTCTACGTCCCTGCTCCTTATAGGTTCTGATAATCTCATCACGCTTCTCAAGATAGTCCCCATAGCCTCTGTCCAGGTTAATCGCCAGCTTCTGATAAAGCTCTGCAACCTGCTTACCCAGATTACGTGAGCCTGAATGAATCACAAGATATTTGGTTCCATCACCCGCTTCATCTATCTCTATAAAGTGGTTACCACCACCAAGGGTTCCAAGTGAATGCTCTAATCTCTTTGTGTCCTTCAGTTCTCTGTAGCAAGCAAGTTCTGTCAAATCAAATCTCTCCTGGCGACCTTCCCACACGTTCATTCCCGATGGAATAAAATGTGCAGCCTCATCAACCTTTACAAAATCAATATCAACCCTGCCTAAGTTCACGGTATACATACCGCATCCGATATCAACACCCACTACATTTGGAACAGCCTTATCAGTAATTGTCATTGTGGTTCCAATAGTGCAGCCTTTACCGGAATGAACATCAGGCATGATTCTTATTCTTGATCCTTCCGTCATCGGATAATCACACATACGTCTGATTTGTTCTATCGCTTCATCCTCTACTACTCTTGCATAGCAGATGGCTGTATTTATTTTTCCTTTGATTTCAATTAAATCCATGCTTCTCTTACCTCATTTCTGTGATATTTATCAGGTGCTCTACCATTGAGCTAACGGAGCATAACGCAGAACTGCCTTACCAATTAGGCTTATATCTGCAAAAAAATACCGCCTACCATGTGCATCCACACAAGATAAGCGGTTCAAAATCTATGTATCCGGTTGTCCTCTCCTGTCCCTACGACAGGTCTACATCCATCACCACAGTATTCCCTTCAAGCTTATTCTTATCTGAATACACAAAGCTAAAGCCCCACTCTTTTTCATATCGAGTGCTGCATTTTTTCAAACTTTCTAAATATAAATAACTTGATCGAATAGCTGTGAACATTCTTTTTTCCTTTCCCAGACCCATCGCTTCGGATCCGCTTTTCTTTCTTTGTTATCAACAGAATACCACAGCAACATTAGTTTGTCATTATACTTGTGGTATAACTTCGACGCATCATAGTGCAATCAGCCGAACTCTTATTTTTGACCATGAAAAATCATAGGTGAATTCTTTTAAAATCCACCGAAATCCATTGAAACTAATGAATACTCCCTATCTGTCAAACCGTGCAAATATAGTGCTGTTTCTCCGGAATAAATAATTGCACCATTTCTTTGTTGCAAAATGAACAACTCATCCAGCCACACATCATCCATTATATATAAACCTCTTGAGACCTTCTCCATTAAGAATGGATACAGTTATCTCCATAAACGGTATACTTGTTCCGCAGTATCCGCCAGGTTTCTCTTCGCATTTTCATTCTTCATGGCTTCTTCCAGCGTGGTAATGCTTCGTAAAACCGGGAAGAATGCGTCAATTCCGTGCTCGTTACATTCTCTTGCATCCCGTTCTACCGATCCTGCAAATGCGATCACTGTCTTTCCGTATTTTTTAGCCAGCTTTGCTACTCCGATCGGTGCTTTTCCCATCGCCGTCTGTCTGTCCAGTCTTCCTTCTCCCGTAACTACCAGATCCGCATCTTTGATATATTCTTCCAGCTGTGTCTCCTCCAGTACGATCTTGATCCCGGATTCCAGCACTGCATTGGTAAATGTTAAAAATGCGAATCCCAGTCCTCCGGCAGCTCCGGTTCCGGCCTGTTTTGCATTTGCTTTCGGGAATTTTTCTTTTGCCAGTGCCGCATAATATGCCAGCCATTTGTCCATCTGCATGATCATAGATGGCGTTGCTCCTTTCTGCGGTCCGTAAACAGCACTTGCTCCCTGCTCTCCACACAGCGTATTTGTTACATCACACGCAATCCGGAACTCACATTCTTTCAGTTCTGGTATCACATAGGTATCCGTGATCGTCTCCAGTTCTTCCAGACCTCTTGCACCAAATGGTACCGGCTGTCCATTCTTGTTCATGAATCCGAATCCAAGTGCCTGCAGCATCCCGATACCTCCGTCATTCGTTGCACTGCCTCCGATTCCGATGATAAATCTTCTACAGCCTTTTCCAATCGCATCTTTGATTACTTCCCCGACACCGTAAGTCGTTGTGTAAAGTGGATTCTTCTTTTCATCCGGCACCAGTGTAATTCCCGCTGCTCCTGCCATCTCAATTACTGCCGTCTTGCTGCTTTCAATGATTCCATATTCACAGACTACCGGTGTTCCAAGTGGTCCCGTCACCTGAATCTCCTGTTTCATGCCATTCATTCCGGCAACAAGCGCGTCTACCGTTCCTTCGCCTCCGTCTGCCAGCGGTCTGATCTGCACATCCACATCTGAATCTACTCTGTGTATTCCTTCTGTTACTGCAAGTCCTGCTTCCATCGAAGTCATACTTCCTTTAAATGAATCGATTGCTGTTACAATTTTCACAGTTTGCTTCCTCCTCATTTTCACAGATTTTCGTTATTTGTTTTGTGTTATTCGCTGACTGTTTCCTACATCTAGGTCTTTTGGATTTATTCATACTATAACAAACTTTTCCAGTCATTTATATGTCCTTTATAACATATTTTTTTAAATCATAATTTTTTTTCATTCTACAGAACATATTTCTATTATATTTCCGAAATATATCGGCTAAACTGATTTCATACTTGTATTCTATCTCTTGACCGATTTTTTTATTTTAATATTTAGACTTTTATTAGAAATGCTCCATAACATTTCTTGGAGGTTAGGCTTGCCGGCTTGCGTCACCTCTTGCTTACATATGTCATTCTACGGAACACCACGGAATAAATCGTTCGTCAAACGGTCAACTTCTGTTGACCGGTAGTCAACTCAAAAAAGTAAAAAAGAAAAGACGTATGAAACCAAATGTCTCATACGCCTCATAGGATTTATGATTATAACTTTGTAAATTCATCAAGCTGCTTATCTACATCTCTTCCGGAATACATAACCCGAATCACTGTAACCAATTTCTTTGTCTTATCGGGGATATAGAAAATAACATAATTATCAACAGGCACAACTCGTGTATTTCGACTCTTCCAGGGCTCTCTTTCATATTGCCGGAACTTCTCCGGATACTCTCCCAAGGAAAGGATTTTTTCTTCGATCCGGTCAAGCTGTCCGGCTGCATTCTCAGGCGAAAGAAGATCAAATGCTATATACTCAAAGATACCGCGAAGATCGTTCTCAGCCTGCTCCGTAAAGGTAACATCATATTTCATACATTATAATCCCTTCGGATATCCGCAAAAACCTGAGCTGCAGATTTGGTATGCCCTGCCTGCATATCCGCATATCCTTTCTCAAGTTCCATGTCCAAAGTCTCTGCGTTCATTCTCGAAATATCAACAGGTCTCGCAGTTGGAATCTTTACCTCAAACGGAAGCCCCCTATTTAGAATGATCTGCTTATAAAACATATTGATAGCATTAGATGCCGGGATCCCCAAAGTAGCCAGAATTCCCTCAGCCTGTTCTTTAACATCCGGCTCTATTCTTGCATAAAGATTTGCTGATTTAGCTGCCATATCATCACGCCCCTTTCTTTTACCCATATTATAAGTCAATGTACGGACAAAAGCAATACATTTTTCAAATCAGTGCCCTGATCTGCTTCAAAAGAATCTCTCTTACAGACTGATCCTTCACATCTCGCAACAAACCAAGCGCTTCGTCCGCAAATCCATCATTATTATCTGCAAAACCCAGCAGATAATTCGGCGTAGTCTGAAGTACTTTGGCTATCTCTACCAGACCGCTGGCTCTCATCTCCTTCTTATCATTCTCGTAGTAGGAGATTATAGACTTCTCTACATATAATGCTTCTGCCAGTTCCTCGCCCTACAGATTCAACCAAGAATCCTATCCTGCTTGGTGTCTGTATCCATGAGAACGATATTAAACCGATCACAAATCAGATATACAAATTAAAAGATTCCATTTACGGAAAACAGGACGAAATAAAGTCTACAAAACTAATTCGTGAAGCAACTATTACTAAGAACCGTATAGACTCTATTACAGGAATTAAAAATCTGTACAGTTCGTTATCCTCTGCTTTAGTTTCGAAATAATCACTATTGTTTTCTCTTATTCTTTCGATTTCTTGAGCAAACGTTTCAAAACACCTTACGGCATCATCAAAATCTTCCCTGGTTGCCTTTGGATCTCCCAAAAATTCAAGATCAACCAGTTCATTACTGTTAATTGTTTGCATTTTCCTTTTCTTTGGAATTTTTTACCATACTCTGCGCTCTCAGTCTTCCTTCTCCCCGTCTTCCTCCCCCCATTGTAAACAAAGATTTCCCATTATAGCAGTCCGGACTGAACAGTCCCTGCTTATGGGTGACCGGGGTAAATACCTTCGTCTCCCCGGGAGCGATTTCTTCATGGTTGAAGATCAGGCTGTATCCCTTTTGATTTTTGATCACAGCCTGCTTAATATTATCGGACCAGCTGTAGGTCTCCATGACATTGCCGAATCCCTTCGGAAAATACCGGAAATCCAATGCGCAGGGATCTTCTTCGGTGGCATATTTCATGTATAATACGCTGTCCTGAAACATTCCGATATGAACTCCCGGATTCACAATTCCCACAGCATCCCCGAGATGATATACCAATTTGCTTCCGCTGTGAACGCTGGACACTTCAATGTAGACACAGTCCTCATATTTCCCGGCAATTTCGATCAGGCGCTGCTTCTCCTGTTCTTCCATCTGCGCAATCTCCTGCTGTCCTGTCTCCTGCAGAGCACGGATCTTTCTCACCATTTCATCCGCCGTATCATCCGGCTCTCCCAGTGACATTTTTGCCGCTGCGGCAATGATCCGGTCCAGTGCATTTTCCGAAGTATCAAGACGGGCCAGTTCCTCCCGGTATTCCTGTACTACATTCCCATACGGCGATACCATCATATATTTCAGCGGGCAGTGATAGACCGTATTTCTGGTCTCATAGATCAGAACATCCTCCTCCAGAGAAGCCTTGACCAACGTGGATGTCGTGGCTACATAGACATTTCTTCCCAGCCGTGGATGTACATCCGCAGTCCCCGACAGATTGTACTCTCCGTCATATACATAGGGCTCCCAGTTTCTCATCGTTACTTTTGCCTTTTTCATCCCGGATACCTCCTGTTTTTACTGAAAGTATACCAGATTCGGAGAATAATGTCATTCTACCGGTGGTTGATTTTTAACTTTCTCCTTATTGTCTTCCGCTGTAGATATCTTTACTTCTCAAAATAATACCTTATGCTTCTAATATTATCCCTTTTATTCAAAAACCCCCATCAGACCGAGGAAACGGTCCGATGGGGGTCGTTCTATCTTATTTTTCTCTTAGTACAGCTTCGCGCCTGCCGGAATATGGTTGTCCACCATGAGCAGGTTCAGTTTCTCTTCGCCGTTCTCCTCGCATACTGCGGACAGCAGCATACCACAGGACTCAATGCCCATCATGGCTCTGGGGGGCAGGTTGGTGATGGCGATCAGTGTCTTTCCAACCAGTTCTTCCGGCTCATAGTAAGCGTGGATACCGGAGAGGATGGTGCGGTCGGTGCCGGTGCCGTCATCCAGAGTGAACTGTAACAGCTTCTTGGACTTGGGTACTGCCACGCACTCTTTTACCTTAGCAGCTCTGAAATCGGACTTGCTGAAAGTCTCGAAGTCTACGGCTTCCTCGAACAGAGGCTCAATCTTCACGTTGGAGAAATCGATCTTGCTACCTGCTCAGAATTTATCTTCACAAAATTAAACTTCATTATCATATTACGCTGATATGTGTAATCACAATTGTAGAATCCATTAGAAAACTGTCCCTGTTTTCCGGTTCCTATGGGAAGTTCAATTTCACCTCCGTGAAGATTCTCAGAAATCATTTTATACTTTTTATCAAATGATATATACGGCTCCTTCAATAAGCTATTCTGTTTGTTAAGTATATAAATTACCGGCATACCCAATTCCTCCTCGACTAAAACTTACTCTTTCTTCATCAGTTTCCACAACGAAAAAACATTAATTGTCTCCTTTTCCTCATATCTACATCCCACCAATAACGAATCATCACTATATGTCTGTATCAAAGAGCATATCTCTGATACATCTGCCAGTGTTATGTCACCTACAATATTAACCAAACAACTTCTTAAGGATTTAGATGTTTTCCATTTAACTACAGCATCAAATAACACAACCTCTTTTATACCTTCGGTTCCTTGACATAACAGCTCAGATTCACTAGCCAATCTCAAAAGATCATTACAATTAAGTGACACCACGCTATCGCTTCTCATTATGTTTAGCAATCCATCTATGCTTTCTTTTAGCCTGCCTGGCTCATAAAGGAATTTATTACAAGATACCATCCTTCGAAACAGCTTTTTGGTTATGTTAATCAAGTATATTTGATTAGCTAAATTTTTATTGCCTTTACACAATTTATAACTAAACAAATCCGTGTTCTTCTCTATACAAATGATTACCAAAGAATATTCCTCCAGAAACTGGTTGTCTGATACAGATAAAGTTTCAAAATCTATCGCATCAATATCCATTGTCGAATACTCTCTTTTAAAATACCGCGTCCATCTTCTTAAGAATTGTTTATTGAACACAAACAGTATTTGCATATTTTTCGGCATATTTTTCGGCATATTTTCACCTACTTTCTAGTATCCGTCTCAACAATAGTCTCAAAGTACCTCTTTTGCTTAGCTTTCACCGTTTATTCAATAGATTCATTGGTTTCTATATTTCTTACATCAAACCAAAGTATCGTTTGATGCCTCCACACATCCTCCGAACGGTGTAGATGGTCCATATACCAATGTCGATATACGACATCCTCCCGTACCCATTCCAGAAAATTTTTAATGCTATCTCCTCCGGATGATTCGGATGAAAGATACACATAGTTTCTTCTGGAGCAGCATGAGTTATAATCTACCTTGTTATCAACCTTCTTCAGATTTTCAATGGCTTCCTTCATCTCTGCATCTGTCGGCATTTCCTGAGGCCACCAACTTCGATGCGGAGTTCTCATATACTTGTCAATGCTATAAGCTCCACCGAAGGTAAATATACGCTTACCTTCGCAATTAACTTGTCATTCTCGGTTAGTGGTTTTTCCATAGCCGAATCCATATACTTAAATTTTCCTTCTTCACCGTGGCAATCTCCAGTCACAAAAATCATACCGCATCATCCTCCTCTTCTGTCCAATCATCATCTTCTTCATAATATCACAGATTTCGCACATCTCCTCTAAATCAACAAGCTTTGGATACTTAGGAAGAATGGAATAATAGTCATCTACAACCTGCTTATATTCCCTGTACCTCAGATAGGCATAATATTGAGAATCATTCCAAAGTTTTCCCAGAAATTCATACATCTTCTTATTTAGTTTTTCTCCCGAATAATAGATATCCTTCAAATAAAGCACCTGATATTTATTCATCCTCTTTCCACGGATATAGTTATGGAAAGCAACATATAGATTGTTTAACACTTCTCTGTCGTACAAAGAGATAATGCATTCGATTCCACCAGCATAATTAAATGCTCTAAGTACTTCTATGTGCGTGCAAAATATCTCCTGCGGAGAACATCCAATAATATTATAGTCTTCAATTTTATCCAGATTTACAGCAATCCAATTCAAATTAGCCTTAAATATAATTTCATAGATGCCATTTCTATGAAATGTATAGTATATATGCAATAATACATTCCGCAGATCAGAATATAGTTCAATGTGTAAATCTGTATGTTCTTTCTTAATATGGTTCACAAGATCCTTAACCATATCATCTTCAATTACAATATTCCCTGACATATACTCAAGAAATAACTTCTCATCTTCTTGGCTAAATGCAATTACAAATCTTTTATATCTGCTCTGTAACATTATATCCCAAACATATATATCAATATATGCGTTCGAACCAGAATGACGGTAATATGCAAAGCAACGTACAGATTCGCTATCATGAAAGGCTTCAATTTCCATATTCATGAATTCGCACTCTGATAACACAGGGAAGCTACAGGCATTAATGTTTTCTGAATTGTAAAAGAGCCTTTCAAACATATACATTGATACCATAACACCACTTTCCTTCTTCATTCAGCACTTTATTCCTACGAAATATAGTCTATATACTCTTGCAAACAAGAGAATTCATCCATATCTACATCCAATTCTATTCCTAAATACTCGTTGACAGCTTCGATATATTCCAGCGACTCTGTTTCTCCAGCTTCCCGCGCACGAATCTCTGCTAGTTGAGTATAATATGCATAAAAGTTTTCATCTCCATCTTTATAATCTGCAAATTCTTCCATATAGACTGATGCATCATAGAACATAAGTAGATTTCTATCTTCCTTGTCCAGATTTAGGTAAAGCTCCACTTGATCATGCTGGTATGCATGATGTACTTCATGTATTAATGTTTCAAGTACTTCGTAAGAATATGCATTTTTTAGATGCTCCAAATCTATAACCACCTGATGCGTTGAATCCCTATAATATGCCAAAGTCCCTGTAGGCAAATCATCTGTTCCGACTAGAATTTCATGAGAGAGCCCATAGTATCTAGCCTGACAGTTTATAATTTTTTCCGCCACGAGTAATTTGGTCTCTATACTCAGGGTTTCCCATCTACTAGGTTCGATATCTGAAATCACTTCAATATTTGCCTTTAAACTATGTTCATCTCCATACACTTTTACAACTTCAGCTTTAGAGTTTAACACTGTGCCGTATAGCAAGGACGATGTTGCTACCGGAAGCATTATTACTAAAGATGCTATCGCCGAATTTCTTTTCCACAATATAGCTACATTCTCGACACGACGTTTTATGATTAAGTTACGTTTGTCTCTTCTTCTAATTCGTCTGAATAACACGAGTATAGATAACAACAAAGAAATAGCTGCCGTAGCAATACCAACATAAACAATACGTGTATGGTACAGGTTCATATATGTAATACAAACAAATACACCCCAGCATAGAATTATATTTTCGATTAGATTCCAATAATTTCGGTTTCTATTCCAGGTTAACGCAATACATATTGCCATTACTATTACTGACAAAATCACAAAACCCAACAAAGACTCCGTATAAGTGAATTGGGGTATGCACCTGAAAAGCAGATTCCTAAACCATAGGAAAACAAGCAAACTCCATATAATATGCTCTTTTATATACTCTTTTCGGGTCATGTTGTTTTGTTCCATATGTATCACCCCTTTTTCATTTGTTCATAAGCTGATTCTATTGTTATTTTTCCTGTATCATACAACAGGTCTTGCGTTTCAATATCATATACATATAATCTGCTATATCGAACATCTGGGGCAATCATAAGTCTTGCTTGCATCAACTCTATCAAAATAATAAAAAACAATTGACCCTGCGTATCGTAATGTGAAATAAATTCATTTACCATTTCCTCATTCATGTATAGTTCAAATTCCATCAACGACATATCCGCTTCATAATGTGTAACATAATTCCGAAAATCAATTCCCGTAGCAGCTTCTAATGTATCCATAAATGTCTCATTATACCATTTTTCCGCTCTTGTTCTCTGCATCTAATCATCATACTCACTCTTGTCCATCATATGTGCATAATCATTATCATCAATCATATAATATGGCAAATCATCACAGTCCTCATTTAGATGATTCACATATTCTTCAATTGTAGGATATTCTCTAGTCGGTGCAAACTTGTATACCAACTCGACCGATTCTGTCTTGGGTGCGCATGCTGTAAGCACAATTGAAATCATTAACATTAATATAACAACTCTTCGCATTAAAACACCTCCTCGCTTGCTCTTATGATATATATACGAACCAAACGCAAATATCTCCATTTTTATATAGACATATTAATTGAACTATTTCTATCTCAATAATAGCAGCCACTAACCGATTATTGATAGTTACTATATTTATTGTCTTTTTTAGCAAAAAACTTGTTTATAAAAAAGATGTCCTTTCCTACGGCTTTAACCATGCATGGTTTTAGGACATCCTCCACGTTCCATCTATAAAACAAATACAATTGTCACCGTTGCAATAGTATTCTTAACGACATAGTTTACTATTCTATCATTAAGATATTCTCCTATTCCCCAAGCAATTTTCTATTCTCCAGCATCAACAATTTCTGCTTTATTAACCTTTCCCGAAAGAATAAGACCAGCCATTGCAAACCACATAAACAGTGAAAGTTTCAGATAAAGTCAAATGTTACCGCCAGTTAATCAAGTACACGACTATCAACAACACAGACACTCGCCGTTCCATCTCTATAGGCTATTCTTATTCGGTATTGACTATTGCCCTGTGCGCTCTGAATGGCAGATAACCAAGCAGTGTTGCCTAGCCACTTAGCAAAAAATCCCCTGATAAATCCGCTAAGGAAGCTTCTGTTTTGTGCCATACTCATCATTTTGATATGGTCTACAATCTCGGATGTAATATCAAGATGTTCTCTCCCAAACGGTATAAACGCACCTTCACTGTCAGCTTTTATTCTTTTTCCCTTAAACCTGCCCGCTGTTACCACATTGACCATAACACCACCACCTTAGATTACGATTCTCAATTCAGAATCGTTGACACACACATTCTTCCAAATGTGACTTAATACAGTTTGATCAAAATATCCATCATGAAAATACTTAAAAGCACCTTTAAGAACAATCCTTTTGCTAAAAACACAAACATTTATCGTACCCGTACTAGAAATCAACTCGATTCCTCCTCCAAGAAGCCTTATTATGCTTACAAGGTCTACAAGAATCCTATTGCCGTCGTTTATAAGCAATTTAGAAGAAAACCTTACCTCAACTCCATTAATACAGCAGTTATCTGCATTAACATTAATGTTGATTCCATCCTCTTTTTTCCAGCAAATACTTTTCCACTTAGAATCCATTGAGCGATCACTGTACTCTTTTTTATCCCATCTATGTGTCTTAACAAAGAATTTCTCTTCTATTCCGGATTTAGTGCTGGGCAGTCTGAGGGAATTCATGGAAAATGTAAAATCCACATACATCCATCGGTCATTAATCTTTACTGCATTCCATGCGTGGGGTTCCCATCCCTGACTTCCTTTTCCCTCACCGGTTACATAAAGCACTTTGATCCCCATATATGACAAAGCAAGCACTGCCGTTGCTGCTATCGCCTGGCATACACCACTTCTGTTTTTCAAAAGATCTATAGCTGTATGATCCTCTATCTGGCTTGTGCTTTTATACTCGAAATTATTCCGCACCCACTTGTCAAACAGGTATATCTTTTCAAACTCATTGCAATGATCTCTCACCTTTTTATTGAGCAAGCAGGCAATTTCAGCCGAAACACAAATAAGATCATTAAGCTCCTTGGGGTTGCTGAAATATCTGGAACTAATAAGAACTCTGGAAAATCTTCCAAAAGGATCCGCTATCATTTGGAGTGAAAACTGAGATAATTGTGCCACTGCAAAAGACCCGGCTGTATTCTTGTAGAGTGATGCCACTCCATATTGTATATCTGAAGAAAGCTCCGATGCCCTGGCAAAACTCTCCCTGCTGTTTGCCACATTTATAACAGTCTGATTTCCGAAAACATTCTGGGATAATCTTATTGCCCTAATGAACTGTTCAGGGGTGGATACATTCATCTCTACAATCTGATTCATCGCATCATCCCCCTTGCCTTAGAAACATGTTATAAGCCGCTGCCTTTCCCATTAAGAACTCCAGAATGTCAGCAATCGGCTTATCGCCCGTTTCTGGTCTCCAACCATTTCTAATCAGATCTTCTGCTGTTAATCCGGATACCCACTTCAAAAACTGTGCATATCTCAAATCCAGATTTTCCCATACAAAACTGTCCTTTGTAAGATACAGCACGCTGCCCATAGCCGCGTCCCTGCACGCTCCTGAATTAAGTGCAAAAAGATTTCCGTTGATATCATAAGCAATGACCAGCGCGCCTGGAAACAATTCCGGAATCCCGTTTTCATTTACAGCATTGATATCAACAATCGAATCATCGCCTGCACCGCAGAGAAGTCGGAAATAGTCATCACACAATGACACCTTTGAATAGGCACCTACAATCTCACCAAGATATGAGCCCTCACCTACATGGAGCATTTTCATTGAACTCAGGTCTCTTATGTTATTTCTTACGAGACTGATCTTCTGTTGTGTGTGCTTAAACCAGCTATTGATCTGATATGTTGCATTTGTGTTTTCTGACATGATCAGCCCTCCTTAAATAACCCTCACTCTTACTCTTGAACCATCCGGAAATCCTCTCATCTGCCATCCTATAGATGATCCGGCGCCTCTGTTGTCTCTACCCTCAATATAAACAATGTTTGCTCCCTGACCACCTTCTTCAAATACTGCCATCGGCCATTCATCACGGTCATAGATCTGACTTGCTTTTACATCAGCCAAGGATGCTTTTCTTCGCTCTGCAGCATCTGCTCTTCCAAGAGTCACAAACTCCGGAAAACCCATCGTCTGTGCCATCCTGATATGCTCGGCAGTCTGCGGATACTTTCTGGAATCCACAATTACGACGTAATATTTTGGTTCATGTCCTCCACTCGAAAACCCTGTTAAACCACCGGAATAATTAATCCGGTTAAGTTTTCTTATGTAGTCAGCCATAACCCTTTTGCTGTCTTCGACAAGGTCTATGGTCTGTTTGCACAGGCCTACCCATTCTGCTTCCAGTTCACTTCCTCGTGTACTTGATTGATATTGCAGGCCCTCATACCGTTCCTTTTTTCTGTAGAGGCAGTTAATGTCTTCACTGGAATCATTGTCAGAATCCTCGTAGGAAGAATAACTGGTATCATCAATCTTCTGTTCGACAAATGACTTCTCGTGTTCCACAGCTGCTATAACCGAATGAATATCAAAGGCGACATGAGCACGAAGATCCTCTACTTCTCTTTCATAGCCGTCCATAATATCCATTCCCTTGTCAACGGCCGTAATAATGACATTAACATCGCTCATGCCGCCACCTCTTTCTACAAATCTCTGAGTTTTGCAATCAACCCGCTGATATAGTTTATAGATTCATCCAGTTCACTGAGCTGCCCCTGTGCGGATGATGCATAATTATCGATGAGTTCCCTCAGATAATCATACTGAGGATCCTGCCAGTTTCCACCCTGATTGCTTGTTTCAGCACTAAGGACTCCATATAATCCTTCAAGATCATCTCTCTTAGACTGTAAAACGCCCATGTACGACTCCAATGACTCAATATCATGAACAATAACACTTCCGCTAGCCATAACTGTTTACCTCCTTGATTTCGTTTATCTTTTCCTTCGTATCATCAATAAAACTGTTGATTTCACAGAGTTTCTCATCCATATATGTTAGTACGCTCTGTATAGGGTCAATATAATCTGCCTCAATTTCCCGGCTTTTATTATCTTCCCACTCACTTCGTATTGAGTTCCATCTCTGAAGCTGGCTATGTGCCTCTGAACATGTTTTTCTCATTCATACAGCCTCCTTCTGCATCTTACCGGCAGTAATCGTATTACTGATGTAAAGCGGATGCGGAAAGATTTCTGCATTTCTTCCTCCAATCACAGTTTCATTCGTGTTGCAGACAAGAGTATAGTTTTTAAGATATCCGATAACGCGCTTTGTATAATTGTCTGTGTCTCTGTTCAAGAGATCGTAGATAATCTTTACCGCAACAAGCGTCACAAACTCAATATCAGTAGACACGCCAGGCTCAAAATTAAGCGTCTCTTCATCGTTATCATCAGCAAAGTAGTTCTGATGTGCAGTTGGTCTCTCATCTGAAATAAGATTAGCGAACGCCTCTCTATACAGCGGAAGTCCTGCCCCCGGATACCAGTAAAAACATTCCCCTGCATGAGCTCTCTGCCAGCATCCTGTTGACACAAACGGCACCTTCAGTGCTTTAGCAAGATCGTTGCCAAAGGCACTGGATTCACGGTTGTCCCCCGTTCCGATAATGATTCCATCCTCAAATCTGTCCAAATACTCCACAGGCAGTTTCTGAAGGATGCCCCTGAATTTGATGATTTTTGCCGAAGGATTGATATTTCTGATTGCATCCGCAACAGCATCTACCTTATAGCGACCAAGATCTCTGAATCCAAGCTGATGACGGCAGATGTTATGAATCTCAAGTGTATCACTGTCAACCAGGATGAAGCAGCAAACACCCGCTCTTGCAAGCTCCAGTGCAATTAGTGAGCCGACGCTTCCGCAACCTACAATTAGGGCAGCCTTAGTATTCATTACCGAAGATTCAAGCAGTCCAGTATTTCTTGAAAAGAGTCTGGTTACCATATCAAAGAAATTCAGCGTTATATGAGAACGCTTCGCATCAGCTCTGTAGAATACCCATCCGTCATTGATATAGCATCCGAAGAAGTCATAGCCTTCAATAGCAACATCCTTATTCAGAAGCTTAAGGAAATGTTCCTCTGAAACGATTAAACCGCATGAATAAAACTGATTCTCAACTTCGTTAAAGTTCTTGCCATCAGACAGCAAATAGTACTTTTCCGTCTCCTCTCTGTAAATACCGTACACCTCGTATTCTGTCCCATCAGCCTTCAGAATGTCGGTATTTGCAAGCATCTGATAATTCTGCTTTACGTTTCCTGCGAAGAAACCTTCCAGAAGCTCTGTGTCTACGTCAAAGTCTTCTTCAGTCTCATCGTCACCAAAACCACCTTCCGTAAGTTCATTCCTTGCAGCTTCGATAATCTCATCATCTGCATCTGCTGTTACTTCCATACTGAAATCTACGGGTTCAACATTCTCGAGAAGTCCGCTTAAAACGCCTGATAATGTGATATAATCCCCCTGATTGCCATTCAGCTTATTCTGAATATCAGTTCTGTTAATCATGGTAAGTACCTCCTTTGCTTTATATCTTTATTAACGATATCATCTATGAATTCTCCACAAATCAGTCGTAACACGAGCTGATTTGTGGAGAATCCCCTCATCCTACTTCCTTGATCTCACGCTGCATCTGCTTCTTCCTTGCGATAAGAGTCTTCTCATTTGCCAGTACAAGATAATCTGTTCCCTTGAAGTACTTATCACCAATCCTCACATCCGGCTTATAATATGAACCAGTTCCCTTGTCATCAAGGTAGTAACAGGTAAGCTGGGCATCAGGTACAAAATTAAAAAGGAATGACAGCGTCCCATTACCGATTGCCTCAGAATAACTGGTATTTGTTCTGTTATCATCGCCGGAGAACGTATTCAGTGTTCCGGGATGTCTGTGCCATAAGCCAAGTAAACACAGATCCTTCTCATAAAGCCTCGATATTACCGGATATACATGATTATGGTACTTCTCATCCATCTCGTGATGCACACGGTTATGGAAAGTCGAAAGCCCCGGGTCTGTTGCTTCAACTACATACCACGTATCCTTATCAATGATTCCAAGAAGAATTCCGCCTGTCTCATCTGGATCTCTGGATAATGCCTCTGCAATAATCGACGTATATGCCCTGTCGCTGATTACAATCCGTCTGCACTTCTTACATGATCCCTTAAGATAATCAAATCTGTTCCTTGATCTTCCAGAAAGCTCCGTTCTCTTATGACGGCTCCTCTTCTCAAGCGCTTCCTTTCTCTGCGGTGACATCTTCTTAGTCCAATCGCCAATCTCCTGGAAATAATCCTTGACATCGCTTCTGCTCCATACCTCGCCCTGTTTGTACTTCTGGATAATTCTCTTCATACGAGCGGTCTCCAGATAAACTTCACCGGGATTATCCTTATCCGGTCTGACATCAAATGTTGATGCCTTCTTAAATGGTTTTCTCTTTGAATAACCGAAAAGTTCAACCCCCGAAGGAACAACCGGGATAACCTTAATCGGTACCTCAGCATCATCTGCTGTTGAAATGAACACAAGATACTGTTGCTTCACTCCCTCAGCCTCGATACTGATACCGGCGTACATTCCGTCCCCGGATTCAGTAGAACGGAATGTCACCGATAATTCTTCTCCGAAGAGATCAGCAAGTGTCTTATCCTTTGTAGTATGAGCAGTAAAGTCCTGAATGCAGGTAGCATCTGAATCTTTTTTGATTGTCTCGCAAACGGTCTCTGTAATGCGTTCAACCTTGTCAAAGCTATCAATCATAATGTCAACCACAGTACCAACCGCACTTCCGGGTGCCTCAACGATTACCTTTTTGCAATTGCTCTGCATCTTGTATGCATCATAAGGATTCATTGCCATAGTCGTCTCCTCCTTAGATTTCGCCATGTCTCTGGAACTTGCCCCAGGTTACAGGATCAATAAGCCCAAGCTCAAAGATATTAATCCAACGAAGAGCAAATCTGAGAGAAGTCGCTGCAGATGTAATCCCACCTGCTGAATCAAGGCTTGTAGATACATCGCGCGTATCAGCAGAGCAAAGATAGAGCTCTCCGTTTCCATCCCTAAGAAGATGCGGGATATTCTTCGGTGATACACCACTGGTTCTGTTAACGATATCCTGCAGCTGATCCACCGTAGGGTTAAGAAGATATGCTTTAACAGAACTTCCGTATCTTGCCTGAGGATGATCATTGTCATAAATAAGAGCGATATCGTATGCTCTGCAGTAACGCTTGTCCTTTCCGGCGATGGAAGGCTGGCAATGAACCATCCAACAAGCTCTTCCATCCTTTAAGATGCAGAACCTTGCTTTCTTCCCCTGAAAGTCGTACATTGCAGCCTTTTCGGCTGTAAGAAGTTCTGGATTCTTCTCATACCACTGGTCAGCAGAGACAACCGTCTTGGGAACAAGCTTCGGATTGGAAGATGGCTGAGGCTCGTCCACATATGCCTCAACATCGTCATCTGCATCCTCTATCTCAGCGTCCTCTCCACCTCTCATCTCATTGATGAGATCGCTAACGCTTCTTGTAGAAACGATTCCCTTAGGAACTACGCTTGTCTTTTTTGGCGTATTCTGTGTCTGAGGCGCTATGTCATCTTCAGTGGCTGCAACAAACTCATCCTCGCTACCGATGCCATCCTCACCTCTCATCTCATTGATAAGATCACGAACACTACCACCGCTTTCCGGTACGGACACGATTGCCTTTGGAACCGTCTTTGCCTTGGTTCCGTTACCCATATCTTCAAACTGAGGATCTCCCGCTCTGCCGATTGTTCCGTCATCATCAATCACGAGATTCTCACCTGATGTGAGCATTTCTCTCATTCTCTGGATCTCCGGATCAACTGATACACTCGTAAAAGGTACATGTTTCTTCATAGCTTTGTTCTCCTTTGCTTTATAGTCTTTTCCCACTTCTGTGGTTCTACTACTGTTAACGATAACTCCTTCAGAATCTCCATAAAAATCATCGATTTTCTTTTCGTCACTCTTATAATCAAAGAATGACACCACTGTTTTAGGTATTGCCTTTGCCTTAACTCCAGAATTCTGATTCATCTCAGCCGCCTCTCTATCATTGTAAAGGCTCCCATCGTCATCAACATATCCGCCATTAGCAAGGATATCTCTCATTCTCTGGATTTCAGGATCGACCGACACACTTGTAAAAGGTACATGTCTCTTCATGGTTTTTATCTCCTTTGCCTTATAATTTGATGACCACTTCTGTGGTTCTATTACTATTAACGATGTCTCAATCCTTTTATCCACTTTCCACATTATTTTTTTCTGTAAAGTCTGGCAATAGTATCTAATAGTTCTCTGATGCAAGATATAATGACAAGTCAAGCGACGGTTCATTTGTTTTTGCTTTTAATGCATCCATCAATCTACTAAAATCATTCCAATTATCAGGAACCTGACAATTTCCTGAAAACTCATGTTTTCTTCTGTCCCCGCACACTGTTAAATTCCAGCCATATCCATCGCATACAGGAACATGCCTATAATTACTTCCATCAGGCATATATACTTTGCGACTATAGCACGATATGTGATTATCCCACAGATCAATCTGTACATGGTTAAAAAGATAACTTATAACAATATTCCATTCATCCTCAGATATAACAACAGTCTTTACTTTCATAGGATCTGCTATAACTCCCGCATCATAATCAATATTGCTTTCATATTTAATCTTGATTTGTCTGTCATTCTCTCTATATGCTTCAATTCTTTCATGTCCACAAAAGAAGCCACACAACTCATATGTAAACGATGTCATTCTCCTTATATATTGTGGACTCCATAAATCCAGCGGCAATACTTCCTCTTTTTCACATATTTTCATGGTCATAGAATCATTTCCAACAGAGGGCTCTGAATCACGCAATTTGGACATTTCAAAACCTTCTGCATCCTCAAGGCAATCTGTTGTTGCAATAGACCTAATCTCGTCAATAAGTTCAGCAACACTATAGCTTCTTTCATGGATTTCAAGAGTTCCTTCCGCAACGTCAGTGTCATCAAATCCTTGATCAAGCATCTGTCTCATTCTCTGAATTTCGAGATCTTCATTTGCACATTCTTTCATACTCTTTTAATCCTCACTTTCTGCAATAATCATCAATACAAGTCTTCAATTATCCTTCTTCTGCAGTTTCAGAAAAAGAGTGTTCTCCATAATATCTAGCTGCTGGGGCACCGAAATAATCTATACACGCCTGCTTTTGTTTCTCTTGATCGATTTTTGTAAATCTTTCAAATCCAAATCCATGATTGGCTACACCCTTTTCATAGAACTCTATCCATTCTTTAGCAGCCAAAAGCACATTCGCTGCAGAAATAGTGATGTATTGCCTTCTACAATCTGACCAACCTGAAATATATGCAGTTTCTGTCTCACATAAACTCAAGTGCCATTCACCTTCTCCATCTCTCAAAGAATACGACATGCATTCATAATCTGTTCCGCATGACATATTCATTTCATCAAGAAGCATCTTATATGTTGGCTCAATTGGATAAACCCACAGCCCTTGATTTCCTAATTTTGCATTTGGATGTTCGGGGTCGTAAATAAACGCAAGCTTATATTTACGACCACTCAATCTGCTTCTAAATCCTATGTGCCAAAAAGCTCTTCCATCTTTTAAGAAACCAAGTTCCTTATCGTCGTCTTTAGCTATTGTCTCCATCGCTGCTTTCTCCGCCTCAAGCAGCTCTGGATTCTCTTCATACCATTGCTTCTTAATATCTACCATTTCGGTTCCACCTCCTTGCTTATATTGACGATATATCTGCAGAAATATCCATTTCGCAGAAAAGTGGGACTTTCCATCCCACTTTCCGCCAATGCTATCTTTTTATGCACAACTTAAGGCCTGTACATGATTACCTTCCCAGACTTCTCCGTATCCTTGTTGTAGTAGTAAGCCTTGATGGCATCTCTGTTAGGAACATCAAATTCACAGCTTACCAGCCTCACATTGTCAGACATGGCATACTTAAGGTTCTCGGTATCCCCAACAGAAGTGATATGTATTGGTGCTGCATTGAGCAGGTATGCCATATTGCTTCGGAGATTCTTGAAGGACTTGGAGCATACGATTGTAAATCCGCTGTCACAACCGCTCATTTCCAGAATCTGCTTCATACTTTCAACACCCTGATTGCTTCTGATTGAACCGGCAGACTGAGTCAATTCTGTGTACTTATCCGGTTGGACAAACACATTCACAACATATGCGGTATTCTGATTTGATTTCTGCATCTCAAGCTCATCAAGCTGTTCCTGTACAGACTTATGATAATGAATCGTAATGCTACAGCGTGAGGCTACGCGTGTCACATCATATTCTCCGAAGATATGAATCTCGGTCTGCTTACCACTCACTCCCATACGCCAGTTCACCACAGAAGATACCATCGAATTCAGAATTCTTTCATCCGCCCCGGTGAGAATCATATTCTTGATTCTCTGAGGATTGATGGACACCTCTGTATCATCAAGAATAGTATCAATATCAACCTCAGACTCATCTTTACGAAATGCTACAGATCTTCCAATTCTGATCATCTGACCTGCCGCAGGCTGTGACATAGACTTCGCATTACGCTTCAGAAGAATGCTCTCGCCATTACCGTTCATTAAAGCAATAACCTGAATAAAGGTTGCAATAGTATCTGTTGATGCAAAGTAACACTGCACAACAGCATTATCAGCCTCATTCTGTCCCATATAAGAGTTATAAACGGTATGCCCTTTCTTCAGTAATGAAGCTCTCTGAATCCCCGTATTTTCCCTTCCTGTGTCTGCACATCTTTCAGCAAGCATGCTTCTCGCTGCATTCTGAGGAGTCTTAAATACAAACCTGGATGTGAAGTAATCCTTCAGTGAAGCCGTAAAACCGTTCCTCGGATTATCACTCACTGCTCTCTGTGAAGACAGGATTACATGGATACCGTATGTGGCTCCCTTCCTTACAAGCTCCGTCATATATGCCGCACATGATGCACCATCGAAAAGCGACTGGAACTCATCGATCAGAATCACGATTCTCGGCATAGACTTGATTTCTGCTCTGTGAACATCATATAAACTTCTGTAATCCTCATATTTCTGAACAATCTCTCCGGTCAGATCTTCCATCTGTTCAAAGAGTCTCTGTCTTGCCTGCATTTCCTGTACATAATACTTAAGGAAGGAAAGCATGGCATCCGGATCCTCATCATTAACAACAGTATCAACTGACTTCAGATTGCCCTTTGCGTAAACATTAAAATCTGCTCCGTCCTTAAAATCACCAACAGCAATTCTTACCTCTTCCGGCGAATAATTTGCAAGAAGCTGGAAGATAATCGTATGTAACAAACTGCTCTTTCCAACACGGACATCGCCGATGATAAGCCCATATGGTCTCTCAGATGAGATCTCGAATGATGCTTTTCTGCCATTCTCATCAATTCCGAAGTTTACGGTCAGTCCATTCGCTGAACTCTTCTTCTGCCATTCTCCATCAGGCGGGAGTGCCTTTCCGATTGGAATAATTGCGGACTGCTCTTCCTTAGCCTCGAGCTTACACTTTACCGATGAGATACGTTCCTGATCAGTATCGCTCTTAAGAAGCACCCATGTGCTACTGTTAAGGTAAAAGCCATTGTCGCGTACAGGAATTACTATCGCTGCTTCCTTAACGCTTGCAACAAACTCAGACAAGGCTCTGTTATTCCCGTAATCTCTGTTCTCAATCGAGCATATTACATAAACTCCGGCCTTCTCCCCGTTGTTCATGATGCGGAGAATCTGATCATAATATTTCGGTTCAACATTCCCAATCATGTCATCGATAATAAGGCACTTCCTGTTGCGCTTTGACAGAGACACTCTGTTGTATGCTTCAACACTGTCAAATCTCTCACCAAGGCACTTTTCATATATATCTGCGATCCATTTCTCAAGTCTTGCCAGACCTTCTGTCACCTGAGCATCAGTACTAAGAACTGACACTGCATCATATCCGTTCAGCGGCTGAAGCTGTCTGTATGAACTTCCGAGCCCCTTTACATCAATCAGAATGATATCCATGTGGTCACATGAATACGTAATATCTGCAGTCATGGAGCACAATGTCTTGGATACACCATCTGCTCCGTCATACGAGAAGAGCATATTCTCCTTGATATTATCCATCTTCAGACGATATCCCACCCTGTCATCGTACAGATCAACATTTTCGCCGGAAAGACCAGCTTCGGCAAGGAATGATACGTTCTCGTTGCAGAACCAGCACTGTCCTACTACGATGGACTTATCAATCTCATCGAGGACTTCTGTCTCATCGTGAAACTGCCCCAGCCCCTGAGCAAACAGTTCATACGTTCTGGCAATACCCACACGCATCTCTTCTGGAACAACCTGAAGTCTCTCATCCCTGCCACTCTTCTCACGTTCAATGCGGGCATTAAACACCTCACCGCATTCTCTCTGCTGAGAAGTCAGGTCCGAGAAACATATCAGTTCTTCGGCAAGGGCAAGAATCTCATCTCGGGCTTTAATAATCTTTACATAGTGACTCTTACGATAGGGTCTTACCACCCCACCCACAATATTGCTGATTGCGGGTGGAATGAATGCCTGGTTGAGATCTGCGACAAGATCATCAAATCTGCTTACCGCTTCTGTAAGCTTTCTCTTTATAGTCTGAGGTCCATCCGCGTCCGTTACATAGTTTCCTCTGCCACATTTCCTAATATATCTGGACTCCATCCTGTGAAAATGCGGATCCTTGATATCCGAAAGTGCAATTTTCATATGCTCCACGGCGTGTCTGGCCGCATTATCTCTTCTGCGTGTCTCGGCAGAACAGAGCCTGTCTGCATTGCTCTTTGTGCTCTGAAGCTGTCTCTCAAGTTGCTGATATTCTCCATTAATTCTCTGCTGCTTCGCATTTGCCGTTCTGACAATCTGTTCAATTTTTTCAATTGTTGAGCCCATGAAATCTGCGAAAAGGCGTGCATCTGTGGTTGCTTCTATATATCCCTTATTCTGCATATCATGACCCTCCCAATATTCCGCAAATGATTGCTATTACAAATCCGATAATCAGAATGTAAAAAAGTATCATCACTACAAAACAAATGATTGCTACGGCAATCCCGGTAGCGACAATGCCCCCTACCGATGATAACGCCGACAGGATGTATGCCCAAAGGTTGTAATCAACTGATTTCGCACAAAAAAAGCCGTACAGGACGCTTCCAGCAAGAGCACCGGCAAATACAACACAGGGACCGATTGATGCAACAAATCCACCATCATCGCCATACACCTCGGTTCCAAAGCCCTGTGTCACACCAACAGCAATCAAAATTGCCATAATGATTGATATTATCCAAAACCATACGATTCTGCCTTCACTTACCTGATGAATCGGTCTGTACCCTGTTCTTGCCTGCATATGAGTTGCTGCCGGCGCAGGAGCATAAGTATTAGTACGATTCCCGGTATTATTAACCACTGTCACCGGATTACGATGAATTGAGCCATCCTCAGCCACATAAAATTCACTTGCCATAGCCGTTACCTCCTTTGATTTGATGGGATGAAATACCGATATACTATCGGTATTTCATCTTCTTATCTATTTAGACGGTTCCACCATCTAAAAAATCCACTTTTATTCATCAGGATCTGAATCACTTGCAATTGCTATGGTTCCCACCTCTTGGAGCCTCTCGATAAGATCTTCTGCTTTCTTCTTATCCATACGCTCAATCGTATAAGTGCCTTTCTTCGCTTCGGTCATTGCCTTCTTTAATGAGGTGTCCTTCAACCCGCAGTTTTCTGTCAGAATTTCAGCAGTTTTCTTTGAATCTCCTACCTTCACGATAGTAACATCAAGCTTGTCATTACTATCTGTTCCCTTTTCCGCCTTTTCTTCAGCTTCAAGCTCGGCAATCTTCTCGTCAATTTTACTGATCAAATCATCAACATCTATGCCGGAACTATCCGCATTTCTCTGAGCTAAAAACTCAAATGGTGAAGGAATCTTCTCTTCCGAACCATCTGACGTACGACCAGTAATTTCCTTCTTCTTTTTTTCTTTTACGTACTTCTGAATATCAAAATACGAAGACTTGTTAGCAGGTTTTCTCTGTATTTTTTTCTTAGAGACTCTTCTTTGCTGAGAAATATTCATTTCTGTAAAATCCGGAATCCATGTAACAAACTTTACTCTTCCAGAAACAATAACAAGCGCCTGGCCGGTTTCCATAGCTGCAAGCTGGCTCTGAGTAATAAGCGGTTCCCTTGATATATGTCCCTCACAGTTTATTTCCCTTTCTCCGCAAATCCGGGATAATTCTGTGAGCGTATCCCAATGGTTAACTCGAAAAGCGATTCTTACATCACAGTTGCTCATGATAGTTGTCGCATTGCTTTCTCCGTAAATATCAACAAGCTGTGATATAGACTGAAGAACAAATTCAACACGAATGTTTCTTGATCTTCCTGCACTCATAAGATGTGGCAAATTTGTTATTGCACGCCCGATATTTCCCAGTTCTTCAAGCAGGACATTAACTCTTATGGGTAATTTACCGCCGTATTTCTGTTCTGCGATACGAACATAATGATTCATCAGCTGGCTTACAAGAACGCCTGTTAACTCATCATAGATAGGTGTTTCATCAGGAATGATAATATAGATTAATGTAGGCTTATCTCCCCTAAGATCGTTGATCCTGAGCTCATCATGGCTTAAAAAATTACGAACGCTTATACTCTTGGTTGCAATAGATAGACCATCAAGGAAAGTAGATCTGATCCCCGCACGCGTATCATTAGCAGTAGTCACATAGCTCTGAAGTTGCATTGCAACATTCTCATTGCTCTCAGACATTTCTACAAAAGTCTTGAGATATGTTGAAGGTCCGAACCGTTCCTCACCCTTAGAAATCAGGTAATATACGCTTGCTAAGTTAATCTGATCCGCCTCTGCAAACTCGAACAACGCATACACTGCTGCCAGAAATACATTCCTTGCTTCCTTGATCCAAAAAGGATCTGTTCCTTTTGCCTCAGGGTACATCGTATGTGCGAGTCCCTCTATCATCTGTTCTGCTATATGTCTGTTCTCCGGAGTTCCGGCTTTCCACAAAACATAAGGTGCATGAAGGGGATTCCATCCTTCTGCCCCCTCCTCATATAAGTTTCTAAAGTCTATAACATGCACATCGTATTCATCTGGAATCATATGCTTCGTATTTGCATATATCTCTCCTTTAGCGTCAGCAATCACTGCACTCTGCCTGTTCTTGATAAAGGACATTGTCATTGGAATTGTCCCTCTACGGCTCTTACCTGATCCGCTCACGCCAAGAATCATCACATGTCCCTCACCATCATGAGTCAGAATTTTTCCGTTATCGTAAGCAAGCACCGGACCTGCTGCCTCGGTTTTTAATACCTTAGCTCTCTCAATTGCTGTTGTCCATCTTTCACTTCTCATAATCAGCCCTCCTTAAAAGCAAACCTTGCCGTTACAAAAGTGTTCGCTCACCATTTTCGAGTCAATCCTCGGAGTATAGCTGCTATAGTCTGCGCAAAATACAAGATCTTCAGCTACTGCAACCGCCTGTTTGGCACTTGTCACGTGATAAGTGTTAACCACCTTACACAGAATATCCTCCATTTCATCTGTATCAACCTCGATGCCACGCTCCATAATATTCTGAACCACTATTTCCGAATAATCTTTCACTGAATAAGGTGCTACGGATACATCGATACAATTTCCCATAGCTTCAACAATGCGTTCCTTAATCAACTGCATTCTCTTCCCGAGGCTATCATCGTAGTAAATGATTACCGTTGCGCTCTGCGAAACCGACCCGATTTTTTCCACAAAATAATCAACCTGAAACTCGTTAATATATTCGGAAAGAGTGGATATATCGATTGCGACAACTCCTTCATACTCATTTGTGTATACGGCATTACTTGAGATATCCTCAAAAATCTGCTTAATCTGCTTAAGACTCCCATCCAATCTATATTCCAGAAGGGAATCCAATCCGTGAAAAGAACGCAATCTATTATCATATAAAATCGAAGTGAAATACTCTGCCACGATGCTCTGCCCATCTTCATGAGCTAAGTTCATAACAACGTTAGGAACCTTTGCACCGCCCTTTCTAAATGCATCTGCCTTTCTCGTAATCTCTGAGAGCTGATTCTTCAGTTCATCTAATCCAACAAGTTTCATCACTATTACCTCCCTAAATTATTTCCGGAAAACCCACATGATCTGCTATTCCATACTCTTTCGCCTGCTCTCCGGACATCCAGTGATCTCTTTCCATGTCATTTGTCACTTCGGTAAGGTCCTTTCCGCAGTTCTTTGCCATTATTGTGGCCAGTGTTGTCTTGATTTTCTGAATGTGATCTGCAACAAGCGATATATCTGTTGCCTGCCCCTGCACACCGCCCAAAGGCTGATGAATCATAACCTCGGTACTGGGTGTCACATATCTTTTTCCTTTTGCACCTGCTGCCAAAAGGAATGAACCCATGCTGGCCGCCATTCCATTAGCAACAGTTACAACATCACAGGGAATTTCATTCATAACATCAAAGATCGCAAGTCCATCACTGACTGCCCCTCCGGGGCTGTTAATAAACATATAAATATCCTTGTCTGATTTTGCTGCAAGATATCTGAGTTGTGTAATGGTAGAAATTGCACTTTCACCATTCACCTCGCCGTTCAAATAAATGATGCGATTCTTGATCATGTCATAGCTGATCAAGTCAGTACTGTGATCATTCCCATCTGTAGATGTGATAATATGTGGTAAAAAAGCCATTTTCGTTCCCTCCTTATCTGATTATTCCTGCAACTTCTGCATAAATACGGTTCACATCGGCAATAATTATGCCTGTATCTCTCTTAACAATTGAGGGTACGAAAATATCCAATTTGTTCTGGAAAATTATTTTCTTATTCCCTATAACAAGATTGCTTCCAGCAACATTTGTAAGTTCTATGTTTTCTTTGATCATATAGTCCTGTGCCGTCATGAGTGCCACCGCCTTTCTTTTGTTCTGTAGTACTACTAACGGACAATCTTTAAAAAAATCCAAAAAAAGACACGAGATAAAAATCTCATGTCTATAATCACACAGGACGCAATTCTGAATATAACAACTTAAGCAAACTAATCACTGTGGCGATTACATTGCTTGCAATACCTTTCTTTGATTATTGAAAGAATAGCTTTCTTATTTAAAATATTAGATTGTTTTAATGCCTCTACTGTACACATATCATCCACAGCCCCTTGATCACATGGACTGCTTTGAATGTCTAATAGGAACTGAACTATTCTTTCGTCAATTGTTTCATTTTCACATAATAGCCCCATTCATTATACCAACCATCATCACTTAATTCGTTTATTATTACTTTTCCTGTTATGCGCGATCGTGGCAGTTCCTTGACCTTTTCCCACACAGAAATCAAACTTTCATAATCGTTCTTTCTAATTGCTGTAAAAAGTGGCGTACCAATATCTCCGGCATATGGCAGGTAATCGTTTTGCAAAAAATATTCAAATATGTGAACAGCCCCATATTCTATTGATGCCTCGATAAATGAAGCATAAAAATCAAATTCATGACTTATTACATTATTTAATCGTCTAAAATACTCCTCTTTTTCTTTAAATAGATTTATATCATCCTTTCTTAAAAGCAATATCTATCATCATATCACCAAAAAAAGTTATTTTCTGTAATATCACCAGTCTGTAGGTGGGAATGTCGGAAAGCCACTACAATCAACACTGTCATACGGTGTAACAATATTTTTCATATTATCCGGAATTTTCGGCCATTCTTTCTTTACTCTATCAAATAGTTCTTCCATACTTCCTAATGGACTTTTATCTACTTTACCATGTCGTATTAACAAAAGATGAACAAGGTATCCTTCTGCATCACCGGCAAGGGCAACATCCTTCCACCATCCAAATGCACCCGATGCATCTGATTTGTTCACATAGCTTACCAGCATATCGACAAGTTCCCAATCATCCTCATTTCCACATTCCAATGCCCAGAACAGTGCCATATTGATCAAAGAACATGTATCTTTCTTTGAAACTCCATCCCTGAGAAGAGTGGGTACTTCCTTTTTACTTCGTGCTTCTAGATTTCCGATTTCCTTTCTTCTAATGAGATAAGCTAAATTATTCTTGTATCCGGTCATCAAAAAAGCTTCACTACAATATTCAATAGCAGAACGATAAGCCTTTTCCGCTATGGCAAAATTCTTTAACCCATATGCAGACATGCCCATCATCGAATAGTCAGAACAATCGGCATTATAATCTTTAAGGAGATCAAATAACACATCAATATGTTCAGCATCTATTTCACGTGTCAAGGTCTCTGTTAGCTTACTGACAATCATGATGTTGTCTATATGCTCATCGCCACTTTTCGCCTTTTCTATATACTCCAATAAATCCTCATATGTGAATGTTGAAGCTTTCTTCTCATCAAACTCAGGTAGCTCATCAAGCCATCCTTCAATCCGTTGTAATTCTTCCTCACTAGTGTCGCCGTTATTTTTATTATCAGGTTTATCATTTTTGCTCATGCATATCACCTACCATGTACAAATAATTGTGCGAATTCAAGCAATTTTAGCCTTGGATTATGTACTTACTGAGTAATACTGTCGTAAAGCAAATCAAACTTCGGATCTACCGTATGCCCCGATTTATTCACAATTGTATTTGTTTTTGTTATTATTACATCAGTATAACTACTTTTTGTTCCTTGAAATTTTGACAATGCAATATTAAAGTCGGAATAAATATCCTCCGCTTCGTCCTTGTTTACAGCAAAGCCTTTATTTTTCTGAATAACAGCAATTTTGCAAAGAGCCGAAAGATAGTAAATATATCCTTCATTCACACTACTTTGTGTCTGAGTTGCGTCACTAATACCTCTATTTATAGCATCGGCTGCTTCTTCATAAAATCCACGTTCAAACATAATATCTGCATAACGAAGAGCACATTTGGGAGCCACCTTTACATTTTCTAAAGCTGACTTTAAAATACTCACTTCTTTCTCCTGATCAAGTATATGATAAACTGAGGCTTCTACTCTATAAGATTCTTCGCTATACGGAAAATGCTTTCTGAAGTCTGAAGCAACTTCAATCATTTCATTTTCCTTCGCATCTATGTCTTTGTCAGAATCACTTCTATCCATCAAAAACTGCAGATATTCTACCAAAAAAGCAAATCCTCTCCAAGTCCACCTTCTTTTAGGAATTTTTACCAATGTTTTATATACTTTCTTGCATTCATCAATTTTATTGCATTTAACCCCGAATTGTAGATAATCCGCAAGTAAATCAACATTTTTGGGGAAAAGCTTTAACCCACAATCCAAAACACTGCATGCTAGAATATATTCATCTTTTCGCGCCAATTCCACTGCGAAGTTATGAAAATCATCAGCGTCTCCGGATTGCTGATCCTGAGATAAAAACTGGTCAATCAGTTCATATAAATCTTCTCGTGCGGCATCATCATCCATACTATATATGTATTCAAGAAAGACTTGTGCCTTTGTATTAACTTTGCTGACTGGCAATAGCATATCGTTTCTTTTTTTCTCATCTACACCATCAAACTTATCATCCGTATTGGTTTCAATGATGATCTCTTTTTCATTGTTTGTACTCATTGATTATCTCCTTTCTTATCCGCTCCGATGTTCTCTGCGTCCTTTTGTTTTTTCTCCTTTTCTTTCTGCTCCTCAGCTTCGAGTTCAGCAATCTTTTTGTCAATAGCTTTTATCGTTGCGCCTATGTCAAAAGGTTCCTCAGGACGTTTGTTTGAAACAGCTGAAGTAGGTCCACTAAAAGGATTGTTCGGGAGTTGTGGAATGTATTTATTCTTAATTTCCTCCTTTAGTTCAAATGATAAACGATTTCTTTCCATTCGCTCTCGTTTCTCGTGTTCAAGTAAGATGTAACTTCGATCGCCGAAGCGATCAATGTCCAGCATTGACACTTTACATGGTTTTAGCCTTCCAGAAAGAATGAGAGCCTCTCTACGGTCCTTGCTTAGGTGTTGTAAATCATAAATACTTATATTCGGCATATGATTTTTTTGAGTGCCACACAATTCTGATAATTCTCTTAACAACCCTAATTCTCGACTAGTAAAAAATATCCAATTAGTACAGTTAGATATTATTGTTTCAGCCTCTTCTGCATATCTTTGCTTCAGTGAAGACTGGCTCTGAACAACTAGTAAAAATCTGATATTTCGACTTCTCGCTGCACTTATCATGGATGGCATATCCGCAATCTTAGGGAGTGACGAGAACTCATCCAATATATAATTTATCCTATTTTCTACCTTATTATCTTCTGTTTGCGTTGCCAAATATATTAAATATTCATAACTTTCTTTAACAAACATTGATACAAGGCGGTGATAACTTGTTTTTTCATCCGGTGTTATCAAGAATACAGCCGTCTTTGTTTTGCCAATATCAGCAATATCAAAATCGTTGTTTGCCAACATTTCAAGCAATGTTGGCTGAATAGTAAATGATCTCATCTTCTGATCAAAAACACTCAAGATACTATTCATTGTATCTTTAGGAGCGTAAACACTTCCAGATAGACTTGCCGCAACCAGTTCATCCTCCGAAGCATATTTCCATAAAATTGTATTCTGAGCTTGTTGTTTACCAGAGAATAAAGTTCTCCTTAGCGTTAATAAATTTCCAATGTTTACCGCATTTATTGGTGCTGAATGATCTTTACAATACCTAAATAGTAACTGTATTAATCCGTATAACAAATCTGATGCAGAGAAATCCCAAAAAGGATCATCCGTTGATCTATCACTAACCATTAAGTTATTCGCTATATCATTTACAAATTCAGCTGACTTATCCAAATCCCCATTAACATAAAACTGATAGGGAATAAACAATGGGTTCCAAGAATTACCAAGACTTGGATCTCTGAAATTTATTTCCACAATGTTATAACCTTGCTTTTTCAAGTCGCCTGCATGTCTTGCAAACAGTTCGCCTTTCGGATCATTAATTATCATAGACTCTCCTGCATAACCTAAAACCTTGATTCCAGGAGATACAATTGTTCTGGTTTTTAACGAGCCGGTAGAACCATACACTAGGCTATGCGTATCGCTCGAATCTATATATAGTCTTCTAGCATCGTAATCATACATTAATGGGATTCCACCTGAGTAATCAGTATTTTTTTCCCCCGAAAACGTTCGAGTATTCAAATCAAAATAAGGATATTCTTTTTTGATTTTATCAATATTTTCAAATCCAGGAATGCTTGCCATTATAATCCTCCTAAATTGTTCCTTTATCATAGTTAATTGAGGTGCTACGTTCTGCTATAGAATTAAATAATTCTGCTTCTGCTGAATCATTTTCTCTTCTAATATTCGACAGATCCATTTTTGTTTTTCTGATTTTAAACTGAATTTGTTGCACCTTCTCGATTATTCCTGCTGATCTATTTAACTCTTCAGATTCTTTCTTTAACTGCGCTTCCAAAAAGCCTAAAATAATATAAATCTCAACAGCATTATCAAGAATATCGATTTTCAATGACGTCATTTCTTGTTCATTTGATTCTTGCAACAACAAATCCCTCTCTAATACAACTCTATAGTAGGCTACAATTTCTGTAATCATATCCTTTAATTGATATGCGCATTCTATCCATCCCCTACTAAGTTCATCTGAGTCATCGTCAGGGAGATTTCTAAAAAAGTCTTCTGCGGAAACAAAGCATTTCCCTATGGTTCTTTTGATTCTTATCATTGATTCTAATATTAAATTTTCATTCTTAGCCTGCCTTAGTGAATCAAATGCTCCTATCAATTCAGCCTTCTTAATTTCAACATCATTATTACCGCTTCTAAAAATGCGCAAAACGTTCCGCTTCACTTCTTCAGCTTCGTCTGATTGCTCTCTCTTTGGAGCATCTTCCGTTCTCTTCGTGCTATCATCAACTAGTCTTTCCAAGTATTCTTTTATTCTATTATCGACACTTGCACTTTCGTTTTCAGGAATTTCTTCTGCTTTTTTAATATTTAGGCTCAATACCATTGCCGCGGCAAACACAGCAGCAAACAAACGCTCGGCTTCATCATTATCTACTTCTGGTATCTTGTCAGTAATAGTATCTGAAAACCATCGAATGTCATCTCTATTAGCAATAATATGTATTGGGACATCTTCGAATAACTCTTTAAGCATACCAAATTTAGAATAAATATTTGGAAGTATTCTATCCCGTTCAATGAGTTTTTTCTTATACCAATATTTTTCATTGTTTATTGATCTTTTATCAAAATCAGGTTCGCTCTCACTAGCGCATATCGCTAATTCTAGAAAACTGATAATGTGTTCTTTTTGAGCATCAATATATGTATATCCGTTTGTTGCAGATATGTTCGGGATATATTTTTTTCTGAGAGTATTCTTAGTCTTATCATTGACCTCACCTCTTCGCCATGTGCGTAAAACATCAGGATTAAGCGTTGCACTATGGGAACGTGGAGAAGTGGACAACTTTACCATAGCACTACAAAAATATGTCTCCCAGATTGTGACAATATCACTATTTGATATTATTTGATATCCATCTTCTCCGTCTATTGTGACATTCTCCACATAGTCAATATCGAGTTTTTCAAAGCACTCTAAGAGGGCATTTAATAGGCTCTCATTCGCCATATTCTCCAACTTTTTACCCTCCTTTCAAATAAAACTATCATTTACTATTACCCACTATCGAAGCCTCTCATCTGAAGCTCCTTCTTATTTTTGTTTATCACAAACCCCTGTATCACTATTTTTTCCTATCTGGCTTATTAAAAGCAAGAGGAACAAATCCTCAATATATAAAAATACGGAGGTAATTACCATGAAAAAATACCACTCTTTATCTAAGGCCAACGCATTAGGCATCAAAACTCGTGAGCAACTTGCACAGCACCCGGATCTGTATGCAGAGGTTTTCCTTGATATCGACCATTTTATTAGTCATACAGCATTCAGAAGTCACATAAACATCAACCGTCTTCTTGAACTTAACGACCTCGGTGTGGACCCTAAAGATGTTCACTATGATACTCTCGAGAGATGCATCGATAAACTCGATCTCGTTCTTGCTAACGATCTGGAACACATGGTTCCATACCTTTACACCATCGTTAACCGTCGCGTGATTGATACATACCGCGGTGCCATCAAAGAGAGCAACACGGTAATTTCCTTGGACGAAACTCTTGATTGCCACGACGGAGATGATGATTCCAAGAGAGTAAAAACTCTCGAGAATTGCCTTGCGGATCAGAGAGCATCTGCTGAAACAATCTGCATCGCCAAAGAGGAAGTACTCGCTCTTTTCGAAAAGTACAGCGGCAATTGCGACGCACTTCTCTGCATGATAGCAACGAAGATCTTTGATGACTCTCCTAGGGAGATTGCGAAGGTTCTCATTTCTCAGGGTTCTGTATCAAAGGCTATTTCCGTATATATGAAGGAACTGTCTCAAGTCTATAACATCCAGCCTGATGAGTTTCCTTCTATCGCACCTGTAAAGAAAACCGGATTATCAAAGGTTCTCTTAAGTGGTAACAAAGAAACAAAGCCTGTTGCATCAAAAATCTCAAATATCATTAACCGCGTAAAATAATCCTATCTATCAGCCATACCCAATTCTGGGTATGGCTGACTTTTATAAAGCATCAATCATCACTGTTATCATCCATCAGTTCTCTCAGAAATCTTCTCTTGAGTTCACGCTCATGGAACTGAATAATCTGTTTCTCGTAATGGCTAAACGCTCTGATAAGCATGGCAACTCTTTCTTCTCTGCTATCTCTGCTCTCGATGAGTGCAAGAACAACTCCGGCTCTTTCGGTCTTCTGATCAAAATCATGGGACATAGCACTATCAACTGCCTCTAAGGTCTCATCGCCAATTGTTCTTACAACCTCAGCATACTGCCCATTCTCCATCGAAATGGCGCCGGATGTGTCAATCTTGTAGTAAGGAAGGCGCTTGTCAATAACACAGTCAAAGATTGCAATAGTTCCTGCCTTTCCGTCCTGAAGCATCTCATCGTTAAAGAAGAATTTTGTAAGCTTCTTATAGAAATCACTCTCATCAAGATTTTCCTTTAAGAGCTGCTCCAGCTTCTGATCAACATACGAGCCATATCTGCTCATAAGATTTGCTTCTTCTCTTTTTGTGATTACAACCGGCAGTTTCATCGAACCGTCGGACTCATCACGTCTGACACTCTTGATAAATTCTTCAAAAGCCTCAGCACGTTCTTCCGGTTCACATGATTTGATCATCTTATACGCCACTGCGCACAGATTCACATCCGTCTGTGCATGTGAAACAATAACTCTCAACTTTTCTCTGTTTGTCTTATCTGCCATGGTAGACACCTCCTTTATCGTTGATAGTACTTCTAACGGAGGACATAAAAGAATATCCATTTTTTATTGTTTCGCTTTTTCCTTTTCATCAGGAATGTATTCGATAATCTCTCCAAAGTCACTGTCGAGAACCTTGCAAATTTTCTCCAACACTTGTACAGTAACCTCCTGATCTTTCTTCATTCTTGTCAAAGTATTCGGCGCAATATCTGCTTTTTTTCTAAGATCGGCCGTACTCATTTTTTTATCTATTAGTTGCTTCCATAATTTGTTGTATGAAATAGCCATTAGTCCACCTCATTCATCATAACTGCAGGTCTATACAATATATAAATTATACCCTTTTAGGTTGCCTTCGTCAAGCAAAAGCTCGCATACTCATGCGAATTGTTATTATTCAGAGTATCAAAACTGCTATTGCAAAGTGTAATGCGTAAAGTGCAATGACGGCAATGACGTGTATCGCGTAATGTATCGTAATGTACAGACACAAAGAATGCCAATTCGATTCAATAATTAAATGAAGCGAATAAGCTTTGAATCTGAATTAAAACTACTACTTCCTCAATTTTCAAAGTGAATTTAAGATTTGAACATTTTTTACAACTTTTACTCATTAAAAAAAGACGTGCCACCATATCCAAAGATATAGTGAAACGCCCTTATACTATTCAGCCTGCTTATACTTTCTACACCGAAGTCCTCTTATCCGAAAGCTCTGCTTACAAGTATGAACACATCTTAAACACTGCTCATAGTATTCAATCTTACCATGCACATTCAGAAAATATGCCCAGTACCTTTTCTTCTTATCCGTCATAAACCTCTACCTCACCTTCCCGGTCTTAGGAACGGAAGGGGCTTTTTCATCCGGCTTGATGACAGAATCCATTTTAGGATATGCTGCCTCAAATGCCTCTGCCCCAAACTGATACTCCGTCGGTTCTGCTACAGAAGATACCGGTGCGATTGCATCCCGGATATTTGTCACCTGCTCCGGTTTATCAATCTGTTTCTTCTCCATTCTGTCTAATTCCACATCCCTCGATAAATCCTCCACCTTATCAATGGCTGCGTCCAGATGAAGCACCATGGATTCATACACCTTCTTCTGCCACTGCCAGGGCTTCTTTGCTACCTCTGTCTTGGAGAATTGCTTTTCCTTGTCAGAGTAATCCACCTCTTCCTTGTCCGCAAAGGGTCTGAACGTATTGGCTACCTTCTGTCCTGCTTCACGCATACCTTTTCCAAAGGAATCAATCTTGGCAATGGTGCGGTTGGTATCAGCAATACCTTCTTTTACCTTGCTTCGGATACCTACAAGTTTATCTTTCAGACCGATAAACTCAGATACCCGGTTAAGTGCTGCCTTACCACGTATTTTGAAATCTGCCATAATTTCCCCTGCTTTACTCTTTATGCTCTCCTTTACCTCGAAGATCTGCTGTTTTATCTCATCACAACACTTCTCAAGACGGTCAGCAGCTTCTGATAACGACTTCTTAAGTCTGTTTGTAAAGGTATCCTCCTGCATCTTCCGGATATCTTCACGTAGTCTTGCAATCTCCTCTGTCATGTCTTCCACCTTATGTGTCATACTGTCCACATAAGCACAAAGCTCATAAACTCCGTTTGCAGCCTGTTGCATTCCGTTTCCGTTCAGTGCTCCTAAGATTTGCTGTAATACCTCTTCTCCGGTCATAGGTTTATCTTCCATCATCGTCTCCTCCATTTCCGGCAGAGCAGCTTTCCGGCCACCCTGACTTATCATTAATTGTCATTAGCGAAAGGGCAATTCCTTACCATCCGCCTTCATATACTGGTTTTTCGACTGCTGTGCCTGTGTCTGTGCCGCTTCCTTTGCCTTATTCTCGCTCTGCTCCTTTGCCTTCTCATACTGGCTTACAATCTCGGAATAAAGCTTCTCACGAAATTCCTTCGTCACTGGATAACACACATCCTGATATACAGCTTTCCCATGCTCGTCTGTCTGTTTTGTCTTGTAAGAAGGCATTGCCACAAACACCTTATCCTTGCCCTGAAGGATGCTCACATTATTCACGATGAAACTGTCATCAAAGTAGATGCGGGCAACCGCTGATTAACAGCTGCATGTCATCATCCTCTTCCACAATCTCATCGCATCTGTCTTCAAATTCCATCTCAGATACATTCTCTTTCACTTCTCCGAGACGGTATTTTTTCTTATTCTTCATAAGCAACCTCCTCACTTGCAGGAGCACACTTTACCACAAACCACTTGGTTCCTTTCTCCGCACAGGTAAAAAGGGGTAATTCTTCCCTTTCTCCCTGTGTACGAATCGAATGATCGAAAGGTCCCACCACAAAGGTCTCCGTAACCTCATAAGAATGAAGCACCCCTTCTGTATCAAGAAGGGTTACGATATCCCCAATGGAAACCTTGTGAAGATTGGTAAAAAACTCTCCGTATCTGCTGCCATTATGACCGCATAACACACAGTTTCCCTTCTCTCCGATTCGTCCGGTCTCACTCATGTGCCCGATTGCCTTATTTAGGTTTGAAGAGGAACACCCCTCCACCACCGGATAGCGTATGCCTAATGCCTCAATTTCCAGAATGGCGATAACATCCCCTTCTGCAAATATGGCTGCATCTTCCGAACGACCGGTGGCTTCGGTTTCCTCCTCCCCAGTTTCTTCCATCTCTATCTCATCTTCCTGCACTTCCTCCAAATTCTGCTCAAATTCCTGCGTCAGCTTCTTTGTCTCCCTCATCCCGGTGTAGTGATATACAATCGGAATGGCAAAAAACAAAATACCCACCACTATGAATAGTGCTGCAAACACTTTTCTTCTGCTCATAAAAATTCCTCCCATCAGAAATGCCCCGCCATTGGCAGGGCACTTCTTTATCTTGGTTTGTCTTGCCTTGTCTGATAAGGCAACTGGTTTTCCGCTACATTCATGCTCTTTTCTTCCTCAATCCCTCCAAGGTCTGCATCCGCAACCTTTTCGTTCTCAAGGTCGAGCTGGGCATTTAGTTCAAACTGCCTTGAAAGCTTCTGCTGAAGTTCCTCTTCGTGCATGAATGGTTTCTCATACTCTTCCTTGGATGCAGCCAGATCGTTTTCGTACTGCTCTATCTTTTTTAACAGATATTCCTCATTCTCGTGAATACCGTTAAAACAGTTCTCAAGCTTTACCATATTGCCCACCGGGGTGGTGGAAAGCTCTACCTTATACTCTGTCTTTCCCCGAAGGATTAAGTAATTCACTCCCATGAAATTCTTCTCCACATGAAGCTCAAACCCATGGAAGCTTCCAAGTGCAGTTGTATCCCCGGTCTTACATTTACTTACCGCCTCCAGCATAACAGCACCGCCATCTGCCCTTTCCGTATAAGTAAACTTACCTACTGTGATTGCAAAGTCCGGATGCTCCAATAACTCTTTATCCCAAAGCTTGATGTCTTCCCTGACACAGGCAAGTTTCTCGTTTGCAGCCTTTATCAGCTTCGGATATCGGATCATGAAATTGTCCTGCAATGCATATCGCTGGTTATCATAGGATGCTTTTAGCAGTTTCAGTCTCTTCACATCGTTGTCAATCTCCATCTTCTCCTTAATAAGCGGATTACCCGTAACAACTGCCTTGATTTCCGCATAGGATAAGGTTGCCCCATTATATCTTCACAAGTTCGGCTTACCGCTTTGCTCGTGGTTACCTGACTGATGCTAAATTGTTCTTCAGTTCAATGAACGATTGTAACACTCGAGTTCGTTCTTCTTCATTTAAGTATAGATGATAGGTTTTCTCTCTCATGGGCTCTCCCTCCATCTTTGAAATGTATTTTTGATTATCTCCACATCTTCCTCGGTATCGGAAGAAATAAAAATATGTACGCTCTGAAAAGCTTTCTTTAAGCTATTAGCATAATCCAGTTCTGTGCCTTTCATCGGCAGCTAATCAGCCTTATTCCTCGTTGCTTACACATATACGCTTTCATTATTTCTATATTCTCATCAGCACTTCCCGGCTCAATAGCCAACTTCTCTGAAGCTATGTATGTTTCAAGCGGAACTCCAAGCAATCGGTCAGAACCAAGTTCTGGTTTCAAGCCTTTCTTATTAGAATAATAGCTGACAGCCAAAGCAGGAAATAGAGATAAATATTCTTGCTCACAAATTCGGCAGCCTTTATTCAATATCGTCCTTTCATTTATCTTCATACTCCATGAATGACCGTGCCTGCATTTCCACCACGCTCTCTTTGCTGAAGTTCGTGATACCTCTGTCGGCTTCAGTTTATTCTGTTCATAATCCCATTCGCTAAGAAGCTGATTATCTGTTGACGCCAAATCATTATATCCGGCATGGACTTCTCTCTCCGCACAAACGGGGCATACCGTACCTTTCACACGGGCATTGATAACTGATTTCCACTCGTTACCGCATTTACCGCATCTCCACCAGACATTTTTCCTCGACTTTGCATTTACTTCATCAGGCTTGCTCCAGCAGGATCTCGCTGATGAATTAGCTAAGGAAGGTGTTACCATT
>ERZ1034973.157-NODE-157-length-46448-cov-153.099627_pt1 | contig 46448 bp, 50 predicted proteins | sample MGYA00520686_ERZ1034973 | MGnify/ENA primary metagenome ERZ1034973 (study PRJEB33766, sample SAMN09781775) | gut metagenome | biome: gut microbiome | host: Homo sapiens | place: Madagascar | study: EMG produced TPA metagenomics assembly of the PRJNA485056 data...
TTCTGTGTCTCTTATATAGAGATTCAGAAGAACGGGAGTGATTGAGGGAAGGATTTTGAGGACAAAGGAATCGGACAGCTAATCATTCCAAGGGTTGCAGACTATCATGCTCTTGGATCAGGAGTACGTCTGTGATTAGAGGTTTCCGTTATTGGAAATAGACTAACCAACCCTTTCTTGCCAAGTGTTTTGAAACATGATTTCACGACACGGGGGAATGAGAAGTACACCCTGATCAAAATAGAAAAAAATAAACAATGATACAAGCAGACAACGAGGAGAGTTGGTACGCATTCAAGATATTTTTTGGGAAAGGAAAGCCTATCAAGGCTTATTTCGTTGCCAAAGGGATAGAACATATTTATGATGTGAAACAAGCATATTGGGACAAGAATAAGAAAAAGAGACTGGTGAAGGAAGTTCCTATTATGCCATCTCTCATTCTTTTCCGTACTACGAGAACAGAAGCCGAAGAGATTGAACGCAAATTTCTCAATAAAGTGATGCTCTATCGTGGCAAAAATTCTGAGAACTTGAAAGAACCTTCTAAAATTTCAGAACGTGAAGTGAAAATCTTCAATATTGTAGCAACTTCTGGTGTTGAAGGACTGGATTTTTACGATGAGTATAATCCCAAGTTTACCAAAGGCGACAAGTTCCGAGTCATTGAAGGTCCTTTGAAAGGAGCGGAAGGCTATGTCGTCCGTATCAAAAAAGATCATAAACTTTATGTGAGTATCAAGGGGTTGTGTGCTGTTACGACAGGATATATTCCTAAAGCATACTTGCAAAAAATCGAATAGAGTATATGGAAATGTCAGATATTAAGCAAGTGGTACTGACGAGGAAAAGTACCTCGCCAGTAACAGAGTATTAATCGAGATGATGATGAGCAGCCCAGCTGCCCGCATCCAAACACGGACACTCCTTTGGAGTAGTCCCAGGCAAGTCCCGATGGCCCACAATCTTCGCTTTCGGAAAGAGGATCTTCAGATTTCTGAAAAGATCAATGAGTCTCGTTTCCTGCTCAGTGGTCATGGTGTTGCAAGGCTTGCCTTCCTCATCCAAACCACCCTCATAGCAGATGCCGATAGAGCATCTATTATAAGGTCTGGCATGAGCACCAACCTCCAACAGCATCCGGTGCTGCGTCATCGTTCCATCCTTACGGATGTAGAAGTGGTAGCCGATGTCATAAAACCCACGAGCCTTATGGTCGCGTCGCAGCTGTTCTACACTATAGTCCTCATTACATCGGCTAGCCGAGCAATGCAAAACCAGATATTTAATGTCGTTAGCCGACATATATTGACTTTGTCTCATAATTAATAATTCATAATTCAACATTCAACATTCAACATTCAACACTTAACATTTAACATTGCTATAAGGCATTTGCGCATGAGCTTACTCCCAGTGCAGTAAGAGCTGCAATCAAAGCTTGAACAGCAGCGTTCAAAATTGAAACCCAAGATATTTTCTTGGAACCATCATTAAAATTCTTCATAATCAGAAATGTGTTTAAAAGTGAAACATAAGTTTGAAGGGGTGACCACACCCTGCACTATGCAGGATGCAGTCACAGGGAGAATCCTACTCCAGGCCATCACCGCCACCGTCTGTGCCAGAGTCGGTACTGCTTCCACCGCCAGGGTTTGGTGTATCACCACCATCACCCGATGGCTTGTTGTCACTCTTGTCGTCCTTGGTAGGCTTCTTCTTCGCAGCCTCCAGGTCAACGGTAGTCTCGTTCGCCTTTTCAGCCTTGAGCAAGGCAGCTTGACCAGCACGGCTTGCCACGAGCTTGAACTCAGCTTTATCAACAAGGTTCTCAAAGTCCACACCAGGGTTGAACTTGATGTTCACCGACTTGATGTTTTCCTCGGTAAACTTCTCCAGCGACTCCGCACCCTCACAGTTGATGGAGATGCTAAAGACACCAAACTCACCGAGTTTAATCTTGTTGCCGTTGAGCAGTTGCTCTACAATGCAGTCGCACATGTCCGACAGGATGGCTTTCACCATACCTCGGCTGTAGCCAGCGTTATGTGAAGCAATGTGCTTGCAAAACTTGTTCAAGTCCCAGATTTCACGAACTTGGTTCTTGGCATAAGCCTTTTGAGGCTCCTCTGGTTTGATAGGATTACCCATCATGTAAATAGAATACTCAATCATAATCGATTCCTTTCTTTTAAATTGTTAATACTAAAATTGTCAGCTACTCCAAACTTCGAATGTCGAGCACCCCGGGTATTGAATTCTTCACTCATCACTCTTCGTTCTTCGTTTAAGCTGTTGCAAAGATACAACATCCGTGGTCCGAAAACAATTCCGTTGAAAGGCATTGAAAAACGTTGAATATCTATTGAATAAGGTTAAGAAAATCAATAAGAAATCATAGCCAGCAAGTCATTTTTTACTTTTTTACCCTTTTACTTTTTTACCTTTATAATATGGCAGATGTAACTTTCAATATATACGGAGGCAATAACCAAATCCTCCCCAACGCTACAAAGGCAGAGCAAAACTTCTATGGCGACCAGTTCGCAGAGAAGACGCTTGCCAAGGATGGCGAAGCACCTCAACCTCTCACTGAGGAAGAGCAGGCTTTGTCTATATATATAAATAAGGTGGAATCCTTGCGAGGCTACATCACCCTCCTTCGCTCCTGCAAGACAGCGAGAGACCTGGGCGAGGTTGTGGCAACCATGCGACAGCAAGAACCATCCCTCACCGATGATCTGATAGTGAAGCAGAGTTTCATTTCCCTTCTCCTTCCCTTCGTTCCGAAATGGGAGAAAGGACAGACCATCGACAACATCCGGGTGGCAATCAATACTGCCTGGACGGCCCGCAAAAAGACTATCCGTCAAGCAGGTCGCTAAAACACCCCCAAAAAAGTATCTTAAGATACATGGGCAAGTATCCTAAGATACTTCGCCAAGTATCCTAAGATACTTTGGAAAGTATCCTAACCCTCTTTCTAACATTAAAATTTTAAAATGGCAGATACATCATTTGATATCAACAACGGAGCCAATCAAATTGCTCCCAATGCAATGACTCAGAACCAATATTTCTATGGTGAGGAATTCGCTCGCAAAATATTGGGAAGCAAGGATAAGCCACTTAGTCTGGTAGTGCTCGGTGCTGGAGTGGATGCCACAATAGGCTTGCCGACATCAGCCGACCTTATACCTCGCATTGTCGATTTCTTGGAAACCGATGAAGGCAAGACGCTTGATGCCATTTTGCGCAAGGCAATAGGCAGAGTACATTTCCACTTCGACAAGTTTGTGAGTACAGCCATCGACCGTTTGGCAAAAGACTTGGATAAGGAGATTGTTTCCATTTGCCATAATATCAACGACGAGCTTGCCAACAACGCAAGCCTTGATGAGTTACAACGTAAGTTGGGTATGCTTATCGTTCGCCTTTTCAAAAAGGTGTTGGACTTCAAGAAAGGAGCTGAGATAGATGCTGAGACGATGAACTTGATAGAAGAGGTGTTTGATACGGTTGTAAAAGATGACAGCATCATAGATTTAAGCCATCTCAACTATACCGACACATTCAAGAACATCATCGTGGAGATACTTCAGAAAAGCATCCGTGAGTCGAACAATCCCATCTTGCGCCATATCTATAAGAATATGCTCGATATAGAGCAATTGCTCGCAGGGTATTTCTATGGATTTTATACGGGGCAAAACAGTTATATCCGCGACTATCTATACATATCCTGGATTCTATGGGCATACTTGGTAAGCGAGGAGCAGCGAAAGGCGCAAGAGAATGTGGCTGTAGAGAACAAAGACAACCACACTATTTACGACCAATTGGACGGAAAAGACTGCCAAGTCATCACGTTCAACTATACATCGTATGCTTCCCAAGCCTCTCCGACTGCTCTCTATTTCCATGGCTCACTCAAAGAGTATGTAGATGTAGAGAACAAGAACGATTTTCTGCATGATGATTTAACGACCATTGATTTAGAAGATTTCTTCAAGAATCAACTTGCAGCCGAGATAAGTTTTGATCCAGACCACAAGTCTATACCCATCCCATCATTCTTGCCACCATTAAAGTTGCGCCCTGTTATATCCAAGCATTACATTGATACATGGTATCATGCTTCTCAGATGGTGCTGCGTGCAAGTAAGATCATCATTCTTGGCTATTCATTCTCTTCTGCCGACAACTATTTCTGTGATATGTTGCGAGAGAACCACGATGCACAAATCATCATTATCGACAAGAACATGGAAACTGCAAGTCGCAATGTGTGTCGTTGCCTCCAGTTGGATGCCAATCGCTACACCAAGCAAATAAAGGATGGGCATGAGATACGCAAATACAACAATCGAGTGACGATTATTGGAGCAGACTTGGCGGATGTTAATTTGGATGATGTGTGAGACATTAGGATATGAAGCAAAAAACTCCCCCAAAAATTTGGTAGTTTCACAGAAAAAACTTATATTTGCAGGCAAAAAAGGAGATACAATTATGAACACAATAGCAATTGACAGCAATATATATAAAGGTGCAGAAAGTTATGCAAAATTACATAATATTAGTGTGACAGCTGCAATAGAAAAGGCGATTTCTTTGTTTTTGCAAAAGGTACAACCTAAGCAAAGACTATTAGAAACTGCTGAGTTTAATGATGCTTTGTCTTATGTTAAAACATTAAAGGCAAAAGGTGGCAAGCCGATACCGGCAGATGAAAATAGCTTAGATGCGTTGGTTGATAAAAAATATGCATTATGAGAGTTTTTATAGATACGAATATCTTAATAGATTTCGTTGTAAATCGGGAGGGCTTTTCTGAAGATGCCGATAAACTCTTTGCCCTTGGAATAACAGGAGACATAAAGCTGATGACGTCAGCTTTGTCTTATGTTACAGCCATGTATGTAGCTCGTAAGTATGAGTATCAAGATGTAAAAGAAGCTCTCCTTGCGGTGTCGGATTTTGTAGATGTTTTAGACTTACAAGGCAATACGGTAATAGAAATGCTCTCTTCTGATTGGAAGGATTATGAAGATGCAACTCAAAATGCCACAGCTTTGCGAGCTGAAGGAGATTGTATTGTAACTCGTAACAAGAAGGATTTTACGAATTCTTCTTTACCCGTTTATACTCCTGCTGAGTTGTTGAATATTTTAAACCAATAAAGGTGGCGTAGCTACTGCTGTCACAATCCTGAATATTCCTCATTCGAGCGACGACAAGTGCAGAGCGATACTGCAATGAGGAACAATACTATGGCGGGTTACCCGCCCATCTTAAGCAAAGAAAAATAAGCGTTTTACGATTGTCGCTTTACAATCCAAACAATCGTACTGCTTCTACATTTTATAATACTCAATCAAGTTATGATTAGTTTAAGAATCACTGGTCTTTACAACAGAGGCCAACAGAATGAGTACGTCGAATTGGAAGCAGCGGCACGTTGCGACTTCGAAGGCCTCCTCAAGCACATGCAGGAAAAGGGCGAGATAGGAACCGCCAAGCCTTCAAAGAAAGCAAAGAAAAGCAAGAAGAGTAAGTCATGTACCGCTCACCTCCCTGCGCCGAAGGCGTGGGGAGGTACTTATGGTTTTCTTTTGTAACTTTTTCAAAAAACTGATAGGTGTAACTGCTAGTAATATTATAGTGGTGACGCTGTATTGGTGATATACATAAAAACGAGTTGTTAGTAATAATTTTCGAAAAAAAATGAGAATTTTACATATTTCAGACTTTCACCTATCTAATGATGATGCTAATATAGCAAAATCACAGAAAATAGTTGATGGACTTATTGAAGCTGTAAAAACAGCAAACGAGGAATACCCTATAGATTTAGTCATATTTTCAGGTGATGCTATCAATAAAGGTGGAGAAGGTTTTGCGTCTTTGAATGATGGATTCCTGTCATTTCAGACAATCTTAATAGAGCCTTTAATGGAGACACTGCATCTACCATTGACGAATTTTATATGGTGCATAGGCAATCATGATATAGATCGTAAACTTGATTCTAAATATGCAGAAGCGGGAATCGCAGGGAAATTGACCTCCTTACAAGCTATAGATGATTTTTGTTCTGACAAAAATAACTTAAGAGATATAAGGCGTATTGAACCGTTTAAGTCTTATGAGAAGTCATTTTATCAATCAGTTTTAGGAAGCAACTATAAGTTTGGTGATTTTGAATCTTGTTACAAATATCAAATTGGTAATAAGAAAATAGGCATTTGTTGTCTTAATTCTGTTTGGAGATGTTGGGATTCTAGCATCGATAAAGGACGAATTTTGATGGGACGTGAACAGTTGTCACGGGCCTCTGATTTTTTGAAAGATTGTGATGTTAAGATTGCCGTTTCACATCATGATTACCAATGGATGGCAGATTTTGAAATCAATGAAATAGACAAACTATTAGTATCCAACTTTGATTTATACTTTAGTGGGCATACACATAGTCTCAACGCCGAACTTAGCATAAAGCCACAAGGCAGAACATTTAAAATTGTAGCATCTGGTATTTTATCACATAACATATTTGAAAGTGATAAGTTTCAAAATAGTTTTTCTATAGTTGATTATGATTTAGAGAATTTGCAGTTCAAACTGCAAGTCTATTCTGAAGAGCACAACAAGTTTGTTTTGGATTCCAATAAAAATTGGGATTATCCAATTCCTGTTGGCGCAGAAATCCAAAAAAGCTTGGAAGTTCATCAAATTAGGTCAGAGTTAATAGAGGAAAATGAAGACTTGAATGAACATCTTCTTACCTATAAGACTGAAACCATAGCTCCACGTTCCATTGATGAAATCTTTGTTATGCCTTCGATTGTTCGTCAAAAAGATTTGTCTGATGACGAAGACTTAGAAGATACAAGTGAGAAGATTCAAGATATTAGAAATATTATAGAATGTGAAGATAACTTCATCATTTTTGGGATAAAGGAATGTGGTAAGACAATCTTATTGGACAAGATACGCATAGAAATTTTGAAAGGAGGATACTCTAAAGAGTACATTCCAGTTTCCTTGGATTTTCGCAGTCTGAAAAGAGAAAAAGACATAATATCTAAAATATCAGATTTTTGGCGATGCAGGAAAGTTACCACTGTAGACTGCTTGAAAGAATCAAATGTTTTGCTGTTGGTTGATAATATTTCATTTTCACAAGAACATATCCTACAATTAAAAACTCTACAAGATTTTTTGGCTGGATATAAAAAGGTGAGATTAATCGGTGCAAGCAGAGAAGATCGTTGTTCTGATGTTATAGCGGAAAGCGATCAACATAAGTTATTGGATTTTGTTCGTCTAGAAATCCATCAATTTGACACACACCAAATACGAGTCTTGATTAGTAAATGGTTTGCTGAAGAAAAGGATAATGCAGACAAGGTTGAGCAGATAATTAAGATATTTGGAAAGCTAAATCTTCCAAGAACACCTTTTTCTATATCCATGTTTTTGTGGATCTTGGAACGTCAAAATACGAGACCACAGAATGTAGCTCTGTTAGTCGAAACATATTTGGTAGATTTAATGAAGAGTAAGGATTCTGATGTGGCAGGAAGAAATACATTCGACTATAAGCATAAATTAAATCTTCTTGGAGATATAGCTTTAAGAATGTTATCCTCTACAGAACTTAACTATCAGGTAGAGTACTCAGCTTATGTTTCTGTGATTGAAAATTTTCTAGAGCAATTAAATTTCAAGACGATATATCAAGCGTCAAAAATAGCGCAGCAATTCATTGACATGGGGATTTTCCTTCACGACAACAATTATGTGTATTTTAGGTTTGAGTGTTTCTTTGAGTTCTGTTTAGCAAAAGCAATGGAACGCAATGAAGAGTTTAGAGAAAAAACTCTGTCAAAAGAGTATTACCTCGATTATACGAATGAGATCATTTATTATACAGGTATTCATCGTAACGAACACGAACTATTGAGAAAAATAGTAGAGAGAATGGAAGAAGAGTACTCTGGTATGAGGAAACTCTTGTTTGAAGATAATTGTAAAATAGATGATATCTTCAATGTCAATGAAAGCCTTATGAATAAAATGACTGCAGATGACTTAATTGAAAGTTTGCCAGACAAAGAAACTGAAGAAGATTCTGATAGGCGTGGAGACTTGATATTAAAAAATCACTGCAAAGGGAATGGCGAGGTTGAAAGGAAACCCGAAGGCAATAATGTTATCTTGAATCTCTCGAAACAACTATTACTGGCTATGAATGTTTTCAAAAACTCAGAAGAAATAACTATACCAAATTTGAAATATGAGTCTTATGTCAAGATATTAAAATACTCAATTGCATATTGTTTGTTGGCTAAATTGTTGATGACAAAAAAACTTTCAGAAGACAAAAACATGCCAACTGAGCGTATCAAAGATTTGCATATCATGCTCCGTTTCTTGCCTTTCTTGCATCAAAAATTCCTATATCGCAACTTAGATACAGTAAAGATATTGGAAATAGTTAAACAAAAAATGGTTGAAGACTTACAAAATGAGACAACTTCCGAGTTAGAAAAATATATGTCCATATTTTTATATGCAGATATTCAACCTTTAAAAGCTAAGGAAGAAATTAAAAACTTCCTTCACACTTCTACCCGAGCGTATATACATGATGCATGTTATATGAATCTTTTGGAGTTTTATTACAAATCAAATTCCAATGATTTTGATGAATTTTTGATTAATATGATTGCAGATCTGTATTTTAGAGCCAAGCCTAATATAGATAAGGGCATAAAGAAGGGTATCTTTATTCAAGACTTAAAAAATAAAAAGAAAAAATCAAAGTAAGTTATGACTAAAGAACAGGTTTTAGCGCAGCAACGTGCAGACTTTGCTGTAGCAAAGTTCATAGAAGAGATATTAGGCTCTGGACATATAAAGGAATGTACCTTTGATGAAACCAGAGACTCTGCTTTGGAATGTGCTAAGCAAAATATAGAGGCTTCATCTCTTACAGAACGAGAGAAACATGTGGCAAAAGAGAGTGTAGATAAAGTTGTGCATGAAATTGCCAAGATATTTAAGGAAGGGATGATTCTATCAGGAAAATTAATAAAAACAAAATGAAAGGTAATGATTTAGGCGGTCCCATCCCGCAAAAACTGGCGAAGACCTTTGATGGTCCGCCAACCTTAGAGCGTAGCGGTTCCGAGCACCGAGTAGGGCGGTTTACATCCTTCCTTCTGAGGAGGAAGGCTTGGTTAGAGGTGGAGCTCCCTTTGGCTAAAGGGAGACGGAGGAAATCGAAAAAACAGTACCATCATGTAACAGCAGTAGATGTAATCCCAGAGAAGGTGGAGAAACTTAACAATAAGATTTCTCCAATCCAGGACGATTACATCGAAAAGTATTGTTATATCGCTGCAGCGTAGGCAAGGACATCCGTTTGTATGAATGCAAGTACTGCGTGGTTCATGCAGCCGATGAAAGTAAGATGGTAGTTCAAGGCTTGGATGGCTATATTGTGGCAGAGAAGAATGGACAACTGCTTGTTTGCTCATTGAAAGAAAAACAGAGAATTAAGGAGTTTGTGCAGTAGTAATTCTGCGATGTAATGAATAAAATAATTAGGTGAAAATGGAAAAGAGAAAAGAATTAAGTGTTGCGGTTTTGGAATTATTGAGCAATATCTTAGGTGATACAACTGACGGCTTGACAGGAACTGAAATTCATAGTTTCTTATTACAAGCTGGAATTTCCGATATTTCAGAAAATGACACCTTTTTAGCTAAACGTAAGAGGCTGTTCAATGCTTTTACCAATTTCCAAAGTACCCAAAAATGTTGTAATAACATATTGAAATTCATTCAACTTGTTCTAACTCCTTCAAGATTTGTAGGAAAGTCTGAGGAGTTTGAGGCATTGAGAACAAAAGTAAACCAACAGTTGGCATTCGAAGGTTATGAAATTAGAGAAAACGGAAAGTTTGCTCAGATTCAAAAAGCCAATGTCATTTCTGATGTAGAGCTAAAGGTTGAAAATTTAAAACAAGAACTCATAAATAGAAATGCTCATACTCAAATATTCAGATATTGTACTCCAGAACTTCTTTCCAATAACTATTTCCATTCAGTTTTTGAAGCAAGCAAGGGATTATTTCAGAGAATTCGCGATTTGTCAGGTCTTACTACAGATGGCAATGCCCTTATAGAGCAAGTGTTTAGTAGCACTCCTATTTTGATTATAAATAATTATCAGACAAATCAAGAGAAAGGTGAGCATACTGGCTTTTGTAATCTTTTAAAAGGATTATGTGGAATGTTTAGAAATCCTGAAGCTCATCAACCTAAAATATTTTGGGATATAGATGAGCAAGATGCATTGGAAATTCTGGGTCTTATATCTTATTGTCATAGAAGGTTGGATAAAGCTCAGAAGATTAGAAATGTATAAAAGACAAGACGAATCTAGAAAAATGGATTGTATGATTGTTGATACAAGCGTATTTTGTAAAGATAATTATTTTAAATCTTAAATGGCGTCAATTATGTCCGAACAAGAATACAATGAATTGCTGAATGCCTATACAAAGGAGGCTTTGGCAAGCATGATAAAGGCAGATATACGCAGTAGGTTCCCTGAGCCTTATGCCAGTATGTATTGCCAGCAATTTGATAATTTCAAGAATGTTGCAGATTTCTTTGAATTTGCAGCTAGGTTGATGAGGAGACAATAACGATATTAGTATTCATTTAAATATAAACAATTATGGGAAGTACTGGAACAGGTAATTTTAGTGATTACAAAAATTTTCCAAGAGCAATAAAAGGCGTTACTGGAGCAGATGATTCAGAAGACAAGTGCGCTCTTGCGTTTTCAACTCTTATTGAAGATGTTGATACTTGTGAGTATTACAGTAAAAAGGGGATGCTCCCAGCTGTTGATACTGAAGTTTCTGTTGATTTCAAAGTCAGATTGGTAGTGAAAAGCAATGATGGGCTCATTATTGGTTATTTGCCAACGAAATACAATTACTTGCGCAACTGTATTGTGAAAGGCTTCACTTATACTGGCGTTGTTTCCAATGTTAGTACGACTCCTATCAATACAGTTATAGTTGATATCACTCCAAGTGCAGTATGAGTAAGTTCTGTATACTAGGCTATATCTTTAATGATGTTACATTAAAGTCTGCAGCAACATCTGTAATAAAGATGAGATTAGGGGGAATAGTACATGCTGCCAGAGGTATGTATGCAGTTGGCGAAGAATATAGCGTTGCATATTTTGCTCCTTCTTATTTAGATAGTCATATTGAGCATTATCTGAAAGAGATAGGATGTACAGAGGTTATAAAACTGGGGAATGTAACAAATTCACCCAATACGGTCTTGATTCTGGAAGTCCAAGAGGTTGGCGACCAAGGTTATAACTTTTTGTTGAATGAAAATGTAGAGATAGTTTACGATGATTCACAATTTGCTAAGCTTGACAAGTTTGAAAAGATCTTGTTGTTCGCTGGTGATTTCGATATGTCTATGTTAATGAGACATAATACACATGCTCAATACTACCTGGATGTAACGAATGATGTAAAGCGTTTAGCCGACTTGGGAGAATTTCATTTTCGAACCCTTTTTCTCTCTACTTCTTCTACTTTGTTCAAGAATGATTATTCCGATATCGATTCATTGGTAAATGACTGTCAGAACATTTGTGAGCAATTTGTATTGAAAGAAAATAGAGGTGGTAGTAGAGCTTATGATTATGCTGTGAAGAAGATTGTATCAACACCATCTATGACAGTTCCTGTCGTGCATTCTGTAGGAGTTGGTGATGTCTTTGATGCGATTGTCGCAATATATGACCAACGCTCACCCTTTGAGCACAACCTGCTCAATGCTTCTTATGTAGCTGCGGAATACGCACAGACTACTTTCATAGATGAATTTAGGGCTATGGCTCAACATTATCTGAGCTTACCGATAGAAGATAAGCAAAAGTATGATGGAGTTTTGTTGCCATGGGATGTTAGAAAGGTAATCAATATCTATATTGCTGCTCCTGATTTTGACTTTGTTGATACTAAACCAATAGACTTTATATGTCAGGCTTTAGAATATCATAATTTTACACCACGAAGACCCATTAAAGAAAATGGTCAAATGTCGAAAGAAGCTGGCAAGGCAGAGAGGCAGAAACTATTTCAATCAGATATGGCATTGATAGATTCTTGCCAGATGATGCTTGCAGTTCTCTTGTATAATGATCCGGGAACATTGATTGAGATTGGGGTTGCAGCACAAAGAGGAATGCCGGTGTTAGTATATGATCCTTACTCTATTGCAGACAATTGTATGCTGACGGAAATTCCAAATGTAGTGTCTGCATCTGAAGACCATATAATTTCAGAACTATTTAAATATGCTTCAAAATTATGGAAACAGAACTAACTAAGGGAGTTGTCCTGGTATCAGGGGGATTGGATTCAACAACTTTGATGTATCAGTTTGTTGCACAGAATGTGGAGTTTGTTCCACTTTTCATCAACTATGGCCAGCATTGCGCCAGTAAAGAGTATGATACGCTTTTAAAAGTTATTCCTGAACAATACAAAGACAAAATAGAAACAATAGATATATCTTCAATCTTCAAGTATTCAAAGTCCAAATTCATTCGTCCTGTTGATTTGTGGAAAGATGATATAAAGGCAGAAGATTTATATATACCTTATCGTAATGTGCTGTTGATGACAGTTGCAGCCTCTTTTGCCCAAACTTTGGGATTAAACAAGGTATATGCAGCTTTCATTAATAGTAATCATGCAAAAGAAATAGATTGTTCTTCAGCATTCTTTGATAAGCTGGAAGGACTTCTGTCAGAGTATGGATCTGTTAAGATAGAGATGCCTTTCCGAAATCTCTCAAAATATGAAGTTGCAAAATTAGGAATAGAGTTAAAGGCACCTATTGGGGCAACTTTTTCATGTCAGGCTTCTCCGGATATTCCTTGCGGGGCATGTCCTAATTGTGTGGATAGATTAAATGCATTAAAGGAACTTAGTTTAGAGTCAATAAAACATGGATAAACCTTTAGCCGTTAAGGTTCGTAACCTTATCACATATATAGGTAATGCACGAGGTTTCCAACTGATTGCAGCTCCAGATTGCCCCTATAGAAATCATATAGGTGCATTGCTTACAGATGTCGTGTTACAAGCTGGTTTAAATTATCAGCATGTTGTCGCCCCGAGGGTTTATAAGGTATTAAACGATTATCCTGTAGCCTATACCATAAACAGGTTTTCTGCGGTGTTACAAAAGCATTCTATAGAAACAGTCCTTGATTGGCATGATTGTGAAAAGCAAATTAGGATGATTCGAATATTAGAGTTTTGTAAGGCTCAGGGCATTCAAGATTCTTATCAGTTAAAGATTTATCTGGTAAATAGCAAATCAAATTCCGAAAAGTTTAAGAGCATTAGGGGTATTGGTGATAAAACTTATGATTATTTGTTGAAACTTCTGGGTGTTGAAAGTGTTGCTGTTGATAGGCATGTATATAAATTCGTATCGGATGCTGGCATCATTTATAAAGATTATAAAGAAGCTAAACAGATAGTTGAATATGCTGCTGATATGATGCAAATATCAAGAAGAACTTTAGACTATAGTATCTGGTTGTATATGTCCAATAAAAAGCGAGGTGTACAGTTTGAATTATGTTTCGATTAGTATTCTCATTTCTGATAATAGAGTTCTATCATTTGCTGTAGGTTGTAGATGATACAATTTGGGAGAATGATAGAAATAAGTTTTTTTATCAATTGAAAAGAAGAAATAAGTGTCAAATCAAAAATTAGATAATAATAAGCTAATTGAGAAGATATATAGCTTCATTGCTGTAGAATGCTTGTTATGATGATGAATCTCGATATATTCGCTATATGAGAAATTTCAACGATATCCAAATCATAATCATGGCCGGCGGCGTAGGCAGCCGCTTCTGGCCAATGTCAACCCCCGATTACCCAAAGCAGTTCATTGATGTAATGGGAGTCGGCCGTTCCCTCATTCAATTGACAGTAGATAGATTGAAGCCAATCTGTCCTGTTGAGAACATGTGGGTAGTGACAAACGAAAAATACATTCGCATTGTCAGGGAGCAAATTCCTGACATGCCAGTAGATAACATATTAGCAGAGCCGGAGGCTCTGCAATACCGCTCCATGTATTGCTTATGCCTGCTGGAAGATCCAGAAGAAGCATCCTGATGCCAACATCGTGGTGACACCATCCGATGCCCTGGTCATCAATACCTCGGAGTATCAGCGAGTGCTCAGCAAGGCATTGAGCTATACATCCGATAAGAACGCCATCGTTACGATCGGTATTAAGCCAAGCCGCCCAGAAACAGGCTATGGCTATATAGCCTCAGCAGAGCCAACATCCGTAGATGAAATCTACAAGGTTGAGGCTTTCAAGGAAAAGCCAAATCTGGAGACAGCCGAACAAAATCTTGCTGCTGGCAATTACTATTGGAATGCCGGAATCTTCGTATGGAACATTGATACCATCAGCAAGGCTATCCGAACCTTCCAGCCTCAGCTTGCCAGCATCATGGACGAGATGGCATCTTCTTTCTATACCGAACAGGAGAAAGAGGTGGTCGGCAAACTCTTCCCAACCTGTGAGAAGATAAGCATTGACTATGCTGTGATGGAGAAGTCGAAGGAAATCTATACCTTGCCAGCCGAGTTTGGTTGGAGCGACTTAGGCAGCTGGGGCAGTCTCCGAACCTTGCTTCCACAGGATGAGGCTGGCAATGCCAAGGTAGGCAAGGACATCCGCTTGTATGAATGTAAGAACTGCGTGGTTCATGCAGCCGATGAAAGCAAGGTGGTAGTTCAAGGCTTGGATGGCTATATCGTAGCCGAGAAGAATGGACAAATGCTTGTTTGCTCATTGAAAGAAGAACAGAGAATTAAAGAGTTTGATAAATTGAAAATCAATTCTAATAAATGAAAAAGTTAATAATTGTAGGCGCTGGTGGTTACGCCAAATCCGTATTGGATTCTGTTGACCACATGAATTTTCAGATGGTAGGATTCCTGGATGATATAAAATCCAAAGGAGAAGAACATCAGGGCTTTCCTATTTTAGGTAATACAATTGATTGTATTGTAAATCCAGAGGATTATGTTTATTTTGTTGCAATAGGCAACAATGCAAAACGTAAAATATGGTTTGATAAATTGAAAGAGAGAAAGCTATCTCTTATCAATGTTATTGATAAATCAGCTCTAGTTTCTCAAGCTGCAACAATTGGTGAGGGTAGTTTTATAGGAAAACTTGCCATATTAAATCACGGAAGTTCTGTTGGTGATAATTGTGTCATTAATACGAGAGCTTTGGTTGAGCATGGTTGCCATATCAAAGATCATGTTAATATCTCAACAAATGCAACATTGAATGGCGATGTTATTTGTGAGGATGGAAGCTTTGTTGGTTCCGGAACAGTTATAAATGGTCAGTTGACAATTGGAACATGGGCTTTGGTTGGTTCTGGAGCTGTAGTCATTAAAGATGTTAAACCTCACACTACAGTAGTTGGGGTTCCTGCTAAAGAAATTGAATCGAAAAGTCATAAATATAACTAGTATGAAACATATATATATAATAGCAGAGATTGGATGTAATCATTGTGGAGATCCAAAGCTGGCAAAGAAAATGGTAGATGAAGCTAAGGCTTGTGGTGTTGATGCAGTCAAGTTCCAAACTTTCAAGGCAGCAGAGCTTATATCGAAATATGCTCCAAAGGCAGATTACCAAAAGGTAACAACTGGTAATGATGAGAATCAATTGGAGATGACCCGTAAGTTGGAACTGCCATATGATGAGTTTATCAAGCTTCGTGACTATGCCGTCAGTTTAGGACTTGATACATTCTCTACACCATTTGATATGGATTCTATTGCTTTTCTGGAACAGCAGAAGCAGGCAATTTGGAAGATTCCATCAGGGGAGGTAACCAATCTTCCTTTTTTGGAGAGAATTGCTAAGTATAAAATACCAAACAAGAAAATTATCCTTTCAACTGGTATGTGCACGATAGAGGAGATTCATCAAGCTGTGGATATTATTTGTAAGTATGAAGATCCAAAGAATTTGATAATTCTTCATTGCAATACTGAGTATCCAACACCTGATAAGGATGTGAACTTAAGTGCAATAGATACGCTGCATCAAGAATTCCCGGATATAGAAATTGGCTTCTCTGATCATTCTGTAGGCTATGTAGCTGCTATTGGTGCTTGTATGAAGGACATTGTCCTGATTGAGAAGCATTTTACATTGGACAAGAACTTGCCAGGTCCAGATCACAAGGCTTCTGCAACACCAGAAGAATTAAAGGAACTTTGCCAAAATGTTCGTCGTATAGAAGTTATTGCCGGGGAGGGCGGTAAGAAAGTTACAGAATCTGAAAGACGTAATATTAATATTGCCCGTAAATCTATCGTGGCTCGTAAGGCAATCCGAAAAGGCGAAATTTTTACCGAAGAGAACCTTACCTGTAAGCGCCCAGGTAATGGTGTAAGTCCAATGAGATGGTATGATGTTTTGGGTACGAAAGCAATTCGTGATTTCGGTGAAGATGAATTAATAGAAATTTAATATCTACACAATGAATAATGTATTAACGGTTTATATTGATTGTCGCTCAGATAAAGGGGATACCAATGATTTTTATACGTTGAGTATGTGGGGTAAACCTTGCTTTGAGTATGTATGCGATACAGTTTCAGAAACAGATATTTTTGCCGAAAAATATTTGCTGACAAATTCTGATAAGATTAAGAAACTCGCATCAAAATATGATTTTAAAGTGACTAGCCAATTACCAGAAGATAAATCTCCCAAAATGTTGATTTCGGGCAAGGCGATTTTCTTGACTAGAGAAACTCTGGTAGATGCTGTTTCTGCATATGTGGGGGGGCATTTTTTACCAATAGTCGGAAAGGTTACTACTGGCGTAGATTTTCTTGAACCTTCTTTTAATAAAAGTTCTCAGGTTGAAGTCGTGCCAGCCTTTATGATTGGAGATGGAACAGAAAGAATATCGTATTTTGATTTGCCACAGTCTGAGGCTCTTGTTGTCAATTCCGTAAACGAATTCGAGTTAGCTTTGATTTTGATGAAGAAAAAGTTAGGTCGTAGTCTCTTGACAGAGAGTATATTGAATCGTATCCAAGAGAAAAAAGATATATTCACACAATGTGATGATGAAAATACTATTTGTTTAGTTGGTCATTCTCAATTGGATAATTGGAATTGTACAGAAATAGCAGGTAAGAAAGTTCGCAATTGTGGCATTAGAGGAATATCCTCTGTAGAGTATAAGCAATATATCTTGGATCGTGAATTGCTCAATTGTAAAGCAAATACTTATATCGTGATGCATGGAACAAACGATATCGTTTACCCATATACAGATGAGTTTATAGTCGATAGTATTGCTCAAACTTTTGACTATATTACTCAACGAAATTCAAAGGCAAAGATTTATTTTCTCTTAATTTCCAATACAAATGGGCGGCTGGATAGGTCAAACAAGCGTATAGACCAATTAAATAAACGTTTAATCTCAGCCTTTTCACAGCAAGTAACTATTATAGACATGAAGCCATTGTCTGATATATTTGGTGATTTGCGTTCTGAATATACTTTGGATGGATTGCATTTCTCTGATGAGGGCTATACGCATCTGAAGGCTATTGTAGAAGAGGCTATAAAATAAAAATAGAATGAAAAAATATAAAGTGGCTTTTGTCACAGGCTCGCGTGCCGATTATGGAATCGTAAGAAACTATATCGCAAAGCTTAATGCTGATGACGAAATAGATTTCTCTGTATTAACAACAGGAGCCTTGCTGGCTTCTGAGTTTGGTAGTGCTGTTAATATCATCGAACAAGATGGTTTTCGAATAGATTATAAGGATGCCATCCCGCAAAAGATGGACTCTCTTGATGATACTTGCCACATTATGGCTCAAACGTTGGATGATTTCAGTAAATATTTCTCAGACCATAAGTTTGATCTTCTGATAATATTGGGAGATCGATATGAAATTTATGCAGTATCAATAGCTGCAGCTATGCATCGAGTGCCAATTTTGCATCTCCATGGTGGTGAGTTGACAGAGGCAAACTATGATGAGTTTATCCGTCATTCTATTACCAAAATGGCAAATTGGCATATAACAAGTACAGAGGAATATCGTAAGCGAGTAATACAATTAGGTGAGGCTCCAGAAACTGTATATTATCTTGGTGCTTTAGGAGCAGAGAACTGTCTTCATATTGATAGAAATAATGTCCCAGGAGAACTTTTGAATATTAATAATTCATTTGTTGTGCTTTTCCATCCTGAGACCTTAAACGATGTTTCTCCGTTGGAACAGGTAGAACAGGTGTTGACAGCTGTAGAGCCATTTAGCTCAGATTATACCTTTGTGTTTATTGGTTCAAATGCAGACACACATGCTGATCAAATTACGAAGAGAGTAAAGCAATTCTGTGAAACACATGAAAATTGCCATTTTTATAGCAATCTGCATCCAGATGCTTACCATTATATTGTAAAGCAGTCAGTCGCTCTTATTGGAAATTCAAGTAGTGGAATTATAGAAGTTCCTTCTCTAGGTAGTTTTACTATAAATATAGGTGATAGACAGACAGGTCGCGTTAAAAGTAGTAGCATTTTAGATGTACGTTGCACTGCAGAAGCTATTACTCACGCAATTCGGTTTACTATTTCTCATAAGGATGAACAAATAACTGATACTCCTTATTATAAAGAGCATTCTGCTGAATTGTATTATCAAACAACAAAGAATATTCTGCATGGTGAAAAGCCAAAGTATAAAAATTTTTTTGATGTCAAACCTTTAAATGTTTAAATGAATGAAACGAATAGCTATTATACCGGCACGTTCTGGTTCAAAGGGCTTAAAAGATAAAAATATTATAGATCTCTGTGGCAAACCTCTTATTGCTTATTCTATAGAAGCTGCACTAGAGACTAGTTTGTTTGATCATGTAATAGTATCAACGGATTCTGAACATTATGCAGAGATTGCTCAACATTATGGTGCAGAAGTAATGATGAGAGGGGAAGCGTTGTCTAATGATAAGGCAACAACCTTTATGGTGTTGGAAGATATATTGAAGAATAGACTTCAGGAGTCTATTGACTATTTTGTTCTCTTACAGCCAACTTCTCCACTTCGTACATCCAAGCATATAACAGAGGCTATAGAAAAATTTGAATCAAAGATAGAAAATTTTGACTTCTTGGTATCAATGAAGGAAGCTGAACATGCAAAGGTTCTTGTAAATCCTATTGACGATGATGAGAGTTTGAAGTATTTCGATACAGATTTTTCTAACTATAGAAGACAAGGATATAAAGACTATTCTCCTAATGGCGCAATCTTTATTGCTAAGCCAGATTCGTATTTAGAGCAAAAACATTTCTTTGGCGCAAAAGCACTTTCTTATATTATGTCAGCAGAGGATTCTGTGGATATAGACGGGGCATTAGATTTAATTATAGCTAAATCAATAATATTTCAAAAGTAAAACACAAGACAGTTAAAATTGAAATGGTATCTTAAGCCTTGTCTTTGTGTATATAATCTGCATTTATATGAAAAAAGTTATAACTTACGGTACTTACGATCTGCTTCATCAAGGTCACCTTAATCTTCTTAAGCGAGCTAAGGAACTTGGTGACTACCTTATTGTTGGTGTTACCAATGATAACTTCGATCGTGATCGTGGAAAATTGAATGTCCGTAATAATGTTTTGGAGCGTGTAGAGGCTGTAAAGGAAACGGGTTATGCAGACAAAATTATTGTAGAGGATTATGTTGGTCAAAAGATAGACGACATTCAAAAATATGATGTGGATATTTTTGCTATAGGTTCAGACTGGGAGGGTAAGTTTGATTACTTGAATGAATTCTGCCAGGTGGTTTATCTGCCAAGAACGCAAGGCATTTCATCCACTATGCTCCGAAATGAGAGCCAAGAGACTGTTAATATCGGAATTATTGGTTGTGGACGAATTGCCAAACGATTTCCAATTGAGGCTTCCGTTGTTAGTGGTGTGAACGTTTGCGCAGCTTACGATACAAGTAAGGATGCAGTTGTGACCATGTCTAAGGATAATGAGAGTATTTGGGCTTATGCCGATTTGGATAAGTTCTATGATGTCGTTGATGCTGTCTATATAGCAACTCCACATCTTAGTCATTATGAATATATCAAGAAATCCTTAGAGGTTGGTAAGCATGTTCTTTGTGAAACTCCGTTAGTCTTAAATAAGGAACAAGCACAAGAGCTATATCAGCTGGCAGAAAATAAGAATGTTATACTGATGGAAGCGAACAAGACGGCTCATTGCCCTGCATTTAATCATTTGATGGTAATGATAAAGTCTGGCTTGATAGGTGAGATAGTTGATATAGAGGCATCTTGCTCTCAACTCTTGGATAAGAATGGTAGAGAGTTTGATGTAGCTCAAGCTGGTGGAGCTATGCATGAGGAGGGTAGCTATCCTTTGTTACCTATAGTCAAACTCTTAGGTATCAACTACAAAGACCTGACCATATTTAGTCGAATGAGTAACCATGTGGATGTATATACGCATGGTGTCATGCGCTATCCTAATGCTACAGCATCTTTTAAGGTGGGCATTGGTGTGAAAACAGAAGGTAATCTCGTGGTTTCTGGAACGAAGGGATATGCCTATGTACCAGCTCCTTGGTGGAAAACGGATTATTTTGAACTTCGATATGAAGATCAGAATGAGAATAAAAAGTATTTCTATAAATGGGATGGCTATGGACTTCGTTATGAGATACAGGAATTTATAAGTTGCATCATTAATAAGCGTTTCTCTTCAGCTAGGCTCCGAAGGAAAGAAAGCGTATGCATGGCTCAGGTCATGCAACAGTTTGATGAGCGTAAAAACTTCTTTGAAATTTAACGTAGATAATCATGATTAATTTTACAGTAGGCCCAGTGCAGTCTAATGATGCTGTACGAGCTATTGGTGCAGAACAGGTACCTTATTTCAGAACATCAGAATTTTCTGATGTTATGTTTGAGAACGAGAGACTCATTAAGAAGTTTGCAAAAGCTTCTGATGATTCTAAAGTCGTATTCTTGACTTCTTCAGGTTCTGGAGCGATGGAGACAGCTATCATGAATACCCTTACACCAAATGATAAGGCTTTGGTAGTGAATGGTGGTAGTTTTGGTCATCGTTTTGTAGAATTGCTAGAACTTCATCATGTTCCTTATACGGAAATCAAGCTAGAACATGGTAAGGCGTTAAAAGCTGAGCATCTTGCTCCATATGAGGGACAAGGATATACGGCGTTCTTGGTTAATAAGCATGAGACCTCAACGGGTGTTCACTATGATATTAATTTGATTAGTAATTTCTGTAAGCGAAATAATCTGTTTTTGATTGTAGATTGTATTAGTACATTCTTAGCTGATCCTTTTGATATGAAGGAATTGGGGGCTGATATTATGATTACTGGTAGCCAGAAAGCTTTAGCATGCCCTCCTGGTATTTCAGTTATGGTTCTTTCTCCAAAATCTATAAAGAGAATTAACAATACAAAGTGTGTATGCCAGTACTTTGATTTAAAAATTGCTTTAAAGAATATGGAGCGTGGGCAGACTCCTTGGACTCCTGCTGTTGGCATTCTACGTCAGATTAATGCTCGTTTGAAAGAGATAGAAGCCAATGGTGGCGTAGAAGGAGAAATAAAACGCATCGGTGCATTAGCTACATTTTTTCGAGAAAAAATCAAAGATCTGCCATTTGAAATAGTATCCGAATCTTTGTCAAATGCTGTTACTCCACTTCATCCAACAACAGCTTCTGCTTATGATATCTTCTTGAAGATTAAGGATGAGTATGGTATGTGGATTTGTCCAAATGGTGGTGACATGAAAGACACCATCTTCCGTGTTGGACATATTGGAGCACTGACGACTGCTGATTATGATAAGCTAATTGCAGCATTTAGGAAATTGAAAACTAAAAAGTTCATTTAAAAGACATAAAATGATTTTCAACAGAGGTAAACTATTAATGCTGTTGTTGATAACAGCGATGGCTGCAAATGCAGAGGAGAGCTTGAAGGAGTCTCCTTTCTCTGCAAGTTTAGAATTGTCCACAAAATATATGTGGCGTGGTATTGAATACGGAACAGCCCCTACGGTATTTCCGATGATAGGCTATAATACGCATGGATTCAATGCGTTTGCTATGGGTGGTTATGCCATTGATGGTAGTCATCAGGAAGTTGATTTAGGTGTATCTTATACTGCCAGTGAGTTTACTGTTGGTGTGTCTGATTACTATTATCCTTCTTCCGTTGGTGAAAAAGACCAGTACTTCAAGTTGAGCAATCGCGAGACGGGACATTGGGTTGAGGCTTACGCGACATGGGCTGGAACAAAGGTTCCTTTGTGGGTAACGGTATCTACCTATATTTTTGGAGCAGACAAAAATACTGATGGAAAGCAGATGTATTCTTCGTATGCTGAGGTTGGTTACACCCACTCCTTTACTGAAGATAATAATATCGCTTTATGTGTAGGAGCCAATTTGAATAAGGGTTTTTATACAAACAATCAAAGTGGATTCAATGTGGTAAATATCAATGCCAAATATAGCACGGCATTCAAGTTTGGTAACTTCAAGCTACCAGTCAGTGCCAGTTATGTACTGAATCCTTACAATAATAAATCATACTTTACGATGTCACTATATTTCGGACTTTAATGAAAACAGCGGTTATTTTATCGGCCAGGAAGGATAAGGATACAGAAATACCTTATCCTTTGAAACCTTATTACGAGAATTCTTGTTTGATAGATAGAACAATCGAGGCTTTGACGGCCCTCAACTATGACAATATTCTCTTAGTAGTAGGGGGGCAAGCCCAACTGTATCAGCGATACGCATCAGAGACAGTTCGTCTGGTATTGAATCCAGACTTTAAGTTTACTTCTTCAATGGGTTCGCTTGCTATGGCAGCACCTTATGTCAAGGATGATTTCCTGTTGGTAGAGGGCGATACGTTCTATGAGTATAAGGTCCTAAAAGAACTTTCTGAGACAAAAAACGAAAATTGCTTTGCCATTACGGAAGAGTCTGGTAGTGGGGACGAGGCTTTTGTTGAAACTCGCAGTGGATATATCACCAAGATAAGCAAGGATCGTCATCAAATATGTAATTTCGAGGGTGAGCTATTGGGTATCGTCAAGATTTCCAAGCACTCTTTTGACCGAATGATGAACAAGTGGAAAAACAGCAATAATCCTTATCTCAACTATGAGTACTTGCTGTTTGATTCTACTGATGTTCTGGACAGGCCTTATATCAAGTTTACCAATTTGATTTGGGGAGATGTGGATTGTGAAGAAGATTTCAATAAGCTTCGCAACTATATATATCCTAAGCTTCGCAGAAAGGAAAATCCGTTTGATTACGAAAACTTGATTTCATACCTAAAGGTTATTTTCCCTAATGAACAGATTGAGAATGAGGTGAAGATAAGTCAGATTGGCGGTATGTCAAATAAGAACTTTAAGGTTACCAAGGGCGTATATGAATATGTTCTTCGTGTACCTGGTATTGGTGCAGAAGGTATGGTGGTGCGAAGCAATGAGGAACAAAATTCCTTGCAAGCTTGCAAGATGGGTATAAATCCTCCAATCAGATACTTCAATTCAGTGACGGGTATCAAACTTGCAGACTTTGTAAAGAACGCAGAGACATTGAATAGGGCGACTATTCAGCGACCATCAAACATGAAGAAAATAGCCAATATCTTCAGAACCTTACATCATTCTCATGTTCGCTTTGGCAATGAGTTTAATGTGTTCAATGAAATATTGAACTATGAGTATTTGCTGGAGAAAGCCGAAGGCAAAATGTATGAAGGCTATGAACCCATAAGAAAAAAGGTCTTTCAACTAGAAGATTATCTGAATCAATTGGGGGTATCAGTAAAGCCTTGTCATAATGATCTCGTAGCCGAGAATTTTCTGAAGGCTGAGGATGGAACTATTTATCTGATAGACTGGGAATATTCAGGAATGAACGATCCTATGTGGGATATTGCTGCCTTATTCTTGGAAAGTAATTTTACAGATGAAAGCAAGGATTATTTTCTCAGTCATTATTTCGATGGCAATGAACCTGAGAATGCCAGAAAGAAAATATTGGTATATCAGATATTGATGGATTATCTGTGGACCGTGTGGACTTGCATCAAGGAAGCACAGGGAGATGATTTCGGTACTTATGGTATAGATAGATATACCCGAGCAATTGAAAACTTAAAGAAAATAGATTTATAGAAATGGAAAGAGAGAATTTGAAAGGTAGAATTGATTGGATTACAACATTGATTCCTTTTGTCATAGTCTTGGCAATGATGTTGGTGTTTATGTTGATACCGACACAGTCAAAATTATTTGTTGACACCCTACGTGGTTTCTTTGGTGATACCATTGGTATCTATTATGTCATCCTTGGATTGGGATGCGTATTGTTATCATTATATTTGGCTTTTAAGGACAAATATGGTCAGATTAAGTTGGGTAACATAGATAAGCCTGTTTATAGCAACTTTGCTTGGGGTACGATGATATTTACTTCAACCATGGCTGCTGATATCATGTTTTATTCCTTGATAGAGTGGGCTTTGTATGGTGCAGAACCTCATGTGGCAGAACTCGGTAAGATGCAGCTTTGGGCACCGACCTTCCCGTTGTTCCATTGGGGACCATTAGCGTGGGGATTCTATGTGGTGCTTGCTATCAGTTTTGCTTTTATGATGCATGTGCGCAAACGAGATAGACAACGCTTCTCAGAGGCAGTACGTCCTTTGATTGGTGACAGAGTGGATGGACCTTGGGGCAAGGTAATAGATATTGTAGCTGTCTTCGCAATGGTTTGTGCAACGGCTACTACGTTCTCTTTAGCAACCCCTCTTTTGGCTTCAGCCTTGGCATCTGTGTTTGGCATTTCAACCAGCGTTACGCTTACTATAGGTATTCTGCTTTTGATATGTGCAGTCTATACTATCACAGTATTGTTGGGTATGAATGGTATTTCCAAATTGGCATCGTTCTGTTCATATATGTTCTTTGCCATCTTGTTTTATTTCTTGTTCTTGGGTGGAGAAACAAGGTATATTGTAGAGACGGGATTCCAGTCTTTAGGCAACATGGTACAGAACTTCATCGGACTCTCAACTTATATGGATCCGTTGCGAGAGAATAACTTCCCACAGACATGGACTATTTACTACTGGGCTTATTGGTTGGTTTGGTGTATTGCTACCCCATTCTTTATAGCTCTTATCAGTAAGGGAAGAACTATCAAGAACCTTGTTTTTGGTACATTTGGTTGGGGATTGGCTGGAACTTACATGTCATTTATCATTTTAGGAAATTATGGATTGGCTCAACAGCTGAAGCATGGACTTGATGTGACAGGCTATATATCAAATGGAGGTGAGATGTATCAAGCTATTTTGAAAATATTCGGCACATTACCATTGCCAGAAGTAGCATTGATATTATTGGTTATCACGATGATTGCTTTCTACAGTACTACATTGGATGGTATTACGTATGTGGCATCTTCTTATAGCTATAATCAAATCTCTGCTGATGAGGAGCCAAGCAGAAAGATTAGAGCGGTATGGAGTATCATGCTCATCTTGTTCCCTATTGGATTGCTGTTTGCCGAGAATACGCTTTACAGTTTGCAGTCTGTGACAATCATTGCTGCATTCCCAGTGGGCATTCTCTTGATATTGATTGTTTGGAGCTTCTTTAAAGATGTGAAGAATTATTTGAACGAAAAATAATATTTAGATATGAACGCTATTATATTGGCTGCAGGCATGGGAACACGCCTGCGCCCTTTGACAAATGACCGACCAAAATGTTTGGTCGAAGTAAATGGTATCCCTATGGTGGAACGCCAGATACAATTCTTGAAAGAGAAAGGTATTGAGGATATAACTCTGATTTCAGGATATAAGGCTGATGCCTTGGATTTCTTGAAAGAAAAGTATGGAGTGGACATAGTTTTCAACGATAGATACGATACTTGTAACAACATCAATTCCTTGTATATCGTTAGAGATAGATTTCATGACACATACGTGATGGAAGGCGATGTTTATATGGATAAGAATGTTTTGCTATCCGAAGTTTCCCAATCAACTTATTTCGCTAAAAAGAAAAAATACGAGAACGAATGGGGATTGGAAGTAGATGAGAACAACAAACTTGTGAAGATAAACATCGGTGCAGGTAATGGCTTTCTGATGAGTGGAATCTCATATTGGAAGGCTGATGACTGCAAGAAAATCATCAAGTACATGGAAGAGGTTTATGCCACTAAGGATTACACCAATCTCTACTGGGATAATATGGTGTTGGATATTTATCCTGAATTAGATATACATGTGAAGGAAATAATGGGTATCTATGAAATAGATACACCTGAAGAGTTAAAGGAAATTGAGTTTAAACTATTATAGTATGAAGAAGTGTATAATATTATATACTGCAAATTATTGTGCAAAAATTAAAAACTATTTTTGTGTTGATGATTTGGTTAGAAATGGTGTGAACGTTGAGTTTTGGGATTTAGGTCCTATAACTTTAAATGAGCATTTGGCAGATGTTGAGTCTCCTGGTTTGATAATACGCAGTGTTAAGAACAAGAAAGAATATGAAGTTTTGATAAAGGAGAATACTAATGCAGTTTTCTTCTCTTTTATGAATTATGCTTGGTTTTCTTTTTTTGTCTACAGAATGTTGTCTAAATATAATTGTGACATAGTATACTGTACTTCAGGATGTTTGCCACCATTATCTTCTTCGACAGTTTTTAAGAAAATAGCAAGTTTAAATGCTAAACAACTTATTGCTAGAATAAAAGGTCGATTATATCGTTATTTATTAAAGAGTAAACTTTTTAAACCAGCTAAAATTGTATTGAAGTCATGCGGAGCTGCAACATGTGATTATAAAACTTCTGATTCAACAGTATCTGTTGGTTGTAATTCTGGAGATTATCAGGGATATCTGTCTGTTAAAAGTTCGCTCAATCATAGTGATAATAAAATAGGGTGTTATGTAGTTTATATAGATCAATATCTACCTTTTCATAATGATTTTACACTTAGAGGTATACAGCATATTGATGCAGAAACATTTTATAGATCAATAAATTTGCTTTTTGAAAAAATAGAAAAGAAATATGGATGTGAAGTTGTTATTGCTGCACATCCTTCATCTTTGAAATATGAAGAGCGTGATTTCTTTTGTGGAAGAAAAGTTTATTATAACAGAACGGCGGAATTAATAAGTCATAGTATGGGAGCTATTACTTGCAACTCTACTGCTATCTCTTTTCCTGTAATTGACAAAAAGCCGATTTTAATATATACGTCCAACGACATAGAGAGTAAATATTCGTTTTTTAATACTTATTTGCTTCCTCAATTGTTGGATTTGGAGGTTGTTAATATAGATGATTGTTCCGAGGCATATTTCAGAGATGTTAATATGCAGAAGTATGAGAAGTATAAATATGATTATTTGACAACTCCAATTTCTCAAAACATTAATAATTCAGATATTATCATTTCTATATTAAACAATAATTATACAAAATATATTTATCATGAGTAAGATTAAGAAATTTGTTAAGAAACTTGTTCCTGAAACTCTCCTAAAGTTACGAAGAGATTATTTGCTTGAGCAACAAAGGAAAAGATTTCATAGTGGATGTAAAGAGTTGCTGTTTAAAGTAGATGATATACTTAAAGAAAACGGGATTCCTTACTGGTTGACTTACGGTACGCTTTTAGGAGCCTACCGAGAGCATAATTTTATAGCACATGATTACGACTTAGATGTTGCTTTGGATATTAGATATCTTGATAAGATTAAGCCTTTGATGTTGTCGCATGGATTGAAACTAAAGGTTGAAGTGCATTTCGGATCTTGGGAAACTCCGCATAATGTTGAATATCGTTTTGAGTATAATCAAACTTTTATAGACTTTGATTTTTATTTTATTTCAGACCATAGTGCTTATACTTATAATCCTATGTTTATTGAAAATATAGATTATCAGGAGAAAAATAAATTATTACCTGTCATAGTCGAAAAAATAGATAATCCTTTTGAAGGACTTACCGTTTTTTCTTTCTTAGGTAGAGAGTTTATGGTACCAAGCAATACAGAAGAGTTTATAATTGCTAATTATGGACCTAATTGGCGAACCCCAATTAAAGATTATGATTATCACTCTTTGGCTTCAAATATAACAGCTTTACCAAAAGAAGAGTTTCCTGGGTTTATGAAGAACTATTGATAGTTTTAAGATGATAACAAATTACAGACAAAAGTATCTTAAGATCTATTTTTGGCAGATTCTTTCTGTTTTATTAGGTTTTTGCTCATTATTCATTGTAGTTCCGTATTTGTCAACGAATAAAATAATATTTGGAATTTACAGTGTGTGTACATCTTTGACAATATTCTTTTCTTATGCTGATTTAGGTTTTTTATCAGCAGGAACTAAATATGCTGCAGAATACTATGTGCAGGGAAAACGCAGCGAAGAAATTCGTATTATAGGATTTACTGCTTTTATAATGGTTTCTATTTTTTCAATTCTAGCATTGGGAATAGTCGTTTTAGGTTGCTGTCCGAATCTGTTAATTCCAGAGTTAGTAGCAGGAACAGAGATGTATTATATTTCGCGAGCACTTCTATTAATTTTGGCATTTTCTTGTCCTGTAATAATAGGTCAAAGGATACTAGGATTGATATTTACAATAAGAGTCGAGGATTATAAGTATCAACGAATTGTTATAATTGGTAATGTTGCTAGAATATTATCTGTCTTTATTTTTTTTAGTAAAGGAAGATATATGATAGTGGAGTATTTCTTTTTTTATCAATTGGTTAACTTCTTGATAGTTTTTATAGGATTGTTATATTCTAGGAAATACGGATATAAAGTAAGTGATTTGCTGCGTGCTTTCAAATATGATAAAGAGGTTTTTGATAAAATGAAAAAGTTGAGTGGAACCTCTCTTCTTACATCATTATGCATGATAGTTTATTATGAACTGGATCAGATTGTAATCTCACATTTTTTAGGAGTAGAATACGTAGCAGTTTATGGCGCGGCATTGTCAGTCTTGACTTTGGTACGAACTTTTAATTCTATTGTTTATTCTCCATATGCATCTCGTTATAATCATTTCGTAGGATTCAAAGATTATGAGGGGCTTAAAAGTTTTGTTAATAAAATGATAACTATGTTTGCTCCTGTATTGACAATACCAATTTTTACATTGGCACTTTTGGCCAAACCATTTGTCATAAGTTGGATTGGACCAAATTATGTAGACGCATCATTGTTGGTTACATTTCTTGTTTTGAGTTTTGTACCTAATTTTGTGAAGGATCCACTGTCTAGTTATTTGATAGCCATGGAGAATAACAGAATTCTGGTGAAATTTAATATATTAATGCCAATTGTTTATTGGTGCGGGATTCTCTTAACTATAAATATTTGGGGGCTTTTATCATTTGCACTGTTTAAATTTATTGTCCCTTTTATCACTACAATTGGATATTGGTTTGTAGTTAAAAAGGAATTTAATAGTTCGGGAGGAAAATTGACATCATTTATAACAGTGTTAAAGACTATTATTCCTTCTGTGGTCATTTTATCGTGCATTTCTTTATTGGTGTACCCTCATATGTATTTCGAAAAGTATAGTTTGGCATTAGGTTTTAATATATTAATCATGGGCGTTTGTGTCTTTTGTGGTATTCTTGTCTCTATACCTTTCAACAATTATTATAAAGCAGAATTAAAAAGAATATTTAAATAAAACATATAGTTATGGCATTTAATAACATTTATAAAGGTAAGAAAGTGCTTATTACTGGTAATACCGGTTTTAAGGGCTCGTGGTTGACAACTTGGCTCACTATGTTGGGAGCTGATGTTTATGGTTATTCTTTAAGTGTACCTACCAATCCTTCGATGTTTGAAACTCTTCATCTTGAGGATAAGATACATCAGCACTTTGGTGATGTTCGCAACAAAGAGGAGTTTAATGATTATGTACAGGAGGTTCGTCCGGACTTTTTGATTCATTTAGCTGCCCAGGCTTTGGTGCTTACATCCTATAGAGAGCCATTTGACACGATGACTACCAACATTATTGGTACTGCTGTTGTATGTGAGGCAATCAAGAACATTGATTGGGAATGTACTTGTGTATTGATCACTTCTGATAAGGCCTACGATAATGTAGAGTGGATATGGGGATATCGTGAAACTGATGGTCTTGGTGGTAAGGATATCTATTCAGGATCCAAAGGTGCTGCTGAGCTTGTAATAAAGAGCTATTGGCATTCTTTTATCAATAAAATGCCTAATATTAAGTTTGGTGTAACCCGAGCTGGTAATGTTATCGGTGGTGGCGATTGGGCTAAAGATCGAATCATCGTGGATTGTGTAAAGGCTTTCTCTGAGGGTAAAACAGTTGAAATCCGTTCTCCTAAGGCTACAAGACCTTGGCAACATGTATTGGAGCCATTGTCTGGCTATCTTACTTTAGGTCAATATTTGGCAGAGGGTAAATGTGAAAATGGTGAGCCATACAATTTTGGTCCACGAGCAGAACAAACAAAGACTGTTTTTGAACTTGTTCAGGATTTGGCAACCCTTTGGGGCCTTGATAAGGATAAGGCTGCTAAGTTGACAGGTGATGTACCTTTTGAGGAGGCTACTCTTTTGAAACTTAATTGTGATAAGGCTCTTGCATATCTTCATTGGCATTCTACGCTTCATTATGAGGAGTGCGTGCATTTTATAGCAGAATGGTATCGTGCTTTTTATGTTGAGAAGGATAAAGACATGTTTGAGTTGACTATACAACAGATTAAGGCTTATGAGGATGCTGCACAGAAGCAGAATCTAGAATGGGCAAAATAAAAGATATAAACAATGGAAAATAATTTGATAGATGGGGTCTTATTGACCCCTCTTAAACAAATTGCACATCCTAAGGGTGACGTATTTCACGCTATGAAATGTGTAGATCCTGGATTTGAGGGGTTTGGTGAAGCTTATTTTTCTAGTATCATCAACGGATTGGTTAAAGCTTGGAAACGTCATTCAAAAATGACGCTTAACTTAGTTTGTATTGTTGGCAAGATTCATTTCGTCTTATATGATGGACGAGAGGATTCACCAACATTCGGGAAGTTTATGGAGGCAACATTGTCTCCTGATTCTCCAGAACTCTATCGTAGAATAACTATACCTCCAGGGGTATGGATGGCTTTTATGGGAATTGCTGAAGGTAAGAGCATCTTACTGAATGTGGCAAATATACCTCACGATCCTAATGAGCAGGTCAATTTGCCAGGAGAAGAGTGTGGTATTACATTTGATTTTAATCATATAAACTTAAATGTATGAAAGTAGTTTTATTAGCTGGTGGCTTTGGTTCACGAATCAGTGAGGAAAGTCAGTTTAAACCAAAGCCCATGATTGAGATTGGCGGTATGCCAATTTTATGGCATATTATGAAAGAATATGCCTATTACGGCTATAATGAGTTTGTTATATGTGCAGGTTATAAACAAGAGTATATTAAGGATTGGTTCGCTAATTATTTCTTGCATAATTCTGATGTAACTTTCGATTTTACACATGACAAGAATGAGATGGTGATTCATCATTCAAATCTAGAACCTTGGAAGGTTACAGTTGTAGATACTGGTTACAACACTTTAACTGGTGGAAGAATAAAGCGTATAAAAGAGTATGTTGGCAATGAGACTTTCATGATGACGTATGGTGATGCTGTATGTGATGTTGAAATAGACAAATTAGTTGAATTTCACAAAAGTCATGGAAAAATTGCCACTCTGACAGCAGTGATTCAAGCACAGGATAAAGGTGTTCTTAACATTGATGAAAATAATTCTATTCGTTCGTTTAGAGAGAAAAATCTAACCGATGGTGTACCAATCAATGCAGGTTATATGGTTTTAGAGCCCAAAGTGTTTGATTATATTGAAGGTGATCAAACTATTTTTGAAAAGGGACCTTTGAACCAACTTGCTGCTGAGGGGGAACTGATGTCGTATAAGCATCGTGGCTTTTGGCAGTGTATGGACAATATTCGTGAGAAGAATCTTTTGGAACAGTTACTATTGGATGGTGTTGCTCCATGGAAACGATGGGAACGTGAAATTCCTGTAATCAAGTAAAACTTTAAAATTTTTAACGAAATGAGATTATCAAAGTCAGTTGTTGGCTATAAGGAAGCCAGTGCAGTATCAGATATTATTATCAATTGTGGATATTTAGGAATGGGTGAGTATGTAGGTCTATTTGAAAAAGAAATAGAGGCTTATGTTGGTAACCCTGCATATAAAGCCGTATGTGTAAATAGTGGAACTGCCGCTTTGCATTTGGCTATTGCTGCTGTAACAAAACCTGGTGATGAGGTTCTGGTTCCAACTTTTACTTTTGTTGCAACCTATCAGGCAATCCTTGCAGCACATTGTGTACCGGTAAGTTGCGATATAGATCCTGATACTTTACTTATTGATTTGAAAGATGCAGAAAAGCGTATTACGGATAAGACGAAGGTAGTCTTACCTGTTTTCTATGCAAGTAATACCAGCAATAGAGCCGAAGTATATGCATTTGCTAAGAAACATAACCTTCGAGTGGTAGAGGATGCAGCCCATGCTTTTGGATGTGTGCAAGATGGCAAGAAAATAGGAGCAGATGGTGATATGGTATGTTTCAGCTTCGATGGCATCAAAAATATAACTTCTGGAGAAGGTGGTTGTATTATGACTTCTGACCCTGAGGCTTTACAGTATGTTCAAGATGCTCGTTTATTAGGTGTAATGAAGGATTCTGAGAAACGTTATGCAGGTCTTCGTAGTTGGGACTTTGATGTTCAGACGCAGGGTTATCGTTATCATATGAGTAATATTTTTGCAGGTATTGGTAGAGTACAATTGAAACGATTAGACTCTGAGTTTGCACCAAAGCGCAAGAGTCTCGCAAAGCGTTACTATGAGAATTTACATGATGTTGCTGGCGTAAAGTTGATTAAAGGTATCGATTTTAATAATACGATATCATTCATTTATCCAGTGATGATTCAGAATGGTAGGCGTGATGCAATTAAGCATATTTTGAATGAGGCAGGAGTACCTACAGGTGTTCATTATAAACCAAATCATTTGCTTAGTTTGTTTAAAACTAGCTATGAGTTGCCTGTATCAATGCAGGTTTATGAGGAAATTATGACTTTGCCAATGCATCCTGAATTGTCTTTGGATGAAGTGGACATGATTTGTAACTTGATTAAAGCTAATTTGTAATGGAACATACACCTTTGGTTAGTATTATCGTTAATTGTTATAATAGCGAAACCTATCTTAAGGAAACTATAGATAGTATCTTTGCTCAAACATATAGCAATTATGAGATTATCTTTTGGGATAATCAGTCTACAGATACTACTGCAAATATCATCAAATCATACAATGATGAAAGAGCATACTATTATTATGCAGATAAACATACGACTTTAGGTGAAGCACGAAATCTCGCTATGGAGAAGGTTAAGGGAGAGCTCTTAGCCTTTCTCGATAGTGATGATGTTTGGTTGCCTAATTTCCTGGAGAATGCAGTATTAGCTCTTGCCAACGGAGAGTATTCTTTCTATTATTCGAATTATTATAATTGGATTAATAGCCAAAAAATGGTGCTTTATAATAAAGATACGTTAAGTGCATCTAAAGGTTTTGGCGATTTGTTAGAATCTTATATGGTAGGTATGTCTGCTGCAGTTTTGAGGGTTGATATTCTAAAAGGAAAGGAAATAGTATTTGATAAACGGTTCCAAATGATAGAAGATTATGACTTCTTCCTTAAAATGGCACATGTTCAAAATGGTTATTATGATTCAACACCATTAATGAAATATAGAACTCATACCCAATCTCTTACATTTAAGAATAAGTCTGTTTGGGCAAATGAATTTATGTTGCTTTATAAAAAACTGAAAGAAGAATTAGCAAAAAGTGAAGTTGCAAAATATTATTCCTACCTGAAATGGCTTAAAACAAGAGCTGTAAATGCACAAGGGGAAGAATATATCCAAAATAATCAGCGCATGTTATTATTGACATTATATTTTAAAAATATATTTTTAAGTTATAAATTGTCTTTTTTGTTACTAGGTCTATTTGTAAATGCTGGAGTTTATTATAAGGTTAAGCAGAAACTTATATCAAATACTTATATGGCATAATTGAATTTTGAAATGTTCTGTTTTAAACTTATGATAACATTTAACTCGTCTCATATATTTGGATTTTAATAAAGATTAAATAATGAATAAAGCATTAATACAGTCACTCTTTAAGTTTGACCTCTTTAAAATTGGAATTATACTTATTTTCTTTGCTTGTCCGTTACGAGCTTATTTGCCAACTTCCTTTATTGTTGAACTTATTTCTATAATTATTTTTCTGTTTGGTCTAAAATCACGAAGATTTAATGGAATACAAGGAGAAACAAAAGGTAATTCTATTATTATGGCCATAATAATGGTGGTGATTTTCTTATTAGGAATGTTGGGAAATTTTGATGAATTTTGTTTTAAGGAAAATTATAGATTTTTTGTTCAGTTTGTATTTCTCGCAATTTTTATTAATAGTAGCTATGATAATGAAAGAGCGTTGAAAATTGCTTTTTGGCTATGTGTATTGCATATTCCGTTTACGGTATATGAATTAATTCATATTAATATTACTTCTCCAAATGACTTTACTGGACTTTTAATAACTGGATCCGCAATGAATACATATGATGAAGATAGTCAATATTTACTTCCATCAGAAGATTTAGGTTTTCCAATGTTAAGACCTTTTGGACTTATGCTTCAACCACAGAAAAGTGCTTTTGTTTTTGTTTTCGGTATTGTGATTCGATATCTATTAGATAAGAAAAACAATGAATACAAGAAATTTTGGTATTTTTTGTTTCTTGCAGCAGCAATAGTTTCTGCCGGAAAAACAGCTATACTGATAGCTTTTGTATTATTATTAGCGATTTTGTATAATATTTATCCTTCATTAAAGGTATCAAAAAGAAGAATTATAGTTTATGTGTCAATTGGTTTAGCTGTACTTCTATATTTACTTATTCATACATTACAAATTAATGACGGAAGAGCTCAAGCACTTGGAGATATTGGAAATGATTTAGTGTCTATATTAAATTATCCAACATTGGAGGCAATTTTTGGTCATGGAATTCCTAGTGTAGCAGATATGGAAAATCATGGTTTTATAGTAGAATCCTATTTAGCTCGTATAGTCTTGCAGTTAGGATATTTACCATTTCTTTTGGTTTGTTATGCGACCTCTAAAATATTTAAGGCAAAAGAGTGGAAATTAAACTATATAATGCTTTGGTTAATATTTGGATTAATGGGACATTATTGTGTATTGAATACTCCTTTTTATCAGTTTCTACTATGTGTTATTGTATGTTTTTATAAGCAAAATAAATTTTGATTATGAAAGTTTTAATTCTAGAGAATTCCGGCAAATGTAGATTCGGAGGTGGACAGAAAATGAGTCTTAATATCGCCAAAATCTTAAATGAAGAATTTACTCTGGCTTTTGCTGACTTTGCCAAGAATAGTGTTTATAGGGATAAAATTCATTCTCTTTTTCCTGATGCCCCATTTATAACAATGAAAGGCTATTCATCAAGAAATAGAATAAAATTGTTTGCATGGATGATAGAGGTTTCATTATCCTTATTATATTCTATTTCTAATTTGCGGAACATTGTATCGATAATTGGAAAGAGAGACGTAATAACTTATGCAACAGACAAGAAAACTTTAATTTACGCATATTTGCTAAAAGTTATTTATGGTATTCCATTTATTCTACATGCTCATCTTGTAGAGAATCCTTCTGGATTGTATTATCCGCTTTATATAATGATGGCAAAGAAGGCTCAAAAGGTAATATGCTGTTCTCGCACTGTGGTTAATTCTGTAAAAACAGATAACACGCTGCTATTATACAATCCGAACTTTAATTATGATGGGCAAAAGAAGTATTCTCAAAATAAACATCCATTTGTTGTTGCCGTTGCAGGAAGTCTTATAACTATCAAAGGTTTTGAGTATTTTGTAAAAGCCGCTAAATACTTAGATTCTGGCATCGAATTGCGAGTTTATGGCAGTGGACCTCTTGAAAATGAATTAAAAAGTTTGGCAAATAATAAGGTCCGCTTTATGGGTTTTTGCAATAATATAGTTGGTGAATTGTACGCTGATGTTGATGTAGTCGCTGTCGTGACAATCATCCAGGAGGCAAATTCTCTGTCTGTATTAGAAGCTAAAAGTGTTGGTCTTCCTGTTATTGTTACAAACATTGGAGGTCAGGCGGAACTTGTAGAGGATGGCAAAGATGGTATTTTAGTTCCTATTAAGGATGAAAAGGCTATAGCTAGTGCGATCAATAAATTATATCATGATTATAATCGATATATTAGAATGGCACAAGCTTCTTTTAATAGTGTTGAGAAATATGATTTTAATAAATATAAGTGCTCGATATTGGAGATTTTCTCTTCGGTAATACATATATAAATATAGGCAGGTGAAGTAGGTGAATTATTTATTAAGCTACTTTTCTTTTCACCTATGGATCCTGCTTTTTTGTAAACTATGAATAAATTAGATTCTTCTGTAATTTCTGTCCTTCGTTTCCCTTTGATAGTAGTTGTCGTATGTATTCATTGTGGTATGGGGGGGCGTTTTTCCAATACCTCTTAGGTGGTATATGTGGTAAATTATCTGTTCCTATTTTTCTCTTAATATCTGGTTATCTTTTTTTCGAGAAGGAAGTTATGAACTAACCAAGGAACTATGGATTTCGAAGTTTAAAAAGCATATTTCTTCACTTTTGGTTCCTTATCTTCTATGGAATTTTATAGGATATATTATATATGCTATAAAAGTCGGGTTTAGTTTTGAGGATTTTTTTCATTCCTCTTGGGTGATAGATATTCCAGGCAGAAGTGGAAGTAGTCCTATCGACGGACCTCTTTGGTATGTTAGAAATCTGATGATTATGGTTGTAATATCACCGATAATTGCTTATATGATAAAATTCACCAAGTGGTATCTGATTTTAATAATGACTATATTGTGGATTATTCAAATTCCACCATTTAATAAAGGTATAGGTATTGCATTTTACTTTTTTTCATTAGGTGGCTATTTAAGAATGTTTGATTATCATGTTGAGAATCTACAGCGATATGCCAAATATTTAATTATAGCTTACCCTATTTATGTTATATATGCATTTTTAATGCAATCGAATTCTGACAGTTGGGATTTTCAGTTAGGAATATTATTAGGAATAGGTGCTATCTTTTCCTTAACAATACATTTTATTAAATGTGGTAGTGGAAATTGTAAATTTACCAAAATACTTTCAGAAACGAGTTTTTTCATTTATTGTTTGCATGATTTGCTATTGCAGTTTTTGAAACCATTCTTTTCTGAAATATTGGGTACTGGAGATACAGCATATATTTCATTGATTGTGGTTGATATAACGTTATGTCTCGGATTTTTTTATGTTTTGAAACGTATATCTCCCAAGGTGACAAGTTTGCTAATGGGAGGTAGATAATTAATAAGATTTTTATGAAAGTTGCAATCGTACAAGAATGGCTTGTCACAGTCGGTGGCTCTGACAAGGTTGTTAAAGCTATTCTGGATGTATTTCCAGATGCAGATATATATACATTGGTGGCTAAGAAAGAGGTATGTGATGAACTTGGTATTCCATGGGAAAAGGTTCATACTTCCTTTATTCAGAAGATGCCTTTGGGAACAAAGAAGCATCGTGCCTATCTTCCTTTGTTTCCTTTTGCCATTGAGCAATTCGATCTGAGAGGATATGATGTTGTTATCTCTTCTTCTCATTGTGTGGCGAAAGGTGTGCTGACCAAGGCTGACCAATTGCATATCTGTTATTGTCATAGTCCTATCAGATATTGTTGGGATATGTATAATGAGTATCTGGAAGAGTCGCATTTGGATAAGGGATTCAAGAGTTGGTTAGTTCGTCTCATGCTTCATCCTATCCGTCAGTTTGATGCCATTGCAGGAAGCCGTGTTGATTATTATATCAGTAATTCTGATTATGTGGGTCAGCGTATCAGAAAGACATATCGAAGAAAAGCGACGACTATCCATCCTAACATTGATATCTCCAATTTTGAATTATGTAATGATAAACAGGAATATTATCTAGCTAGTAGTAGATTAGTGGCTTACAAGAAGATTGATACCATCATCGAAGCTTTTAATCAGATGCCTGATAAGAAACTGGTCGTGATAGGTGGTGGTCCAAATCTGGAGGCTTATCGTAAGCTGGCCAAGGATAATGTAACCGTGATGGGATATCAGCCATTTGATGTATTGAAAGACAAAATGCAGCATGCCAAGGCTTTTGTCTTTGCTGCTGATGAGGATTTTGGTATGATTCCTATAGAAGCTCAAAGTTGTGGTACTCCAGTTATCGCATATGGACATGGTGGTTCACTAGAGACAGTAAATGGTGGTAAGACTGGATTGTTCTTTAATGATCAGACTCCTGAAGCTATCGTAGAAGCCGTAAACAGGTTTGAGGCAATGGGATCACAACCATTCGCTCCTGCTGATTGTCGTCAATGGGCTGAAGGTTTCTCTGAAGAGAGATTCAAAAGAGAAATCAAGGAGTTCGTTGAAAAGAAATACGAGGAATTTAAGAAGAACGGAATAAATATTGATTAATGAATTATTGTGCAAACGAGAGCAAAACAAGCTCGCTTGATTTTGCCGAGTGCAGCCAATAATCTATAAAACATAGTTTTATGAACTATATTATCACTGGCGGTACCGGTTTCATCGGTACCCATCTTACAAATTTGATTAAGGAGCGTTATCCAAACGCCCAAGTATATAACCTCGACATCGTTAAGCCTGGTACTCCTAATCCAGTAGTAAAGGATTACAAGCCTGCTTTGCGTGAAGGGCAGAAGTTGCAGTCTACTTTCATCGAGTATGACATCCGCAAGCCTATCGAGAACTTGCCATTTACTCCTACAGAGGATGATGTCATTTTCAACTTTGCTGCAGTTCATCGTACTCCTGGTCATGAAGATCATGAGTATTTCGAGACGAATATCCGTGGTGCTGAGAATGTGGTGGCGTTTGCAGAGAAGTGGAATATCAAGAAGATTGTATTTACTTCTAGTATCGCACCATACGGAGCTGCTGAGGAGTTGAAGAAGGAGACAACATTGCCAACTCCTAATACTGCATACGGTATCTCTAAGTTGGTGGCAGAGAAGATTCATGAGAAGTGGCAGAATGGCGATGCGACTCATCGTCAGCTCACTATTGTTCGTCCAGGTGTGGTATTCGGAAAGGGTGAGAATGGTAATTTCACGAGATTGTATTGGGCTATCCGTGGTCATAAGTTTGCTTACCCAGGCAGAAAGGATACCATCAAGGCTTGTATCTATGTAAAGGAATTGGTTCGCTTCATGCTGTATCGCTTGGAGCATCATGAACATGGTGTAGAGCTGTATAACTGTTGCTTTGAACCTGCTTATACCATTCAACACATCGTGGAGGCAATGAAGAAGGTAACAGGGTTGACTCAGTTTGTGCCTGATATTCCTAACTGGGTTATCATGCCTATGGCAAGAGCTGCCATGCTTCTTGGTTCGCCAATGGGTATCTGTCCTGCGAGAGTGAAGAAACTCCAGATTTCTACTAATATCTGTGGTGAGAAGTTGAAGAACTGCGGTTATCAGTTTAAGTGGAGCTTTGAGGAAGCGCTTGCTGACTGGTTCGAGGATAATGACAGAAAATATCTGAAATAAGAAATGATAAAAACATCAGCAATCTTTTTGTTCTTAAATTATTGCCTTGGTAAGAAGGTGGATATGAGTATGGTCGTCGCCAAAATAGATTGGCGACAACTATACACCTTTGCTTCTAGGCAAGCTCTTCTTGGCTTTTGTTTTGATGGTATCGAGAGATTGACGAAAGAATTTTCTGAAGAGCTAAAGCAAAATCCTATGGGAAGGGATTTGCTGATGACTTGGATGGGAGCGGCACAACAAATTCATCGACAGAACATGAAGGTGAATGCTGTGGCGGGTAAACTCTTCTCGATGCTGAGGGAGGATCGGATGAGGTGTTGTGTCCTGAAAGGACAAGGGAATGCCTTGATGTATCCGAATGCGTATTCCAGAAATCCGGGGGATATTGATGTCTGGATAAATGCCAGTAGGGAGAGGATTATGGAGTATGCTCGAAATAAGTTTGAATTAGGGGATGATATCAGTCTGCAGCATCTGGAGACTTCTCTGGATGGTGTGCCTGTGGAGCTTCATTTCTTTCCTTGCTTTATGAATAATCCTATCTATCATGCCAGGTTGCAGAAATGGTTTCGAAGAAATGCGGATCTACAATTCTCGCATATTGTGAGTCTGCCCGATGGGGCAGGGGATATTGCTATTCCTACATCGTCTTTCAATGTTGTTTATCAGCTGACGCATCTGTATCACCACTTCTTTGATGAAGGGATTGGAATGAGGCAAATCATTGATTACTATTATATAGTGAATAATGATGAGTTATTAGTGATTAGGGATACTTTGCAGAGAGAACTTAAATATTTGGGATTGTGGAAGTTCGCAGGGGCGGTGATGTATGTTCTGAAGGAGGTGCTTGGATTGTCTGAGAATAAGATGATAGTGCCAATTGATGAAAAGCGAGGGAAGTTACTGCTGGCAGAGATTCTGGATGGTGGTAACTTCGGTAGGCACTTTTCCAAGTATGGAGGGTTTACGCATCAGAGTCTGGGGAAGAAGCATTTCCTGAAAATATGGAGGAATATGCACTTCGTTCGATATTATCCTGCCGAGGCGCTTTGTGAACCTTTGTTCCGTACTTGGCACTTCTTCTGGAGAAAATGTCATCTCTTTTAATAAACTACAAGAGTTTCTATATTTTTAATATATGAATAGCGAGAGTAAAAGTAAATTCAACCTTTGGTTGTCTGAACATCCGGAATCGTTTCATCCTAGTGATGAGACGCGGATGTTTGATTTTGTGAATTCCCTCTATGAAACGGAGGGGAATATATGTATTGATGAAATATTCAGTGGCTTCACCAAAAGTCATCCTGCTAACAACAAAGAGGAGGCGATGAGATTGAGCGATAAGTGGGAGGATCAGATTTCGCTCATCCTGAGATTCCTGGATTGGAAGAAACAAATAAAAAATAATTTAGTAAGAAAGTAAACTATGTGTGGAATAGTTGGATATATTGGACAGAATGATGCTTATCCTGTTCTTATCGATGGCTTGAAGAAACTGGAGTATCGTGGATATGACAGCGCTGGTGTGGCATTGATTAATAGTCAGAATCAACTGAATATTTACAAGACAAAGGGTAAGGTGAGCAACCTGGAGGCGATGGCTGCCGAGAAGGATTGCAGCGGTCATGTTGGTATCGCCCATACCCGCTGGGCTACCCATGGTGAGCCGTCTGCTACCAATGCGCATCCTCATGTGAGCATGAGTGGTGACTTGGCGCTGGTGCATAATGGCATCATCGAGAACTATCAGGTTTTGAAGGAACAGCTTATTGAGAAGGGCTATGAGTTTAAAAGTACTACCGATACCGAGGTGCTGGTGCAGTTGATTGATTTCTACTACCAGCAGAATGGCAAGGACTTGGTTTCTGCCGTTTGCCAGGCTTTGAACGATGCCATCGGTGCGTATGCCATTGCTGTTGTCGAGAAGAATAACCCTAGCCATCTGGTGGCTGCTCGCCAGTCTAGTCCGCTGGTCGTTGGTGTGAGTAAGGATAATCTGGACTTCTATATTGCCAGTGATGCGACTCCTATCGTGGAGCATACGGATAAGGTGGTGTATCTGGAAGATGGTCAGATTGCTGACGTCAGGGTAGGTGAGGAGTTGAACATCATCAACCTGGAGCATTCTGCATGTCATTACGATATCAAGACCGTGGATCTAGATATCAGCAAACTGAGCAAGGGTGGTTTTGATCACTTTATGCTGAAGGAGATCTATGACCAGCCTAACTGCCTGAAGGATTGTATGAGTGGTCGCCTTTTTGCTGACAAGGAACATCCTGAGAACAACCGCATCGTTCTTTCTGCGCTTCGTGATTATCGTGACCGACTGGTTCAGGCGAAGCATATCATCATCGTGGCGTGTGGTACCAGTTGGCATGCCGGACTGATTGGCAAGCAGCTGATTGAGAAGATGTGCCGCAAGAGAGTGGAGGTGGCGTATGCCAGTGAGTTCAGATATGGCGACCCTGTGATTGAGCCTGAGGATGTGGTGATTGCAATCAGTCAGAGTGGTGAGACGGCTGATACCTTGGCGGCGATTAAGCTGGCAACGGAGAAGGGTGCGCTGATATTCGGTATCGTGAACGGCGTGGGTTCTTCCATCGCCCGTGAAACGGATACGGGTATCTATATCCATGTGGGTCCGGAGATTGGTGTGGCAAGTACGAAGGCTTTCACCGGGCAGGTGACGGTTCTTACGCTTCTTGCTTTGGCTTTGGGGCATGAGTTGGGAACCCTAAACAATGCTGATTACTATCAGATGATAGAGGAGCTTTCTGAGATTCCACAGAAAATGGAGAAGGTATTGGAGCAGGCTCCGATAATCAAGGATATCTCCCGAATGTTTACCTATGCGCACAACTTCCTGTATCTGGGTCGTGGTGTGAACTATCCTGTGGCGATGGAGGGTGCCTTGAAGCTGAAGGAAATCAGTTATATCCATGCCGAGGGCTATCCTGCTGCCGAAATGAAGCATGGTCCTATTGCTCTGGTAGATCAGGATATGCCAATCGTTTTCCTTGCTACGCATCATCAGTTGTATGAAAAGATTATCTCGAACATGCAGGAGGTGAAGTCGAGAAACGGCCGCATCCTTGCTGTGGTGACTGAGGGTGACCAGCAGGTGAAGGAAATAGCGGATAATGTAGTGGAGGTTCCAAGAACCCTGAATGCGCTGGTTCCGCTGCTGAGCGTGGTTCCGCTGCAGCTGCTTGCTTACTATGTGGCTGTGGATAAGGGACTGGATGTGGATATGCCGAGAAATCTGGCGAAGAGTGTGACGGTGGAATAATATGATTTTGATTTCTAAAATCATCTAATTTTTTTTCTAAAATCATCCCGTCCTTCTTTGTTGATAAAGCGAGCTGCACTCGGCAATTTGAAAGCGAGCTTTCATTGCACTCATTGGCATTGCTTTTTCCCATTAAAGAAGGCTTTTTCGAAAACCTACCCGTCCTTCCTTACCCTTAAGGAAGGCTCCACCTTTCTCACCAAGCCTCTCTTCAATAGTCTTTACGCCCCCTTCGGTTCCCCCAGTTCTGGGGGACAGAAACCCTCAGGGACGAGAGGATGTAACCGCCCTCCGGTGCTCAGAACCGCTACGCTCTAAGGTTGGCGGACCATCAAAGGTCTTCGCCATGGTTTTGCGGGATGGGACCGCCGAGGGAAGAGAGTTTATAATTTACAATTAATAGTTTGTTATTTATATTTGGGGGATTTGGAGGTAATTGGCTGATAGCTTGCAGATTTTCGGCTTTTTTCTTGGTGGTTTCAATAAAAAAGCGTACTTTTGCGGAAAAGTTTAACGTTTAAAATTATAGGTTATGGCAACATTAACTATACAAGTGGAAGATAATAGTGTTATGGCTGGACTCAAGAAAGTTCTTGAGGCAATGAAAGGCGTTGTGATTGTTCCTAATCATCAGAAAAGCATGTCTGGGATAGAAGAAGCAATGGATGATATTCGTCATGGTAGAGTGACGGAGTATGAAAGTGCTGATGATATGTTTGAAAAGTTGGGAATATGAAATACAGAATCATAGCTACCAGTCGCTTTGAAAAGGATGTAAAGCGTTGTAAAAAACGTAATCTTCCAATGGAAAAGCTAAAGAAAGTAATTCGATTACTTGAAGAGACTGGAAAATTACCTCCTGAATATAAGCCGCATAAACTATCTGGGCAATATGCGGGAAGTTGGGAATGTCATATTATGCCAGATTGGCTGTTGATATGGAAACAATATAATGATGAGCTGGTTTTAGTGATGACTAATACAGGTTCTCATAGTGATGTTTTCTAAAAAAGGTTTTTTGAATATGATTAAGTTTGATTCTTTTTCTTTATTGCAGCGAGGTTACTTCCCAAAAGAGTTTCGATTCTATATGGAAATCTGATAATAAAGAATTATTGGATGCTCTTTTACTAATGACAATATCTATTGCTCCAACGATTATTCCTATAGTACACGGACTGTTTGTACGTAAAAAAATCATTTTTCACATCGTTCGCCGCTTAAAGAATGTATTGACGGAATTCTTGCTGAGCATATTCCGTTGCATAATCACATCGAGATCTTATGGGCGTTATGGATGGGGGCGAAATTCTTTTTTTCAATACTAATTGATAAGCCCGCATTAAAGGAGGGAATATCCCCTACAAATTGTATCACCCAATTGATACCGGTAAAATAATGTTGGTTCAGGTATCGCCTAGCATGGAGCTGGCGATACCTGCAGTAGTTGCATTTTATAGTTCGATGCCTAAGTTTTCTATCAATAATTTAATAAAGATTAATAGTTGAATGAATGATATAACTGCTTTTTTCGCTTTCCTGAAGTATTGCCTTGGAAGTAAGGAGGATATGAGTAGGGTGATAGCTTGTATGAACTGGCATGAGCTGTATTCTTTTGCTTCTAAGCAGGCTCTGCTGGGGCTTTGCTTTGAGGGTATAGAGCGATTGGGAAAGGAGTATCCTGAGGAGTTGAAGCAGAACCCGATAGGGAGGGAACTGCTGATGACTTGGATGACTAAGGCACAGCAAATACGTAGACAGAACATGAAGGTGAATGCTGTGGCGAGCAAGCTCTTCTCGATGCTGAGAGAGGATGGGTTGAGGTGCTGCATTCTGAAAGGGCAGGGGAATGCCTTGATGTATCCGAATCCTTATTCCCGCACTCCTGGAGATATTGATGTTTGGATTGATGCTAGTAGGGAGAGGATTATGGAGTATGCTCAAAAGAAGTTTGAACTGGGGGATGATATCAGACTGCAGCATCTGGAGACTTCCTTGGATGGTGTGCCTGTAGAGTTGCATTTCTTTCCTTGCTCCATTAATAATCCTATCTATCATGCCAGATTGCAGAAATGGTTTCGAAGGAATGTGGATCTGCAATGCTCGCATATTGTGGGGCTGCCCGATGGGGCAGGGGATATTGCTATACCAACGACGGCATTTAATGTGATTTATCAGCTGACGCATCTATATCACCATTTCTTCGATGAAGGGATTGGAATGAGGCAAATCATTGACTATTTTCTTGTAGTCAATGATTTCTTAAAAAATGTATTTTTGAATTATGATTTTTCGAATCACCCCGTCAATTTTTCGAATCACCCCGTCCCTCTTTCCAAAGAGGGCTCCACTTTCTCCCCAAGCCCCTCTTCCTCAGGAAGCGGGGATGTAACCGCACCTTCTCGGTGCTCGGAACCGCTACGCTCTAAGGATGGCGGACCATCAAAGGTCTCGCCAGATTGTGCGGGATGGGACCGCCGGGATACTACAGGGGATATAGCTTCTGATGCTTCTGTCAGTTCTGCTTCCACTACTGATCCTTCTGCCTCTACTGCTTTGGATGTGGTGCAGAGAGAACTGAAGTATTTGGGATTGTGGAAGTTTGCAGGGGCGGTGATGTATGTGCTTTATGAGGTGCTTGGATTGGCTGAGGATAAGATGATTGTGCCAATGGATGAGAAGCGTGGGAGGTTGCTGTTGGCAGAGATTCTGGATGGTGGTAACTTCGGACAGCACTTCACCAAGTATGCTGGGTTTACGCATCAGAGTATGGGGAAGAAGTATTTCCTGAAGATATGGAGAAATATGCACTTCGTGCGATATTATCCTGCAGAAGCACTGAGCGAGCCTTTGTTCCGTACTTGGCACTTCTTCTGGAGGGTAAAGAATAAGAAATAATAGATTTCAAAAGCTGCGGTATTCCAATATAAGTGTGATAACTACCTCAGTTCGGGATAAGAAATAGTGCCTAAAAAGTTGGTAATCTCCGATATTT
>ERZ1034973.158-NODE-158-length-46398-cov-337.766675_pt1 | contig 46398 bp, 74 predicted proteins | sample MGYA00520686_ERZ1034973 | MGnify/ENA primary metagenome ERZ1034973 (study PRJEB33766, sample SAMN09781775) | gut metagenome | biome: gut microbiome | host: Homo sapiens | place: Madagascar | study: EMG produced TPA metagenomics assembly of the PRJNA485056 data...
CCCCGGTCGAGTAATCGACCCGCCCCTGATGATACCCTTCAAGTACAGCGTTTGTGAGATGCGTAAGACACAGGTCAATGTCTTCAGCGCTTACCATGCGAGCTTCAAGCATGGAGCGTAAATACTCACATCTTTCCGTTATTACTTTTTCTACACTCATTTCCACATCACCTTTTCCGTTATGGTACAATCTACGTCAATAAGTATTGACTAAGTGATGTAGAAACGTCAAGATGTTTTTCGAGAAGGAGTAGTAAATATGCCAAGACCACGACGCGAGCCGATGGACATTATCACCAGCATTGTGGAAAAGCGTCAGCCGCTGACACTCCGTGATGTTCGCTACTTTGCCCGTTGCTATGTGGCACTGGCTGATATGCCGAAGGATGAGATGTATGATTTGATTCGGGCGAATTTTAATGTTGATGAATACAACCGCGTCACAATGCCGCGACGCGAGATGATTAAGTGGAGAGAGAAATGACATTGAGGTATAAGCTGCTTATGGGTGGGGTTGATGATTTTGATGGCGCGCATCATGAGGATACTCATGCATTTGTTCACAACAAACACGGATGGGTAACATTTACCAATAATCCAAAAACCATTAATAAAGACACGTTCACTCTGCTTGCCCACCGCGAGCCAATTACCGACGAGCAAGACCTCAACAATTGTATTGGCGCGCCGGAAGCTGACACAACAGAACAACTCATCACCGAACGCGGCAGTCGCTATGGCAAATTCAAGGATGGCGCTGAAATCATGCAGGGACTGAAAGATGTGATGCGCGAAGTGGATGGCTGGCACAACCTGACGCCAAGCCAACGCGAGGCGCTCGACATGATTCAGCACAAGATTGGGCGCATTCTGAATGGCGACCCGACATATGATGACAGCTGGAAAGATATTGCTGGCTATGCGACGTTAATTGTTAATGAACTGAATGGGGAGATTAAATAATGGCACCATCCAAACATGACGAGCCAGTTTATCTCCATGTTGAGCAAGTTAATGGCAGAAGCATGATTGTCGATCAGGACGGACGCAGGGTTGCTGGCGTGGTTAACTTCAATCTCGAAGCATCTTTTGATGGAGTATCTACAATCACCGCAACAATCGAATCGGCAACATATGGCGAAAACGGCAAAATTCACATCATCACAGGAGCATAAAATGTCATTCTGCGACATCACAATCGCGCAACGAAACGCGAACTTCACCAACATTGCTGACACATCCGCACAACTGGTATCACTGAACAGTGACGGCAGCGCAGTGCTGAAAATCGGCACCGAAACAGCGCAATTCATCGTGCAGAATCTGTCGCAGGCGAACGCAAAGCAGGTCCTGATTAGCACTGGTAGCGTGCTGTTTCTGGCTGGTAATTACAATGCACCTAATCTTGAGTGTTCACTGGTGCGCATCGTTGAAACTGCGGTCGAGGAATCTATTGATGAACCAACAACATTGCCAGCAGAGTGAGCCACCAAAACCATCGGCATGGTGTGAGAAAATGGAGCGCAATGCGAAAGATGGTGATGAGGCGTATGCTTATTTTCAGCTGAAGCAGATGTGGAAGCAGCGAGAAAGTTCTGAGCAAGACAGTTAAACACAAGCCCCATCACGGGGCTTTTTTATTGCGCAACGAATTGTACTGCGCCTCACACGTTAATCCCGCCTCTCTTGCTCTGTCAGCGTAATCTGCCAGTTGTCGATTTCTTTCAACAGATTCTGAGAGCAGCTGGGCAAGCAAAACTCCGGTGTCTGCGGCTGGGTTGCCAATGGACTCAGCGGTGGAATATCCGACGAGCTGCTTGCGGATGTTTGCGATTTGTTGCTGCAACCTGCCAGACTTAGCAGCAGCATTGACAGCATCATTGCGCGCAGCGTCAATCCTTTGCTGTGCGTCAGCCTGAATCTTTTGCAGTTCTGCATTGCGTCGTTGCTCCTCTAGTTCGTCTACGTCTTTCTGTTCTGCGATAGCTTGAGCTTTGCCTTCTGCGTATCGCTGGTCGCCGTAGCTGATGATTTCGCTACGCGCCCACAGCGCGCCAGCAGCAACAATTATAATAATTGCCAGTGGTCGCCAGTATTTAGCGAGAATCGACATCATCACGCAGCCTCCGGTTTTCCTTCCTCATGCTGTGCATTTTGCCGAGAATGCCAACCAGCATGATGGAGTAGCTCACACCTTTCACCACGATTGGCGGTAGCGCCGATTTCAGGTCATCCGGCATCATTACCCACACATGCATCATTGCATCAGGCCATAGCTGCAACAGCGAGCAGAATGAAATCCACGCGCCGAGCAGCCAGTTGCTTAGCTTTTTCATGCCACAACTCCGCCAGCATCCTTGTATACCTGAATCAGCTTATCCAGTTTCTGCTCATGCTGACCATAGCCAGCGCCCGGCAACGAAGCCCAGCGTGAACGGCATTTATGAATGGCATCAGCAATGCGACCAGCTTCAATGTCGGCAGTAGCTTTGCATTCACGGATTAGCTGCATTGCAATAGCATCCTGCGATGCAGGAGAAAAGTCCGGTAAACGCAATTGCTTTTTGTACGCGTCATAAAACTTAGCCAGCACCTGATAGCGCCCGGCGGCAGTTGATTTGATGCCCAGCTTAGGTAGGCCAATCAGCTTGCGTGGGTGGTCGGAATAGTCAGTAAACACTGAGCCACCAACGATCACATCATAACCATGATTATTGGTTTTCTGCCGCCCGTTATCCGTGCCCTCGCTGTACGCCAGCATATCCAGAAATGCCTTCATGTTTTTGCTAATAGCCATACCAATAAACCTCTTTTTCAGCCTTGCGTTTTGCTTTGTCGCCAGTCTTCTCGCCCCACACGATGAAATGCGCAACAGCACATGAGAAGCAGCGAAGGTTGTGTTTCTTCAGGAGTGTTGATTTGCGGAAAGCGTCAATGCCAATGTCGGCGGCAAGACTTGTCAGCGCGTCGAACTGATTCTGCGTCGTCTCGGTGGTGATGTAAGGCGATATATCCACGGCATCAGTGACTCCAAACGTCTCCACGCCGCGTTGCGATATTTTCATTCTGCCTCCTGTTCAAATTATTATTAATTCTATCACAATGGTGTTGACGTAGATTGATCGGTGGTGCATAGTATCTACATCAAGCGATGAGTGAGGAATAAGAGATGGGAATGTACATAGAATTGGTTTTGAAGTGTCAAATCAAGGGCGTGCATTGGTTGGACTTGGTATGAAGAGGAATTGCAGCCTACATTAATTATTTTTTAAGGTTAAATCATGGTAATGGTCAAATTCAAAGAAAACGGACGCTGCGGAGTGTTCAATCTTGAGCAAATCAAAATCCGTCCGTGCTGCAAGGTGGTTGCGCCATTTGGTCTGGTGCAGATGCGCGAAGTTGAGATTGTTGAATACATTAAGTGAGGTTGGTGATGACTCAGCGCGAAGTTTACAGACTATGCTCGCGGCACTCCAGCAACTACTGGAAATCTACGACGACCACTCCGGAAAAGTCTGGACAACATCAAGCAAGCGTCGCGCTCTGGATAATGCGCGTGCGGCGGTTAATAAGGCATTGGGAGAATAAAATGAAACAATGTGATCTTTTTCGTGTTCTTAGTTATAACCCTGAATCTGGTGAATTCACTTGGATTAAATCAAGAAGACATGGGTTTAGCGGTAGAAAAGCTGGGACGATAAATGGGAAAGGTTACATACAGATCTGTATTGATGGAAAGCTTTATCTTGCGCACAGGCTTGCTCTTCTATACGTGACAGGAGAGATGCCAAAGGAGGTTGATCATATTAACAGGGTGAGAGATGACAATAGATTATGCAACTTAAGGCCATGCACTTCATCTGAAAATAAGCACAACAAGGATATCACATCCAGAAACAAAACAGGGATAAAGGGCGTCAGCTGGTATCCTGCCGGAAATTCATGGCGAGTAAGGATATGCGTAAATAAAACACAGATTCATCTGGGCTACTACGAAGACATTGAGCTGGCAGAGCTTGTGTCGCAAGAGGCGAGAATTAAATACGCAGGAGATTTTAATTATGAAGCTTATTGATTTACTGGTTAAAGAATTGCCTAAGCGTGGTGGGTGGCCTGAGGGTGCTGAAATCGCCGTACAGGATGCCGACTCTCAAATTTGCTTTAGCTCTCACAGTGATGTTTACGCGAATAAAGGCAAAACTGACTGGTATGGTGGTGATTGGTGTGATGGAGACTGGAGTAACCCATTCATTGACACTATTGCTGATGACAGGCATGAATGTGTCGTAACTCGCGACCAATACGAATCCGCACTCGCTGCATCGCAAAAGCCAGCATGGGACGGAGAAGGTCTTCCGCCAGTTGGGTGTGAATGTGAGATATCATTTTCCGGCAAATCACTAGGGCAGTGTGAAATCCTTTTTGTTGGTGATTCGCTTATTGTCTGGAAGCAAAAGTCATCACAACAAGAAGGTAGCGGCTACCACAGGCATATGAACATTAGACCACTACACACAGAAGCAGAAAGGAAGCGAGATGCAGCAATAGAGGCAATGCAGAGAGAAGCTGACGATGGCAATAACTGGGTTTATAGCGAATACGAAATCATTTACGACGCCATCGCAGAAGGAAAGATTCCCGGTGTGAAACTGGATGATTAAAACAATATTCAGCGTCGTAGAGATATTGTGCTATGCGATAATAATATTCGTTCTGTGCATGCTGATAAGGTAAAGCAAAGCCCTCACTTAGAGGGCTTTTTGTTGGCCGATTGCCACGCCTCTCGCTGCTTATCAAGTCTTTCCTGCGACGATTCAAGAATGACTGGCTTGCCATTCATTAATAACGCAGGGGTTTGTGCGCAGTGACAATTATATCTATTGCCATTCTCGCTATAGAACGCGTCGATTTCTTCTGGCGTGTAAAACCGTCCATGTCTCGCCGCGTGAGTCTGGCGTGTTGTGCGCATTAATGCCGATTGCCACAGCATTACCGTCTCAACACCTAGCTCTTCGCGCGCCTCAATGACTTCTCGCCTGTTAGCCTGCCTGAGCGTTCCGGTGATTTCAGTCTGCGCCAACTGTTTCGCATAACTGTGAGACACATCAACACGCTTAACGATGTTAGATTCAACATCGCGAGGATTTGCGCCACGGGCAATTCCTTCCATAATGACAGACGCCAGTTGCTGGCGGGAGTAATCACTCAATCCGCGCCAGTCCGAGTAACCTTGCGTATAAGCCAGTTGCAGGCGATTCAGGTAAGGCTCACTGTAGAGTATCGCGGCAATCGGCCTTTGCTCGGCATAAACCTGAGACAGGCTTGACAGCTCTGAATTGGCCTTCTGCGTGCCAGCCTGATACGCATCACCGATAAACACGTTAGCCCACATCCTGCCGTGACCGAAATCGTCTCCTTCAAGCAGAATCTCGTCAATCAGCGCCTGCAATTCATCCATGAATGTGGCGGCTCGCGCGCTGCTGAAATCGTAGAAATACAGGCCGCTTGATTCTGCATTGGTCTGACTACCTGGAATGGTGCGAAACAACTCAAGCGCACGAGTCCTGAGTTGTTTGTATTTGCGCGCTATCACCTTGTCCATTTTAGACAGGCGAGCCGCAGCGCCTAACGGGTCGGTCAGGCTCTGCGATATGCGCGGCTGAGGAAGCCTGGCGTTAAACCGGAGTATCTTCATTTTCGTCTTCCGGTGGGGTGTCTTCCATGTATCCATCAGGTACCTCTATAGGCTCAAGCCCAAGGAATCCCCTGATTTCATCATCTGTAAGGATTTGACCGACACCAGCATTTGCCGCACTTTGTGCAGCCTGAGCGAGTTTAACAATCAATTCAGCCTTGTCGTTCTGCGTTGGTTCAAGCAGGTCATTCCACTTGCAATAATATCCAGCTGCCGGTGCCTTATCCACAACACCAAACGTGATTAAACGCTCAACGAAAGAGCCAACCAGATAATCAAGCCAGCCATCACGTCGTTGCATAGCCATCATTGCCAGTGACTGCTCATCATTGGCTGAAGCGAGCACACCGCTGCGACTTCCAAGCAATGAGTTGAGAGGGATATTCACTGAAGCCGCGAACTGGCTGGCAGCAACATACATAAATGGTTCAGGGTCACTCATGGATGTTGAAAGAACACTAACATCACTGCCAAAGCTGAACATTGCCGCATCAATGCCTGAGTTGAGCATTTCAATGTTTTCGTTCAACAGGTCAGCCAAATCATCAACTGGAACTTGCATCTGCTGTGCCAGTGATTGCGCTGAAACATTATCTTTATTGAATGAAACATTAAGCTGGCGAGATGAGTTTTTAAGCAATCCCTCAGCAGAGCTACCAGAAACCTTAGCGCAATCTATTAATGAGTTAAAGCCAGCGCGAAGTAAAGGAACACCGCTAAACATACTGCCATCAAAACTACCCTCAGCCAGAATGATGATTCGGTCAGGATGAATCTGCACTGAACGCTCAGGCTTGCCGTCACTGTCGAAGTCTTCCACGGCGCTTTCCTGATATTCGTACATCTCAGGCATACCATAGTCTTCGCTGGTTTCATCGTTATTCCACGCGCTGACGCGTAGTTGCTCTTCCCACACCGGAATAAAGCGAACAATGGATTTATCTTTAATGCGGCGGGTTTTGGTGATATCTACCGGCTCACTCCATTTCTTACCATCTCGGATTTGCAGTATTAGCGCAGAATATCGGTTAATCAGATTCCGCTTATCTGCATCCTTGATGAATGGGAGCGCCTTCTTCAGAATGTCATTGACGCTCTTTTCCCACGGGGAAGTGGCTTCATCATCAGCACCATCCTCAAGCACTGTAGGCATACCATGCCACGACTTGTTGAGAACGATATTTACTGCGGCGTTTGCCAGTGGGTAACGCTCATAAGCAAACCGGAAATCCTCAGCGTTAATTTCCTGCTTGTACCCGCATTCCGTCCAGAGTCTGTCGTGCTTCTGGTCGAGATTCTTCCCGCCAGCGCAAAGCCGTTGTTGCTGAAGCGCCCGGTTATTGTTCGCCACGCGGTCGCGTATATAGGCGTTTAGTGCATCAATTTTTGACATATGTCACCAATAAAAAATCCCATCACGTTGGATGGGATTATAGCATGGTATCAATAGTCGAAAGCTCGCCTGTGCATTATGTCATCGCTATGATGGAATACAGCATTTTCCATCCTATCCCCTAGCACCAACCCTCTGCATTTTGCGTAAATCTGATACTGCTTGTCATTGAATTCATGATGGTTGTCAAACCAGATGCTCTCAAATCTTTTTCTAAGTTCAACTGCCATTTCGTGAAGATGTTTGCTGTCCATCATTCCACCTTGTAATCAAAATCAAATTTAATTGGCTTCAAAGATGACAGTAAGCGACCATTATCTGCGGTAAGTCTATTTAGGCTGTAATTGTTTTGCATATTCAACCATGACTCTGGCGACCTTCCAACAACAACGGACAATCTTACAGCCATGTCGGCATTTAAATCAGCCTTCTTGTTGATGAGACTGCTAACTGTTGACTGCGAAACCCCAAGTGCATCGGCCATTTCCTTAACGCCAATTCCGAATGGCTTCATGAATGCCTCCAGCAGAAACTCGCCCGGGTGCATTGGATTTTTTATGCTCATCACTCAATCTCCTCACCATTAACAAACTTCCGAAAAATATCAATCAACTCCATCGCCTGACGTTTGCTTATATTAATTTCATCAGCGTCAACCTGAATGAATTTAATATCATCATCATAGCCAGCCATCTTGTATGAGAAAACCTCAATTTCTCCATTGCCATTTGATTTTTCAATAATCATCACATCACCCCCTCAAAAAATCATTCTTGCAGCAGATACCCTTGTACCCGCGCTTCTCTTGCAGGTTAACGAAAACATCATCCAGAACGCGCAGCAAGAAGTCCTCGTCAATATCATACCGACGACAAATAACCTCGTCAGGCACACCGGCCCGTGCCAGTGAATAAACCTGCTCTTTTTCCTCCTGTGTGAATCCTGCATAGCTGCGCATAGTTATATCTCCGATAAGCCTGATGTAGATTATACTATGCGCTCGATGTAGATTGTCAAGTGTGCTGATGCAGATTTATCGCCTGCGCCGGATTAGCATTGCTGCCATTGGCCGCACAAGTGGGAACTTATTATAAATGTAATAATCAGCCGCATCGTTCGGGTGGTCTTTGTCGTGAGTTTTGTCTGGCTCACCCTGCTTGTTGTAAATCTGCTGCTCTCTCGCCTCAGTGTAGACTGGGCACAACTTTGTGTTTACCTTGTATCTGCGCTCGCCTTCAGCGTTGCAGAACATTGCGTTAACGGAGTTGATACGGTCCCTGACTGGTGGGTTCTTGCTGTCAGCCATAATATGAAAGCCAGCGTCTCTCAACAAGGCTATATCAGATGTGCCAGCGTTCACGGTTTTTCTGCTGCCACCTGATGCATCGGGATAAACGTAAATTTCACACAGTTTCTCAAACTCACCACTCGATGTTTCCCTCCACAGGCGCTGTTTGATTAACCGAATCATTTCTGGCGTATCGTAAGCACCAAGTATCTCACCAACTGCGATAGGGTCGCCATCCCTTTCAACATGAATAATCGCAGACATCTTGCCAACGTTGAAGTCCATACCGACGTGTGCTGGCTCCCCTGCCTTGTACTCCTCGTCACTGTGATTAAGATTCCTGTCGAATTGAGGATAAACAGTGCCAGACGTAAGGTTTACAAACTCACCCTGCAGATAGGCTTCAATGAGTTGCGGGGGATAGCTATCACGCAGTGACTGAACGTAATCATCAGGCAGGAAGGGGTTACTCATCGTGCTTGCCTGAACCATTTCATACCCATCCTTTTTGTTCTTCACCCATCTGTCATAAACAAACCGGAACCCCTCTGGGGTTGAGAATACACCAACGGTATTCATCGGCTTACCTGATGTGTCAGTATATGTTCTCGGTCGCTGACGGTTACGGGCAATTATTTTTATCCATGCCTCAGATGCGTGCTCTTGCTTAAGGGTGTCAATTTCGTCAATCTTTGCACGGAACGACTCGTAGCCAACTATTCGCGCCGGATTATCAAGAGTCCTGAGAACGAAATCACCCATCTGCCCCGATGAGGTGTAGATTATGTTCTCTGCCTTGTTGTATTTATATCTGACACCCCAGTCGATTAACTTCTCCTCCATGCGGGGTGCGAGAATGAGACGCACCAGGTCATAGGTCGGCTGATACATGGCTATGAGTGAGTCAGAACCACCTTCGAGACTATCAAGCAATGCAGAGTTACACATAGTCTCTGACTTCCCAGTACCAAAGCCAGCGATAAAAGCAGGGAATTTACAATTGAGGTTCATGAACCTTGCCTGAGGCTCGGTTAGTGTCATCTTAATTTCCATGATTGCTAAACTCCATGAACATCTTATCAGCCGCTAACTTATACGCCTCATGTGCAAGTTCCGGCGTATCAAAAAAACCAAGGTGAATCTTCCTGCCGTTAAATTTTATGTAAGCCTCGTACTTCCCTGTAGCCTTGAAAAGGCTCACCCCCTTAAATCCGGAAGTATTATGTGATGGTCTATTCATATTCCATTTATTGTTAGATGACGTTGCCAATCTTAGGTTTGATATGTCGTTATTTGATGGGTTTGTATCTATATGATCGACCTCCATACCTTCCGGGATTGGTCCGTTAAACATCTCCCATATAATGCGGTGCGCAAGTAGCAGCTTCCCGTAAACGCGCACATACCTGTAACCGTTCCTTCCTATGTTGCCAGCCTCCTTACCAGCATATTTATTTTTGTGTACTGAGTATCCTCTTTTGGTTTTGAATGATTCCTTATTGCGTAAAACCCAATACAGCTTACCATTGGCGTAACGAAAATAATCTTCATGCATATGAACCTCCGCGATTTACTCAATCATATCACAAAGGTTCGTGTTTTACTTACTCTTATCTGCACTAATCACCTCTATCTGCACCTTATGGATTGCACCATCACCATCTGCGCCTTCCGATTCAGGCTTATCTCTCCATAGTTTAGGCTGCCTGTTTTTTAACCAGAAAATCATTGATGTGGGGTCTGGAGGGTATCTTTTTATTGTTGGCGTAATTACTATTTCACCATTAACCGCCTTAATGTCGTCTTCTGGATGCTCATAACCAGTGGCCCTACTGAACAGAGCTTGAGCAACTCGCGCATCTGCAATTTCCTTTCCTCGCCTTAAGGACTCAAGAAACGACGGGTGTTTGTGCTTCCATGCATTTATTGTTTGCTCGCTAACATCAAAGAAGGTAGCAAGCTGCTTATCAGTAGCGCCAAGCAGGCAATAGTTGTACGCCTGCTCGTCGTACTCAGATTTGTATTCTGTCGGTCGCCCGATTGGTTTATCTGACATAATTCACCTCTTGATATTTATGTTTATTCTATCACAAAGGCAAAAAAAAGAACCCGCACAAGGCGGGTTAAATGTTGGGAGATGATATGAGTGAGGCAATGGTGGTTATGTGCTTATTGTACACCATCATTGTCACGCTTGCCAGCATAGCACCATGCGTTTTCTGTTTGCGTCTGCACATGAACAATTTCAAGAGCATCCTGGAATGTCTTTGCCACCTTCGCGATGAAATCGTCCAGTTCGTGCTGTTTGGCGAGATTCCACACTTTCTGCTTAGTTGTTTGCATTTGCGAAAGCCCTCGTTGAGCGCATGCACTTAATTTCGTGCACGCCGTTATCTGGAACAACCTCAATGCGATTGCTGAGCTGCACCATCATGTAATGACAGGTCATCATGCCGTCCCAGTATCGTTTCCACATGAATTCCATTGCGGAGTTGATATCGTTAAACATAATGCTGCCACTCCTTTTTAACCCATGCTATGCGATTCTTGTTGGTGTGGATTTTCCCGTCAATAGATTCCAAATAGTATGAGTTATCTGCGTTATTAAACGGGTAATCACGGCTGAGTCCGGCCTTAGTGAATTGCGATTTCATTAAAAACAACGCAACCTCCCTTTCTCTTGGGTTGCAACCTTTCCCTTTAAGGTACAAACACAGGGAAGCACAAAGACCAACTCTTCTACCGAATGGATCACCTTCTTGCGCGCCAGCATCAATCCAGTCGGAATATGCTTCATAAAACTCAGCTAATTGATTAAACATAATGCAAAACTCCTGCGATAGCTGCTACCAGTGCCAGTGCGTACACAGCAAGGAAGATTTTAGCGTCAGTGGTGTATCGGCGTCGTTTGTGGTTGTTCATAGATATGCCTCCACTAAAGCGTGCGCCACATAGAGCGCACTGATAATTAATATGAACGGGTAGCTATTCACTTTTCAGGCACTCTACGCAAGTGCCATTGATGAAGTGATGCTTGTGATTGCTTAGACTTTCGAATTGCTGGTTGGTGGCGTCCATCTCCGCCTCAGTAAGAATGCTATCAATAATCTTCCTTGACTCATCAACGAGTCTGTTAAATACAGCATCATTAATGACAGGAACCGGTACAAACCTGATTCCTGATGATGCAAGTGCATTAGCCATTTCAAGCGACTTTCTTAATTCAACTGGCGATGCTTTGTTCATACCCTAACCCCCATAATCTCTTCGTAGTAGCCATCTTCTTCAAACTCAATCTTTGCGATTTTGAGCGCATCCTCATCTGTGATATCAATCGCTTTGAATTTGCACTTTGCAGTCACAGTGTAAAGCGCCAGAAGAATAGGCTTGCTCCACCAATGAACGCGCTTGATGTTTTTCCGTGCCTTGAAAAATATGCTCGTGCAAAACCATAACTCGTATGTTTTTACTTTTGCCATATCATCACCATTAAAAATAAGATCGCTGAATCGTGGTCAGAATACGATAATAAGCTCATCCATTATCTTCGCTTACCTTCGCCATTAAACACGCGCACAACGCGATTTACGCGTATAGATTCCATTGCATGCCGTGCCTGCTTGCTCATAAAGTTCTGTGCGCCAACGTGACCGAGTTCAGGCTCCAGCTTCTCGCGACGATAGATAGTCTTTGCCATGTGTTAAACCTCATAAGAGTTAATAATTGCCTTAATGCGGAGGCGATACCACCGCATGATGTGTTCGTTATGCCAGTTGCTCATTTTGTTACTCCTTATACCCCGATTTAGAAACTGCCACTGCGATAATGATGAATGCCACGATAACCAGACTGGCGATAAGTTCGAATGCTGCGCCTGTCATTTGCTCAACCCATACGCTGAGATTAAAGCCTGCATTGCTGCGTTCCAGAATGCTTCGGCAGGAATGCTGTTGTTTGTGCGATCAACTGCGATACGTGCCATAGCCTGAGCATCTTCAAATTCTTCACGGTTTTTGATTTTCATCTCTACACTCTCGTTTGTTTCGATGAGTTCAATCTACATCAGTTGTGATTCTACGTCAACATGCAGAGAAAGAAAAAGCACTACCAAATGTTAGTTAATGCTAGCCAACATATATAGTTACATATATTACTAATAGTAACCTTTGTTTATTACCTCTATAAAATATATTAAGATCTTCTTTATATTTATTATAGATATTAATACCTTACGCTACAGAAACACGAAAACCAGCAGTTAAGCTGGTTATTTTTTTAGTGGTTTTTAGTGTTTTTTGGCTTCCCGGGCTTCCCGTGATTTCTGGTAAGCGTTTTTTTCTTTGTTTTCAGTAGCTTCGTAGTGTTTTTTGTATCGCTTCCCGCTTCCCAGAAAAATGATTTTTGAATTTTAAAACTTTCAATTTTTTTCGAAAATCTTCTCGGGAAGCGGGAAGTTGGGAAGCGACCACTTAAACCATTGATTTTTCTGTATTTCCGCTTCCCGAGCTATCTTAACTTTGGGAAGCGAAGTTATTGAAAATAAAAGAAAAATCGCCCCTCTGGTAAGCGTTATACTCCTGTTGGAGTGTGCTGTCAACCAGCCGCACGGAACAAAGATCATCCCCGTGTAAATGTGTTTGACTAGCTTCCTTTTTCCTTTTATTCTTTTTTTATCAAACAAGAAGTGGAGAAATGGCGATGAGCAAAGAATACCGATTTGGCAGTGCGATTGGAGAGGTCTGGGATTTTGTGCGTGATATGTTGGTTGGTGAGTGTAAGGAGTTTAACTTTGATGAGTTTACCGCTAATGAAGGATTAAGGGGATTCAGAGTTAACCTTCATAAGGTTGCGGTGCGGAACGGATGGATGTTTAAAACGCGAGCTAAGGCTGGTGGTTTGTGGGTCAAGCGGATTAAGTGAGGTTTTTGGATATGAAAAGGTACTACATTGAGGCAGTTGGGCCTGATGGTAAAAAGGTGTATGCCAGCGGTAGATGTGGTTTTCTGCATGATTTTACCTATGCGAAGTTTTTCAAAACAATAGAGGAGGCTGAGAGGTATATGGCGTGGCGGAAGCCGCATCTCCCGTGTGAAATAAAATGCAAGGAGCAAAGGGTAAAAAAACGGGCAGCGTCTGTGCGGGAGCAAAAACCGACAATTGAGGGAGAGGCTCGCAACTTCGTCTACCGACTTGGTTTGGGTAAGGGAAAGCATTTTGTGTTTGATGATTTTGCGTTGATAAAGAGTATTGAGCAGTTGAGAAGTGCGCTTTCCGTGGTTGGTAAGAAGCTGCAAAAAAAATTCAGTGTCAAGATGGTTGCGCGTAATACCGCTTATGTGGTGAGGGTTAAATGATGATTGGTTATGAAGATTACCGCAAATGTGGCTTCCCTATTATTGGAATCCATGCGATGGATATCGACCGCAATTGCACATGCGGTGATCCAGAGTGCAATGCTGCCGGTAAGCATCCGGTCATGAGTAACTGGCAGCTTGGAGTTATATGGGCTGATGACCAGATTGAAAATATGGCTGAATATGGTCAATTGCAGTCATTCGGCGTCCTTGTGAATGGTTATCTGGTCGTTGATATTGACCCACGCAACGGAGGCAATGATGGGTATGAGTCTCTTTGTGATGCCTTAGACGTAGAACTCGCTGATGAGGCTGGTTTTACAGTTAAGACTGGTGGTGGTGGTCGCCACATCTATTACAAACTTCCTGAAGGAATAAAGCTTCGCTCTCATGACAGAAGGTTTAAGGGTATTGACTTTAAATCATCTGGTTTTGTTGTTGGATGCGGTTCATTCCATAAGTCAGGTAACTTTTATGAAGCTGAGCATGGCTCCCCTTCAGAGATAACTGAATGTCCATCTGAACTTATTGAGCTTTTGTTGCGCCCTGAGAGAACGGAAGACGAGGTTTTCACGCTTGATAGTAAAAATTACAGCATTGCCGAAATGGAGGATATGCTCAAATACATCAAAGATGGTGATGAGTATGACCCATGGCTTCATGTAGGCATGGCTATCCACGAAGCTACAGAAGGCAATGGTTTTGAGCTTTGGGATAGGTGGTCATCGCAGTTCAGCAAGTACAGAGCTGAAGAGATGGATGCAAAATGGCATTCCTTTGGAAAGGACGGTGTTAGCGAAAAGATAACCGAAGCAACTCTGGTTTATCTCGCGCAAGAGGGAGGGTGGGTAAGGCAAGTAACTTTTGAGGCTACGCCGGAGGAAATTGAGAAACTTGAGTCTTTCGAGCGAGAGATGGCAATGGGTGTTGGTGAATGCCCTGTAGAGTACAAAAGTGTTGATGTCCGTTATCCGCCTGGATTTGTTGGTCGCCTTACGGCGTGGATTAATAAGAACTGTGCAGAGAAGCGAGAGAATATTGCAGCACTTGCCGCATTGCATGCCGCATCCATGATTTGCGGAGCGTCATCTGATATTTACCTTACAAATAGGAAGGCTTTACCAAACCTTTTTGCTGTTGGTATCGCTGGTTCAGGTTCAGGTAAGGGTGATGTCCTTGCTGCGCTACAAAAGATAATTGATTGCTCAGGATTGAGTAAGACTGTCGCCGGTAAGATACGTTCAGAGCGTGCGATATATGAAGGTCTTTGCACTAACCAGATGTTTAATATCATCATGGATGAGATTGGGATAAAACTTGGCAGTGTTGTTGGTCAGAAAGTAAGCGAGTACAACATGGCAACCGCTGGTGCGATCATGGAGGCTTACACGTCAGAAGTTCTTTATTGTGACCAGCGGGTTACTGAGGATTTCATTAAGTCTTTCGAAAAGAGAAAGGCTATGCTGTTGATGGCTATTGAGGAAAATGAGATACAGGCAGACCCAGTTGACATTAAGTGTCAGTTTGATGATGTGATAAACAGAATTGACGGAGCTATAAGGAATCCATTTTTTTCAATCTTTGGTGTGTCTACTGATGATCAGTTTAAGCGACTTATCACTGAAGAAAACATTAAGTCAGGTCTTATGGGTCGTGCAATGATTATGCAGGAGTTGCAGGAGATTGCTGACGAAAACGAAAACGTCAACTACTGCGATCTGCCAATGGATATGCAACTAACCATAAAAACAATAATAAATGGCGGAACTGCTGGGCACAAAAACTGGACAGACTCAATAATCAGTCAAAAAGAAAGACGGATTATAAAAGCTACGCCTGAAGTTTCTCAGCTCGCTAAGGAGTTCTTCTCATGGATTAAAACCGTTGCAAGAAAGCATGTAGAAAACGGCACTGGTTATCACCCATTGATAAACAGATGCGCTGTGAAGGTGGCAAAGATTGCTGGAATTCTCGCGTGCGATACTGGCGTCATAACCATGGAGCACTTGAGATATGCGGTAGCATTAACAATTAAATCAACAAGCGATCTGATGATGCGTGCTGACAGTATCGCCGGAGCGAAGTCTAAAGCTATGGAAGAACGAATTGAAGGTATTTTCTCCATGGTTAAAGAATATGTGAAGCGTGGAATGACTAAAACAGCAATGGTTAGAGGGGTGGCAAAAGAAGGTGGTTATAAACGCGCTGATGTCGAGAGGTGCGTAGAGAAGTTGTTATCAGATGGTATTATTTGCATTGATGAAAATGCAAAAAGAACATCTCACAACGTAATAATTTACAAATTAACAAATGATGAGGTTGAGATATGATCAATTACAAGTATCTGGTGATGAGGGGTTTGTATGACTATTTTGAGTCAGAAAATCCTGAGCGCGCACATGATAACGCAATATCCATGATGACAGGGAAACACCTGATGGAAGTTTACTACTGGAAAATGCCTGTATTCCGATGCAATATGGGTATCTGCATTGATGATGACGTACTGTTTTGTCGAATACAATATGAAAACAATGTAGGCATAGTGACAGCATCGTACAGGGATGTCGCAAGGAAATCAGGAAACTGGCATCCAAGCGAAGTATTTGCTGGTGACGCACTATTTAATTTCTGCAAGGCGTTTGGTGTTTTGTATGAGGATGTAAGCAAAGAGTATAGCGGAAGGCGTGAGAAAGATAGCTTGAGTTCCAAAGGTGTGACTAACTACAAGGATAAAACCCATGGCTAACCTTCAACTTGCCGTCAAAGGTGAATACTTCGATGCCATGATTATCGGGGAGAAAACGGAAGAGTATCGCCTTGCTAATGACTACTGGAAAAAGCGCCTCGTTAACCGCGAGTATGACCGCCTGATTATCACAAAGGGATATCCGAAGTGCGACGACTTCAGTCGCAGAATTGATGTTCCGTATGACGGATATGAAATCAAGACAATCACACATCCCCACTTCGGCGATAAACCGGTAAAGGTGTTCGCGATAAAGGTGAATATCAAAGCATAACAAAAAGCCCGCAACCGCGGGCTTTATTATTTAACAATCCATTTTGTGACAGCTGGCCTTAAATCTTCCTTTCTGAAAACACCACCAGTAAGCGACTCGGCATCAATTGCTGCTGTAGCACTAATTCTTCCTCTTGACACCCACTGATTGACAGCCTGTTTTGACACACCTAGAAACCTTGCCAGTTGAGACTGACCTCCAACATAATCAATCAGTTCTGACAGCTTCGTCTGCTCCATTTCTCTTATCTGTTCTGCGATGCTTTTCATGTGTTTACCTCTGCTATCTGTATGCAGCAATAATGAACTCAAAAAAAATTTTCGTCAAGCTATTGCGTTTACCATCATGTTGACGTATCTTTAAGTCACACCAGCGATATGCTGAGTTAAATCGAGAGGACACTATGAGCTTATCAATGATTCAAAAACCAAAGCCAGCAGCACCAATCATAACATTGGTTGGTACTCCGGGTGTAGGCAAGACAACTCTTGCGGCGCTATTCCCAAACCCAGTGTTTATTCAGGCTGAAGAGATCACTGGTGTTTTTGATGACTGGGATGATGAAAAGAAACCAGATTCATTTCCTGTACTGAAGCGAGCTGATGCTAAACGCAAAACAAGCACAAAGGATGATTTGCTGTCACAGCTACGCGCATTAATTACTGAAGAGCATAATTATAAAACTCTGGTAATTGACTCAATAACAAGCCTGCATTCAATGTTTGAGCATGAGGTTTGTGAAAATTACGAAGTTGATAACGTTGGTTCTGCAGCTGGTGGTTACAACAAAGGGTATATCGTTGTTTCTGAAATGCACGCCGAAATAATAAATGCATGCAAGTATCTTCGCAAAGAAAAAGGGATGAGCATCATTTATCTTGCACACGCAGGTGTTAAAAAGATGAAGAATCGCCCTGATGCTGATGAATACACTGTTTACACACTTGACATGCATGATGCTTCAGTTTCTGGTTATGTGAATCTTAGTGATGCTGTTATTTACATCAGGAATGAGGAGTTTGTGAAAGGTACTGAGACTGATAAAAAAGGTCAGGTCACCAAGTTTGGTAAGGTAGTTCAGACTGGTCAGCGAGTTCTTATCACATCTGGTGACGGTAGGGTTGGGTATGTTAATGCAAAAAACAGATACAACCTTGAACCTGAAATTCCTTTTGAAAAAGGTGAGAACCCCCTTTTGAGTGAGATTAAATATTATGCATCTCTACGAGATAACCAAACAGCTTAATGAGCTGCTGGCGCTGGATGATATTCCACGGGAGCAGATTGAAGATACCATCAATCTTATTGAAGAGGAGTTTGAAGGAAAGGCTGAAATGGTTGCTGCTTACATTCGTGAGCTTGAGGCTGATGAAGCAGGACTTAAATCAGAGATTGACCGTCTTTCTGAGCGTAAGCGAGTTTTAGTTGCGAAGATTGATAACCTTAAAGATTATCTTCGTCAAAACATGATGGAGTCAGGAAAGACAAATATCAAAGGTAAGTTGTTCAGTATTACTCTTGGAAAACCATCACCAGTTCTTGATGTGTTTGTCCCTGTTGAGCAGCTTCCTGAGCAGTACCGCGTTGTGAAAGTGTCGGCAGATAACGCAGCAATTAAAAATGCGATTAAAGCCGGGATTGAAATTAAGGGTTGTGCCATTACTGATGGCAAACCAAAACTGATCATCAAATAAATCGAGAGGACACAAAAATGGGTTTCTGGAATCTTTCTGACGGTAAAGCTGTTGAATCTAAATCTGAATTTGAACTGGGTGGTGGTTTCGAAGTAATTCCTGATGGTAGCCGTGTTCTTGCTGCCGTTGAAGAATGTAAAGACGATCAGTGGGAAGGTGAGAGATTCTTCAATCTTAAGTGGCGAATTCTTGAGGGCGAGTATAAAAATCGCATTATCTTCCAGAAACTGAAAGTATTTAGCTCAAAAGAAAAGCAGCGAGACAATGCTATCACTATGCTTGCAGCAATTGACGCAAACGCTGGTGGAAAGCTGATGGCATCAGGAAAAGAGCCTACTGATTTTGCTATTGCCAGTGCGCTTGCAAATCGCCCGATGATTATTCTTCTGCGCGTTTGGGAGTCTGAGGATAAGCAAAAAACTGGTAACTATGTGGCTGGCGTTTTCAGTCGTCAACAGACAAAAGCAGCGCCTGCTCCTAAGCAATCAGCGCCGTCTAACGAGCCGCCGATTGACTTCGACTCTGACGTGCCATTTTGATTTAGATTGGAATGACAGGGCCATTCGTGGCCCTTTTTTATTCGAGAGGACACTATGAAAGTACAGCTTAGAACATACCAACAAGAAGCCGTTAATTCTGTTATAGGTCATATTCGTTCAAGCGTTTCATCGTGCATGATCATCTTGCCTACAGGTTCTGGTAAAAGCGTTGTTGTTGCATCAATAGCCGATTGGGTTTTTAAAAATACTGGCAAGCGTGTTCTATGTGTTGCCCCAACAAGCGAGTTAGTTGTGCAAAACAGGCAGCGTTATCTTTCTCTAACCGGAGAACCAGCCAGCATGTTCAGTGCGAAGGCCGGACCAAAGAACCTGCGTCATCCTGTTGTTTTTGGCTCACCAGTTACAATCAAGAACTCAATAGAGATGTTTGGTGATAAGTATGGTGCTGTCATTATTGATGAGTGCGATGGAATAACGCCAACCATTAAATTTATTATTAATGAAATGAAGCGTCGCAATCCAAAACTGCGTGTTATTGGAATGACCGCTACGCCTTATCGCCTTGGAACTGGATACATCTACAAAGAGCACTATCTCGATGGTCCTACAGATGAAGAAACTGCCATTGACCCATATTATGATAAGGTTGTTTATGAGCTTGAGGCTAAATTCCTCATTGAAAACGGATACCTTACGCCGCCAGTTACAGAGCCTGTTGTTGATGAATATGATACGTCTTGTCTTGAAAAGGATAAGTTGGGTCGGTACACAACAGCTTCAGTTGAAAAAGCGATGGTTGGCAAGGGAAGGAAAACATCACGCATTGTTGAAGATATTATCCGTCGCTCTGTTAATCGGCGCGGAACGATGATTTTTGCCAGCACCAAAAAACACGCTATGGAGATAATGGAGTCACTTCCTCCCGGTTCTTATAGTTATGTTTTTGGTGATATGCCAACAGCAGATCGCAACAAGGCAATATCAGACTTCAAGGCACAAAAAGTTAAATACATCGTTAACCAGAATATCCTTACTGTGGGGGTGGATGTTCCTCATTGTGATCATATAGCAGTAATGAGAGCCACAGAATCACCAAGACTGTACCAGCAAATAATTGGCAGAGGGACGCGTCTTTATGAAGGAAAGGAAGATTTTCTTGTCAGCGATTACGCAGGCAACATTCAGCGTCACTTTTCTGAGACTGGTGACTTGTTCACTCCAGAAATAAAAGCAACAAGGAAAAAACCATCAGTGCCAATGGATGTTAAATGCCCGTTATGTGGCTTTATCAATGAATTTGGCGTGCGCCCAAACCCGGAAAATTTGGAGGTTGACAAAGAAGGTTACTGGCTTGATTTGGCTGGTGACAGAGTAATGATTGATATTTTTGATAAATCAGGTGAAAAGATTGGAAGCAAGCCTATGCCTGCTCATTTTGGTAGGCGGTGTAAAAACTACGTTATGTACGGGCCGTTAAGGGAAATGCACAGGTGTACTTATAAGTGGTCGGTGAAAGAGTGTCCTGATTGTGGATTTGAAAATGATATAGCGGCAAGAAACTGCACATCATGCGGCGCTGAAATCATTGATCCAAACCAAAAGCTAAAGGAAGAAGCTGACAGGCTTGATTCTTCTCCTTATGCAACCAAGCAATCAAGCGTAACCATGATGAACATCATGAAGCATTATGTTTCAAGTGGCGAGGATTTGGTGCACGTAAAATTTGCTATTGACCAGAAGCCATTTTTTGTTAGCAAGTTCTATAATCCAAACTCTGAGAAGGAATGGATGAAGAAGGAGTGGGAAGAGTTTTGCGGGAAGTGCTTTGGTGAATATGACATGTCAATTGATGATGCAATAGCAAAAAGAGATGAGGCTATCGCGCCATCAGTGATTATGTTCAGAAGAGACAAGGGTAGTAAATATTTCAACGTTAAAGGCATGTATTGGGGGGTACTATGATTTTTCCAGAAGGCGTTAAGGTATATGGCGATTTAGATTACAGAAACAAAAAGTGCCCGTCAGAAGATGCTGAGCTGGAGACTTTTGTTAATCAGATAAGGGAGCTATATCCTGACTTTGCAAGAGTTATGATTCATGTACCAAATGAAGGAAAGCGTAAAGGGTATGAAGTTGAAAACCTGAAGAAAAAAGGCGCGCTAAACTTCGGGGCGTCAGACATCATCATCATAGGAAAGCAATCATTCGTTATGGAGATGAAAAGAATGGATCATACTTTATCAAAATGGCAGCCCGGTCAAATGGCATACCTAAAGGCGGCAAAAGAATTAGGTTCCTTCGCGTGTGTATGCCTTGGTTGGGAAGCTGCAATGATGGCATTTAACGACTGGAGAGCAATGAATTACCCAAACTATAAGAAACCATCAGAGCCATTGATATTTGATGGTTTTTAGCAACCATGCCAGCAATCAGGCCAGCAACCGCAATGACAACAACAGCAACCAAAAACAACAAAGCCCACAAGGAGGCAATGAGCCTCCGATGGACTTCGACGATTCAATACCCTTCTGATGATAAAACTAACCCCGCATAAGCGGGGTTTTTGTTTACACCGTGTACCCTGTGACTATAAAGCGCTGCTTTCCGGTACTGTTAGTGCGTACTACAATCTCTGTATTACTAACTACACATTCCACCGTAAATTCTGCTGTAGCACCCAAATTCAGAGTATACGTACCATTACCTGTACCAGTGCTGTAACTGCGTGCTGTACTGCCAGAATCAGTGAATGCAATAGTAGTTGCGCTACTGCTCTTGCTGATTGTGAAGCGCGTCAGAAGTGTGCCAGACGCCCCGTTGCTAATCTGGAAGTACCGCGTACCCTCAGCTATATTCTGCACAGTGGGTAGGCCCACACGGAAGAGAACTTGTGTCTGAGCAGAGATACCGTCGTAACCTACGCGGTTGATGCCTGCAGCATTCAAGAGATGACCGCAATCAAGCTCAGTACCCGATAAGATGTTGCCAGTGCAAGTCCCTGCATCATACATACCAGGGTTGGATGATGGGTTAGTCAGACGGCAGCGAGTCTTCGAGTTAAACTTATTATCAGCTACGATAAGGTTCATATTCGAGTATTGCGTGTTATTGCTTGCATAGTCGGTGAGCACGGTAAGGTCGCCGAACAAGCCACGGTTGCGGGATATATCCAGAGTCCCAGTGAAGCCACCACCCCCAGCTTGGGAACCATTATTCAACTGCACAAACCCTTGAACCAAGGCATCAGGCAGGTCAAAGGTATTGTCTGTAACCGTAATCTGCTGACGGAAGTTGTATGGGTATACCGAAACGCGTACAAAGTTAGTGCTGGTATTAGCTGGGGACGAGAAGTGGCAACCAGAAACAACCACGTTAGTTAGTGGCGTACCATTTGCGACATAATTAAGCGTGATTAGTTCAATATCACAGTTATGGATATGCACATATCTATTTCCATACACCAACGGGCCAACCTGAGGAGAGCCTACCCAGTCACGAGTTTCTACGAACAGGAACGTACCCCTGGAGTTGGCAAGCGTAATATCCGGGAACAGGCCCTGCATTACACTGACGTAATTACGGCGATAGAACCAACGCTTGTTAGTGCTACTGTACTGGTGTGCTTCTTTGATCTTGTGTGGAACCATGAGGCATGAGTTCCACCCCATGCAGTCCTCAATAGTGATATCACTCTCTTGAACAAGGTGTGCTTTGTTGTAGATGTCATACATTTCCAGGGTAGCAGAGGAACGGCATTTAACACCCTTTTGGTATCCCTTGTAATGACTGAGTGACCAGCATGTGACAAGAGCCATAGCAGTATATCCATTAGACCCATCTGCCCAAAAAGAATCATCATTAATAATTGAGTAATCATGAATAGACACATTCTTCATAGCCGAACGCATTTGTGCTTCATAGAGATTTTCGTTAACAGCACCTATTTGTATAAATGTGCCTGCCATGTTGTGGACTGTGAAATTTGAAATTTCTATTGTCTCACATGGGAAATCACGTGTAAGAAGCAGGAAATCGTAAGGACTCTCTGCATGGAAGTGCGTTAGTGAAATGCTGTCACAGCCATAGGTTACTTCTTCAGGGTTTACGTTTAGTGGGCCAATGGCGGTAAATAACTCAACTCGGCCAGTTGTAGTGAACTTGGTAGCTCTTACAGATTTTATCTTGGTTGCCACACTATCTTTCACACCAACGAACCGTGGTCTGATGGAAGTATCCTCACTACCACGGAGAATGAAATCTTCACCAGTAAAGTATCCATCGGTAGCTAAGTAGAAGTTATACCCACTACCTGGATACACCTCACCATTACCCCATAGATTAAGAAACGTCACTGTGAGGTTCATATCATCAGGGAGATAAACAGCGCTTCCCATTAAGTTAAGATTGACCCCACCAAATTTAGATTCCATAGCTTGTAGGGCGACCTTGTTATTGGCTGCAGAGAGGGGGTCACCATAGGAACCACCAAAAGCTGATATGTCGCCATTTTTCCATGATAGGTATTCGTAAGCAGATGCTATTTGAAACTTATGTCCGCTATGATTAATGTGTGATGTCCCTGTGCTTGATGCCAACTGAGTCCTTAACGCAGCATCACCAACACTAACCCACGCACCCAATCTAACCTCACCAGTGCTGTCTGGAGTTGAACCGGCTGGCACTACTTTGGGAAACTCACCATCCCAGCGGTAATATTCTCCGTTAGCTTCATAACGCAAAACCTGATTAGGCAGCGTCAGTGTTGCGCCATCTTCAAAACTATCCATCGTGATGTAACCATAATTACGGATAGCCTCTTCTGCGGTGTACTGAAATCCTGCGATAGTAAATCGGCGCACGCCGAAGCGGTCGGTATAGTAGTGGTTGTCGCCACTTACAACCTCGTCAATCTTCCCGGCATTAAACTTAAGGTCGCGCGGGTCTTCTGACGGGATTGGCTTATTGGTTGGTACGGTAGCCATTATAATAAATGCTCCTTTGTGAATTTGATGTATATTGTATCACGATGACGGGATGGCATATTCGTACATGTCGTCACTGTATTCGCTCATTGTTAGCGTTGTTGTTCCATCACTGCCGGGGTTCTTCTGACTGACAACCCACAAGGTGGTATCCAGTTCTTTCTCTGTGCTCAGCACGTAACGGGATTCGGATTGCACGTTCGTTCCGTCCCAGATATTTAGCTGAAAATCAGATGGAAGGTTGCAGGTGAATGTATGCAAACCAGTTACAGTGGCTGGCAATCTATCTGATGTACTGCCGTCGGAGCTGGTGATCACAACGTAGAGATTGTCATCAGCGGTTAGTTGCTCACTGGTTGTGAATACGTTACCGTTGCGCGCTTCAATGACGCCAGTCTGTTGCACGTCATCATACATATCGACGACCTGAATCATGTCACCTACGTTAACCCATTCCCCATCCGCCAGCGCTTTAATTTCCATGCTGCGGCGGGAATAGATAAGACGGCGACACTCAAGGATTGCCCTGTCAACGGCCTGATAGCGATTGCGAACATAAAGCATGTCGAATTTCTTCGACTTTGTTGGTTCACCTTCGGCAATTCCGCTTTCGGTAATTCGATAGTAAACGTTAGCCTGCTTATTCGTTGTTGGGTCGCGATATTCGACGTTGACGCCATCATAAGTGCCGGGGAGACTGATGTCATAACTCAGTTTGTAGCCATCGCTCTGCGTGTTTCTGGTATTGAATACAGTTGCCGGATATTCTCGTTTTTCATCACGAGAGAAGCTCATTACACCGTCGTCCCAAAATGCAGTGACACGAGCCGCATCACAGATTGTTTGCAGGCGTTCGCCAATACTTTTATCTTCATCGTCAAACGTGTAATCGAAATAACCAAGTCGCTCATCAGGCAGGCTATCGGCAATCTCATATAGCTTCACTATGTCGATGGTATTTTCTGGATTTCCAGCGGTAATCAGCCAGTTGTGCAGAACAGCATCAGCAAAGCTGCGCGATGGAGCAAGCGTGTAGCGGACCGTGCCAGTATCACGATTGTATCCGATGGTGTGGCGCGTGATTAACGCATTATATTTCCTGTCACGGCTTCCTGTTGCGTTCTCTGTTGCTCGCACGATAACCTTAACCACTGTGTCATCTGGATAAGAAACATTGGTGCGAGTGACTATTGAGTGAATCTCCTCAAGCTGAAGAATTGATGTGTCGGAGCTGTTATTTGTCCGTCGCATCTGAATCGCGTAGCGACCAGTGCCAGCAGATGGGGTTAACTTGATTGTGTAGTAGAACGTATCGTTTCTGTCCACGTCATGATAATAGTTCATCGACTGATACGTTCCGGGAATCTGAACGTTATCGTCGTCAATCTTCCACCACTCAATGAGCACACTGAAATCATTACCATCATTGGTCTGGTGTTGCAGGTGCACCCAAAGCTGATCACCATCAATCGGTGAAAAGTACGGACCGGAAACAATCGGCTGGTTATCTGTCAGATTGAAATAGGTGTTATTAATCGTCACGCCATTCAGTGATGATATTGGCGCACCTGAGTAGTTGATGCTATTAATAATAAATGTGTACCAGTAGTTTACTGGTGGCAATCCACCATCATCAGTTTCTGTTGCAGATACAAGCCTTCCTGATAACGTGACGTTTTCGGTAACAGATGCACCACCTCCCTGCGCGTAAGTGATGTTAAGTTTAAACACAACATCATGAGGCATAGTCAGGTCAACGAAGTAATCAAATGCCGAATTCTTAGGTATCTTGACAGCAATCTGACCTCCAGCAAATTCCGTTTCTGTTATTGTATTCGTCGTTGCTGACTCAATCACAACAGGTGGTGGGTCGGTGTTGACCTCATTTGGCCCATACAGTTCCTGCCCATCAACATCATCAAATGCGTAAGGTTCATACACAACCGGAATAACCTCTCCCGGCTGATAAATGGTGTAACTCGCGCCAGCCAGTGAACCGAGGTTTGACTCAGAATAACGTACGGATGATACATCATACTTACCGAGGCCAAAGTTCATAAACTCGGTGACATATTTAATATTGTTGATGTATTCGAATAATGATTCCTGAAGCAAATCAGGGAACGCGCGAATCTGCCCGAAGTTATCAGGGCGCGCCTCGCCGTTGCGCGCGATGTTAGTTTGCGCTTTCAGGCTGGTATTCGGTGATGTTTTTGAACTGGTATCAGTTTTTGGCGTGGATACTTTCGGTGTAAGGAAGGAGAAAATCTTCGTTACTGGCTTCAGTATCGCACCGATCAGGTCGCCTATTGCGCCTGATGGCTGGCAATAAACATTGACGACGTCACCATCTCGCAAGCAGAAGGAAAGCTCATCATCTTCACCAAGCACTCTGCCGTTTACCGCAATTGAAATGCTGGCTGGCAGGTTTGATTTATTTAGCCACTTCCATAGGTTTGTGCCCGCTGGCACAATTCCTGTTTCTTTCGGCGTGCCCGGCATCTTCTGAACATGAATTACTGGCATAGGTGAGAAACCTTAACTTTGTTGATATTTTTTCGAGTGTTCGCAGCCTGTCAAATCTGACTGCCGTTTTCTCTCGCGCATGAAGTATTCTATCACGGCCCCATATCATGGCGATGTGCACAGGAGCGTTGCCTCGATATGCCACGACAACGTCACCTGTCGCTGGTGATTGCGCATCCTGCCAGAATGTCACCTCGCTATCGAAACAGGTGACAAAAGAACCGCCATTATCATAACTTTCGTCATGATGGATGTTAATGCCACGGCACAGGCGGTAATAAAGCACCACCAGACCCCAGCAATCAACGGCATCAACATGGCAACATCTGTCCTTGTACGGCTTGCCAAACATGAGTTGCGCAAATTCTTCATTAGACATTACGCAGTCCGGGGAATTGAGCGATGTCATAAAGTTTTGCCACGTTTCCTTTTATTGGGTTTTTGATTGACAGCGTCACGGTAACGTCAGAGCCATCCATTGCCACATCGCTGACATACAGGCGATACGGCTTCAGTGGTGTATTCGTGTCAGTCTCTTCAAATCGCTGATACAGTGCGGTAATTGGTTCTATGCGACCGGAACCAGTCCACAGCTTCAGATATTGCTTGAAGTCATTAGCCAGACGTGCAAACTTGACGGTTGCGTTAATGGCTGGCGTATTCGACTGCTGAGACTGCGTGATTTCCATGCGCACTGGCAGGTAAGTCTCACCACCAAGCGCCATTTCATCAAGTACGTTAGCCACAAGGCGCACATAGCCAAATGAAGAATGGTAAAACGTTATCGTGTCGAATAACGCCCAGTTAGGGCGCTTTGCTTTGTAATCGCGTAATGATGGCATTATAGGTACTCCGGCAGGTCACGGTTAACAACTTCATCCAGCCAGCTATACCATCTGTAATCCAGTTCAACCAGAACATCATCAAACTCATCCATCGTGTTATTGAGTTTCTTAGCGATAACATTACCAGTCCACGTCACCACTCCGCCATCAATGCTGGTCTGTACAGGGTAATCGGTAAAGTGCAGCGTCTGCTCCTGCAATCCGCTGCCACCTAGGTCAATCATCATGGTAAACCAGTTGTTTGCTTTGTTGAGGTAGTTGGGGCTACGCAACCACTGGATGAACGCGCGCTCTTCTGCCAGCGTAAACTTCCACGTCAGGCTCCATGTAGCCGCAATGTCGGTTGTCAGCTTCTGGAAAATCGGTGCTCCGACCGCAGGCTGATCACTGCGGAACGGGGTTTGCTGTGTCAGGTTTTTGCTAGCACGCTGTGCTAGTGGCAGCCAGTCAGGGTATTTGGCTATCATGTGAAATCCTCTTTACTTTGTTGGTGTATTTTAGCACGTAGACCATTAGAGTTATTTATCGTCACGATAATGACTTGGATTTGAAGCATTCGCATTTTAAATGGATACTAAGTTTGCTAACAAAATATGAGGGATTTAATCATGGATTACCATAAACTGATTACTGCATTTATCAATAATGGCCTCAACGAAAAAGATGCATTTGATGCTGCATATGCGTACAGAAACTGTGATCTCATGCTTGAAGGTGATTCGCAAGAAGACTATGACGAAGCAGTAAAGGAAGAAATTAGTTGCTGGGAAGCATGATGACAAAGCCCCTTTCGGGGCTTTTCTCATTCCGTTGCTCGTCTGTTAGTATTGTAGTTTCTTGAGATGGCTTGCCCTATCGGGCCATTTTCCGAAATATCGCTCACAATCGTCTCAATAGTCACGCTGCCGTCACCATTATCTCTGGCGCTGCTGCTAACCTGCGCTGAGCTATTATTGATAATGCTATTATAAACCACGACACCACTGCCACCTCCGGTAAGGTCTTTATTGCTGATAACACGACCACTATCGCCCGGTATCATGTACTGATGACCGTTTGATGCCTGGAATATCTCTGGGAGGTTATTCTCGCCCACCCTGTACATCGAGCCTTCCTGAGCTGGTCCACCATTTTTCAGCGCGCCAGCAATGGATAACGTTTTTGCAAGACCAACTGTGGCAGATATGCCAGCCATAGCTGGCGCGGAGTTTGTGCCAGCAGTTGCAAGAGATGTCATTGCTGCTGCTGGAGCCATCGCCGCCGATATCGCTGCCGCCTGAGCTATTGTCGCCGCAGAAGCTGCGCTCATTCCTGCTGCACCCATGATGGCTGACTTGGCCCAGTCTATACCCATTTGCACAAACGCATTGATAACACTTGACAGGATGTTTGAGCCAATTGAGCGCAGAGCTTCTGATACAGACATTGAGCCAGTGAGGATGCCAGTTAACGCGTTTCCAGCAGTCTGACCGAAAGCATCAAACGCCGCCGCCGCCGCTTGTGTGGCTGCGTTTTGCTGACTCCACTCCTGCCACATGGCTTCAATTCTTTGCTGTCTGTACTGCTCTTCAATTGCAGCTCTTGTTTGCTGTATCTCTGCCATCTTTTGCGGGTACGCTTTGGCATAAGCATCCAAATCAGCCATATCCTTCTGATAGGATGTTTCTACAGCAAACATTGGTGAGGTTTGCGATTTTAGTGCGCTGTATCCTTTTGCGGCATCTATCCTTTTCTTCTCCGCTTCAGCCTGTTCCTTCAGCGCATTCTTCTGGTCCCAAATCTTAGCTGCGTACTCACCGGCAAGTTTTATCTGCTCCTGAGTGGCAGCCTTGCCAAGCGATTGCTGCGCGTTAAGAATGGCTTGCTCGCGGGATAGTTCCTTTGTTGATTCTGCCTGACCAGCAAGCAAAGCCTCATCCCGAAGTTTATTTAATTTCTGCTGGATGGTTTCCTGTTGCTTTAATTCCGTTTTTAGCTGGTTGTTTGCATTGCGCTCGTCCCTTGCCGCTTGTGCATTTTTCTCCTGCTGACGATATGTCTCAAGTCTGACATTGTAATATTCACGAAACGCAGCGGTATTCTGCTTTAATCCCTGCGCCTCCGCATCACGCCACGCCTGAGCTTTTAGCTTTTCATCGCCAGTTTGCTTCTCAATAAATAATGTCTGGCGAGCAGTTTGTAGCGCCTTATCCTGACTTGATGTCAAGGAGTCTGTCATCTCCTTGAGAGCCTTCAGGCGCATTGTTGCATCGGTTGTTGTTGTGGCAATTTCCAGCAAACGGGCAGCATACTCTCTTGCCTTTTGCGCGCCAGATGACTGTCCCTCGCCTACCTTTTGCAGAGTAACAATTAACTCATTAAGTTTTTCATTGCTCGGGTTTTTGGCAATCTCTGAAAGCTGCTTAGCAAATTCAAATGCCTGCTGGTCGGTCAGGTCAAAGCGACTTGCCAATGCACCAACGGTAGCAATCATGTTATTCATCGTAGATTGCCCGGCAAGTCCGGCTGATGCAGCCTGCTTCATTGCCTCACTGAAATCATTGGTGGTGATATTCAGCATTGAGAGGTAATCGTTGAATGATTTAACGCTGACGTTTGCACCAGCAAAAGATGCAAAAAGCCTGTCGCCAAAGGTGACGAACTCACCAGATGCCTTTGATACTTCTTTCGATACTTTAGAAAGGGCCGCTGAAAGTTCAAGTTGCGCTTGCTGGCGCATCAGTGTTGCAACTGTTGTGTTGGCTTTTGCCAGTGCCGCAAACTTATCTGAGTATGCCGCTACACCATTGCTTGAAACGCTGATAACCTGATCCATTGCTGAAATGGCATCCTTCATTGCATCAATGGCATTCTTTCCATTGCTCAGCGATGCCATCAGAGAGCCAGCAATAACTGTCGCAATTGTCAATACTGCGCCAGCTACCGGACTGAATACTGAGGCTAGCTGCGAACCCTGTTGACTGAATGCAACAAGCGCAGACTGCCCACCTTGAACCTGAACAATAAAGTCCTGAACCTGATAGCCACCCTGCTGTAGTGCGTTCCTGAATCCGTTTGTGGATTTACCAGCCGACTCTGTACCGTTTTTCATGTCGTACAGGCGACCAGTAAGCTCAGCAATCTTGGACTTTTGCGCGTCAGTTGCGCCATCTCCAGCTCTGAGTTGCGCCGCAAGAATGGCTGCGCTTCGTGCGCCGTTTTCCATTTGCTCTTCAAGAATGGCAACCTGATTGCCGAGGCTTTCAATTAATCTTTCTGTGCCAGATATGCTTGCGCCAGCGCCGCCAGTTGATGTACCAAGTTCACGAATAGCAGTCGTAACGGCATTAATTGAGGTTTCCAGTCTGCCAGTAGAAACAGCGGCTTGTTGCTGTTGCTGCTGCATCATAGCCAGTTGCTGATTTAGCGCGTCGATGACCTGATTTGCTGACTCAGCAGATTGCGATGTTGATTTGACGGCGCTTGTCGCACCATCACTGGAAGCTGCCATCTTGCTGAGTGTGGCATCAATGCTTTTAACCACGGAGACAAGGGATGAGAATGCTTTGCCAGTTGAATCAGCTTGTCCGTCAAGTTTATTTAAATTCTTCGTGGAGCCACTTACAGCAGAATCAAATTTTGACAATTCTGATTCCGCTGAACTTGTGCCAGCTTTAAGCCCGGATACATCCATCCCAACTTCATAGACAATTCCGCCGACTTCTTCAGCCATTATGTATTCCTCGCTTTTTTCGCTTTGCGTTCAGCCAGTGCCTTCATGCGCTCGCGGTCTGCTTTAGCCTGATCGTACTCTGCTGCGCGCTCTTCTTTCGTTAACCCTTTCGGCTCTGGATATTTATTCTTAATCATCATCTGAAACTCTGTCATAGACAGGTTTTCAGCCTCATCTCGCGTCATATCGAAATGCGTACGAGCCGAAATGATGTATTGCGACGCATGAAACTCATTTGTGGTTTTCCTACCCTGCTCTTCCAGACGCTCTGGCACTTTGAGCGGTGACTTACCGATGATGCCATGCTGCATCAGGTTGCGCGCAATAATAATAATGTCGCTCACTGGCATGATACCAGGCACATATCGAACACCGCGCTGAGTTGGCTTCCATCCACCAATCAGCACAGAAATATCATCTTCACAGCATGACTGCATAACGATATAGGCTGCGCTCAGTACGTGGCGACCATAAACGGGCTTGCTGATAGTTTTCATAACCTGCATCTGAGCGCCAAATGGCAGGTATTCGACGTGCTGCAATGGCGCAACATAATCAATGCCATTGAGCTTAGCGTACACCTCGACGATTTCTTTTGGTGTGCCGATTTCATTCATGGCGCGGAATGATGGCTTAAAGAAAAAACTCCTGTCGGAAAGCGAGATGCGCATCTCTCCGATTTCTGTTAGTGGCGTGCGATTGCTCATGTTTTGCATCCTGAATTTGACTGATGTTGATTATATCATCTCAGTGGTGTTGACACCTGTTAGGTGGTGATGTAGATTCAAGTCATCGAAACGAGTGATGAATGAATGAGGTGAGTTATGAAAATTAAAATGTTGATTGCGTCTGCACTATTGGTTTCTTCTTTCTCTGCTGTCGCAACATCAGAGGTGTGCAAGAACATTGGCGACATCGCATTAAACACGGCTGAAGTTCGCGATAATGGCGTCAGTAAAAATCTTGCAGAGGTGGTAGTAAAAGGCTCGGCAAAAAACAATGAATCAGCAGAAATAATCGGCCTTGCTATCGTAGAAATGGTTTATGCGCGCAAGGATATGACAAAAGAGCAATTGCGTGATGTGGCTGTTTCTTTGTGCGAAAAGCAAGGGATGTAAGGCTCTGCCATGAACGAGCAAACAAAAGCTGACCTGATTTTCTACACTGAACTGTATGTTGATGCGGGTTACGATTACGAAGAAGCTGAACGCATGGCGAAAGATTTGCTTCGTGTGATTGGTGTGATTTTTGATGAGGATAAGGTGATATGAGCCAGTGGATTAGGTGTAGTGAGCGGATGCCTGAAGATGGAGAGATGGTTCTTACATCATTTCGTGGTGTCGTTAGAACTGCGGTATGTAAAGTTGTCGATAACATTGGCAGCAAGATATTTGTTAGTGAATTAGACCGCTGTCACGGAATTCCAGCCACCCATTTGGCTAAATCACCAGAGCCACCACAAGAATAAAATAAAGCCCCTTTCGGGGCTTTTTCTTTATCAGGATACGGTGCAAGCCGTACTGATAATAATTTCAGGGTCAGTAGATGAATCCGTTACCGTGACGGTGTATACGCCAGCTGTGGGGCTTGCCAGTGATGCGCCAGACTCACCACCAACAACCGCGCCATCTTTGCGCCACACGTAGGTGTATGGTGCAACGCCACCTTCAACAGCAACGATTAACGGGCTGCCAGCCGTGCCAGTTGATGGCAGGTCGGTAGTGAATGCCAGAGGTTCAAGGCTTTCAACGGTAACACTGTCAGAATCATAAACCTTGAACTCAAGGCTGCCAGTCACGATGTCGTTCGTGCCACCTTCGTAGCTGATGCTGGTGATGTTGCAGTACGCGGTAACGATAGTTGCACCAGTCACCTGACGCACCCACAAGGAAGGCTGGCGACGCGCTTTCAGTTCAGTGGCGTAAATCTCAACCAGACGATGGAAGCCAAACTCATCACTTGGGTCATTTTTGCGGATTTCCACCTCTGCACTGATGGTCATATCAGAGCTGGTAACGAGAGTGGAAACAAATCCACCAGCGGTATCAGCTTCCGACGTAGTGGTCTGCGGCGAGTAGTCAACGCCTTTACTGGTGGTTGAGCCTAAATATTTCCAGTCACCTGCATCAGGGACTGCGTCACCGCACCCTTCAGCAAGGAACAGTCGGGTCATGCGACCGACAAGAACGCCTTTATCATTTGCACAAATAGCCATTTCGATCTCCGAATTGTGTTAGCTGCTAACGTGGTGATTATATCACAGGTGTTGACAGTGATTATTTTGTGGTGTAGATTTGGATTTAACAGAGATTGGCTCCATGATTTCATTTAATTACAGCCACTCCTTCAATTAAAATTAGCGGTCGAGAGACGCCGGACGCGTAACCGGCACACAACAGGTAAGAGTATTGGCGCATATCAGTGGAACTCGAACCCATTGTGCAGGCGACACAGACGTGTGTTTCAGTGCTCTTTCCGTTGTGGTGGATGCGTAGACTGATACGCTATAAAAATGCGGCGAATCCAGTACGTAAACTCGTGCCGTTTCGCACCTAATCCGGAGATCAGTACCGGCCACACAACACTTAATATCCAGCATTATCGCAATCATATGTAGGGGTATGTATGGGTTACGGCGCTGGATGTTAAGAAAGCACGCTGGCAATGCTTAAACCAGCACTTATGGACGCGTAGCTTAAGTGGTTAAAGCAACCGACTCATAATCGGCTGATTGAAGGTTCAAATCCGTCCGCGTCCACCATATTAAAAGCCGCATGAAGCGGCTTTATTTATTTCACAACCCGCAAAAGCAACTCATGCGCAGGTCTTTTCTCTTCCGTTAACATCGGCCTACCGAGCGGCGCTTGCAACTGGATGTAGTTAACGCATGAATCAATCGGATGTGTCTTGATGTATTCGATAATCTCATTGGCTTTAGAATCAACGTCCTGAACATTGTACTGGCCTTGCTTCCCAACAACGTACAGCGAGAAATAGAAATCACCACCGAGTCCATCCATAACCTGCGTGCCGCCATTGGATTGCAGAACAATAAATTGCTCGTTGCCATCTCCGGTGTCACTCCAGAACTGCAACTGCGAAGTCCAGCCATTATACAATCCGGCATCCTGAAGATATGCATCAACCAGCTCAAGCATATTCATTAGAGTGTCATCTCCTTCTTAATCACGCTATCTACAAGGTCTTTTGTGCGCTGTGCCGCCTTGGTAAGAAATTGCGGTTCAGCATTCGGCGACCAGTACGTACCATTGCCGTTGCTGCGCGGCTTCCCTGCAAGTTTGCCACTGGCGTTATGGACGTACAGCGCATATTTCGCAGAGTAGCCAACCTTACCAGTGATTCGCGTTCCGCTAACTTCCACGGTATCAAACTGACTGTTAATCAGCGTCGATGTATCAATCGGCGTCAACGTGGCTGATTCGGTGCGGATGATGTATGTCGCCGATTTCAGAGCACGCACAGCTTTCGTGGCGATTATCTCATCCACAATCTGCGATGTTCTCTCTACGGCCTGGCGGATGCCTCTTAATTTCGCTGGCATTATGTCACCAGTGCAAAATCAGGTGGCTCACTTCTTTGGAAAGTGTTGCCATAATTAATCACATTCAGAATCTGGTTTGCACCAGCCGCCAGCGGGTCAGATTCTGTCACCGTGCCAATCATGATGTAATCACCAACCTTCGCGCCAGTGTATTCTGTCCAGAAGGTATTCTTCTGCACAATCTCATTGCCTTTCGCATCGGTCGATACATCATCGTTAAAGCCATAATCGCACATGATGCTTACTGGTGCGTCAAAAGTTGGCTTGCCGTACTTGTCCGTGCCGCTTTTGTGCCAGATGGTGCATGGTTGCGTATAGGAAAACCGAGCCAGCGAGGTCATTTACACTTACTCCCACGCACAACAGCAAACCACGGCTTACCGCTTCCGTCAGGGTCTTCCACCAGATCGCCAGTGCATCCTGCTGTGTCCAGTAGTTTCATCTGATTGTACAGCGCCACCCACGGCTTGCTGCCATACGCGAATGATTGTGATGCGCCAGATGGTGCGCTCTGGCTGGTGACGTAGCGCCCGGCGGTATTTGCGCTAATCAGGATTGAAGCCCACAGCATAATCGCATTTTGTCGGCATTCATCATTTGGATAGTTCAGTTCAAGGCATTCACTGATTGATGCCACAAGGCACAGAATGCCAGACGCATCCGTCGTGGTGATGGTCATCCCGCGCGATGCCATCTGGCTTACTAATTCTTCAGGTGTTGGTGCTGCCATTTTTCTTCGACTCCCGTACCTTCCACCACATTTCAAACAGGTTCTTTATTACCAGAGACAGAGCGCCAAGAATTGACGCTACTGCCGCCCACTCTGTCAGGCTATGTGGAATCATAGCCTCAAAATAAGATTGCGCGACAGGCGTTTGCTCTGCAACTTTCAGGCCGATGCCAGTGCCAATAGAAGCATATCCAGCCTTATCAATCACCTGCCCTGCCGTTCCGCTTATGATCTGCTCTGCGGCCTGCCTTAATGCTCCGTTCATTGTGCGTCTCGCTGATGATATGTTTCCAGCACTTATAGATTTGAATCAGCGAAAAAACGATGGCGACCACGCCAAGAATAATGTCCAATTTCGCCGCCCCATTTAAAAGTGATGGAAAGGATGAACAGATGGATGCCGATAATAATAAATGCGTACTGCGCATGAAGCGGCGTTTCTACAGGCGTGATAAATTCCCATACGAATGACTCTATCGCCACCAGCCATTCGTAAAGGCTCATCGTCAGCACGCAGAGCGCCATCTTTGTACTTTTACGCAGCGCAATAGCTGGAAACAACCAGACCATAGACTGCGCAAGGTAATACAGATATTCGGCGGGAAATGAATCAACAAGCACCCATCCAAGATACACAGACATCACCATTGCCGGAACGAACACCAGAAACGCAACCATGCCAGTGCAGGCGAAACCCAGCACATACATGATCATGATGGCAACATCTGCGCCGAACATTATTTCTTACCGCGTGATGGTGAGCGAGTGGAACCGTTTGGCTTCACTGCGCCAGTTTTGCCGCCAGTTTTGATATTTCCAGTAGCGCGTGAACGAGAAGGCGAATTGGTGGAACCCATGTTTAAATCTCCTGTTGTTTGATTAGCATGATTTTAGCATATTCCTGTTGACGTAGATTGGTGGCGCGTTTATAGTTAGTGACGTAGAAACAACAATAAATGTTAGAGGTAATGAAGATGAGTGAATCATGGTCAGTTCCATTTCCAGATGCTAAAACAGAGTTCAACGGCATGCCTGTTTACTGGAGGTATTTTGAAACAGTCGAAAGTGACGGTATCAAAATAATTTCTCAGCAGTTCATTGCTTTTCACCAGACGGCTTACTATGCATGGATAGCTCCAGCCCACTGGTTCAAAATATACAATCATGAACGTGATATTCCTCGCTGGCTTGCGGAGTGGAAAGATAAGAAAAATAGATATGCAATCAAGAAAATTGCTAAGTCAGCAGAACGATCTTATGCGTTTAAATCTCAGCAACTAGCGCTTGAAAGCTTGTTGCGTAGAAAGAAATATCACTTGATGAGATTAAAACAGGATATAGCCGTAATCACAACTGTTGTTGATGAATTGAAAAAAATAGACATATCAAAACCTGTTATTAGCTACAACCTCGGTCACAACTCGGAAACAGAAAATTGGATTTTTGATTAATAGGATAAACAATGAAAACCCTAAGCAAAATCTATTCAGACAAAGAAACGCGTAACGGCATCGTTGTTAACAAAACCTATCTCGTTCCAGTGGAGCAAATCTATCTGGAGCCGGGATATAACATCCGTGAAGCAGATGAACAACACGTTGAATATTTCGCTCAGTGCTGGGAATCAGGTCAGCCATTACCAGCATTAACAGTTATCCCAGACGAGAAGGGAATCCGCATTCTTGATGGTCAGCACCGCTATCTCGGCGCATTGCGTGCCATTGAGCGTGGTGCGCCAATCGTTCGCATTGAGTGTAAGGATTTCACTGGCGACGAGGCTGATAAAATTGCCTTCATGGTGTCATCAAGTCAGGGTAAGCAGCTTGACCCGTTTGAACGTGCAAAGGCTTACACGCGACTGAAAGGCTTTGGCTGGACGAATGAAGAAATCGCAAAAAAGGTAGGTCGCTCAGTATCTGACGTGCAAATGCATCTCTCGCTGGGTGACGTGCCAGATGAAGTAAAAGCGCGCATCAGTGCAGGACAAATCAGCTATGCAAATGCCGTAGCAGTAACGCGTGAGCATGGAGATGATGCGGTTAAAGTTATCGATGAGGCAGTAGAGGAAGCAAAGGCGCAAGGTAAGGATAAGGTCACAGCAAAGGTGCTGAAGTCGAAAAAGATTAAGCCAGTTGACCGCCTGATTGAGTTATTGAAGCCAGCGGACCATGTGATTCTACCTGCCGGTCATGTGGTGGCAGAGGATGAGGAGTTTATCCAGATTCCTGTTGCTGATATTCACGAGGTTATAGCAATTCTGGAGAAGATGTGATGATCATAAATGAAGATGTGAAACTAATTCATGGTGATTGCCTTGAAGTTATGAAGTCTATTCCCGATGGTAGCATTGATTTGATTTTGTGTGACCTTCCCTATGGCACCACGGCCTGCAAATGGGACAGCATTATTCCGCTCGATAAGCTGTGGGGCGAGTATCTGCGAGTTGCGAAGTGCAATGCGGCGATCTTGCTCACTGCGCAGGCACCTTTTGACAAGGTGTTATGGGCCTCGATGCCGCGCCTGTTCCGCTACGAGTGGATCTGGGAGAAGACGCACCCGACAGGGCATCTGAACGCAAAGAAAATGCCGATGAAGGCGCATGAAAATGTGCTGGTTTTCTACCGCAAGCTGCCGACGTACAACCCGAAGATGACCATCGGGCATAAACGGAAGACGGCTACCAAGAGGGAGGATATGACGCCGGTGTACGGCAAACAGTGTTTTTCACCCCTGGAGTATGATTCTACCGATCGGTATCCCAGGAGCGTCCAGCTGTTTGCGAGCGACAAGCAGCGCTGCGCTCTTCACCCTACGCAAAAGCCGGTCGCGTTGATGGAATACATGGTTGAAACCTATTCCAATGATGGCGACCTAGTTCTGGATAACTGCATGGGCAGCGGCACTACAGGCGTGGCCTGCATGAACACAGGGCGCAGGTTTATAGGAATCGAAAAAGATGAAGAGTATTTTGAAATAGCAAAAAAAAGGATTTTAGGGTGAGCGCTGAGCAATTTATCGAAAAGCAACTTCGTGCCAAGTTGCCTGACATTAACCAGATGGCAATTGATGCGGCGATTCAGTATTACAAGCGCAATCAGAGCGCAAAGAAGGGTGGCATTTTCGAGGAATGCCTGAAAGTTGCAAAACAGCACATGATTAAGGTGAAGTGATGAAACTAAAAATCAGCAAATTATTACTTGAGTCAGCGTTAATATTTCAGGCTCGAAATGATGTGCGATATTACCTGAACGGCATCTGCTTCATGCCAGATGGTCGCATTGCATCAACTGATGGTCGTCGCGCATTCATTGGAGGCAGCCATGACAATAAGCTGACAGAAAACGTGATTATCAAGATTGGCAAGTCACCAACAAAACGCTATGACTACGCCATCATTGATACTAAGTCGAAAATTGCAACGTATCATGATGAAGCTGGCGTGATGGTTGGCGCTGGTATCTGCGAAGAGATTGATGGTAGATTCCCTGATATTGACAGCGCGATACCAAAGGAAACTAAAGCAGTAGAGGAAATTGGCTTCAATGCTGGCTATCTTGTGGATGTCGAGAAAGCTGCGAAGCTATTTAATCCTAAGTTCTGTGGTGTTAAATTTGAGCTGAATGGAAATACAAATGCCGCAGTTTGCTGCCTGAAGTCGCCATCTGGAGAGACTGCGAAGATTGTTGTTATGCCGATGAGGATTGATTGATGAGTGCAGAGATGAAGCCATGCAGGCTTTGCGGAGTTAAGCAAAGCGGCGTCGATGAACATAATAATGAATACGAAAAGTTGGTAAGTCTTATTCTTCGCTCCGGAGATGAAAGGGAGTTACTTGAATTAATTGATATAATGAGGAGTAAGATAATAACATCTGTAACAACATCGGTTGGTAGCAGCAAGCTGGCATATGAAGACCGCGAACTTTATCATGTTCAAGTCATGTATGACGCAATATCTTTACTGCGTGAAAAGCTAATTTCCAGACAGTAAACCAAAGCCCCTTCACGGGGCTTTTATTTTTACTCTGCTTTCTTTTTCTTTGTCGTCTTTTCTTGCGGAGTTGCGACTTCGAAAGACTTTTCCAGTTCTGGCATGATGCGCAGCTTTGGCAGCAGATGCTCAGCTGGCTCGGTAATCACCTCGCCAAGCTGCAATTCACGAATCTTGCCTTTCTCTTTAACAAAGATTCCGCGAGCGATAACTTCGTATTTAGCCATTATTCACCTCAAGTTCATAAAGGGGCTTTCGCCCCTTTTTTTATTACACCGGAGTTTGCGTGCCGTAGCCGTTAAACACTTTGGATTTGCCGGAGAAATCGCGGCGAACCTGTAGGCCGAAAGCGGACCACACCATAAAGTTAAAGTTATCGTGAGGGTTGTCACGGGCTGCTGCATAGGTGGAAACAGGCTGAGCAACGCGCGGACGGATGTACATGTCGTTGCGAACATAGCCAACAAAGTGGTTGCCAGTCAGCAGGAAGTTGGTGCCAATCTTGCCAATGCGACCATTGCCGAACTGCGTGATGTATTGCTCAACTGTGCCGCCTTTGAAGCCAGCTGCATCAGAATACGGACGCATGAAGCTACGGCGCACTGCCGGGGAAACCCACAGAGTCACCTGCTCAAATACGTTCTGCGCATCCAGAATAGCCTGGAAATCCTGATTGAAGAAGGTCACGATTTGGTCTGGCGTTGCGGTTTGCAGGTCGATATTCAGGCCACCTGAAGCGTTCAGGTTAACCTGAACAGTGTTCGGGTGGTTGGTGATACCATAGCCAGTGTAAACGCCATTCACGCTCAGAGTCTGGTCGCCAGTCAGCAGATACTGCGCCATGTCGGAACGCAGGTTAAAGGTGACGTTAGCCTGATCGTCCAGCAGTGGGTCAAAACCTTCGGACTGCATACCCAGCAGTTCGCGCCATTCGCGGCTGTAGCCAGTTTTGAAGATTGGAATCACATCGCCGGTGTAATCGTAGCGGGTTTTATCCAAATCTTCCGGTTCCTGACCAGACAGGGTGCGGACTACCTTACCGGCATCGGAAGCAATGCGGCTGATTGCCACAGTCTTGCCGATGTTGATGTTTACCGCGATGCCCATCAGGTCAGCCATCATGTCCTGACCAGCTTCGTTGCGGAAAACGCGGGTGGTGACGTTATCCACGTCGCGCCAGTAATCTTTCGTTACCAGTGCGGTGGCGTTCACGCCGTAAGTTTTCGCCAGTTCAGCTTCTGCATTGCAGAACACCTTACGGTCGATGGTGAGGTGTTTCCACTGGTCAGCCACCACTGCGGAGTTGGCTACCAGGTCTTTGGTAAAAATAATCTTTTCCATTATTAAGCTCCAGCAGGCATGGAAGCATTGCCAGCGCGACGAACTGCAACCAGCTCAGCGCCATCAGAGGCAACGGTGTAAGTTTCATAAGAATAGAACAGGATGTTGTCCCCATCACCAGCAACTTTCAGCGCGCCAGCGCCATTACTTGCCAGCGGAGTGCCTTTCTTCAGCACTGAACTCTGCACAACCAGTGCATGATAGGTGACGCCAAATTCGCACTGCACAGCCATGCCGGTAGCATTAGCCGGAACAGCTTCAGAGACATCACCGCCGCCGATGTAGTTATGTTGAAGCACGTAAGGGAAACCCTGACCGCCAGCGGTAGCGTGTGCGATGATTTTGTCGTCATCGTTAAAAGTTACCAGTGCGCCCGGTTGCAGTGCGGCATTCATGATGCCTTCGCGAATCTGCGGGTCGTTCTTGCGAGCTGGGCCACCAATGATGGTGCCATAACGGATAGTAGCCATTATTCCGGTGCCTCCATATCAAAATCGTCATCGGCGTGATTCGGCTGGAAGCCACCCTTCAGCGCGGCAGGTTTACTGGTCAACGCATAGGTTTCACGCAGTGCTTCGCCTTTCAGCGCATTAACAGCAGATTCCGGCAGTTTCAGTTCAGCGATGATAGCAGCACGCATCGCGGTTTCTTCCTGCTCGGCGTTGGCTGCGAGCTTGCCTTTAACATCGGTCAGTTCAGCAGTGACGGAATCAAGCTTTTCCTGAACCGGTTTGAGGGCTTCATTAACGGCCAACTTGGTAGCTTCCGCTACTGCCGCTTGTAATTCCTCGTTCGTCATTGAGATTTCCCCTTCAGTTGATTTTACCGGCTCAAGTTCAGTCTTATAAACAGCCTTGACCCGCTCACCGACCAATTTTACCACATCATCTTCAACGATGTAGAACTGCTGGAAAATCTGACCTTTGATTTCAAACCCGACACGGTCATCGTACACAGCCACGATATAAGGCCATACATCTTCGCTGACTTCAGCCTTCAGAATCTGGCGAATCTGCTCGCTGATATTCTCAAACGACAGGTCTGATTTGTTGGTGATGTAGTTGATGGCCTTATGTAGCCACGATTTATAATTAATTTTGTTGGCGCTTTCGTCTGGCACGGTTGAGTCCTCAAGGTTTACGGTGATTCGTTCAATTTGCTCACCATTGGTGGCAAAGATGCCCACGCCATCTTCTGGAGTTCCGGCTCCCGGCACTCCCGGTGGCAGGATGGCGAGATGGTCCCACTCCATGTTGCGCGCAATCCATGTGTATTTTTTGCCCTTGCTTGTGCCTTCCGCAGACTCGCGGTTGAGCAATAAGCCAGTTGATACGTGGATTGGTTCAGCGCCTTCTGCAGAGTTCATCAGCGCCTCAATGCGACCGAGTAGCTCCTGACCTTTCTCTGAGCGTTCGGCGATAACTTTGTTCACCTTCAGGTCTACCAGCACCTTGCCACCATCATGAGAGGCATTCTCTATCCATGCGCCAACATGATACTGGTTTACCGCCCGAATATTGTGTGCTGAAACGAAAGAGCCATCAACCATTGGGTGGTTGTATGGTGCTGGGTTTCCATTTAGTCCACTATAACTATTGCGTATCTCTTCCGCTGGATACATGCCGCCGTTCATCACTACATCATCGACAAGAGGAACAACATTCTTTATAATGAAATGGACATCACCATCAATGATCTGTTCGCTAATGTTGCTGGCTGAGTTGATGGTTGTCAGGATGTTGACTTGTAAATCTTTCATACTAACCCCTGCTGTTGGTTAACTTAGGAATTATATCATGCCGAAGAAGATGACTATTGATGAGCTCAAAGAAAAGATTCGTAGCGTTCATGGCGAGACGTATGAGTATGACTTTCATACCTTCCATGGCTGTCACTCACCAATGAAAATAGTATGCAAAAAGCATGGGGAATTCTGGCAAAAGCCATCCAAACACCTTCATGGTCAGGGGTGTGCAAAGTGCCAACGGGGCGTTATTTCTGTCGATGACTTCAAGTCAATGGCCTCCGCTATTCATGACTGGAAGTATGACTATAGCAAGGTTTTTTTTGAAGCGTTTTCAAGGGCAAAGATAACAATCGGATGCCCGATTCATGGGTGGTTTGAGCAATTGGCCTACATTCATCTGAAGAGGGGTAATGGATGCCCAAGGTGTGGGGATGAGAGATCGAGAAAAGCCAAGTTAAAAAAGTTCAGCAATTTTGTTGATGATGCGAAATACGTCCATGGTGATAAGTATGAGTATTCCCCGAATGGTTTTACTGGTTCTCGAGGCAAGATTAATATCTTATGTCCTACACATGGTGAGTTTACTCAAGGTGCCGCAAATCACCTGGCTGGTAATGGGTGTCCATCGTGCGCAAGAGTGATGTCAAATATAGAAGCCGATATCCTTGCATTTGTTAAGTCACTGGACCCACATGTGATCAGCAGGGATAGAACAACGATAGCACCATATGAACTGGATATAGTCTCAAAAGCCAAATCATTAGCCATAGAGGTAAATGGCACATACTGGCACTCGGAGAAGGCCGGGAAAGATAGGCTGTATCACAAAATGAAAAGAGAGATGGTTGAAGCGTCAGGAATGAGATTGATAAGCATAAGAAGCGATATATGGAGAGATAAGCGCGAATTAGTAGAGGAAATAATAATTAATGCCATGGGGGCATCTGAGAGTAGGAAGGTTGACGCAAGAAAGTGCACCATTAAAGATGTATCACCATCTGAATCAAGGGCTTTTCTTGATAGATACCATGTTATGGGAGGAAGAAATGCCAGTAGGCACTTTGGTTTATTTTGTGGCGGTGAACTGGTATCCGTTATGTCATTTACAGTTAGGAAAGGTTCTGTTGAGTTGGTTAGATTCGCATCTAAATGCAATGTTCGTGGGGGGTTAACAAAGATGCTAAAACACTGCTCATCAGTTGTTGGTTTTGATGAGTGTTTCAGCTATGTAGACCTTGATTTGTTTACCGGCAAATCATACCTCTTAGCTGGCTTTAAAGCTGTAAGCACAAAACCCGGATTCGCGATTGTTAACGGAAACCATGTGGAATCAAGGCAAAAGTGGAACAAGGCGCCTAATGGCATGACTCAGAGCGAATGGTACGAATCTGAAGGTGTAAGCAGGATATGGGATAGCGGACAAATGAGAATAGAGTGGAGTAAATAGAAAATAAAAGGTGTCATTTGACACCTTTTTTTGTGGTCGAATTATAACACAGGGAGATATAGCACCATGAGGCTGTAGCCAGTGCAAACAATGGCGAATTGGTGAGTGCGTATAGCGTGAGAAAGTAAGTTATAGGGATTATGTTCATGGGCTACCTCCTGATTAAATGATAGCAGCCCATGATGAACAAAAGATATACGGTGTTAGTCTGAAATCACATCATCCATGAATGCGAGTGCGGCACCTGAAAGGCAGAACAGAGCGCCATAGCAAATCATCTGGTAAAGAGTATCAGCCTCAAATACTCTCGCGAATGCGTATGCTGATAATATCCACAGTAATGGAATCATGGTCTACCTCTCCACGCTCTAATCAACTCCTCTATTCCAGCAAATAATAAGTAGCCGGAAAATAAAGTTAAAATCCAGTGGTCAGCGAACCAGTTCAGGAAGTCCATCATAACCCAGCCTCCTGTTTTGCGCGGTGAACGTACGACATGAACTTGCCAATCGGCATTTCCTTGCGGATTTGCGCCAGAATCGCTCCGTGAATCATCCTTTCCTCACCAAAATACAGCTTATCGAGTCGCGTTTTGATGAGCGCTCGCGTGCGCCTCATGTGGTCACGCGCCTTAAGTGCTTTCTCGTGCCATACGCGATCATTCTTCTTATCTGCATATTGCAGTTGACGTTCGACGGTTTCAATTTCAAACGCAAGTTGCATGTCATAATCTTCAAGCTGAATGATGTCTGCTTTCATAATGTCGTTTAACTGGATAATCATTTTTTCACCTTTAAGCCTGCATTTTCGATTGCTTCAACAACTTCATGGTGTGCTTGTGCTGGTATATCAATACAGAAATCACCTGGAGAGCACGGCTCTGGCAATTCAATCTCAATTGCTGCTCGTGATGCCTGCCATCCTCGCCATAACCAGAACAAAGCCTCTGAACATGAGGTTCCATGATAGATATAGTCGCCGCCAACATAGTATCCATCACCATCGTCACCGCAAAAATCAGCACAAGCGATCGCCTCACTGAACCACTCGTACTTGTCACTCATTTCTTCCTCAAACTGCTCTCTACTCGTCATCTTCACTTCCTCCACTATCCAGCCCATCTTTCTACGGTTATTGGCAATAAACTCATCCGATGTCACAAACAGAGTTCTGCCGGATTTATGCTTAATAGCCCATCTCATTTAATACATCCTCGGCAAGTTTGCGGAACATGATTTGCACTCTTGCCACCTTGCGCCACTCAGCTTCGGTGAGAATCACATCCTCCTGCTGCGGAATTCCAGACATCTCGCATGGTGGAAGAGGTTCATACTCTTGCTTCTTGCGTTTCGCTTTTCCCATGACGACCTCTTGCGTTGCGAAGAAGTGAATTAAACAGGTTGCTCATGCTTACTTCCTGCTCATGCCATGAGTAACGCCACAGCTTTTTGTGATGGTCATAGCTTCGCGTTACATCACCGTTATGAAACATAATGCGGATGCGGCTTTTCACGATGCGATAATCAATGCCAGTGGCGGAACTGATTTCTTTCACCTCCGCGCCAGCGTTATCAAGCAAATGGCACTTAATTGCATCATCAATACCTGACGCATCATCAGAGATGAAATATTTATACTGCCACTTACCGCCACGAATCACCGACTTCTCTCGACGAATGAAGCCAAGCGCGAGCATCTCATGCAGACGATGCGTTGTGGTGCTTGAATGTTTCCCTCCGCAATGCTTCTCGATGTATGCGCGCGTTGCGCCTGGATGATTGACAATCACGCGCATGATTTGTGATTTATAGTCCACAATCACGCTCCTTTGCTGCCTGATTGAAATCGTCTGTGGTGTAGAGGTGTCCACCTCTTGTGTTCCATTGCGTAGCCGCTGCCAACTTCGTTACATGAACATCACTTGAGCAGCCGCACTCACACATAGCGAAATACATACCATCATCGTTATATAACTTAACTTCACTGCTACCGCAGAATGGGCACTCAAGCAGCATTTCATCATTCATCATCGGCATATGTGGTGCTGTCATTTGGTCATATCCTTAAGTATCTTGTTCATGTTCAACTTGCACAGTCTTATCAGGACTCGGTCGCGCCTGTATCTCCATTCCTTTTTGCCACGCATCGATTGCTTAAGTAGTGTGCGAAACGTAATATCCTTCCGCTGATTTCTTGATTTCTTGTTTCTGGCGTTTGACTCACTGATGTCAGCGAAAATTAAGTCAACTAACGTGGTGAACTTTCTCATTTCAACCACTCCCCAAGATTATTAAACTTAGGCGTATCACCTGACCAGTCGATAACGTCTTTCTGCTGACTGCGCTTGCGTTGCAGTCGGTTGCGCACCTCACGCAGTTCGCATTCCAGCAATTCACGAGTGCGTTCAACTTCATTCAATCGCTGAATTAACGATTTTTCGTACAGTTCATCAGTTGTCATTGTGCGCTCCTCAAAATTTACCAACCGTTGCCATTCTCAGTAGTTCAGGAAGCACCCCGGTCGAGTAATCGACCCGCCCCTGATGATACCCTTCAAGTACAGCGTTTGT
>ERZ1034973.160-NODE-160-length-46088-cov-113.742446_pt1 | contig 46088 bp, 36 predicted proteins | sample MGYA00520686_ERZ1034973 | MGnify/ENA primary metagenome ERZ1034973 (study PRJEB33766, sample SAMN09781775) | gut metagenome | biome: gut microbiome | host: Homo sapiens | place: Madagascar | study: EMG produced TPA metagenomics assembly of the PRJNA485056 data...
TTTCTGTTTTTTATCCCAACTGGCTTATAATTCGGAAATTTTATCTAAATTTGTAGGAGAATAACCAAATTGTGTCCCAAGGCTATTACAATACGATAAAGGGTTTTGTAGATGCCGTGGAGGGGAAGAAAATGCGAGTGCTATCTTCATTGGAACATCTAACTCACACCTACTCTTTGATAGAGAATATACGAACATTTATATAAAATGGAAGAATTATGAAAAGAATATTATTCGGATGTGTCTTATCAGCACTCATGTTGGCATCTTGCTCGTCTGAGCAAAATGTAACAGAGCCTGTGAGACTGAGCGACATCGTTAATACTGGGTGTACAAGGTTTTTCTCTGCAAAAGAGAGTCGACCTGAGTATTACAGAAGTGAAATGGAAAAGAAGCCCCAAGTGTCTATTTCCGTTGATAAGAATGGGGTGGCGACCTTCAAGTTCACAGACCTTGAAGCAAATTGCATTGTGAATGAATTCCGTCCGTCTGTAAAAGCTAATGACGGAGAAATCGCCATAGTGTTGATACCGTATACTCCAGACCCAACAGTGGAAGCTAATTGTTATTGCAGATATGATGTAAGTTTCAAACTCATCAATGTGGTATCAGGCAAATACTGCATGAAAATTTATGAGTCGGATTATTATGGCAAATACGACACCACACATCCATTTTATGAAGGCTTAGTTTTATTTGCGCCAAACAAGACTTTTGAATTTGACCTTTAACGATTAAAGTCCCATCCGCATATATACTATATGTCGATGGGACTTGTTTTTTTGATTATATGGTTGCTGAGTATCACAGAGCATCATTGCGTAAACACACCTAACTCAAACAGTTTGTTTACGCATTGTTTACGCAGAAACTAAAAACAGCGGTCTACGCCGAAGCGTAAGTCGCTGTAATAGAAGCGTGGACCAGCCTGGGCTTGAGATTTGTTGACCAAAGGGAGACCCTCTGACCGTAGGGAAGAAACCAGGGACCTCCAGATTATGAGACCAACAGAATGATAGTCTGTGATATTTCGTTATTATAAACTTTCATTGATTATCAACGGATTATCACCACTTGATATATTATACTATACCATTGAATATCCATAACTCAAACAGTTTGTTTACGCATTGTTTACGCAGAAATTAGGAAGTGAGCAGAACTTCTAACAATTCTTGTCGTCCAATCCCTTGTGCTTGGAATATTCTATCTTCTGCTCTGTCACTTGGGCAATATCCTTTGCTATGAAGAAATATTCTTGGTCGGATAGCTCGTCCTCACTTGATTTTTTTGTTGTTACAGCAAAGTCTATGTCGCCCAAGATAGGTGTCGCATCATAGTCTTGAAAGAATTCTTGGTGAATTTTATTCTTTACTTCCTCTTCACGTATTTTATTTGTTGCCATAATTATTTGTCATTAAGTTATTCAAATAGTTTTCTTAGATCCATGTTCAAGAAAACTTCTGGTGAGATACCTTTCTCGCCTACGATAAATGTTGCCGACGGATGGAATAGATTGCGAAAACGCTCTAAGCCCGTGGTATAAGCCTCTCCGTTACTTTTTACTTCTATAGCTATGATTTTTTGATTCTTCTTTAGGATGAAGTCAACCTCGTCGTTGCCTTCTCGCCAGTAAAAGACTTCAAAACGATGGGTAAAAGCTTCGCTTAATATGTAGGCTCCTATGGCGGATTCAAAGAATTGTCCCCATTGCTTACTATTAGAAACGGCTTCTTGAAATGTTAAACCTAATTGAGAACTCAATAAGGCATTATTGTACACTTGGTATTTAGGAATACTGGCACGTTTGCGGGCTACATCTATAGAGAATTTCTGTAGTCCTGTGACAAGTCCGCTATCGCTCAAAAGATTTAGATAGCCAGCCAATGTAACTGTGTTGCCAGCATCTTGCAATATTCCCAGCATTTTTGTTAGTGAAAGTATCTTACCCGAATAAGCTACGCTCAATTCGAAAGTTTGACGAAGCAGAGCAGGCTTTCCTATTGGAGAATCCATCAAGATGTCCTTGTTTATAGTAGCATCAATGATGGCTCCGCTAACATAGTTCTTCCAACGTTCTTCGTCACCAATAAGCATGGCAGCTCCTGGGTAGCCTCCAAAATAGATGTATTGTTCAATAGTCATTCCAAAGGCTTCTTTCATTTCTGGATAACTCCAATGGCTCATTCTGATTTCCTCATATCTTCCCATGAGAGATTCTGCCAATCCTTTTTCTAATAACACCCTTGATGAGCCTAATAATGCCACTTTGATGTTGATGTGATTTAGACTATCAGCGTCCCATTCTTTCTTTACATATTCACTCCAGTTTTTAAGTTTTTGTATCTCGTCAATAACCAAGATCATTTCTTCAAGTCCTTGTGTGCGCATTTGAAGACGCGCATTATTCCAGCAATCGCTAATCCAAGTGGAAGATGTTGAAGGTATGGTGTCGGCAGAATAGAAAAGAAACGGTTTACTTAAATCATCCAATACTTGCTTGATAACGGTAGATTTTCCAATCTGTCGTGGTCCCATGATTACTTGAATGAACATTCTTTGTTCATCTAATCTCTTGATGATGGTATCATATATCTTTCTTTTGTACATGGTCTGTTGCTTATAGATGATAATGTGATATGTATAGTCTTATTATATTTAATTGGGGCTTTTCAAGTTGTTTTACTCAGCATAATGAATAATTTTACTCAGTCGGCTGAGTAATTTTACTCAACGGACTGAGTAAAATTCCATCTTTCGATGGCAAATATAGAACTTTTAGCTGAAATAACCGCATCTGGCATGTATATTTTTGATTATTTTACAAAAGTATTCTTTGGAATTACTCATTAAAACCCAAACAAAATCCACTCTTCTTATAACATCTTATGGAATGATAGGGAGTTTCATAAAATATCACAACGTAAACATCCCCAACTCAAACAGTTTGTTTACGCATTGTTTTCCCGTAAACCAAAAACAGCGGCCTACGCCGAAGCGTAAGTCGCTGTAATAGAAGCGTGGACCAGCCTGGGCTTGAACCAGGGACCTCCAGATTATGAGTCTGTTGCTCTAACCAACTGAGCTACAAGTCCGACTTATGCCCTTATGGGATAAGTTTGCGGGTGCAAAGATAGTGTTTTTTGAGGAAAACGCCAAATTTTTAGAATAAAAATGTGAGGAAACGTTTATTTTCTGTACTTTTGCAAGTATATTGCCAAGAAAGGAACAATTAGAATAAAGAAAAAAACAAAGAAAAGAAACAATTAGAGACAAAGAAAAGAAACAAAGTGAAACAGCGAAACGAACAATCAGAAATAAATGTATAAACGGCAATAGAAGAACAAACAACTGCAAGATATTGAGACAACGTCTATATAACATATTGGTTTGGACTTGCGTTATGGTTGTGGCTTTATGTGCCACAACTCCTGCTTTAGGGGCAAGCCGGCGATACACGCTTCAGACTATGAAGCGTGTGTTTGGTTATGCGGCTTCGGTTGACACTACCGGTATGGGCAAAGGTGGGAGCTATGCTTACGTTAAATACGACATACGAACCAATAAGCGCAATGCCATATTGCTTGCTATTCCTACGATGTTTGCTGTGGCTCACGGAGGCGACCGCGAGCATGTAGGCGAGACTTATAGCCGTGTGAACAATGCGCATCCTGACAGATTTGATGCAACCCGATTGCTTGAACGTTCTACTGTGCCACATGAGATGCGCACTATGCCTACGGTACTTAAGTATCTTACGCCCTTTATCTACGACGAGATGTTGATAGACGGTCGTATTGTGTCGCCATTCCATTATCGCAACCGTCGTTTCTATCGTTATCGTATAACAATGTTCTCGCCAGGTGTGGCTCTTGTAAGCTTCAGACCAAGACTTAACAATACAAAGCTTGTGCAAGGTTGGGCACGTGTGGAGACTAAGACAGGACGTGTGATAGAGACGGCTTTTGATGGAGAATATGATATGGTGAGGTTTCATCTTGCAGTTACTATGGGCGATGAGGGCAAGGCATCGTTGTTTCCACGCGACTGTACTCTTAACTCACGTTTCTTATTTATGGGCAATGACATTACTGCCGAATATACAGGTGTGTATGGATTGCCCAAGATAATATCAGACACTATAACAAATAGGCGAGATACGGCACTTATAAACCGTATACGCCCGATACCACTAAATAGCCACGAGCAGTATCTTTTTGATAGGTATTATGCCCGCCGCAACCGTGCTTCTGCCGACACAACATTCCAAAAAGACAGCAAGGGCATACTTGGCAGACGCATGTGGTATGCTTTGGCACGCAATATGGTTCAGCGTACCAACCAGCGCTTTGGCTCAAAAGACCAGGGACACTTCCGTGTTAGTCCGCTGCTTAATCCGCTTTACTTCAGTTATAGTTCGCAGCGTGGACTGACTTATCGTCTTGACATTCGTGGCAATTATTACTTCAGCAACAACCAGATGTTGGAGACTCGCTTTAAGTTGGGTTATGCCTTCAAGCAGAAACAGTTCTACTTCGACTTTCCATTCACCTTCTATATTGACCGCAAGCATGATGCCTATATACGCACAGAATGGGCGAGTGGTAGGCATATAACCAATTCGGAGGTGGTGGATGCGATAAAGAACGAGCGTGGCGACAGTATCGACTGGGACAAGCTGAACCTTAAATACTTTCGCGACCATATGTTCCGTCTGTCAGCACATTATGATCCATCGCCTAAATGGGGCTTGGAGACGGGTTTGCTTGTACACAAGCGCACAGCAATAGACCGTAGTGCGTTTGATGTGGCAGGTCGTCCGGCAGCTTATACATCAGTAGCGCCTATCTTTGAGCTTACATATCGCCCTATAGGATATAACGGACCAATCTTTACAGCCGATTACGAGCGTAGCATAAAAGGCTTTTGGGGCTCAAACCTTGCATACGAGCGAGTGGAGATAGACGGGCAATACAAGTATAAATTGTCTGCACTTAGCAATTTGCAGATGCGTGCCGGAACGGGTTTCTACACGCATAAGGGCAAGGACAGCTACTTTCTTGACTATAGAAACTTTAGAGAGGAGAACATACCAGGTGGATGGAATGACGACTGGGCTTGCTCCTTTGAGCTTCTGAATAGTGGATGGTACAATGCCTCAGAGTATTATGTGCGAGCCAATGTGGCATACGAATCGCCTTTGCTATTGCTGTCGTGGGTGCCTATAGTTGGACGTCTTGTGGAGAAGGAACGCCTATACGTCAATGCTCTTAGTGTTAGACATCTGCATCCATACGTAGAGTATGGTTACGGATTCTCGTGCCGTGCCTTCTCGTTGGCAGCCTTCTTAGGACAACGCAATTGGCGTGTTGATGGATTTACCGTACGTGTAGGTTTTGAGCTATTCCGTCATTGGTAAGACAAATAATAAGCAAAACATATTGTATATCCAACAATTTGTATTAACTTTACAGCCGTATAAATACAATATGGCACAACAATACTAACATCTAAACCCAAAACTTATGAAAATCAAGCATCTTAAAGTGTCGGCTCTCTTTATGACAGCAGTCTTGTTGACATCGTCTTGCGTCGGCTCTTTCTCATTGTTCAACCGCGTGGCAAAGTGGAACATGCGCGCAACCAACTGTAAATTCCTCAACGAAATCATCTTCTTGCTTATATCTCCAGCATACGTAGTGTGTACAGCTGTCGATGCTCTTGTACTCAATACCATAGAATTCTGGACAGGCAATAACCCATTGGCGCAGAAGGTAGGCACAACACAGGACATTATGGGTCAGGACGGACGCTATTATGCCGTTACTACATTGAAGGACGGATATGAGATAAAGAATCCTGAGGGTGAGATAATACGCTTTGTATACGACAAGAAGAACAATTCGTGGTCGCAGATTCAGGATGGCAAGAAGACTGAGGTTTTCCGTTTTAATGACGATGGAACCATCCAGGCTCATCTAAACGATGGCAGCACTATACGTGTTACACCAGACGCAGCTGGCTTGTTTGAGACTCGTATGGCTGTAAGCGGAGCTTGCTTCTATGCCACACGCTAATAAACAAACGTTTATACAACATAAGGCACAAATATAAGGGGGTGTGTCAAAATAGGAGTTAACGGAAGTTTGGGCTTCGCCCGAAGTTAACGGAAGTTAGCGGACATATGTATAAATTGCTGAAAATAAAGCATTTGTCTGTTAACTCCCATCCATCGTAGATGGATTAACTTCCTCTAACTCCTATTTTGACACACCCTCTTATTTTTTAATCCTTACATGGATGAATAATATATAAATGGCAATCAGTAGTTGATCTACCAACTCCATTGCACGCTAAGCTTCCAGTTGCGTCCCGGCATAGGGTAGCGTTTTACCACTTCGTGTCTTGAATTGGTGATGTTGTTGCATTCGATAGTAGTCTGTAGCGACTGATAGCCTATACTGAACCTTTTATTCAGCTTAAGGTCAACGGTTTGCCATGCACCGAGCATATCCTCTTTATTATTAGAAATAAGTGCAAAACGGTTGCCGGTGTACAGCCACGACGTACAGAGCGAGTAGCCATCGTAGCTAAGGTCGACTATCAAGGATGCTGAATGTAGTGGCGAGTAGGGTATAGTGTTCTTATATTCTGGGTCCAAGGGCGACGAATAGTCGCGATCTTGCTGACAAGTGTAGTTGGCATTGGCTGATAGAGCGAATTTGCCCCACGTGCGGTCGTAGCCAGCTGTGGTGCTTAAACCAATAGACTTAACCAATCCGAAGTTGACCATCGACCATCTAAACTGGCATTTCATAGGTATAGCCACAATCTTGTCTTCTATCCTATTGTAGTAGAGGTCGAGAGCCAGATGCAGATGACGGTCTTTATAGTCGGCTCCCAAGTCCCATTGTGATGTATACTCGGGTTTAAGTTGCGTGTTGCCCACAAGCGTATAATACAGGTCGTTGATTGTAGGAGCACGGAATATGCGTTTATGAAAGGCACGTATCGTCCACGGTCCGCCATGCCATGAAGCAAGATACATAGGTGTAAGTCGGCTTAAAGGTGCGGCAGCCGAGCGTGTATGGTCGGCTATATGGGTGTATAGAAGGGCTACATTGGCCTCGAATCCACGATACGAGGCAATGGCAGACAGCAGGGATTTGGAGTCGATACGATAGACATAAGCAAACTTGTAGACATCGGCCCTTAGGTCGGTCCTGCGCAGGTCGGTGCTTGCCGTTAATGACAGATAGCGTGTGTTCCATGCTCCGGCTACCGATCCGTATATATCTTGCTGTGCATAGTGATTGTTGCAGTACATTGTCGAGGCATTGGTCTGCGGGTCTTGTAGGTAGTGCAGATAGTCGTACGCATACTTTAGGTTGGCCTTAAGACCAAAGTGTTGCCATGAGTGCTTATACGACGATTGTACAAAGAAGTTCTGGTCCCATTGACGGTCGGTAGAATCCCATTGGTCGGACAGTCTTCGGATAACGGGGCCTGGCAGTCCGCGCTCCGAGTTGTAATAGTAGATGTGTGTAGACAAACCTTTATAGAATGCGGCAGCCTCAATACGGTAGAATGTAATATCAGAGTTGTGCCGGGTGCCGGTAGTATCCTCTTGTTCTGAATGGAATCTGAAACTGTAGTTGCCTTTGGTATGTTGGTATTCGGCGTCAATAAAGAGCAGATTCTTCAAGGCAAAGTATCCCTTTAGCTTGTTAAGGCCAAAGGAACCATTGCCGTATTCAAGCATGTACGTTGTCTCTGTAGGGCGTTTAGTCTGCATGTACACGGTGGCAGCCGAGGCATACTCGGAAGCCGACTGCAAGCGTTCGTTGCGGTTGGCATTGTATAGAGACACCGACTCCATATTAGACAGCGAGTAGCGTCCTAAGTCAATCTGCCCGTTTTGTGCATTGTTTATGCGTATACCGTCAAGATATACGCCCACGTGTTGTGAGCCTAATGAGCGCACATTAATAGTCTTAAGTCCGCCAAGTCCGCCATAGTCCTTAATCTGTACGCCAGAGAAATACTTAAGAGCATCGGCTACGGAGGTGGTGGATAGGTTTTGCAACATCGAACCTTTAAGAGTTTGGGATGGTGTGAGATAATGAGGGCGCACGCCTACTACGGCTACATCCTTAAGAGTATGGATGGAGTCGAGACGCTGTGCAAATGTGGAGTGGGGGAGCAACATTGCTATGGCGAGGGCTGTAAATGGGCGTAGAATGTTCATATCGTGTATGGGGTGTCAGTATAATGTTTGTTTAATATATAAACGTGTAATTAACGCTAATATTATAGCATGTATTATTGCGGCGTTTCTATTGTATTTGTATGCCGTGGATAATATATGCGTTGGCTCTTTGCTTGCTGTCAAATGTATCTATGCTTGCTATCAAATGTACGTTTGCTTGCTATCAAATGAACTTTTGCTTGCTATCAAATGTATTTTTGCCTGTATTTACAGGCTAAAAACAAAGCGGCTATGCGCTCACGCGTACAGCCGCTTAATAGAATCTAACCTATTATATTTGGATTGGATGATAATATACGTATATTATTCAACCACAACCTTCTTAACCGAACCATCCGAGAACTTGACGATGTTCAAGCCCTTTTGCGGCTGGTTGATGCGGCGTCCGTCTACGGTGTAGCGAGCTACCTCGTGGAGGTTTGTAGAAATAGAAGATATAGATGTGGCAGAACTCTTGAGCGAGAACACTGGCATCTCAGGAAACCAATAGTTCTTCTCCATTGGATATGTAGCCTTAAGTGTAGCGTCGGTAGAGTTGTAAACACGCAGCTCCGACTCGTCGCCCCATGCGCTACCCTTTGTTACGCTGAGGTATAGGTCGCCATTGTCTGGATTTACGCGGCAAGCAGCACCATATACGTATGGCTTAGGGTCGGCATCGGCAGTGAAGTCGAGAAAGAGCTTAGTCTCATGTGTGTCGACATCAAACTTGTAGATGTGCTGTCCGTTGTACCACGCTCCTGTTGCACCATTCCAGAAGAGAGCGTTCTCTGTAGTAGAAGCCGTAAAACAGTCGGGATTCCAAGCGCCCCAGTTGTTGGTAGGTTGTTTTACGTCTTCGGGCAAAGCGATATTCTCAGTTGTTTCGGTCTCGGGGTCGAACTTTACGAGGTGGTCGGCAGTTTCGCCGCTTGCACCTTTTCCTACTGTTAGCCATATAGAGCCGTCTTTAGCCTCGACGATAGAGCAGTAGGTGTAACCCTCTTTCTCGTTGTTAATGGCTTTAATAAGTTCGTCTTTCTCGGCATCAATAACGAGCAATCCACGCTTAAGATCTACGGCATACACCTTACCGTTGCGGTATATCATATTGCCAGTTTGGTTGTTGGCAATACCGTCAGTACCCTTGATGTGCGACAACACCGAATTTTCTTGAAGGCTTATTACGTATACACCATTAGTAGTGCTGAGATAGCCCTTCTCCAGATCGGCTACAGGCAAGAAAGCGCGTCCATCGGCAGCACCATATTCGGTCTTAATGGAGTTGATAGTAGCATAAGCCTCCAATGTCTTGGCATTGCATACAACAAGTGTTGGGTCGAAAGTGTCAAGGTCGTTGACTTTATGCTTTTTGCTTACAATGTACATATTCTCGCCGCAGATAGTGGCATAGCATCCAGTGGTTCCAAGCTCTATAGTCTTGTTGTTCATGGTGATAGGCAGACGATATTCCCACTTGCCGTTTTGGTCGAGAAAGTTGATAGTGGCGCGTTGTGTGCCGAATTGACCCTCGTTCAACATGAATACACCATTGGTATATTGCTTTTGCTGTGCAAAGGCAGATGTAGTGACGAACAGGCCGGCAATAAGAAGTACTGCCGACAGAATGTTAGAGAAGTTAAAATGTCTCATAAGCTTTATATAATAATTGTTATGTAAGTTTTTTTGCTTACCTGCAAAACGTGTGTAATAAACATGTCTTGGTATACGTTTGTCATACGCGCCCAATCCACGAGGCGCACATCGATGACGTTCTTTCAGCAAGCATCCCCATGCAGGATGTTTTCGGCAGGTCTTCTGACTCGTCGCCCAGACGCAAACGCCTTCCCAGCTTAGGGCTGTTAATAATGTTTGGCTTAACAACCTTGGGCAAGTGGCTATATTGTTTGCGCCCGATATAAGGGCGGCTTACAGCTGCGGGACAGTTGGAGACTTCCACTCCATTTCCTTTTAATCGCCTCTCGCACATAATGATACGTGAAGGCGAACCGTTGCGGTTGCAAAGGTAACTAATTTATTTGAAACTAAAGAGTTGATAATTGAAATTTATGCTTACCTTTGTGCACAGCAAGCTATAACTTGGATATGTGGCATAAAGGCCATGATATCCGTATTTTTTAAATTAGAAAAAAACTGTGTATGAAAATCTACTTTAATCATAAGGAAGAAATTTGGAACTCGTGGTCGCATGGTGCCGGTATAATTCTTGGCCTTGTTGTAGGTACCGCTTTCCTTGTTTGGTGTGGCTGGGCCCGCAATGGTTGGGCAACGGCAGGTATCATATTATATCTCTTCGGTATGCTCTCGAGCTACATAGCATCCACCGTATATCATGCTTTATCGGCATGGTCGCCTTGGAAGGAGAGATTGCGCAAGTGGGACCATGCTGCTATATATTGGCACATAGCCGGATCGTATTCGCCCATAACGCTTGTTGCCCTGCGTGAATATGGCTATTGGGGATGGGCGCTCTTTATCTTTATATGGCTTGCGGCGATAGCCGGAACCGTAAAGAGTTTCATGGGACTTAAAGGGCACAGCTACGTAGAGACGATGTGTTATATAGTTATGGGCTTAAGTGTGCTTGTAGCTTTCGGTCCGCTGCTTCATAGTGTGGGTCCGTCTGCCGTAATATGGATAATAGCCGAGGGTGTGTGCTATATCACCGGTGCCTTGTTTTACTGTCTACGCAAGCGTCGCTTCATGCATACAGTTTTCCATTTCTTCGTACTCGCCGGTTCGGTATGCCATATAGTAGCCGTGTGGGATATACTGATGAAATGGCTGTAGAGGGAAAGTAGCGGAGGTCTCCGGCCTCCGCAGCAAGCTATATCTATGTAATTTAAAGGCTTGGTGCTGCTGAGGCCGGAGACCTCAGCTACTTATTAACATTAGACTACTTTAATATGAATGAACATTTCTTTGACAAATGGGGGATGGTGTATGCAACAAAAGGTAGTCTTCCACATTGGCATCAAACTGGAAAAATGACATTTGTGACGTTTCGCCTTTATGATTCGATTCCTAAAAAGGTTATTGATGATATTCTCTTTGAGTATGAGCAGAAGCTTTCTTTAAATAGATGTATATATGACAAGAAAGAGATAGAATTGTTGAAATGGGAGAAATATAATAGAATAGAGAAATATCTTGATAAAGGAAATGGTGAATGTTTTTTAAATAATTTAGAATGTCGTAATATAGTAGCTCAGGCTTTATTACATTTTGATAATGTACGATATAAGATTGTCTCTTATGTAATAATGCCAAATCATGTACATGTTGTGTTGATGCCTTATGGCGAATGGATGGTACAGGATATAATTAAGTCAATAAAGCATTATTCTGCTTTGCGTATTAATCGTTTGTTAGGTCGTGTTGGCCAAGTATGGCAGAAGGAGAGTTTTGACAGAATTATTAGGGATGAACAGCATTATCAGAATATTCTGAAGTATATCTATAATAATCCACGTAATCTTACAAAAGATTCATTTTCTTTGTATTTTGCAGAGAATCTAATTTAGTAGCGGAGGTCTCCGTCCTCCGCAGCAAGTAGACTAGCACAAAATATGGGTAATTGTAGTGTTAGTATTATTGGTTGCTGCGGAGGCCGGAGACCTCCGCTACTAGTGTGCCTCTAGCCAATTATTTCCCCAACCTGAGTCTGCCACGAGCGGAACCTGAAGTGTGTAGGCATTCTGCATTTCCTCAAGCACAATCTTTTCAACTTGCTCTTTCTCTTCAGGCAGAACAGAGAAGTTGAGTTCGTCGTGCACCTGCAGAATCATCTTCGACTTGATGCCCTCTCGACGGAAACGCTCGTATATTCTAATCATAGCAATCTTGATGATATCGGCTGCAGAGCCTTGTATAGGAGCGTTTATGGCGTTGCGCTCGGCAAAGTTGCGCACGGTAGCATTGTGCGAAGTAATGTCGGGCAGATAGCGTCGACGATGGAAGAAGGTTTCGGCATAGCCGTGTTCACGTGCCAGCTGCTTGGCCTTCTCCATATAGTCGTGCACTTGCGGGAATGTTTCGAAATAGCCATCGATGAGCTGTTTAGCCTCGTCGCGGCTTATCTCCAAACGTTCGGCAAGACCAAAGACAGTAATGCCGTAGATTATACCGAAATTGGCACGTTTGGCCTTGGTGCGCTGGTCGCGTGTAACATTATTTATATCTTCTTTGTATATGCGTGCAGCAGTTGCTGCATGTATGTCATAACCCTCGCGGAAGGCTTCAATCATGTTCTTGTCGCCAGAAAGATGGGCCATAACGCGAAGCTCAATCTGCGAGTAGTCGGCAGAGAAGAAGAGGCATCCTGGCTCGGGAATGAAGCACTTGCGTATTTCTTTACCGTCCTCACCGCGAACAGGGATGTTCTGTAGGTTAGGGTCGGAAGAGGAGAGGCGTCCTGTGGCTGTAACTGCTTGATTGAAAGAGGTGTGTATATGTCCGGTATGCGGATTGATAAGCTTGGGTAGGGCATCTACGTAGGTGCCGAGGAGTTTCTTAAGACCGCGGTGTTCGAGGATATGGTCTACGATAGGAGCCTTAGAGCGAAGCTGTTGTAGAACCTCTTCGGAAGTGACGTACTGGCCAGTCTTTGTCTTTTTGGGTTTGTCGACAATCTTCATTTCGCCGAAGAGCACTTCGCCAACTTGTTTGGGCGACGCTATATTAAACTGGTGTCCGGCAAGTTCGTAGATGTTCTTCTCAATCTGCGTCATTCTATCTGTAAACACCTTGGATGTCTCGGCGAGAGCATTCGTGTCGAGCAGCACTCCGTTCATCTCCATCTCGGCAAGCACGGGAACAAGCGGCATTTCGATATTGTAGAACAAATCCTCGACATCGGCTTCCTTGAGTCGTGGTTTCAGTACATTATACAGACGCAGCGTGATATCGGCATCCTCGGCTGCATAATCGCAGATGTCGGCAGGGGAGATGTCGCGCATGTTCTTTTGCGATTTACCCTTGGGTCCGATGAGTTCGTCGATGTGTATGGTCTGATAGTTGAGCAATGTTTCGGCAAGTATGTCCATGTTGTGTTTCTGCTCAGGTTGCAGTACATAGTGGGCAAGCATGGTGTCGAACATAGGAGCGGCGAGTCGCACACCGTAGTTCATCAGCACTTCCATGTCGTACTTGATGTTCTGTCCTATTTTCAGGATTTCTGTGCTCTCGTATAGAGGTTTAAATATATTAACAATTCTTTCCGCTTTTTTACGTTCTGCTGGAATAGCTACATAAAATGCCTTGCCTTCTTCAACAGAGAAGCTTAAACCTACCAATTCAGCATCAATAGGATTGATAGAAGTAGTCTCTGTATCTAAACAAAGAATTTGTTTTGTAACGAAAAAGTCAAATAATTTGCGTGCATCTTCCTCTGTTTCAATGAGTTTATATTCGTGAGGAGTGGTTTTTAAGCTCTCAAAACTCGAAAATTCTGCATTAACCGCATCATTGGTCGGATTTTCGGCAAAGAGATCGAGTTGCATATTGGCCACTTTGGGTTGTTGTTGAGGCTTTTTGATAAACTTGTCTAAAAGTGACTTGAATTCTAACTCTGTGAATATTTCGGCGAGTTGGGTGAAGTCGGGTTCCTCTACTTTAAGTTCATCAAGATTAAGGTCGATAGGTACATCTGTACGAATAGTAGCGAGGAATTTAGACATACGTATGTCGTCTACAGCACTCTCTACTTTCTCTCGCAATTTGCCCTTGATCTTAGACGAATTGGCAAGCATGTTGTCAATGCTTCCAAATTCGGCTATAAGTTTAGCGGCAGTCTTTGGACCAACACCAGGACAACCAGGAAAGTTGTCGGCAGAGTCACCCATAAGTGCAAGAAGGTCGATAACCTGAGAAGTGGAGGAGAGATCATATTTCTCGCATACTTCAGATGGTCCCATGGTTTCGTATCCGCCACCATGTCGGGGACGGAACATAAAGACATTGTCGGATACTAATTGACCGTAGTCCTTGTCAGGTGTAAGCATATATGTTGTTATGCCAGCTTTGCCAGCTTTGGTTGCAAGTGTACCAATAACATCGTCGGCCTCGAATCCATCAACCTGAAGCACGGGTATGTGCATGGCCTTTATTATCTGCTTGATGATAGGCACCGAGGCGCGTATATCCTCTGGTGTCTCCTCACGTTGTGCTTTATATGAAGGGAAAGCTTCGTCGCGGAATGTCTTTCCATGATCGAAAGCAACACCTATGTGAGTAGGTTGCTCTTTGGTAAGAATCTCGTTAAGGGTATTAACAAAGCCCATAATGGCAGATGTGTTCATACCCTTTGAGTTTATACGTGGGTTCTTTATGAACGCATAGTATGCGCGGTAGATAAGTGCATAGGCGTCGAGAAGAAATAGCTTGTTCATTGTATTTAATATTGTTTTGGTGTAAAATTACAAAAAAAATGTCACTAATACAGGCAAAATAAGTAACTTTGTACGAAATATTATAATACAATGGATTATCTGTCAATCATAAAGCAACCCATAGAGGCGGAGCTCGCCGATTTTATCAGTCTTTTTAATAAGTCGCTATCGCATGAGGACGGCTTGCTAGGTTCAGCGCTTGAGCATATATGCAAGCGTGCTGGTAAGCGTATGCGTCCTATGCTGATACTACTAATGGCTAAGAACTTTGGGCAGATAAATTATGCCACGCAGAACGCAGCTGTGGGTTTGGAATTGTTGCATACAGCCTCGCTTGTGCATGACGATGTAGTAGATGAGAGTGGTGAACGACGTGGTCAAGCTTCGGTTAATGCTACGTACGATAATAAGGTGGCTGTGTTGGTGGGCGATTATATACTATCAACAGCTCTGTTGTGTGTGGCTCGCACCCATTCGGAAGAGATTGTGACTTATTTGGCTGAGCTAGGACGCACGTTGTCGGACGGCGAGATTCTGCAGCTGTCTAACATCGGACGCAAGGACATATCTGAAGATGTGTATTATAACGTTATTAAGCAGAAGACTGCTGCGCTGTTTGAAGCTTGTTCGGGTATTGGTGCATTGTCATCAGGAGCCTCGGATGAGGATGTCAAGGCGGCAAAGTTGTTCGGTCAGAACCTTGGTATAATCTTCCAAATACGCGACGATATATTTGATTATTACGACTCTACAGAGATAGGCAAACCTACCGGTAACGATATGGCTGAGGGAAAGCTTACTCTACCCGTGATATATGCTGTGAATAATGGTGGCAATGAATCGATGAGAGAACTCGCGCTTAAGGTAAAGGAGCATGCGGTGTCGGCTGATGAGATAGCCAAGCTTGTTGAATATACCAAGGAGAAGGGTGGTATTGAATATGCTGAGAGCCGTATGTGGGAGTTTCATGCGGAGGCGCAGCGTTTCTTGGATGATAAGGTGCAGCAGCCGGATGTTAAGGCGGCTTTGCAGGCTTATCTGGACTATGTGATTAAGAGAACGAAGTAAGAAGGAGAGGGAGCCTCTCTATATATAAGAGCTAAGCCTCTTTAAGCCTTTCTGAGCCATAGGGCGTAGGAAGGCTTAAAGAGGCTTAGCTCTTTTTTTTATATTGTCTATAGTGTTTCTAGTATATCTAGTGTTTATAGTATATCTTTTATCTCTTAGAAGAACTTTATCTGCTCGCCCTTAAGCTCGCTAAGCAGCATATTGGCAAGACGTGATGTTCCGAGACGAAGCCACTTGTTGGTGAGCCATTTCTCGCCGAGAACCTCCTTAACGATGGTGTAGTAGATAAGTGCATCCATAACACTATTGATGCCGCCAGCGGGCTTGAAACCTATCTGTATGCCAGTCTTGTCGTAGTACTCCTTAATGGCTTGGCACATAACGTAGGCAGCCTCTGGGGTGGCTGCGGGCTCAAGCTTGCCAGTAGAGGTCTTTATGTAATCAGCCCCAGCATACATAGAAAGGATGGATGCTTTCTTGATGTTAGATGCTGTCTTGAGGGCACCAGTTTCAAGTATAACCTTCATGGCAACATCCTCGCCGCAGGCAGCCTTAAGCTCTGCAATATCGTCGCATACACCTTCGTAGTCGCCAGAGAGGAACTTGCCTACTGGCATAACGATATCAATCTCTGTAGCACCGTCGGCAACAGCAAGCGATGTCTCAGCTACCTTTACCTCGATACGAGCCTGAGAAGAAGGGAATGAGCCTGATACGCAAGCAATCTCTACACCGTCTACCTCAAGCGACTCTGCTACAGTCTTGGCAAAGCAAGGATATACGCATATTGTAGCTACATGGGGTAGATCGGGATATTCGTTGTCGAAGTCGTTTACACGTTCGGTGAATGCCAATACGCTTGTGTCGCTATCGGTGGTCTTGAGGGTTGTAAGCTCAATGCTGCCGAAAAGAAAACGCTTAACGTCCATGTTATCATTCTCGGGTACTTTCTCGGCGATAATCTTGCGTACGGCATCGCGTACTTCTTGGTCGTCGATATTAGTGTTGTACTTGGCAAGCGCCTCTTCATACTTGCTCGGGGTTTGCTGAGCATTCTGGTTCTCCAGATCGTTCAGGATAATGTCTTTAATAATTCCCATTTCTGTTTTTATTTGGTTTGTTGTTTACTTCGCTTTCTATATATTATAGATTCTATTCTTTATATAGTTTGGGGTTATTTTTATGGCGTTCTTTGTCGCGTTTTGTCTTCTTGTCGAAGCTCTTTTGCAGGGCTTCGGTAAGGTCGACACTGGTTTGGTTGGCAAGGCAGATGAGCACCCAAAGGATGTCTGCCATCTCCCCGGAGGGGTCGTGCGATTCGCCCTCCTTGAAACTCTGGTCGCCATAGCGGCGAGCCATGATGCGGGCAAGTTCGCCCACTTCCTCTGTAAGGCAAGCCATATTGGTAAGCTCGGAGAAATAGCGCACGCCATACTCCTTTATCCAACGGTCTACCGCCTCTTGCGCTTCCTTTATTGTCATATCTTTATTGTGCTATTTATATCTCCATCGAATATCCCATAAGTTTCATAAATAGGATGTATACAAGCCATATGGCGAACGTCGCAATGAAACAAATACGGAATATTGCCCCTATCTTTTTCGACCTCTTGGCTGCACGGAAAGGGTGGGGAAAATCAATGTAGGTATTAATACTGAAACCTATCATTATCAACATACATCCCGTAAATTTATACCATGCAATCTCTGCTCCCCACGACTTAGAAGTGCTTAACATTACTAAGCCTAAAAAGTTCAGGATGAATGCGATTACAGATATATAATCCTTTGTACTATCCTTCATTGCTTACTCCTTGTTTTTGGTGTCCATGCAGATTGTTACTGGACCATCGTTGAGTAGCTCTACCTTCATGTCGGCTCCGAATTCTCCAGTGCCCACTTCTTTGCCGAGGGCAGCTGAAAGTTTGTTACAAAACTCCTCGTATAGCGGAACAGAAATATCGTGGCTTGCAGCACGGAACCATGATGGGCGGTTGCCCTTTTTATATGATGCGTATAGCGTAAACTGGCTAACCACTAATGCCTCGCCCTGAACGTCGATGATAGAGCGGTTCATAACGCCGTTCTCGTCGTCGAATACGCGTAGGGCAGACACTTTCTTCACAAGCCAGTCAACGTCCTCGGATGTGTCGGTAGCCTCGATGCCGAGGAGCAGAAGGAAGCCATTGCCAATGCTCGACTTAATAGAGCCGTTTATGGTGACAGATGCGTGCTGCACACGCTGTATAACTGTTCTCATATATCAGTTTTGGTTTTTTATATTTTGGTTGTTTTATATGTGTTTTGGGGGCTTGGCGCCTTTTATCACTTTACTATACAAAGATATTATAAAATTCCGATACGGGCAAGTAATAATTAAAAATCATATAAAATACTATCCATTTGTTATCGTTTTTATTAGTTTTCCTTTGAAATCTCATAGGAATTTGATAAATTTGCAAAGTGAAACAGAATAGTAATTTTTCGTATAATATAAAGTATGAACTACAGATTAGGTAAAGACTTTTAGTTTTTAGTATAATTTGATATAAGGATTGGCTTGTTTGTGGCTCGTGAGAGTCGTTGCAGGCAAGGAAGATTTACATAATCTTCTCTGTGTGTGCGCTACGGTCGTGAGATCTTGGCGCATTTTTGTATCTTTCTGTTTGGGCTCTTTTGTCTGTTTTATGGTCTGTTTCAACCTTTATTCTGTCTTTTTTAATGCTTCTTTTATCTTTGTGGCTTTTGCTGCTCCCACAACTTTTTCTATATCTTCTATAGATGCCTCTTGTATGCGTTTGACGCTTTTGAAGGCTTTGATTAGACGGTCGCGTGTGACGGGGCCAATTCCTGCTATATCATCGAGTGCACTGTGTAAGGCATGCTTCGATCGCTTGTCACGGTGGAAGGTTATGGCATAGCGGTGCACCTCATCTTGAATCTGCGTCAATACATGGAACAGTTCAGAGTCGGTTTTAATAGCTATGGTCATAGGAGGATTGCCAAAGAGCAGCTCGTTGGTGCGGTGATGGTCGTTCTTGGCGAGTCCAGCGATAGGAATGTTAAGGTGTAGCTCGCCTTCGACAACCTGTTTCACTACGTTCATTTGTCCTTGTCCACCGTCGGTAATGATGAGGTCGGGCAGAGTAGTGCCTTCTTCTATCATTCGTGAATAGCGTCGGCGTACAACCTCCTGCATTGAGGCGTAGTCGTCGGGGCCAGCAACTGTTTTGATATTGTACTTGCGATAGTCCTTCTTCGATGGTTTCATGCTCTTGAATACGACGCATCCTGCCACGGCATCGGTACCAGATATATTGGAGTTGTCGAAACATTCTATATGATACGGCAGCTTTTGAAGTTGCAGTTTTTGTTGTAGCTCCTTCATCAGACGGGTTTGTTTCTGCTCGGGGTTAAGCTTTTCAGTCTGCTTTAATCGGTCGAACTTGTATTGCTTGCAGTTCATCTCGCCAAGTTCTAGAAGGTGCTTTTTGTCGCCACGCTGCGGAACTATGAATGAAACCTTGGAAAGTTGCCAGTCCATTTCAAACGGAACAATTATTTCCTTAGCTTTACTTTGGAATCTATCGCGTATTTCGGGTATTGCGGTAAGCAATAATTCGCGGTCGGTTTCATATAGTTTACGTTTGTACTCGAATGTGAAGCTTTGGTTTACAGAGCCATTCTTGACGTGTATGTAGTTGATGAAAGCTGTGTTACTAATGGTGCCGTCGACAATAGTGAAAACGTCGACGTCGGTTATTGTGTGACTAACAACCTCGCTCTTGGCACAGAATCCTTCGATGAGAAGGTACTTTTGTTTCAACTCTTCGGCTTCTTCAAACTTCAACTCTTCGGCTTTTTGTAGCATTTCCTCGTACACGTGTTGCGATAGTTGGCGTGTGTTGCCTTTCAATATTTCACGAGCCTGTGCGATGGAAGCTTGATAATCTTCCAACGATTGTTTGCCACAACATGGGGCTTTGCAGTTGTGTATGTGGTATTCGAGACACGGTTTATACTTGCCCTTTTCGATGCCTTCCTTGGTTATAGGAATACGGCAAGTGCGCGGCTTATAAAGTTTGTGTATAAGTTCGAGCACGGCAAACATACTGCCTGTGTTGGAGTATGGTCCGAAGAAGGTTCCATATTTCTTATTAATATGTCGTGTTTTGAAGACTCGAGGTAGATATTCGTTAGTAACACAGATGCTTGGGTAGGTCTTGCCGTCTTTAAGAAGAACGTTGTAGCGTGGGCTGTACTTCTTTATAAGACAGTTTTCCAGTAGCAGGGCATCCTCCTCTGTATTGACGACGGTGTAGCTGATGTCCTCAATCTTTGATACCAGCACCTTTGTTTTAAACCTGTCTACCTCTTTGTGGAAGTAGCTTGAGACGCGCTGTTTAAGACGTTTAGCCTTGCCTACATATATTATAGTGTGGCTTGCATCGTAGAATTGGTAACTGCCCGGTTTTTCGGGCATGTTGAGTACGATGTTCTTAAGACGTTCTATGCGCTTTGCGTTTTCTTCCTTTGTCATTGTTGCCTGTTGTTTATATGATGAGCTACCTTCTGTTGTGGTGTTCGACTGCCTGTTGTTGGTACAGCGTTGTCTGATGTTTGTTTTGCCTGTTCTATCTGTAAGTGCTTTGAAACTAAGAGGTTTGAGAATTGTTGTTTCACGTGGAACTGTAAGGTGTGTAACGGTAGAGTATTTCTCTTCTGTTATTTTGCTCTTATACAAAAGCGCGGCAGGCCTGTAGCCTGTCGCGCCTGTTTTTGTTTCAAAGCATGTACAGCTCTTTCCTGTTGATGCTAGTCGTTAGCCAGCAAGACTCCTGTTCCTGTTAAATCTGTATCAGCGATGAAATTTCGATATCCTCGTCAAAACCTTCGCGTCCGTTAAGACCTTCGTTTACAAGCTCGATGATGAAGTTGGCGTATACCTTCTTAGGGTGAAACTTCTTAACGAGGTTGCATGCAGCCTTCATTGTGCCGCCTGTTGCAAGAAGGTCGTCGTGCAGAAGGATAACGTCGTTTTCATCGATGGCATCCTTATGAATCTCTATAGTATCCTTGCCATACTCCTTGGCATAGCTTTCCTGTACTGTATCGCAAGGTAGCTTGCCAGGCTTGCGGCAAAGAACAACACCTGCACCCAGACGAAGGGCTAGGGCAGACGACATAACGAAGCCGCGCGACTCGATGCCGACAATCTTGGTTATGCCTTTGTCCTTGTAGAGATCGTACATTTCATCGCAAATCTCTTGCAGACATTTGTTGTTTTTGAAGAGTGTAGTTACGTCACGGAAGTTGACTCCCTTCTTTGGCCAATCTGGTATGCAACGCAGATTGTCAAGCAATAGTTTGTTGTTCATTTTCAGCTGTTTATTATATGTTTGTTATTCTTTTTGTTTCACGTGAAACTTTACCTGTGCATCAGTACAAGCAGTACGTTGATGTCGCTTGGCGATACACCAGGAATGCGCGATGCCTGTCCGAGAGTTTCAGGGTTTATACGTATAAGCTTCTGTCTGCCTTCTGTTGATATCTCGTGAAGTTGCTCGTAGTTGAAATGTCCCTTTATGCGGATGTCTTCCAACCGGTGCATCTTGTCGGCAATCTGTCGTTCGCGCTTTATGTAACCGTCGTACTTTATCAATACTTCGGCTGCTTCCACAATCTCCTCCTGTCTTGCGTCGTCTGTATCGAGCGCCGCCTTGAGGGAAGGAAGGACAGAGGCGAGTTGTTTGATGCTTAGTTGTGGACGAGCCACAAGGCTTGCTATTGTAGCGCCAAACTGCATTGGTGTGGTGCCGAACGATTCGAGAGCCGCGTTTATGTCGCGAGGCTTAACGTTGGTAGAGTTGCAGAAGTTGATGATACGTTCGGTTTCTGCCTTCTTCTTAAGCCATAGGTCGTAGCGTTCTCGAGAAGCTAGACCTAAGTTATAAGCACGTTCTGTGAGTCGTGCGTCGGCATTATCTTGTCGTAGAAGTATGCGATACTCGGCTCTGGAGGTGAACATGCGGTAAGGCTCGTCAACACCCTTCGTCGTAAGGTCGTCTATCAAGACTCCTATGTAACCCTCGTCGCGTTTCATGATGAACGGTTCAGAGCCACCGCAGAGTAGAGCGGCATTAATACCTGCCATAGTACCTTGCCCGCCAGCTTCCTCATATCCTGTGGTTCCGTTTACCTGTCCAGCAAAGAAGAGGCCCTTTATTTTCTTCGATTCCAATGAAGGCTTAAGTTGTGTAGGATCGAAGTAATCGTATTCTATAGCATAGCCCGGTCGGTAAACCTTGATATCTCTGAAAGCTTTAATCTTCTTTAAAGCGGCAAGCTGTACGTCCATAGGCATAGACGAGGAGAATCCGTTAAGGTACATTTCGTTGGTATTCTCGCCTTCAGGTTCTAGAAACAGCGGGTGCTGATCCTTGTCGGGGAACGTTACGAGTTTTGTCTCAATAGACGGACAATAGCGAGGTCCGGTAGACTTTATCTGTCCGTTGTAGAGTGGGGATTCGGCAATGGCGTCGCGCAGCGTGTCGTGCACCTCTTTGTTGGTGTATGTTGTCCAGCACGGAAGCTGTTTCAAGTGTTTCGGAGCCGTCATGTACGAAAATCCGTGGTAGTCGGTCTCGCTTGGCTGACACTCCATATCCTCGAAGTGAACCGATCGACGATCTATACGCACGGGAGTTCCCGTCTTCATTCTTGCCGATGTTATGCCGTGACGTGTAATGCTCTCAGTGAAATGTAGTACGGCTGGTTCGGCACATCGTCCTCCTGGCACCTTACGTCTGCCAACGTGCATCAGTCCGTTGAGAAAGGTGCCGGCTGTTATGACTACAGCCTTGGCGTGGAACGTTACCCCCCAGACCGTCTCGACACCCACAGCCTCGCAATTCTTCACAAGCAACTCGCAGGCTTCGTCCTGCCAAATATCTAGCCCGTCTATACGGTCGAGACGTGAGCGCCATTCCCAAATAAACTTGCCGCGGTCGCATTGTGCTCTCGGGCTCCATACTGCAGGACCCTTGCCTCGGTTGAGCATGCGAAACTGTATGGATGTGGCATCGGTCACAAGACCCATCTCGCCGCCTAAGGCATCAATCTCGCGCACTATCTGTCCCTTGGCAATACCGCCAACGGCTGGGTTGCAACTCATCTGTCCTATTTTGTTCATGTCCATCGTTATTAGGCACGTCTTGGCACCCATTCGGGCTGCCGCTGCTGCAGCCTCACAACCGGCGTGTCCGCCGCCTATAACGATAACGTCGTAATTAAAATTCATATATTGATTGTCAATAATATTTTGTATGGTACGGCTCAATTTAGTATCTACTAAGTTTCCCTTCGCAAAATTAAGAATAAAAAATGATTTTTGAAGAGAAATAGTTTGATTTATCATCAATTTTCAGTATTTTTGCAGTCTGTAAGGACACGGCATATACCTATTATATAGTATAGCACAAAATTACGTGTTATGTTATATGTTCCATGACCGGATTCTCTTCATTAAGAAAGTAAGCCGCAACCTTATTATGGCACCGCCGCGACGGCGAGGCCTCCAAATATTGGAATCAATAATTCTAACATTTAATAATTTTTTTAATTCAAATCATTTATGTGGTTAATCAATTCATCCATCGGTAGAAAGGTGGTGATGGCCTTGACTGGTATCGCCCTTGTTCTATTCTTGACATTCCACATGTCAATGAATGTTGCAGCTCTCTTCTCTGGAGACGCTTACAACATGATCTGTGAGTTCCTCGGCGCCAACTGGTATGCCGTAGTAGCGACAATGGGCTTGGCTGCCCTCGCAGTAATCCACATCGTTTATGCCTTCTGGCTCACGATGCAGAACCGCGCAGCCCGTGGCAACTCTCGTTACGAGGTAACAGCAAAGCCTAAGGGTGTAGAGTGGGCATCTCAGAACATGCTCGTTCTTGGTATCATCATCGTTCTCGGTCTGTTGCTCCACCTCTTCAACTTCTGGTACAACATGATGTTTGCCGAGCTTATGGGCTTCGAGGGCGTATGTGCACCTGCAGACGGTTTCGGCTGGATCAAGGAGACATTTGCCAACCCGGTTTACGTTGTTCTCTACATCGTATGGCTCGTAGCTCTCTGGTTGCACCTCACACACGGTTTCTGGAGCGCAATGCAGACATTCGGCTGGAATGGTAAGGTATGGTTCAACCGTTGGAAGGTTATCGGTCAGGTTTACTCAACCCTCCTCGTCCTCGGTTTCCTCGTAGTAGTAATTGCTTTCGCACTTGGTTGCGCACCAAGCCTCTGCTGCTAATTAAAAACTAAAAAATCAAAATTCATAATTCACATTATGGCTAAGACTATTAATTCAAGAATCCCTGAAGGCCCAGTGGCCGAGAAGTGGACCAACTATAAAGCTCACCAGCGTCTGGTGAACCCAAAGAACAAACTCAAGCTCGACGTCATCGTTGTAGGTACAGGTCTTGCAGGTGCTTCTGCAGCAGCCAGCCTCGGCGAGATGGGTTTCCGTGTGCTTAACTTCTGCATCCAGGACTCTCCGCGTCGCGCTCACTCTATCGCAGCCCAGGGTGGTATCAATGCTGCCAAGAACTATCAGAACGACGGCGACTCTGTATACCGTCTGTTCTACGATACAGTAAAGGGTGGCGACTATCGTGCTCGTGAGGCTAACGTATACCGTCTTGCCGAGGTATCAAACGACATCATTGACCAGTGCGTTGCCCAGGGTGTTCCTTTCGCTCGTGAGTACGGCGGCATGCTTGCCAACCGTTCGTTCGGTGGTGCTCAGGTATCACGTACATTCTACGCAAAGGGCCAGACCGGTCAGCAGCTTTTGCTCGGTGCCTACTCTGCACTCTCTAAGCAGGTGAGCACAGGCCGCGTATTGCTCTACACTCGTTACGAGATGGAGGATGTGGTTATCGTTGACGGCCGCGCACGCGGTATCATCGCTAAGAACCTCGTTACCGGTAAGCTCGAGCGTTTCTCAGCAAACGCAGTTGTTATCGCTACTGGCGGTTATGGCAACACATACTTCCTCTCTACCAACGCTATGGGTTGCAACTGTACAGCAGCTATCCAGTGCTACCGCAAGGGTGCTTACTTCGCAAATCCTTGCTACGTGCAGATCCACCCGACATGTATCCCTGTACACGGCGACAAGCAGTCTAAGCTTACTCTTATGTCAGAGTCTCTGCGTAACGATGGCCGTATCTGGGTACCAAAGAATATTGAGGATGCCAAGGCTCTCCAGGCAGGCACCAAGAAGGGTAGCGATATTCCTGAGGAAGACCGCGACTACTACTTGGAGCGTCGCTATCCGGCATTCGGTAACCTTGTTCCTCGTGACGTTGCCTCACGTGCAGCCAAGGAGCGTTGCGACAAGGGCTTCGGCGTAAACAACACCGGTCTTGCCGTATTCCTCGACTTCTCTGAGTCAATCAACCGTCTCGGCATCGACGTTATCCGTCAGCGCTACGGCAACCTCTTCGACATGTACGAGGAGATCACCGACGTTAACCCGGGTGAGCTTGCCAACGAGATCAACGGCGTGAAGTACTACAACCCGATGATGATCTATCCTGCTATCCACTACACAATGGGTGGTATCTGGGTAGACTACGAGCTCCAGACTTCAATCACTGGTCTGTTCGCTATCGGTGAGTGCAACTTCTCTGACCACGGTGCCAACCGTCTTGGTGCTTCTGCTCTTATGCAGGGCTTGGCTGATGGTTACTTTGTATTGCCTTACACCATCCAGAACTACCTCGCCGACCAGGCTATCTGGCCGCACCTCTCTACCGATCTGCCAGAGTTTGCTGAGGCAGAGAAGGGTGTTCAGGCTGAAATCGACCGCCTCATGAACATCAAGGGTAAGCGTTCGGTTGACTCTATCCACAAGGAGCTTGGCCACATCATGTGGGAGCACGTAGGTATGGGTCGTACAAAGGAGGGTCTTGAGCAGGGTATCGAGCTCATCAAGAAGATCCGCAAGGAGTTCAACACCAACCTCTTCATCCCTGGATCGAAGGAAGGCTTGAACGTAGAGCTTGACAAGGCTATCCACCTCCGCGACTTCATCCTCATGGGTGAGCTTATCGCACACGACGCCCTCTCACGCGAGGAGTCTTGCGGTGGTCACTTCCGCGAGGAGCACCAGACTCCAGAGGGCGAGGCACAGCGCGACGACGAGAACTTCTTCTATGTAGGTTGCTGGGAGTACAAGAACAACGACGAGACCGCTCCTGAGCTCATCAAGGAGCCGCTCGAGTACGAGGCAATCAAGGTACAGACACGTAACTATAAGAACTAATAAAGATTATGGCAAATATATCATTCACACTGAAATATTGGCGTCAGAACGGTCCTCAGGACAAGGGCCACTTCGACACACGCGAGATGAAGGATATCCCTACGGATACCTCATTCCTTGAGATGCTCGACATCCTTAACGAGCAGCTCATCGAGGAAGGCAACGAGCCTTTCGTATTCGACCACGACTGCCGCGAGGGTATCTGCGGTATGTGCTCACTCTACATCAACGGTCATCCCCACGGACCTAACCAGGGTGCCACAACCTGCCAGCTCTACATGCGTAAGTTCAACGACGGCGACGTTATCACCGTTGAACCTTGGCGTTCGGCTGCATTCCCAGTTATCAAGGACTGCATGGTAGACCGTTCAGCTTTCGACAAGATTATGCAGGCAGGTGGTTATGTAAGCGTTCGCACTGGCCAGCCCCAGGATGCCAACGCCATCCTCATCCCGAAGGAAGACGCCGACGAGGCTATGGACTGCGCTACATGTATCGGTTGCGGTTGCTGCGTGGCAGCCTGCAAGAACGGTTCTGCAATGCTCTTCGTAAGCTCTAAGGTTAGCCAGCTCGCTCTCCTTCCTCAGGGTCGTCCTGAGGCAGCTAAGCGTGCTAAGGCAATGATCGCTAAGATGGAGGAGCTTGGCTTCGGTAACTGCACCAACACCCGCGCTTGCGAGGCTGAGTGCCCGAAGAACGAGTCTATCGCCAACATCGCTCGCCTCAACCGCGAGTTCATCAAGGCAAAGCTCGCTGACTAATTCAGTCAACAACAAATATACAAAGCGGATGCGAAGCACTCTCAGAAGTGCGGCGCATCCGCTTTGTTTGTATCCCAAAACGTCTCATTCCATCTTCTTTTATGTCCTAATAGAGTAATTTATTTCTCTTTTATTATCTTACGTATATATTAATATGTACGTATGTTCCTATTTATGCGTAAAATCTTTGCTTTTGCAACATAGTTGCATTGCTTATTCCTTATCTTTGCACCTGACTTTTTTTAGCTTATTAATAAATACTTAATGAAATATGCTTAGACGAATAACTTATTACTTATTATCAGTAGTCTTCGTGGCGGGAATGGTCGCTTGCGGAGGCAAGTCCCATGACCATCTCGATCACGACCATGACCATGAGCATGCCGAGGAAACCGAGCACCACGACCACGATTCCGAAGAGGAAGGTCATGAGGCTAAAGGCGCCCATACCGACGAGATTATCCTCTCGCCTGAGAAGGCTCGTGCTGCCGGAGTGAAGGTGGAGGAAGTGAAGCCAGGCATGTTCCATGGCGTCATCCACACCAGTGGCAAGGTGATGTCGGCATCATGCGACGAGACAGCCGTTGTTGCCACCATCAGCGGACGAGTGCAGTATAAGAACCACGTGAGTGAAGGACTAAAGGTGGCTGCCGGAACCACGCTCTTCTCCATCACTTCCGCAGGTATGCAGATGGCTGACGGCGACCCCGTACAGCGTGCCCGTATCGACTTTGAGCGTGCCGAGCGCGACTATACACGTGCGAAGACACTCATCAAGGATAAGATAATAAGCGAGAAAGACCTCGCTGTTGCCAAGGCGGAATATGAGGCTGCCAAGCTCACCTACACCAGCATGCAGCGCACACGCAGCGCCGGCGGTGTGACGGTCACAGCTCCTCGCGGCGGCTATATCAAGCAATCTATGGTCAATGGCGGCGACTATGTGGAAGCTGGTCAGCCCCTTGCCGTTATTACCCAGAACAAGCACCTCTATCTGCGTGCCGAAATACCGGAGCGCCACTTCAACGAGCTTAACAAGATACGCTGTGCCAAGTTCCGCACCAGCTACAGCAAGCGTCTATACGACATCACCGATATGGGCGGACATATCCAGTCTTACGGTCGTTCGGCTGAGGTCAACAACTCGTACATCCCCGTTATATTCGAGTTCAACAACACAGGCGATGTTGTGCAAGGCTCGTATGCCGAGATATATCTCATCACTCAGGATCGTCCTAACGTTATAAGCCTACCGCTTACAGCCATTACCGAAGAGCAGGGCATCCACTTTGTGTACATTCAGGTGGACGCTGAGGGCTATCGCAAGCAGGAGGTTACACTCGGCGAGAGCGACGGCGAGCGTGTGGAGATACTTACGGGAGTGAAGCAGGGCGACCGCGTCGTGACTAAGGGTGCCATGCAAGTAAAGTTGGCTTCGGCTGCTAACGCTATTCCTGCACATAATCATAATCACTAAAAATCTATGCTAAATAAGATAATACGTTTCTCGCTTGAGAACAGAATACTTGTGTTGGTGGCGTCGGTGCTGCTGGTCATCGCCGGCTTATACTCCACCAGCAAGACCGATGTCGACGTGTTCCCTGACCTCAACGCCCCTACCGTAGTCATCATGACCGAAGCCGGTGGCATGGCGACAGAGGAAGTTGAGCAGCTTGTGACATTCCCTATTGAGACCGCCGTCAATGGCAGTATCGGTGTGCGTCGTGTCCGCTCTCAGTCCACCAATGGTTTCTCTGTAGTGTGGGTAGAGTTTGATTGGGGCACCGACATATATCTCGATCGCCAGATAGTAAGTGAGAAACTTGCTGCTATTGGCGATCAGATGCCTGCCGGTGTAAGCGCTCCGGTGCTCGGTCCGCAGTCGTCCATCCTTGGCGAGGTGCTCATTGTGAGCCTCACCAGCAAGCACACTTCGCAGCAAGACCTTCGTACTTATGCCGATTGGGTGATACGTCCGCGCCTGCTTTCTACCGGAGGCGTGGCTCAGGTCAGCGTGCATGGCGGCGACATCAAGGAGTATCAGATACTCGTAAGCCCGGGCAAGATGAAGCACTTCGGTGTTTCGCTCTCCGACGTAATGGCGAGTACTCGTGGCATGAACGTCAACACCAACGGTGGCGTGCGCTACAAGTACGGCAACGAGTATATAATCCGTGGCATCACTTCTACCAACGACGTAGAGAAGTTGGGCACATGTATCGTCAAGAAGAACGGCGAGAGTGTCATAACCCTCGCCGACGTAGCCGATATAAAGGTGGGCAATCAGTCGCCCAAACTCGGTGTGGCAAGCGAGCGAGCCCAGTCAGCCGTACTCCTCACCGTAACCAAGCAGCCCAACACCAGTACCATCGACCTTACCAAGCACCTCGACCTTGCTCTGGAAGACCTTCACAAGACTCTTCCTGAGGATGTGCATATATCAACAGACATCTTCCGTCAGGCCGACTTCATCGAGAGCAGTATCGACAACGTACAGAAGTCGCTCATCGAGGGCGCCATCTTCGTTGTGATAATCTTGATGCTCTTCCTCGCCAACGTGCGCACCACCGTCATATCGCTTGTCACCATCCCCCTCTCGTTCCTTGTAGCTATGATAGTGCTCAATGCTCTTGGCATCAGCATCAACACAATGACCCTCGGCGGACTTGCCATTGCCATAGGCTCGCTTGTCGACGACGCCATTGTGGATGTGGAGAATGTGTACAAACATATACGCCAAAACCGCGAATTGCCCGAGTCAGAGCGTATGCCAATAATAGAGCTTGTGTATAACGCATCACGCGAAGTGCGTATGCCTATACTCAATTCTACGTTGATAATAGTAGTAAGCTTTGCGCCGCTGTTCTTCCTCAGCGGCATGGAGGGCCGTATGCTCATACCCCTTGGCATAGCCTTCGTCACCGCCCTCTTTGCGTCAACCCTTGTAGCCCTCACGCTCACTCCCGTGCTATGTAGCTACCTGCTTGGCAAGAGCAAGGGCGAGATGCCTAAGGAAGCCTTCTTGGCAGTATTGCTCAAGACATATTACGAGCGCGCATTGCAGTGGGTGCTTGCCAACACACGCAAGGTAATCGTAGGCACCGCTACGCTGTTTGTAGTGGCTGTAGGCGTGTTCTTCTGCCTTGGCAGTAGCTTCTTGCCCAAGTTCAACGAAGGCTCGTTCACCATCAATATTTCGTCGCTTCCAGGTATTTCGCTCGAAGAGAGCGATTCTATCGGTGCACGTGCCGAACGCTTGCTGCTTCAGGTGCCCGAGATTAAGACCGTGGCGCGCAAGACCGGACGTGCCGAACTCGACGAACATGCCCTTGGCGTAAACGTCAGCGAGATAGAAGCCCCATTTGCATTAAAAGACCGCAGTCATGAAGAAGTTCTCAACGACGTACGCAAGCGTCTCTCTGTACTCGCAGGAGCTAACATCGAGATAGGTCAGCCCATATCTCACCGTATCGACGCTATGCTCTCTGGAACCCAGGCGAGCATAGCCATCAAGCTCTTCGGCACCGACCTCAACCGAATGTTCACCATAGGCAATCAGATAAAGAATGCCTGTCAGGATATAGAGGGCATAGCCGACCTCAACGTCGAGCAGCAGATAGAACGTCCCGAGCTTAATATTGTGCCACGTCGCGAGCTGCTTGTACGCAACGGTATCACCCTTCCCGAGTTTAACGAGTTCCTCGCTGTCAATCTTGCAGGCGAAACTGTTTCTCAGGTATACGAAGCCGGACGCGCATTCAATCTTGTGGTGAAAGCCGACAAGTACGACGACATAAAAGACCTCATCATCGACACCCAGGATGGACGTAAGGTTCCGCTTAGCGATGTGGCAGATATAATATCGAGTGCCGGTCCCAACACCATCAACCGCGAGAACGTACAGCGCAAGATTGTAATATCTGCCAATACCAGCGGCAGAGCTTTGAGCGATGTAGTGGCAGACATCAAGGAAGCCGTATCAGAGGAGGTGCAGCTGCCCGAAGGCTATCATGTAGAATATGGCGGTCAGTTTGAGAGTCAGGAGAGTGCCAGCCGTGTGCTATATCTCACCTGCATCCTTGCCATTATCGTAATCTTCTGTCTCCTCTTCATGCAGTTCCGCAACGCTATGGAAGCCGGAGTTATACTTCTAAACCTCCCATTGGCTCTCATTGGCGGCATTTTTGCAATAGTGTTCACCACGGGCGAGATAAGCATCCCAGCTGTCATAGGCTTCATATCGCTATTCGGCATCGCCACACGCAATGGTATGCTGCTTATCACCGAGTACAAACGCCTGCGCACAGAGGAAGGCAAGAGCATCCGCCAAGCCATCATCGAAGGTTCGCTCTCGCGTCTTAACCCTATCCTCATGACCGCTCTTACCTCAGCTCTCGCCCTCGTGCCGTTGGCACTTGGAGGCGATTTGCCTGGCAACGAGATACAGTCGCCAATGGCAAAGGTTATACTCGGCGGACTTATTAGTTCCACATTACTCAACGCATTCATCGTACCTATTATATATGAAAAGATATCTAATCGCCACAATCGTGGCATTCAGCACGTATAGTATAGCCCTCGCTGACAACATCGGCGACGTGCTCAAGCAAGTAGCATCCAACAACCTCACCCTCCAGGCTCTCGCCCACGACAATCAAGCCGACGTGCTCGACATCAAGGCATCCAACAGTATTGGCGGCCCGTCTGTAGAGTATAGTCCGTTCTTTACCAAAGGCTACTCAGGCGTGGCAGAGAGCGAGCTTGTGGTTAGCCAGGAAATCGACTTCCCCACAAAGTATGCTGCACGCAACAAGCAGGCAAAGATGCAGAACATCGTAGGAGAGCAACTTCTTATCAAGCAACGTCGCGACATATTGCTCCAGGCACAGCTCCTTTGCATCGACCTTATACGTCTCAACCAGACACTGTCCATGCTCCACGAGCGACTTGCCAACAGCGAGACTTTGTTGCAGATGTATCAGAAGCGTATGGATGCAGGCGATGCCAACGCCCTTGAGCTTAACAAGGTAAAGCTTGATTGTATGGAGGTGCGCACCCTTGTTAACGAGGCGCAGGGTGAGCGCACATCTCTTCTGCAGCAACTTAGGCAGCTCAATGGCGGCAAGCCAATAGACGTTATAGATACCGTGTTGCCCGAATATCCGCAGATAACCAACTTTGAATCGTATCGTGCTCTTGCACTTGCCTCTGATGCAGATGTGGCTGTGGCGCAGACGGCACTACGTGCAGCCGACATGAACCTAAAGTTGCAAAAGAACGAGTGGTTGCCCAATATCTCCTTTGGCTATCGTCGCAATACCGAGCAGGGCGAAGGCATCAACGGCTTCCTCGTAGGTGTAAGCTTCCCTCTATATAGCAACAGCAACAATGTCAAGGCTGCCAGGCAGCGCCGTGAGAGTGCCGAGTTGCAGGTGATGCAGGCACAGAATGAGGCTGAGGCTTCCATGCGCACCAACTACGAGCAGTTGCAGGGTTTGCAGCAGGTTATCGACCACAGCGATGTAAAGCTTCTGCAAGAGTCGCTCACGCTCTTTGCCAAGGCTTTGCAGCATGGCGAAATCACTGCCCTTGTCTATTATGTCGAGATAAACAGCATCTACGAGAAGCTGCAACGACACATCGACCTGCATTGCCAGAGCGTTAAGCTGTTGGCTGAGTTGCACAAGGCAGAGCTGTGATTGGTTCCAGTTGAGAGTTGAAAATTGAGAGTTTAGAGTTGAGGATTGAGAGTTTAGAGTTATGATTAGTATTGAAAACTCAACATTCAATAATTCAAAATCGCCGTAGGCGACCAACTCAAAAATCAAAACTCAAAATTCAAAATTCGTCTATGCCCCGATACAATATTTGCATTTCTAACCGCTCAAAACAGCGAGTTGAACGCGTCAAAGATAGGCCTAATCCTAAAAATATATATGATTTTTGGGATTATAATCCCAAAAGTTAGTGTGATTTTTGGGATTAGACTATTTTTCTCTTATCTTTGCCTCGACAAACAATCCATACATCTATGATAGAACGACAGTTACAGCAAAAGATAGAGTCGCGTATGTTTGCAGGCAAGCCAATCATTATTCTGGTCGTTATGCCAACAGCTATTTCTGGCGCACTACTCAGCAGCAGGAGATTGACTATATAGAAGAGTGTGACGGACAATTCACCGTCTTCGAGATGAAGTGGAATCCGCGTCGCGCCAATACCCAATTCCCTTCTTCATTCCTTAATGCGTATGACGTTAAGGAGACAGCTGTCATTACTCCAGACAATTGGATGGAGTGGGTGGTTTGATGTGTACTGAAAGTCTTTCTCTTTGCCAGTTGCTTTGGATTTGATACTGGTTTTTCTGCTGGTTGGTTTGGATTTGACACGAAAATCAGCGAAAGTTGGTTTGGATTTGCTCGGATTTTTATTGATTTTTGGTTTGGATTTGAAAATATTGTGTATCTTTGTCATTGACTTATAACCATTTAGATATGTTCAAACGATTAGCACTCAATTATCTTCGCGACTGGGCACGTAAGGACGAACGTAAGCCCTTGGTTTTGCGTGGTGCCCGCCAGGTGGGTAAGACAACGCTTGTCAAGATGTTTGCCGAGGAATTCGACAATTACATCTACCTTAATCTTGAGGAGAACGAGAACGCTGCATTGTTTGCAGCCAACTATTCTTTCGACGATTTGCTGTCGGGCATCTTCTTCAAGGCAAATGTACGTCAGGACAACTGCCGCACACTTATATTCATTGACGAGATACAGAACGAACCTAAGGCTGTACAGTCGTTGCGCTACTTCTATGAGAAGCGTCCCGACTTATATGTCATAGCTGCTGGCTCACTATTGGAGAGTCTGATGGACCGTCACATATCGTTTCCAGTGGGTAGAGTAGAGTATATGGCTCTCCATCCCTGTACGTTTGTAGAGTTCCTTTCGGCTATAGGCGAGCAGCTTCTTGCCGAGCAGGTTGAGGCTGTATCGGTACCTCAGTCGCTGCACAGCTATACGCTCGACCTCTTCAAGAAATACATGATAATAGGCGGACTGCCAGAAGTTGTTGCCAACTATGCACAGTATCGCGACATGGTGCGGCTTGGAGGCATATTCAATTCGCTGCTCTCGGGCTATCGCGACGATGTGGAGAAGTATGCCGCCAAGCCGAAGGAGCAAGACTCCATACGCTATATTCTTAATTATGGCTGGACATCGGCTGCCCATCGCATACAGTTTGCCAAATTCACCAACTCCTCGTTCAAGTCGGCTGATGTTAGCAATGCCTTCCGTACGCTTGAGAAGACTCTGCTCCTCGAACTTGTTTATCCTCTTACGTCAACATCGTTCCCCATACTGCCCGACCTGAAGAAGAGTCCAAAACTGTTATGGCTTGACACCGGTCTGGTCAATTACGTAGCAGGAATGCAAGAAGAACTGCTCTTCACTACCGACAGCGACGAACTCTGGAACGGCGACATTGCTGAACATATCGTAGCCCAGGAACTTCTTGGCGCTACAACTATGTTTGGCGAGAAGCGTATGTTTTGGGTGCGCGATGCTCGCAACTCTCAGGCAGAAGTAGATTTCGTGATACGCTATAAGTCGCATCTGCTGCCCATCGAGGTAAAGACTGGCAACAATTCAAAGCTCCGCTCCCTGCATCAGTTTATGGAAGAGTCGCGTGAGAATATCGCCCTGCGATTGTGGAATGGTCCGCTGACATCCGATGTTATCACCCGAATCGACGGCCGAGCATTCACTCTCTACAACATCCCGCTGTATTATGCAGGTCATTTGGACAATTGGCTTAACTCCTTAACTTCTTAACTACTTTCGCTCATGAAGTTCTTACTAAAGCAAGCGACAAAGCCGAGCGAATGGACAAATTGTCAATTGTTTGTGTCTGTTTGTCTAAAATATGCCATATTTGCTTACTATTTAACATTTCTGCCTTCATTTTATTATTGGCATGTAAGTTGCGATAAGGATAGTGCAAGCCGAGAGCGACAAGCTCGGGGCAAGCAAAACGATAAATAAACAACTAAAATATAATTGGAGGTTTTTGATATGTTACCAGTAATGAGAAATTCTTGGATGCCTGAAGTTTTCAACGACTTTTTCGACACTGACTTTATGCCGCGTACAAATGCTACGGCACCGGCAATCAACGTTAAGGAGACCGAACACGAGTATACAGTAGAGCTTGCAGCTCCTGGCATGAAGAAGGACGACTTCAATATCAATATCGACAACGATGGTAATTTGCACATCAAGATGGAGCAGAAGAACGAGAAGAAGGACGAGAACAAGAAAGAGCATTATCTGCGTCGCGAGTTCTCTTATTCAAAGTTCGAGCAGACTCTTATCTTGCCTGACGATGTCGACAAGGAGCACATTGCAGCCAATGTCAACGATGGTGTCTTGACTGTTGCCCTTCCTAAGGTTGAGAAGAAAGAAGAAAAGACAACACGCCAGATTGAGGTCAAATAACTTAGTTAGTGTGTTGTGAAATTTTTGTCACAAACATATAATTTTAAGGAAGAATGAAAGCCATATTTGCTTCATTCTTCCTTTTTTTGTTATTTTTATCCGGCAGAACATCCGCAGCCCAAGGACAAGTTTAAGGAAGAGAATATATCGTACAACGTCCACAAGAAGTAAAACTATTTCTGCATTACTTCCAGCAAAGCCTCTCTTAGGTCTTTACCAGTAGCAAGCCCCAGCTTCTTGCGTATATGTATACGTACAGAACTTACGTTGTTGGCGTTTTTGTGTAGGATGGAAGCAATCTCTATTATAGTCTTTCCACCGATAATCAGTCGGCATACTTCCTGCTCTGTGGGTGTTAGGGTAGGGAGTACAGCCGATATGTCGGCATGTTGCATCTTGCGCTGAGCCACACGTTGCTCCACAGCCCTTATAAGGTTAGCCTCTGTACGCTCGTCGAGACGGTTGAAGAAGTCGGTGATGTCCTTGTCGCTCTGCTCTCCACGTCCTAATTGTATATAAGCCAACAGCTCGGTCTTGGTCATGTGGAAGGTCGATAGCACTCGGTTAAGTGTAGAGTGATAGTCGACATTTTCCCGTTGCATACTTCTTATTCCCCGCCTTATCATTTCGCCAAGAATACATGTAAAAATCTCCACAATAACGAATATCACCACAATCTGTCTGTTTATTTCCCCGTCGGTATATAGGTAAGCCGATGTTATCGTTGCGATGCTCATTATGGCTAATATGGTTGGCATATGTCTTACAGCAGCCATTACCATATAGATTATCAGGGCGAGTGATATAACCTGGTTAAACACAATAGTCTCCTCAAACCCATCCGGACGCTCCATTGCTACGTATACTATACGGGCACTTTCTGCCAACTGTGTCAATATTCCGAACGATGATATCGCCATAGTCAGCCTCATACGCTGCGTAAGATACATAACCAGTATTACAAGTGTTGCAGCCCACGACATTGCCGATATGGTATATAATATGGTGTCGCAGCGACCTATCATTCCTATGATGTGCATAGGCACACCCAATACCACCGACAGACTGAGCATAAGGAACGTTATAAGGCACATTCGTTGTTGCCAGTTGTGGCTACGACGGTCAAGAAATATGGTTAGTCGTTGTATTAGTTTCGATTTCATTGTTTTCGAATTTTGTCGTACAAAGTTAGTTCCTTTTTGTGGATTTTACCCCTTTTTACCCCTCTTTTTTCACTCTTTTACGTTATTTTACGGTAGTTGTTTTTTGGTTGTATTGATTATTTGGTCTAATTTCGTGCCAAATAGTACTAAACTTTACAACAATCATGATGAAATTCTTACTCTCTAAACACTCTCGCAGCATATTTATATTTGCGTTGCTCTCGTTATTTCTGTGTATGGCTGCTGGCAAGGCGTCAGCCGAAGAACGCAACCCAGTTGTCAAAATCGACAAAACGTCCTATACAAGTAGTGGCACGGAGGTCACGCTTAAGTTATGGATGTTCAACTGGAAATATGCGGCTTTTAGCCCAAAACAATACAACGCCCGTTTTACTGGCGATGTGTATCTCTACATCGACGACAAAGAGGTAGCTAATCTTAATGAAATGTGGCTTTTAATATCTGGTTCAAGCTACACTTTTTTTAAAGACGAACCTGGTATTGTCGGCAAGTCTTCAGGTATTAATCTTGATGGCACAAACGTAGGCACGGCACAATTCCAAGATTTTAAGAGTGGACAGACATGCCCATACAACAGCAACACGACAGAGGATTCATGGTCTACCGTCGACCTTAAGATCTCCTTCAACAAGTCATTCTCATATTATGGCCATAAGATTACGGTGAAGGGCAAATGGCAAGACCAGGGCAGCGGTTCTGTAGTAGAAAAGAATGTGGCTCTCGACAACACCATCAACGGCTTCGTTCGTCCTGTCAATCTGTCGGCACAGCCTTCTGGCGACAAGACGGTGTTCTCTTGGGAGCAGGAGGGTTATAACAACGATGCGTCTATCGATGGCAAATGGATTGTATACAAGCGCGAAGATGGCAATAATGTCAAGTTGGGCGAAGTGGCTGCTAATGAGCATTCACTCAGCATAGAGAAGAAAAAGTATAGCTGTTCGAATAATTACATTATGACATTCCTCCCCAATGTATGTGAGGGGGAAGAGACTGTTTGCGGTCTTACCACTACGTTTACTGCCACTAAGCATCAGATTAACGATGATGACATCTGCCAAATGTGTGGACATAGTTTCTTCCGTTATCATACATCCGACGGCAACATAGTGGATATCTCTGGCAAAGATTTTGGTGCCAATGTAGTGTCGCATGAGGTTATTAATGGTGAGTGCGTGATAGAGTTTGACGCTTCGATTACGCAAATCTCCAGTGCTGCATTTCAAAATAAAAAATTGGTAGGTGAACTTCGTATACCGAATACTGTGACATCAATCCAGAATGATGCATTCAATGGCTGTAGTGCTCTTACTGGAGATCTTATCATTCCAAATTCGGTAACAGAGATTGGCAATAATGCTTTTAACGGATGCACAGGATTCAATGGCACTCTAACGCTGTCAAGCAACCTGAAAACGATAGGGGACAACGCTTTCTACGATTGTTCGGGATTTACGGAATCTTTGACATTACCTAACTCAGTAACAACTATCGGAGAATCTGCTTTTAATGGTTGTTCGGGATTTACAAGTCTTAAGTTGTCAGATGCATTGACAGAAATCCCTAAGAGAGCTTTTTTGCTTTGCAATTTCAAAGGCACTCTGACGCTGCCAAGTAGACTGAAAATAATAGGTGAAGGTGCTTTCTATAATTGTACAGGATTTACGGGAGTGTTGACATTACCCAATTCAGTAACAACTATTGGAGAATCGGCATTCGCTTTTTGTAGTGGATTTACAGTTCTTAAGTTGTCAGAAGCACTGACTATAATCGATAAGTTTGCTTTTTGGTGCTGTAATAATCTAACTATTGAATCAGAAAACCCGTCACAAGTGACGCTGCCTAAATCATTGGAAAAAATTGGAGAAAAAGCTTTTGTTGACTGTAACCAGATTAAAACAATCAATTGCCAGTCGTTGCCTGAAGGCATATCATCAATATTAGGTTATGATCTGCAGATAAATACTGTCAGTCTGAGCGACGACTCATATATCAGCCCCAAGGCATATGGCACAGGCTACGACATATCCTACACCCGCCAGATGTCGAACGACTGGGGCACACTCGTGTTGCCTTACCCTTTGACGCTGACTGGCAACGAGCCTTACCGCCTGTATACTATTAGTGCAGTTTCTGAAAACGAGCTTGTATTAAAACAACTTGATGGAGAAGTGGCTGCCGGAACTCCATGCGTGGTAAAACGCAACGGCAGCGAATCAGAGCTGACATTTGGTAATGACGATGCAGAGTTGAACATGACAATAGATGGTAAAACCGTTGGCGACATGACATTCAACGGCACTTACAGGACTGAGGAAGTCAACAGCGGTTATGTGATATCAAAGAACAGTTTCTGGAATGTGGCAGAATTGAACAAATCAGATTTGGTTAAAGGTGTTAAGGTTAAACCTTTCCGCGCTTGGCTTGATGGCACATTGCCTAATGGCGCTTCCCAGTTGTCTATATGTGTTAGCGACACAGCAACGGGCATAGGTGCTGCGGGTACTATTGATGTTCTTAACGATACAGCTACAGAATACTACGACCTCAGCGGCAAGCGTCTCGACGAACCACAGAAGGGCGTAAACATCGTGCGCATGAAGTCGGGAAAGACAAAGAAAATAATTATCAAATAACAAAAGACAATGCATAATACACCCAATACCACCCCTTAAATTTGCACCACATCGAATAAAATAAAATTAAATAACTATTATGGAAACATTCAAATTCAAACACCCACGCAGAGTATATCTCTACGTTTTGCTTTCATTCCTGATGTGCATGTTAGGAGCAAGCAGTATGTCTGGCAGAACAGCTCGCAATCCGATTGTGAAACTTATCTACGGTCCGAACTATTCGGACAATGGCACCGAGGTTACGCTTAAACTATGGATGTATAACTACGATGGCGACAACGCACATTTTAGGTGATGTCAATCTCTGCATAGACGGCGCAGCAGTATGCAAGCTTAACGATATGTGGAGCATGATTTCCAATGTCTATTCCAGAGACGAGAAAAAGATTAAAGGCTTTGAGAATAGTGGCAATGTTGGTTCTAAAGGCACTATTATACTTAACAGTGAAGTAGTGGGCAATGCACAGTTCAGAAAAGCCCAAAAAGATCAGAAATGTCCCGATAATAGCAATACTGGTAAGTGGACCACTATCGAGCTTCAACTCTCTTTCAACAATTCGTTTTCTTATCGTACCCATACTGTAAGCGTGAAAGGCAATTGGCGTGACAGATGCGACGATAAAAATTATAACGATAAAGAATGGGACCTCCAGAATACTCTCCGCGGCTTCGTTTACCCCACCAAATTAGAAATAAGTAATGATTTTTCTAATACTTCTAAAAAAGTAAGAATTTCATGGTGGATGTCTGGGTGGACTGATGATGCAGCTCGCCAAGGCAAGTGGCTGTTATACAAATACGAGAATAACAAATATGAAAAAATAAAAGAATTTAGCAATAACAGATACTGTAATCAAACATTTATTCCTAAGGAATTCAACTGTTTTGCAAAATATTATGTCACATTCAAACCAAATGTGCTAAGCGAAAAAGCAATCATCAGCGGTCTGACTGAATCATGTACCAAAGGAGGTCATGAATTAATAAATAACGAAAGATGCACAACATGTGATCATAGTTTCTTTAGGTACACCACAAATGACCGTAGGATGGTGTCTCTTGCCCCCAATATGGATTTTGGTGCAAAGATGCTGTCGCACACTATTGACAACACTGGCAATTGCACAATAGAGTTTGAAACCCCCATCACGCAGATACCAGACGGAGCATTTAAAAACACCTCAATAAATAATAATTCTTTGAGAATCCCGTCTTCTGTAGCAACCATAGGTGCTTATGCTTTCGCCAATACTTCTATCACAGGAACTCTTACCTTTCAAAACGTAACAGAAATCGGCGAAGGAGCATTCGAGAATTGCAAAAATATTTCTTCTCTGAACTTCGGTTTTTCTCTGAAAAAAATTGGCGACAAGGCTTTTAACGGATGTACCTTCCCTATAAATCTTTCAATACCTAATACGGTAACAGAGATTGGCAATTACGCTTTCTATAAATGCGAAGGGATTAGGAAGTTGACATTGCCGACGAGTTTGGAAAGAATCGGTTCCTATGCATTTGCTGATTGCAAGAATATTGGCGGCGACCTTCTCATACCCAGTTCCGTCAAAGAGATTGGCGATGGAGCATTCAGTAATTGCATAGGATTCTTTGGCACTCTAGAAATGACACATCCATCAAGAATTGATAATTTGATAAAGATAGGGAAAGAAGCTTTTGCTGGTGTCCGAAACATTACCGGTGCGCTTATGATACCCAATACCGTTAAAGAGATTGGTGATGGAGCATTCCGTGGTTGCATTTCGTTCGATAAACACCTGACATTGTCGAAGAACTTAACAAAAATTGGAAAAGACGCATTCAGTGGTTGTAAAAAACTGATAGGCAACCTTAGCATACCTAACACTGTGACAGAGATTGGTGACAACGCATTCTATGGCTGCGAAGGACTTAATGCCTATTTAAAAATATCTGACAAATTGCAAAGAATTGGTAACTATGTTTTTTACGGATGCTCTAGACTTATCGGCGGACTTACCATCCCGAATTCGGTAACTGAGATTGGCGAAAAGGCTTTTTACAATTGCACTGGATTCAATGGCACTCTAACGCTGTCAAATAAACTGGAAACAATAGGGGAATCAGCTTTCGACGGATGTACTGGATTTACGGGATCTTTGACATTACCCAGCTCAGTAACAACTATCGGAAAATCGGCTTTCCGTACTTGTTGCAGTTTTACAAAACTTGAGTTGCCAAATACTCTGAGTGTAATTCCTACTCAAGCTTTTATGCTTTGTAGAAGTCTATCAGGAGAACTTGTAATTCCTGCCTCGGTGACGGAAATTGGAAATAATGCATTTTCTGATTGCCTAAATCTAAATGCAGTAACAGGACAAGTGACGCTGCCTAAATCATTGGAAAAAATTGGTTATTATGTTTTTGGTAATACTAATAATATTAAGACTGTTAATTTCCAGTCATTACCAGAAGGTATATCGGGATTCTTAGGTCAGAAGAAGAAGGCAGTCAGTCTGAGCGACGAATCATATATTAGCGACCTGGCAAGCGGCACAGTTGATGAAATATCCTACACCCGCCAGATGTCGAACAACTGGGGCACACTCGTGTTGCCTTACTCATTGACGCTGACTGGCAGCGAGCCTTACCATCTGTATTCCATCGACAATATGACTGGCGAGGAACTTGTATTGAAACAACTTGAAGGAACAGTGGCAGCCGGAACTCCATGCGTGGTAAAGCGCAAAGGCAGCGAAGCAGAGCTGACATTTGACGCTAACATTGCAAAGTTGAATATGGAAAGAGTGGCTCAAGACGTGGGCGGCATGAAATTCCGCGGCACTTACTGGACAGAGGATGTCAACAGCGGATATGTAATATCAAAGAACAGTTTCTGGAATGTAGAGGAACTGAAAGGCTCGACTTCGGTTAATGGCGTCAAGGTTAATCCGTTCCGCGCTTGGCTCAGCGGCACTTCTGCCAACGCCCCTGCCCAACTCAGCATGCGCATCGACGGTTCTACCACTGGCATCAACGCAGCGGAGGCTCTCGACGCATTGAATGATGCCGAGGCAGAATACTACGACCTTAGCGGCAAGCGTCTCGACGAGCCACAAAAGGGCGTAAACATCGTGCGCATGAAGTCGGGAAAGACTAAGAAGATAATTATCAAATAACAGAACTCTTGAATGTTCAATAAACAGAATCAATAACAAAAAAACAAAAGAATATGGAAAAGAAGAAGTATCAGAAACCCCTAATAAATGTTGTAGCTATCGATGCTGTAGGAATCATGGCAGGGTCGCCTGGATCGTCTGTGTCGAAAGAAACTATTCCAATTGGCAATCAAGAATCGGGAGAACAACCGAAGCCTGACGAGAATGGATGGATCTGGGGTGAATAAAACCTTAATGTATAATCGGCAGGATAATTAAAATCTCCGTTCCGTGTCTTGGAATGTCCGTTCGGTGACGCGGAACGGCCATTCGGTGACACGGAACGGAAGTTTAAGCAATAAAGCTATTGTCCGTTCGCTCGGCTTTGCCGCTTGCCATAGCAAGAACTTCCAAAACGACCGAAGGGAGTGTAGTTCCCTTGAGCTCCGCGAAAAACTTCTTTAATTCCATTAACTTCTGAACTTGCGAAAGTTCAATCAAATAACAAAAGACAATGCATAATATTAAACAACTTTATTCTATACATTTCGGCAGAGCAGTAGTCTACACGCTGCTGGCGCTGTTCTTGTGTGTGGCTGGTGCGGGAAAGGCGGCGGCCAAAACCAATTACGACCCTATGGTCAAACTCAATCCCGTGTCATACACAAAGAATGGCACAGAGGTCACGCTACAATTATACATGTGGTATTATTCATCACATGGGGGTTATATAGATAGGACAGCCAACTTCAAAGGTGATGTAAATCTCTACATCGACGACAAGCAAGTAGTAAACCTTAAAGAAATGTGGAACAATATATCTGGTGTCACCAATATAAAAACATTTAGAAATGATCAAAATACCTATAGAGGCAAGCCTGTCGGTAATACTTCAGATATTATTGTTGATAATAAAAATGTAGGCACAGCAGAATTCTGCAATCTTAAAGTTGAGGAGAAAAACCCAAACGCTTTAAGCTTATTAAATGCTTATGTATGCGTCATCGATCTTAAGCTCTCCTTCAACAGCTCATTCCCCTATTATGGCCATAAGCTAACTGTGAAGGGCAAATGGTATAACAAAGAAAACTATAGTTCACAAGACCAAGAAGAGGATTGGACACTTGACAACACCATCAGCGGATACGTTCGTCCTGCCAATTTGAAGGTGCAGCCTTATGGCAACTATATGGAGCTATCGTGGGAGAAGCAGGGCTATAATAAGTCGGCATCTGACGATGGCGAATGGTTTGTATACAAGCGTGAAAATGGCGAACGCAAAAATTTGGGAAGTACGAAAAATAATAAACTTATAATAGCAAAGAGCGAGCATACTTGTTTATCTAACTATGATGTAACATTCAAATCCCGCGGATTTTATACAAACGACACTATTTGCGGCCTTACCACTTCATATATTGCCACTGGACATAAGCTAAACGCCGATGATGTCTGCCAATACTGTAATCATAGTTTCTTCCGTTACACAACTTCCGACGGCAAGATTGTGGATAACATAAGATACAAAGAGCAATTTGGTGCAAACATCGTGGCGCATAGTGTTGTTGATGGCAAGTGCGTGATAGAGTTTGACGGTCCGATTACGAAAATTCCCAAAGAAGCATTCTGTAATTGTAAAAATCTTACAGGAGACCTTGTCATACCTAATTCGGTAAAAGAGATTGGCATCTTGGCGTTTGCCGATTGCACAGGATTAAATGGCACTCTAACGCTGTCAAACAAACTGGAAAAAATATTGGGCTCTGCTTTCTATAATTCAGGATTTACGGGAACTTTGAAATTGCCCAACTCATTAACAAATATCGGAAGTTCAGCTTTCCAGAATTGTAAGTATTTTACATCTCTTGAGTTGTCTGATGCTCTGAGTGTTATCCCCGAATATGCTTTTAACGGTTGTGTGGGTCTTTCAGGAAGCCTTGTCATACCTAATTCGGTAACAGAGATTGGCGAGAGCGCTTTTGACGGTTGCACTGGATTCAATGGCAGTCTAACGCTGTCAAGTAAACTGGGAAAAATAGGGCAATATGCTTTCTACAATTGTACTGGATTTACGGGATCTTTGAAATTGCCCAGCTCATTAACAGAGATCGGAATTGGAGCTTTCATGAATTGTAAGTATTTTACATCTCTTGAGTTGCCAAATACTCTGAGTGTAATCCCCAGGTCTGCTTTTAAAGGTTGTACGGGTCTTTCAGGAAGCCTTGTCATACCTAATTCGGTAACAGAGATTGGCGAGAGCGCTTTTGACGGTTGCACTGGATTCAATGGCACTCTAACGCTGTCAAATAAACTTGAAACAATTGGGGAATTTGCTTTCTACGGATGTTCTGGATTTAGGGGATCTTTGACATTACCCAGCTCAGTAACAACTATCGGAATATCGGCTTTCGTTAATTGTTACAGTTTTACAAAACTTGAGTTGCCATATACTCTGAGTGTAATCCCTAATCAAGCTTTTATGGATTGTAGAAGTCTTTCAGGAGAACTTGTAATTCCTGCCTCAGTGACGGAAATTGGAAATAATGCATTTTATGGTTGCCAAAATCTAAGTGCAGAAACAGGACAAGTGACGCTGCCTAAATCACTGAAAAAAATTGGTAATAATGTTTTTCTTAACGCTAATAATATTAAGACTGTTAACTTACAGTCATTACCAGAAGGTATATCGGGAAGCTTAGGTTATAAGAAGAAGGCAGTCAGTCTGAGCGATGAATCATATATTAGCGACCAGGCAAGCGGCACTGTTAATGAGATATCCTACACCCGCCTGATGTCGAACGACTGGGGCACACTCGTGTTGCCGTACTCATTGACGCTGACTGGCGAGGAGTATTACCGCTTGTATGCCATCGACAAGATTGATGGCAACGAGCTTGTGCTGAGCCGCATAGAAGGAACAGTGGCAGCCGGAACTCCATGCGTGGTAAAGCGCAACGGCAGCGAAGCAGAGCTGACATTTGGCGCTAACGATGCAGAGTTGAACATGGCAATATCAGATCAAAACGTGGGCGGCATGACATTCCACGGCACTTACACTACAAAGGAAGTCAACAGCGGTTATGTGATATCAAAGGACTGCTTCTGGAATGTGGCTGAACTGATGAGTTCGAATCATGTGAAAGGCGCCAAGGTTAGTCCGTTCCGCGCTTGGCTCAGCAGCACTTCTGCCAATGCTCCTGCCCAACTCAGTATGCGCATCGACGGTTCTACTACTGGCATCAACGCTATTGATGCCCTCAACGATGCAGAAGCAGAATACTACGACCTCAGCGGCAAGCGTCTCGACGAGCCACAGCGCGGCGTGAACATCGTACGCATGAAGTCGGGAAAGACAAAGAAGATAATCATAAAATAACAGAACTATTAAAAGTCAAATCAATAAACTGAATCAATAACGAAAAAAATAAAAACAATATGGAAAAGAAAAAGTATCATAAGCCCCAAATCAATGTTATCGCTATCGATGCTGTAGGAATCATGGCTGTGTCGACAGAAACTATTCCAATAGGTAGACCTGGATCTGGAAACGAACCGGAGCCTGACGATGATGGATTTATTTATGGAGAATAGTCAGCCACGTAGTCTTGTGGAATGAATGTGGCGAGACAGTAGTATATGGGGGTGTGGCATCTCATTTTATGAGTTTTGCCACACCCCCATATTGCGTTAATAAACATTTTTATATTTGGATTGTTCTTCCTTTTTTGTTATTTTTGCATACAATAAGTAATAGTTCGTACATATAGTAGGAGGGTATGGCATCCTTGCCATACCCACTAAATTGGCTGTACA
>ERZ1034973.168-NODE-168-length-45379-cov-73.534639_pt1 | contig 45379 bp, 45 predicted proteins | sample MGYA00520686_ERZ1034973 | MGnify/ENA primary metagenome ERZ1034973 (study PRJEB33766, sample SAMN09781775) | gut metagenome | biome: gut microbiome | host: Homo sapiens | place: Madagascar | study: EMG produced TPA metagenomics assembly of the PRJNA485056 data...
CTGATTTGGGCATGGATTTCGCAAAAGAAGATCAAAAGCGAGAGGCGGCTCTTGCAAAAGAACAGGCGAGGGCTGATAAAAAAGCAGCAAAGCGTGAGAAGATGATGAACATGCCATCATATCGTCTGATGGTAGGTACGGCGAAATATATGGACAAGTATTTCTTGGATCCTATCCTTGGCTTCATCCTTCCAGCCGGTATTGGTGATGCATTGTCGAGCGTGTTTGCGTTCCCATTTATCTATTACAGTCTTTGCGTGGTTAAGTCTATTCCGCTGACTTTGGCTGTCATCTACAATATCCTGAAGGATGTGCTGATAGGTGCCATACCTTTCTATATAGGTGATGTGCTGGATGTATTCAAGCGTTCGTATGTAGAGAACCTGAGATTGGTTACCGGCTATATCGAGGATGATAAGGAGATTATCAATAAGGTGAATAAGAAGGCCTTCTGGACAGCAGTGTTCATCGTCGTGCTTTGCTGGTTGATTTATGTGGTAATTTCGTGGGCCATCAGTTTGGGAACCATGGTTTGGGATTGGATAGTTTCATTGTTCTAAAATATGAGCAGTAACATTTACAAAGATTTTTGAAGTAATAAGCAAAGAACGTGCTATGGACAATCGTGTAAAATTCTATAGTTGGCTGATAGGCCTTTTGAATAGTGCGCATCTTACCTTTGAGGAGATTGCTGATGAATGGAAGGAAGCCCATGCTAATCAGAATAATGATGTGCTGGACAAGCGTACCTTCCATCGTTATCGTGATAATATCCAGTCGCAGTTTGGCATTACTGTGAAATGCAACAAGAGCAACGGTTATCGGTATTATCTGAAGCGTGATCCCGTGGATGACGATGATGTAACGGAATGGATGCTTAGTTCCCTGCGGCTGGCTTCGTTAGGTGATATGCTGAAGTATCACAATAAGGTGATGCTCGATACGCCGCCATACAACACGGAATATCTGGATGATATTCTTTCTGCGATAGATAAGCAATATCTGCTGAAGTTTAAATACGTTTCGGGGTTCGGAGCAGAGAGCGATATCGTGCTGCAACCGGCTTTCGTGAGATTCTTCAAACAACGGTGGTACGTTGTGGGAGTGAAAGTGAAGAGTGAAGAACGAAGAGTGAAGAACGAAGAGTGAAGAAACAACGTTCGGCGTCCGAAGGGAAAGCCAATTCAAGTGCAGAGGAAGATGTGAGAAAACTCGTTCGCTGTCTTCCTTTCGACCGCATCAGTTTCCTGAAGCTTATTTGCGAGAAGCATCCGTTGTCGGCAAAGATGAAGAAGTTCCTGACTCCAGAGAATTATTATGAAGATTGCTTTGGCATCTATCGGATGGAAGATGTGCCCGTGGAGAAAATCCGCATCCGTGCCTTCTATCCAGAATACAACTACATCGAGGAGGTTCCGCTGCACGAGAGTCAGCAGAAAGTAAAGGAGTCGAAAGACGGAATGTATCGGGAATATACCCTCACCATTCGCCCCAGCCGTGATTTCCTTCAGGAACTGTTGTGGCATGGCAGAAATATCATCGTACTGAAACCCGAGAGTCTGAGGCAGGAGATGATTGGTATCTTGAAGGATATGAGGAAGAGTTATGAGACGGGCGAATGCCTGAATGGGGAGGAATAAGGGCTTAATATATGTAAGGAATGATATGGGCAATGACCCACATAGGATGAAGGGTGAAAATGTGGATTGTTTTTTCTGTTAAAGAAGAAAATTGTTTGATAATGAGGTGGTTATTGCGTTTTTTGTCGTTTTTGTTCCACTATTTTATTAATAAGGTTAGGAAATCTTGAAAAAAACTATTAAATTTGCAATCGCAAAAATGCCAACTTGCACAATAAAATGCAGGATTTTAAGTTGTTATGAAAGTTTTTCTTGAATTAATAATAATGCTCATGAAAAGAATGAATAAAATGTTGTTGGTTGCTGCCTTGGCGGCAACCACACTTTCTGCTCAGGCAGAACAGAAGAAGGGACCGGCTTGGTTGAGTGATGCACTTTTCTATCAGATTTATCCATCTTCCTATATGGATACTGATGGCAACGGTATTGGCGACCTGCCGGGTATCACTTCCAAGTTGGATTACATCAAGTCGCTGGGTGTGAACGCCCTCTGGCTCAATCCGATCTTTGAGTCGGGATGGTTTGATGGTGGCTATGATGTCATCGATTTCTACAAGGTGGATCCTCGATTCGGTACCAATACCGATTTGGTTACATTGGTCAATGAGGCCCATAAGCGTGGCATGAAGGTTTGTCTCGACCTGGTGGCAGGACATTCCAGCACCAAGTGTGCCTGGTTTAAGGAGTCTTCCGAGAAAGATCCTAACCAGCGTTACAGCGACTATTATATCTGGATGAACGATATTCCTGAGAGCGAGAAGAAAGAAATAGAAGCCCGTCATCAGGAGGCAAGTCCGGAGTCTAGTACCCGAGGCAGATATGTGGAGGCGAATGCTCCTCGTGCCAAGTATTATGAGAAGAATTTCTTCGAGTGCCAGCCTGCCTTGAACTATGGTTTTGCTCATCCAGATCCAAATCATCCTTGGGAGCAGGGCGTAGATGCTCCAGGACCACAGGCTGTCCGCAGGGAAATACGTAACATCATGGCTTTCTGGTTTGATAAGGGTGTGGATGGCTTCCGTGTAGATATGGCATCATCGCTTATCAAGAACGACCCTGACAAGAAGGAGGTTTCCAAACTCTGGAATGAGATGCGTGCATGGAAGGACAAGTACTATCCTGAGACCGTCCTGATTTCAGAGTGGGCTAATCCGCAGCAAGCCATTCCTGCCGGCTTCAACATCGATTTCTACATCCATTTCGGTCTTAAGGGCTATGCCTCTCTGTTCTTCGACCGCAAGACTCCATGGGGCAAGTGGGAGCAGAGCTATCAGAACTGCTATTTCGACAAGCAGGGCAAGGGTTCGCTTAAGGAATTTAGCGAGAACTATACCAAGGCTTTCAATGCCACCAAGAATCTCGGCTACATCGCTGTTCCATCTGCCAACCACGATTACCAGCGTCCTAACATCGGTACCCGCAATACGCCAGACCAGCTGAAGGTGGCGATGACCTTCTTCCTCACCATGCCAGGTGTTCCGTTTATCTATTATGGTGATGAGATTGGTATGAAGTATCAGATGAATCTCCCTAACAAGGAGGGTAGCAATGAGCGCTCTGGTACCCGCACTCCGATGCAGTGGACCAAGGGCAAGAATGCCGGCTTCTCAACGAGTGCGCCTGATAAACTCTACTTCCCTGTAGATACGGAAAACGGAAAGTTGACCGTTGAGGCTCAGCAGGGAGATCAGAATTCTCTGTTGTCATATACCCGTAAGCTGACCGCTTTGCGTCATTCTGCAAAGGCTCTTGACAATGAGGGTGATTGGAAGCTCCTGAACCAGAAGGGACAGGAATATCCGATGGTATATGAGCGTACTTTGGGTGAGGAGAAGTATGTTGTTGTCGTGAATCCTGGTGCCAAGGCAGCCTCTCTCAATATCAGCTCCGTTGGTGGTAAGGCTGTTTCTGTTCTTTCCACAGGAAAAGTTGTGTATAAATCAGGAAAAAAGACTGATGTGATTAAAGCTTCTGGCATAAGTGCCGCCATATTCAAGGTGGAAAGATAGAGCTCTATCTTCTATGGAAATGCGTCCGTATTGTGCGGGCGCATTTTTGTTTTACGGTCACGAATCATCTTCATCATGCAGTTTTTACTACACGTCGTTAACCTACTAATACGATATATGTTCTCCGTAAAATAACATACAGAAGCAAACACATCGTCTCGTTCGTCATATGGATCCGCATTGTGAAGCCTATGCCATATTCATCTCCCTTAATGCTGTCCACACTATCGGAATGGTCACAACAAGAGAGATAAGATCGCTCACAGCCTGGCAAATCTCCACTCCCAACAACCCGAAATAATGAGGAAGGATGATGATGAGAGGGATAAAAAACAATCCCTGACGCGAAGCTGCAAGTATGTTGGCACGTATTGTCTTTCTGCACGTCTGCATCATCATGTTTGCCATCATCATAAAGCTACATGCTGGGAATACTATCATCTGGTAACGCAACGCTTTAATACCTATAGCTATCACGTCCGGGTCGTTACGGAACAAAGCTACAGCCTCCTCGCTGAAGATGATTAGAACCACAGACCAGAACAAAAGAAATACTGTACCAATCTTTGTACTAAACCAGAATCCTTCCTTTACCCTATCATAGAGTTTGGCACCGTAGCAGAAGCCGCACATAGGTTGAAATCCCTGACCTAAGCCAATAATGACGCTAATAATAAACATGCCTATACGCGTAACGACACTCATCGCAGCAATGGCAGCATCGCCATAGTTACCGGCAACGCTGTTCAGAGCGATGCTGCTAATACTTGCAAGTCCCTGGCGAGAGATGGAGGGTGTTCCTCCGGCGATTATTTCCTTCACAAATCTTACCTCAAAGGAAATCTTGCGATGACTGTAATGAATCACGCCCTCCTTTCTACTCATAATAAGCAGAATTACAAATCCACAAAACTGACCTATGACAGATGCCAATGCCGCTCCGCGAACGCCCATGGAGAAGCCGAAGATGAAGAGCGGATCCAGCAAACAATTGATGATAGAGCCGCTGACCACTCCATATACCGAATACTTGGCAAATCCCTGAAATCGCATCTGGTTGTTGATACAGAAAGTACCCATGATAAAAGGCGTGCCCAGTAGACTGATGCCCAGATACTGACATGTATAAGGCAGAATGGTGGGTGTACTGCCCAGAAGAATGCTGATAGGTTCAAGGAAAAGCAAGCCTGTCAGCATTATCCCGACGGAAAACACCAATGTGTAAAAGAGCCCCGTACTTGCCATCGTCTCTGCATCCTCCGTATTCTGAGCGCCAAGCTGTCGGGAAATATAGTTGCCCGAGCCATTGCCGAAGAAGAAAGAGAACGCCTGTATGAAGAACATCACGCTGAACACTATACCTACGGCTGCTGTTGACTGCGTGTCTATCTGCCCAACAAAAAAAGTGTCGACCAGATTATACACACTGGTCAACAACATAGATATGATTGTAGGAATAGCCATTGCGCCTATCACTCGATGGACTGGCGCATGGGTAAGAAACTGATATTTTTCGTTCATATTGTTTACTCCATTGCTGTTTGTCTTCATAAAACTACTGCAAAGATAAGTACTTTCTATCAGCTAAAATACGATTTGTTTAGTATTTATTTCACTTTAAATTGTTTTTTTGCTTCATTGATATTTGAAAGCGTGTCAGTATTATTTATTTTATCACGATTTGTGATATGACAAATAATATTGTACCTTTGTATAAGAAAGGCTGCACCTCGGCAAAATATTCAAGCAAGCTTGATATTATGCTCTCGATTTGCACTATCTTTGTATAAGATAGGAAAAACAAAACATAACCCTTAACTCTTTTGCGTTTATGCAAGACACGAACATTCATACCGGCGTTTACGAGCAGATTATCAACCGCCTCTTCAAGCTGAAATTGAACGAGGTGGACGCTGGGCGATTCTATATAGGCAAGAAACTAATTTCGAAGGATGATGCTGTGAATATTCTCAGCAAGTATCTGCAGCACCTTATCGAGGTGGCGTTTTCTGGGACGCCCGACGATCAGGATGCCGACAAATATACTGATTTTGTTAATTCTGTCATCAAGACATTAGGCCGTGAATTCAACGTGGACGACACGGAGCTTGACCTTATTGACGCTCAGAAAAGCATCCTGACGGCTATCGTAGACCGCACAAACTGCGAATATCCTGACATAGAGCAACACCTGAAAGCCATCACCCCTATAACAACCCTTAGTCGTAGCGCCTTGTTCTTCGGAGGCAGAGGTCCCGCCGACATGGAGAGCGAGCTCAACCGCGAGATTCTCTGTGCCGACGAAATCTGCTGGGTGGTGTCGTTTATCAAGACAAGCGGACTTAATCTGCTCTGGAACAGCTTGCGTAAGTTCACAAGCGAGGGCAAGAAGCTGCGCGTCATCACAACCACCTACACAGGTGCTACGGACTACGACGCCATTGCACGATTGGCTTCCTTGCCCAACACGGAGATTAAGATTTCGTACGACGGAACGCAAGACCGTCTGCATGCCAAATCCTATATTTTCCTTCGCAACTCTGGTTTCCACACGGCTTATATCGGTTCAAGCAATCTCTCGCTTTATGCCCTGAAGGATGGCAAGGAATGGAATTTCAAGGCCACTCAGTTTGAGCTGCCACAAGTAATCGACGAGGTGCGCCATTCGTTTGAGGCTTATTGGTGCGACTCTACATTCGAGGACTTCATTCCCGGCGTTAGCGACGAACGCTTGAAGAAGGCATTGGGAGCCGATTGGGAAACGCCTTTGCTCGATTTCTCGGCTCTCGACCTTATGCGTGCCAAGGACTATCAGCAGGAGATATTGGAGAAACTGGATGTGGAGCGAAACGTGCACGGCCATTTCCGCAACCTTGTGGTGGCGGCCACGGGCACCGGAAAGACCGTTATTGCAGCTTTCGACTTCAAACGCTACCGCGAGGCTCATCCCGACTGCCGTTTTCTCTTCATAGCCCATCGTCAGGAAATCCTTCGTCAGGCCATGCTAACCTTCCGCATAGTGCTCGAAGACCCCAACTTCGGTAGCGTATGGGACGGCAACAACGAGCCTTCCACCTATCAGCATGTCTTTGCCAGCAAGGACACGTTGCGCAACCGTTTGGACAGTCTGCAGCTTACAGAGGACTTCTACGACTATATGGTTGTGGACGAGGTTCACCACATCGTGGCCCCAACCTACGTCAAGCTGATGACCTACTTCAAGCCCCACATTCTGCTTGGTCTTACAGCAACGCCTGAACGTACAAACGAACAGGAGGACATCACGGTTTTCTTCGACGGACACATCTCTGCCGAAATACGTCTTCCAGCAGCCTTGAACGCCGGATTGCTCGCTCCGTTCCATTATTATGGCATCCCTGATAACGTGGATCTGACGGAAGTGAAATGGAGCGGCCACGGCTACGACATCTCCGAGCTGTCGCGTGTCTACACCCGGAACGACTTCCGTACAGGTCTCATCCTTAAGAAGATGCAGGAGTACATCGGAAACGGCCAACTTAACAAGGTTCGTGCGCTTTGCTTCTGCGTAGACAAGGAGCACGCACGATTCATGAACGCCAAGTTCACGCTTGCCGGATTGCGTACGGATGTGCTTACGAGCGACGACGACAACCACCATCGCGCACTCGTCAAGAAGCAGCTTCAGGCTGGAACGATCAACTATCTCTTCGTAGTAGACCTTTTCAACGAGGGCGTTGACATTCCAGAGGTCGACACCATTCTCTTCCTTCGTCCTACCGAGAGTGCCACGGTCTTCCTCCAGCAGTTTGGCCGAGGACTCCGTCTGCACAAGGGCAAGGACCACCTTACCGTACTCGACTTTGTAGGCCATTCGCGTGCCGAATTCAGTTATAAGGACCGCTTTGAGGCTCTCATAGGCCGACATTCGCGCAACATAAGGGAAGAGATAGAGGGAGGCTTCACCAATGCGCCCTTCGGTTGCAAGATAGTGTTGGAAGAAAAGGCAAAAGAAGAAATCCTTGCCAACATCGACGGCTATCTACGCAGCATCAACCGAAGTCGAATAGTAAAAGAGATAGCTGCCTACCACAAAGTCTGCAACGGCCAGTTCTCGCTGAAGGGATTTCTGGCTTACAGTCACATCCCATTCTACAAAATCTATGGCAGCCTGACATGGGGCGAGATGTGCCAGATGGCAGGCGTCCGAAGCGAAGTCTCGGCACATTCGGCACAAATAAAGTTTGCAGTCACAAAGAAATGGCTCGCTACCGACTCATTCTCTTACTTCACCCAACTGCTACGGTTCGTGGAGAGCGGTTTCCGTTGCGACACCCTTACTTTCTCCGAGCAACAGAAGCGTTGTGCCGTGATGCTCTATTACGACCTTTACGACAAGGCTGGCACCTACGCCAGCATCGAGGATATGTTCCGCGATTTAGCCTCCGACCAACTGTTCATACAGGAGTTGCATGAGGTTGTCGATTATCTGCGAGACAGATGTTCAGCACCTGAGAAAGCCGACAATTCGGTCTACAAGGAATGGAATCCGCTTCGTCTGCATGGTGTCTACTCTAAGGCCCAGATACAGGCTGCGCTTGGACTCTCCACCATACATTGCAAATCTCCGTCGCGCGAAGGTGTCGAGCGTTTGAAGAACATCAAACTTGAGGCGATGTACGTCGACATTATCAAGAAACGCGAGGAGGGTTCGATGACTGCATATAAGGACTACGCCAAAAGTCGCGAGTTCTTCCATTGGGAGACGCAAAACCGAGTGCGCGAGGGCAGTCGTGAGGCCGAGGCTTATCGTAATGGCGAGAACAACATGCTCCTCTTCGTGCGTCAGCAGGTAGAACATCCCGACTACGGTTGCCGTATGGGATTCACATATCTCGGACAGGTCACTATGAAGAGCATAGAGGGCTCAAAGCCAATGCAGATAGTGTGGCATCTGAACACCCCAATGTCGGAAGCCACATACGCCTTTGCAAGTCAATATAAAGCTATAGGATAAATTATGAATACAGAAGAAAGAAAACAAATAGAAGTGGTTGCCGCCATAATCTGCGACGGCAACCGCATATTTGCCACACAAAGAGGATATGGCGAATGGAAAGACTGGTGGGAGTTTCCGGGCGGAAAGATGGAGCCTGGCGAAACGCCCGAAGCTGCCCTGCAAAGAGAAATACGCGAGGAGCTGGCAACAGAAATCTCCGTGGAAAGCCTCCTAACCACAATAGACTACGACTACCCCAACTTCCACCTCACCATGCATTGCTACTTCTGCAAAGTGAAAAGCGGCAGCCTCACCCTACTCGAGCACGAGGCAGCCAAATGGCTCACGCACGACGAACTAAGCTCCGTGAAGTGGCTGCCAGCAGATGAGGAAGTGGTTGAGAAGATAAAGTCAAGAAAACATATTTCCCAAGATCAAATTTGAAGGCCATCATGTATGCATCATTGCTTGTGTATATGTTCAGTATGCATCTGTATGTATATTCCCATTCCCAAAGGTAGAGTTCCTTATTGATAAGTGCTTCAATAAGGTGTGAAGTCACGTCTTCTCGAGCGTTACGGATGGCAGGTAATTGACGTGTACGATGCGACACGATGAGAAATATCTTCTCATCAACCAGGGCTTTGCCGGGAAGCAACGTCTTATGCCGTACTTCAACCGCCAAAACAATGACGACCTAATCCTCGCAATCCAAAGTGCAGGAGTGGAGCGTGGTCGCAACAGCTTCCGCAAGAACAAGTCAATGGAGAAGTAGCCGGAGTCCGAAGAAGACCTTCTCGAACATCGTACCGACGGCACCGATGCCTTTGACACGCTCTATATCGGCTGCGAAAAATTCCCCCAGCACGATTTATATCCAATTGCGATTGGTGGAGTGAGATAGTTGAAAACCTTGTTAATTTATTGTTAATATCTAATAATCTAACTATTTATTATCATTTTATTTCTTAAATTTACCCGATTAAATTTGATAAATATGGACTATTATATATATGGAATTATAAAAGAAAACGGAGTTAGTGGTTTACGCAAGGTTTCTTACAAAATAAAAAACTTGCCTAATATACCTATTTCGGAACTATGTAAATGTCATGCATATGCAACACATCTTAATCAACAATATTCAAGCGGTCTTTGTTCTATACGAGAAGATGAATTAACAGCTTTTGGTAGATCTCAAAGAATAGATGCAGTAAATTTTGAACATTCAATCAATGAATTCAAAAAAGAATATGGCGATAGAATTGTAGCAATGTCACATCGTCGTGGAGGTTGTGGTATGGAATAAATTGGAAATTTAACGATGATATTTCATTCCTAATAAGCACAAATTTTGGTTATGGTTTAAGTAGTTTTTTTTATGCTATATTTAAGTATAAAGATTTAATATTGGCACCGTATTCTTTTTACGTAAAATATAAGAATTCTACATTTGCAAGTGTAACAAGATGTACATATGAATATTCTTTAAATTATGATAGTTGGAATTCTGTAATGACAGATTGTCTTGATTTTTACAATGCAATAGTTTCTAAAGACTCCAAATACGTTTTCACTTGGCTTGACAATCAGTTAAATGAAATGGTTTCTGGACTTGAAAGATTAATAAATCTTTCAAATGCGGTTTTTTTTGATGAAACGATAAACAAAAGTCATACTAGTGGATATGCTACTATTTCTGGCGATGATTTTTGGATTGTTAAATCAAAAAAGATAGCCTATTCATTAGATTTTATAAGTAACATTAGTTGTTTGCCAGCAGAAATAAATACAAATTCATATATAAATAGAATTCATTTGCTATGCAAGAAATTCCAACCTAGCTTGATTTTAAAGATAGATGAAAAATCAAAACTATATGACTTTCAATTAAAGAAAATATCCGAATTAGAAAAGTCAGGAGACAATCCACTTTATAATAAATTACATAAGAAATATTATTGGAAAAGAAAATGGTATATGTCTACTTCCAATTTCAAGATGATATATTTCCTTTTACATCTTAAAGAGAAAATAAATCCGACATTAAGTTGCAAAGAAATTAGAATAAGAATTGCCAATCTTAAAAAGCTAAATGACGATATTACCAATTTAGGATTTGAAAAGAATCATACAGAGTACTATCTTAGCCAATTAAAAGAAGATAATAACAAAATTAATAATTATTTTAAAAACATCGAAGTCTAATAATAACAAGATATGATTAACGCAATAAAAAAAGCCTATTTGCTATGCTTTTCACCATCTGGTCGTACAACCCGGTCTGAATATTGGTTATTTCAGTTATACCAATTATTGGTAATAATCGCTTTAATTGTAATTGCTATGATTACGATTCCATTTAACGATTCTACTGATAATATATTCGGGGCTATATTAATTTTATTTGCTGAGATATGGTTTTTAGTGAACATCATTCCTAATATAACTATACTAATCCGCCGTTTACACGACACGTCAAAGTCTGCTTGGTGGCTGTTGTTACTGGCATTTGCTAATTTAGGGGCTTTCGTCCTCTTTATTTTCACGTTGTTGCCCAGTGACGGTGATAACAAATACGGTCCTGCCAAAAATAATGACATTGAAGATGATTTTTTAGAAAGCGGAAACCCAACCTAATCACCCTTTTCAACCTTTGTCTTGCGCCCAACGTAGGACAAGGGCTTTTCTTTTTCAGCGGTAGCTCCGTCTTCATCACCTCCTTCACCGCACATTTCTCTATGGCTTTGTCCATCTCCTGCTACTGGCTAACGAGGCATACATTAAAGTATACAATCCCGATTTTCAAAAGGAGGAAGGCAAAGCACACCGCCTTTCCGGCACATTTTGTATATCTTGTTTGAGCAGTCCCCTTGTAGCTTGTTCCACCGTCCCATACATTGTTTGTGGACATATTGGCTTTTCTTCCGCTACTAAAATGACATTAGAAGTATTCATAACACATTTCTTATCCGTTCCACACTCTGGTTAGTGAATTGGACTGGCATAACGCAGATGTCCATTTCTTAAGTCTGCTGTAAGAGCATCCACCTTTCTGCTTGCATAAAGAAAGAAGTAGCTGTCCACCTCTATTTCATATCGGAACATTGTAGCCACCCCACCAATGATGACAAGAAGATTGCTTTATAATAAGTGTCTGTCTATCTCTTCTTTTAGTATCACTCCATGATATTCTGAACGTGGTGTTCTGACGTACCATAATCATTTTATTTGTTCGACGTGAAGCACTTACCAAATGTAATTCTTATGATTTTTCCAGTGCAAAGTTAGCGCAAGCGGCATTCTGCAAGGGCACGGCTCTGCCTTAGCTCGATATTTATTTCAGAAAAATGGGGTGCAGTTGCGCCGGAAACCATTTTTCCAAGCCCAAGGGTGAAATAAATATCGGCTATCTCTTGCCTTTATGCCTTCTTCTTGCACTCTCCTAAGCACGTAAAAATTACAAAAGCACTTCGGTGCTTCACTTTTAAGTCGAACAAATAAAATTCAAAGATTATGGTACACACCACTTTTAATTCAGAATATCACTTCGGTAAAAGAAGTTCAAGACAGGTTGAATTGTCAAGTAATCTCTATCAGGTTGTCATCAATGGAGAGGATGGCGAATATATCGAATATGAAATAGAGGCGGAAAGCCATTCTGAGGCAAGCGCCAAGGCGGAAGCACTCGCAGCAGACAGCTTTGTAGACATCAGCTATATCGAAGTCTATCTCATTCACTAATCAGATTGTTTCACTCTTAAATATTAAAGTTATGAATACTTCTAATGTCATTTTAGCAGCTAAAGCCAATTCTGGCAAGTCCACTAACAATGTATGGGTCGTTTACACAAGCGGTGACAGCTCTAACAAGATGTATTGCACAAGTGCCTACAAGGCTATGCGCCTTGCCTTCCTCCTTAAGAAGAGGATGTAATTGAACATCTCTGATAATTGCCTCGCACGCCTTTCGCAGGAGATAGCCAAAGCCAAGGCTCCGCAAGAGGTTGCGGTTCAGGAGGTGAAGAAGCCGGAGCCAGCTCCAGTTGAGGAAAAGCCCAAGAAGAGAAGAGGGCGCAAGCCTAAGGCTGTTAAGGCTGCTTAGGCAGTCTTCCACTTCCGCCCGGCTCGAAAGAGTCGGGATTTCTTCTGTCTCTGCTGCAAGATCGTAACAAGTCCGTATTTGCCTCCGTTCCATACAAAATCCCTTTGTCTTTCGAGCCGTGCAGAGCAACGCTGCGGTTAGGTCTTTTCTTATACAGGCAAAGCCTGTTATCTTTGAAAACAAAAAGGTCATGCTGAAAATCAATTACACTTCTCCTTACTACGTCTTCACTTGCAACATCCCATCGGAGATTGAAATATCTTCTGATGCTGCTTCGGTATATGTCACTATCGCATGTGGTTCTGACACTATCTTTGAAACTACGCTTTACCCTTACAACAACATCGCCATGCTCTATGATGCTCGCTCCATCATCGAGGGGCACATGCTGGATAAGCAACGTGTCTTCGCTAACTTCGTCATCACGGCGGACACAAAGACCGAGGAGACGACCACGCCAGAACGCCATTTCATTTACTCTCGTCTGAGCCTCGCCACAAATGTCATGGACTTCGTACAGCTGTTCTTCCTCACCACACGCTCGATGTTCACCATTCCACGCAATTCGTTTCAGACTCTTTCGGAGTTTTACTTGCCTGATGTCATGCTGCAGGGCTACACCGAGTGCCTAGCTCTCTTCGATGGCGAGACTACACCTCGAATGGTTCGCATCGAGGATGCTAAAGTGGACACCAAGAACACCACCTTGATACGTGACATTATAAGTCCTATTGCTATAGAAACCCGCATCGGCAGCAAGTGCCGACTGCTACAGTTCACCGTTCATCGTGGCTTTCTTGCCAAGACGTTCTATGTTACTGACCGCACGCCGAACCGCACGCTGCTCGTGCGCAATGAGTTCAACTGCGATGAATACATACATCTCACTTGCGTCACCAAGAGCAAGCTCGATCTCGACCGTTCCACTGCCACCTCGCTCGGTGTTACTACCTTCTATGATGACAAGTCCGCCTACGAGTATGACGTGTAGTCCTCGATGCTTACCTTCGAGGAAGCCAAGCACTTCTCCCAGCTCCTCATTTCTCGCTATGTCAACATCATTGAGATAGGTGGTGCCCTGGCAACCATCAACACCACTGACATAAACAGTGAAATCTCCGATGCCGACAACGCCACGAACAGCATCAAGTTCAAGTACAAATATAGCAGCCACCATTTCCCAATCAACATCGACTACGGTAAGAACATCTTCGATGATCCATTCCACCGCACCTTCGATTAACGCCCATCACTATGCAATCCATCCACATCACCACCCTCCGCAAAATACTCTCCAGTCCCGAACCCATTTACATCCGTCTATGGACTCGCAGCGGTGAAATCCAGTCCTGGCACCGCTGCATCTCCCTCAAATATGACTTCTATAAAGGCACAAGACGAATGAAGCTGCTGGACTCCAACGAAATCCGGCAGCTTCGAGATGTTTGTATATTTGAGGTGAATGGAATTGAGGTGTATATTTAGAGTAGCGAATTTGGCTAAAATTGTCTAATTCCTAAAGAAACAGTCTTACTTTTAAAAGAATAGTATTACCTTTGTTCCGAAAAAGTGGAACATGTACCACTTTTTCGGAATATATGATAGTTAACAGAAGCACTTATATCGACCAATTGATTCGTTCTAAAGGCAACGGATTGATTAAAATTATAACAGGATTAAGACGTTCGGGAAAGTCTTTCTTGCTAAAGAAGCTTTTCCGACAGCACCTGTTGAATGATGGTGTTAAGGAAGACCATATCATAATTATTGATATGGAGAGTCGAAAGAACAAGCCATTCAAAGACCCTGACTATTTACTTGATTGGGTAGAAAAGGAAATGAAAGACGATGAAACATACTACATCATTATTGATGAGGTACAGGAAGTGAATGATTTTGTTGAGGTTCTTTCCACTCTCTCGGTAACTGAAGGCACTGATGTTTATGTTACAGGCTCTAATTCACGCTTCCTTTCATCTGATGTGGTGACAGAGTTCCGTGGGCGTGGTGATGAAATCCATGTTTGGCCTTTGTCATTCAAGGAATTTATGTCTGTTTTTCCTGGTTCAAAGGAAGATGCGTGGTCTGAATACATTATGTTTGGTGGACTTCCACAACTCTTAACTCAAAATGGCGATGACAAGAAATCCGATTTCTTGCGTAGGCTATATCGTACCGTGTATCTCCGTGACATATATGAGCGTAATGACATTACCTTAAAACCTGAATTTGAAGAGCTTTCAAAGACTGTGGCTTCAAGCATAGGCGCACCTGTCAATGCTCTTAATATTGCCAACACTTTCAAGTCTGTAAGCAACGTTCAGAATATCACGGACAAGACGGTTTCCGTATATCTTGAATATATGCAAGATGCTTTCCTTATTGAGAAGTCTGAGCGATATGACATTAAAGGACGCAAGTACATCGGCTCGCTATCAAAATACTATTATCAAGATATCGGTTTGCGCAACTCTATCATTTCTTTCCGACAAACAGAGCCAACCCACATCATGGAGAATGTCATCTATAATGAAATGCGTATGCGTGGTTGGCTCGTTGATGTTGGCAACGTTGCTCAAAGGGTTAGAAACGATAAGGGACAAAATATCCGTGTCACACTTGAAGTTGATTTCGTCTGCAATAAAGGTAGTCAACGCATTTATATACAATCGGCTTGGAGAATGCCTGATGCCGACAAAATGGAGCAGGAGAAACGTTCCTTGCGCTTAGTGAATGATTCTTTCCGTAAACTCCTTATCGTTGGTGAGCATACAAAATCGTGGAGCGATGATGATGGAATTCAGATTATCAGCATCTATGATTTCTTGCTTGATTTGTCTTCGACAGATTAATATTGACTTTCACAATACAAACTTTAGGCTTATGGGAGATTATGAAAAATTTGTAGAGGCTTTTGATGCTTTTATAAAAAGTAAAAACGCCACGAACAGCATCAAGTTCAAGTACAAGTACAGCAGCCATCATTTCCCAATCACCATTGACTACGGTAAGAACATCTTCGATGATTCATTCCACCGCACCTTCGATTAACGCCCATCACTATGCAATCCATCCACATCACCACCCTCCGCAAAATACTATCCAGTCCCAAACCCATCGACATCCTCTATGGACTCGTAGCGGCGAAATCCAGTCCTGGCATCGCTGTATCTCCCTCAAAAACGACTTCTACAAAGGTACAAGACGAATGAAGCTGCTGGACTCCAACGAAATCCGGCAGCTTCGAGATGTGTATATTTGAGGTGAATGGAACTGAGGTGTTTATGTAAAAGGGTATGCTCCAAAACAGGAACATACCCCAAAATGATTATTCTAATTATTCATCTGATAATCCCATTTGAGCGAACTTCACACCTACAACACCTACAATAATTAAAATTGGATAGAAAATATACTTAATCCATGAAAAGTCGTATTTAATATAAATATTCGTTTTGCTATGTCCTGTCCATTCCCATCCAGTTGACCATATATAGAATACAATACAACCTATTATAATCAATATTCCAAGAGTAAAGCATACAGGATTTTTAATTAGTCTATTTTTATTAGCTTCTTTCTCGGTTTCATCTGAGCCTTTAGCAGTTAAAAACATCACTGCTAATAAGGTTGAGAAAGCACCAGCTCCTCCGATTATTACTCGCCCTATTGGTTCAAGCGAAGCTCCTATAGCTCCAATGAAACAAACTAAAGCAATAATTACAAATATTATTCCATACAAATTATTTTCTCCTTTTGTACGTAAAGGTGTTTCTGATTGCATTTGATAATCCTGTATTTGACTTGATTGTTTGTTATTTTTACCTTTTCTTTTACCAGAAACTTTCTCTCTATAATACAATCCGGTTCCTGGTATTCCAGCACTTACATGTGTTCCATTTGTACCCGTTGTAATCTTTGCCCCACGAGGTCCAAAGCTTACACTTGTACTTTTCTTACCGAAATTAATTCTAACTCCAGGCGCAATCTTTACGCTTTTTCTAAACTATAGTCCCATATCATTGTTTTAACTTTATACACTACCATTGAGTTATTCATGCTCCTTATCTTCAATATAAGCTTTAGAGTCATCTTCACCAATACATAACAAAAGTCATAAATGACTGTTACCAATTTGTTCTCCATTTCATTTAGGTTTTTAAAACGGCTTCGTCATGACAAAGGAATGAGGAATATTTCTTATTAAGAAAGTTTAACGTTCAGAAAAGATAATCAGAGCATCATTTAGCGATTTTCACTGAAAACGTGTAACACCTTTCATGAATGTGTAACACCTTTGTATTACCAAATGGATTTTTCTGTACCGTCGTGTCCTCTTCTGTTGCTTTGGACATGACCCCACCGCAAAGTTAGACATCGTGTTAAACCTCTAAATAACTTGCTGATTATGTGATACTTACCGCTGAAAGCAAAGCTATATTAATGAAAAAGAGGACTTTACATAAGTAAAATCCTCTCTTCTCAAATGCATGATTTGAATGTAAATTTGTGATTCCGTTGGAATCCAAGTGATCCGCTTGGAATCCAAATTCTAACGCCGTTGTAATCCTGTGTAAATCACGTCATTACAGGGCTTTAGAAGGAAATTTTTATCTTCTACAAAACAAACGTCAAAGTAGTTTTTTTCAAAGTGTCACACAAGTGTCACACATTTTACCTACATACGTGCCTACATACATACTGAAAGCAGACAGACGTTTAGATTTTGAACTATTATTTTAAAGAACTCTTTTTATTGCTTTACTATCGACAAGTATCATTATGTCGCATAGGAAGTGTTAAATAGTAGGTATGTAGGTACAAATAATTTACATTTTGCAAATCAATCTTTCTTTTTCCTTATAATTTTGCCGAAGAAAGTTCGACAAGTGTTAAGGCAGACTGCAAAATTCGGGTGGTGTTCTATTCGTAGAATATCCTCTATATAACAATGCAAAGATACGAAAAAAGTGCGATATTACCAATGGTTTTCACGCTTTTAACCTTTACTTTGATATAGGTCTAACCCGACATGGAATACACTACAGAAGGACTTATTGTAAAACAACAAATAAGTTATCTATGAAAATTGAAAGAGTAACAAATATCACTGAATGGATAAATGCCATCAACCCCGGAGAGGTGAAGTCTGCCTACCTCCCTTGCGACAAGGTGCAGTCGTTGAACTGCCTTGCTTCACGTCACAATCAAGGCAGGGGCAAGCAGAGAGGCAAGTTCGTACACTATCATTATTGTTCTGACTTAGAGGTTGCGACAATAATTTGTGAAACAAGAGAAGATTATCTAACAAATAAAGAAAATGGAGAAGAGAACAGTTGGAAGACCCAAATCCCCAAGGATTTCAGATGATGACATGAAGAAGATTGTCATTGACCAGGAAGAGACCGTCATGAGTGTCGCTGCACTGGCTAAAGAACTCGGCATATCGACACAAGCAGTAAGAAAACGGATTGAGCGTAAACTAATCCCTGCTCATAAAAAGGGACGTTTATGGTACATTCTAAAAAGCGAATACATAAACGCTATTAGAGCACTGTAGAATCATCCTCAATATAACTGTTAAGTCCCTATATCCAATGTCGGGAGATAGTGGATATAGGGCATTTTCCACTCAACACCACATTATGATACGACAAGAAACCATCGACACCATCTTAGAGCGCACAGACATCGTGGCGCTCATCGGCGAACACGTCCACCTACGGAAGTGTGGCTCGCGCTATGTCGGCTGCTGTCCGTTCCACAACGAGAAGACGCCTTCTTTCTATGTTTCTCCACAGACCGGCAGATTCAAGTGCTTCGGCTGTGGCGAAGGTGGCGATGCCATCCATTTTATAGAAAAGGTGGAGAACAAGACGTTCATTGAAGCCGTCAAGACGTTGGCACAAAGGGCTAACGTGGAGATTGAGCAGGAGCAGGAATCAGCGGAGGCAAAGCAGAAGCGATTGCATAAGGAAGCGTTGTGGATTGCCAACAAGCAGGTCGCCGACTTCTACCGCAAGCAGTTCCTGCAGTCGAAGGAGGCACAGGCGTATGCCTACAACCGTTGGGGAAAGGACTACTCCACTCTCAAAGAGATTGGATATGCACCAGCTGATGGGCACGCCCTGCAGCAGCTTCCAGTAAAGGCGGACTTCCTGAAGGAGTTGGGACTTCTCAATCGTGGTGGCTATGACTTCTACCAGAATCGTATCGCCATACAGATACATGACCGTTTCGGGCATGTAATTGGCTTCACCGCTCGTTGCATGGATGAGCAGCAGCCCAAATACCTGAACAGCTCGGACTCGCTAATCTTCCACAAGTCTACGGTACTCTTCGGCATCGAGGATGCTTGGAAGACAGCAGCGAAGCAGGATAAGATGTTTCTCGTCGAGGGGGCACCGGATTGTATGCGTCTTCAGTCTATCGGCATATACAACACGGTGGCTGCGCTCGGATCGGCGTGGAACGAAACGCATTTCTCTACCATCAAGCGCATAGCAAGCAAGGTGTGTTTCCTTCCGGATGCTGACCCACCCAAGAACGGAGAACCCTATGGCCATGGCATACACGTCGTCATGGAGGCTGGCACACTGGCTATGGAAAATGGTCTATCTGTCAGCATCAAGGAAATCCCAGACACGGACGACAACAAGAAGCAGGATCCGGATACGTTCTTCAAAAACACCAACATCTTCAATGCCACGGAGGAGACGGACTTCATTCTTTGGATGGCGGAAAAACTGTTTCCGCAGACGAACACCACGGAGGAGCAGCGACTGACTATCAAGAAGATTGCGTATCTCCTGTCGCTGATTGATGACGAAACGGGCGTGTCTATGTATATCGGCAAGCTCACGAAGTATTACCAGGGCAGACGATTATGGCTCCAAGCGGTGGATAAGGAGCGGAAACTGCGTGAGGAGCAGGACAAGAAGCATAAGGAGCAGGATGAAGACGACCTAAACCACAAATACGGCTTTTATATCGACCATGGATGCTACATGTCCATAACGGAGAAAGGCAGTGTCTACGAGTGGTCGAACTTCACGATGGTTCCGCTGTTCCACATAAAAGATACAACAAATCCGAAACGTCTATATAAAATAAAGAATGCGATGAAACATGAGGAAATTTTGGAACTGAAGCAGGAGGATCTGATAGCTCTCGCTAAGTTCAAGCAGAAAATCGAGGGCTTGGGCAACTTCATTTGGAAGGGTACTGAAAAGGAACTGACTAAACTCAAATCATATCTATACGAGAAGACCGAGACGGCAACGGAAATCACTCAAATGGGATGGCAACGTACTGGCTTCTACGCTTTTGGCAACGGGGTTTTCCACGACTGCCATTTCATCCCGGCTGATGAATTTGGCATAGTCAGGCTGAAGGATAAGGGCAACTTCTATCTGCCATCCAGCTCGTCCATATACAAGAACGACCCGAAGCTCTTTACCTTTGAGAAGCAGTTTGTGCATCTCAATCTTTCTTCGGTTACTCTGAAGGAGTTTACAGAGCAGCTGTTCAAGGTTTATGGGGACAACGGACGTGTGGGCTTCTGTTTCTATCTCGCCACGCTCTTCCGCGACGTGGTGACTTCTACTTCTGCCAACCACTGGTTCCCTATCCTCAATCTGTTCGGTCCGAAAGGTAGTGGCAAGTCGGAGCTTGGCCACACGCTGCTTTCGCTGTTCACAATCAGCTACACGGCACCGAATATCCAAAACTCTACGCCATCGGCTCTGAACGACACGGTGGCGCAGTCGGCTAATGCACTGGCGCATATTGACGAGTACAAGAACGATATCGACCCGAAGATGATTGAGTTCCTGAAGGGTCTGTGGGACGGCACCGGTCGCACTCGCATGAATATGGATCTTGACAAGAAGAAGGAGACGACAGCGGTGGACTCTGGCATCATCCTCTCTGGTCAGGAGATGCCGACATCGGATATCGCTCTCTTTACCCGACTCGTCTTCCTGCAGTTCCCTCGAAGTGAGTTCTCGGACAAGGAGAAGCAGAATTATAAGGTGTTGCTTGAAATGCGCTCGCTGGGACTGACGCACCTGACGCTCGAAATCCTCAAACAGCGCAAACACTTTGAACAGACATGGTCGACAGCGTTCCATGATACGCAGAATATCGTCGGCAACGCTCTCGGTGGCGAAAAGGGCGAGGATCGTATTATGAACAACTGGTGTGTGCCGTTGGCTGCGCTTCGGGTACTACAAAAGATCATCCCTACGCTGACTTTCGATGAGATGCTGCAAGTCACCATCGAGGGGATAAAGAAGCAGAATGGTGAGTGCAAGACTAACGGCGAGCTGGGCAACTTCTGGAATGTGGTACAGTATCTTGCAAGTGACGGCGAACTGATTGAGGGTGGCGACTTCTTCATCCGCTATTGCAGCAAGTTCAAGACGGACATCATCAATGCCACTTGGCAGTCTGAACGTCCGGTGCTCTTCCTGCAGAAGACACGTATCTTCAACCTCTACCGCAAGGAGGGACGACAGGCTAACGAGAAGGTGCTCCCTACGGATGCGCTGAAATACTATCTTCAGAACAGCCGTGCATACCTTGGCGAAAAGGTAGCACGATTTGATGTGTATAAGAAGGGCATCATCCAGTACGAACATACCAGGGCTGCTATGGGTAGCACGCCTCCAAAACTTACTATGACACAACGTGCCTACTGCTTTGACTATGACTTGCTTTGCGAGACGTTTGGCATCAGTCTGTGGACTGCGCCTGATAATTCGGAAAGTGAAGAGCCATTCTAAGTTCTTTTTACCCTTTTACTTTTTTACCTTTTTACTCTTATAAGCGGTAGCTTACTACGAATATATTTCTTTTCAATAGGTATCATAATCAGGTGGACTGCCGGGGCGATTGTATCGTCTCGGCGGTTTTTATTTTGCGGAAGACATGGCCATCCTCTGCGATGTACTCCGTTTTTTTCAGAGGTCTTGCACACGATTTGTAATCTACCTACATACATATTGGTAACCTATCATACGCTCCAAAAAGCATAAAGTGGTAGTCATTGACTTTATATGTAGCGAAATCCTCATTTTTTGCCCTCATTCATTTTTCAGAAGAGAAATGCTGTAATTGTTGTAACTTAATGTAACTTTCTGTATGTCATTTATTTAGGTAGACTATTATCTTGTAATTTCTTATAACTTCTTGTAACATTTCATTATGCTTTCTAAATACCAAAGGGGAATAGGTACTGAAAATCCTTATTTTTAGTTGTAGTCCGACTTCTCCTCTTCTGCTACTGCTTACTTTTTTCCATGCGGTATCGTAAGTGTCACCGTGCTTCAAGAGAACGTGCCTGGCACTCGTGAGCCTTTTCGTCATTGTTCTTCTTTGATGTATGTGTCACATGTCAGGCTTTACCCGTCGATAACCAAATGAAAGAGGTATTGCTGACTCCTATTTTATTGCTCCGCTCTTGTGGACATAGGTGATGGGATTTCTACTGCATAACATTCAAATTGTCAGACATGCAGCCCTGGTTTCGTTCATGGGATTTTTCCGCGTGCAAAGTTAGCGCAAGCGACATTTGGCAAGGGCACGGCGCTGCCTTAGCTCGAATATTTTTTCAAGATTTTGGGGTGCGGTGGCTCCTGGTCCAAATTCTCGTTCCGCCAAAGGTGAAAAAATATTCGGCTATCTCTTGCCTTAAATGCCTTCTTCTTGCGCTGGGTAAGGCAGCGTAAAAAGTCCTCATTTCGAGGGCTGCATCTAAAAGTCTAACAATTTAAATTTCTAAGTTATGCAAGAAATGGTTTTAACATCACCTAAGTCGGCTCACAAGAGCATGAAGGAGCAGTTTGAGAGTGTCAGCAGCTATATCGTTGATTATCTCTGGGATCAGCCTGCCATCTACTGTGGCACATACAAGAAGTACAATGAAGGCTCACTCTTCGGTGCCTGGCTCGATCTCCGCACGTTTGACTCTTACGAGGAGTTCATCGATGTATGCAAGCAGCTTCACGCTGACGAAGAGGATCCGGAGCTTATGTTTCAGGATTATCAGTGCTTCCCTGAGGAGTGGTATTCAGAAAGCTGTATGGATGAAGAAGTTTTCGACAAGATAATAGCTTTCATCCAAATGGATGATGACAAACAGAAAGCGTTTAAGGCTTATGTTTCCGCCACTGGCGATGACAGCATTTCGGATTTTGAAGATAATTATGAGGGCGAATATGATTCGGAAGAGGATTTCGCCATACACATCGTCAATGAGTGCTATGATTTGGAGCGCATGATGGGCAATCTCTCATATTACTTCGATTACAAGGCGTTTGCAAGGGATTTGTTCATCTCGGACTACATCTTCGAAGATGGCTACGTCTTCCGCAGATAAAGGTGGAAGCCGGACGAGGCAATCGCCTCGCTCCGGCTGCCCACCTTTTTATAGCGTAACCGAAATTTATTCGAGGTAAGGAGTATTTTTATTTCAATGCTTCATCAAGTTTCTTGACTAATATCGCAGGGTCTTTGCGAAACTCTTTCATGCTGAGATCTTTGAGCACTTCCTTTATTTGTGGGAAGTTCTTGAAATATCTTTTCAGCATGGTCTTCTGACCAATTCCTGCAATGCTATTATCCTTCAAATAATAGGTTCTTGCAAAGTCCTCATTCTTGGCTTTGTAATAAAACATGATAGCCATTCTGTAAATACTTCCCGATTTCACATGGGTAGCTGTGCTTATATAGTGAATATAGGCAGAAATGTTTTTTCCCTCATAAACTGGCTGAAGGAATACCGGATTTTTGTAGAGTTTCGGATTCTCTTTATAAGACATGCTCAATCCCATTTGGGCAACCATCGGAATCCAGTTTTCCCATTCTCCAGCCTTCTTGTTATAGTATTTTATCTCTTTTACATCAGTAGATGCGAAGTCTGCCTTCTCACCATCAGTTTTTTTGATTCTGAACTCATGGTAATTGTCTACATTAAAGGAAAACTTCCCAATGTCACCTTTCACAAAGGTGCCGTTGTTCAAGGTTACTTCTGCATTCTGAGCTTGTGTCACTCCACACAATACAAGGGCAAGTAACATCAAAATCCATTTTTTCATACTCGTACATTTTTAAGTTCAACTTTATTTTGCAAATATACATCTTTTTCATTACCCCCCCCAAGCTAAAATCAACTTTTTTATCTACCTACCTACCAAATAACAAATCTTAAACGTTCCCTACTTTCCATACAGCCTACACAAAACTATAGTATCTTTGTGCTCGTAATCATTTTACAAGTATTATGAGCGACTATCACATCTATATCAAAATGCCTTCCTATCTGCGCCAGTGGTTCGTACATCGGCACAGTGGCACGGAACCAGTGCGTCTAAGAAACGGCAGCATCGAGTCTAAACTTATAAAGCTCGCTGTTGTCAAACCGCCTGTTTCTGCTGTCCCTACAAGGCAACGTGAGGATGAAGTCGCCATTTGCATTCCGTATTCCAAGACTCGCGACCCTCGTATTTACAACCATATCACGGACACTGGTAAACGTGCGCTGCTGGAGAACGTGAAGAACTCTTTTGATGTAGACTGCTGGACGTTCCTGCATGACTTCGGCAAGATCGGCAAACAGCAGAAAGACCTCATTTATCTCTACATGGAGCAACGGGGCATAAAGGAGGACGGCACTTGCTGGGACTCTATCGCGAAAATATACCAACGCTTGCGTAAGAATTATCTTACTAACCAATGCAAGCGAAAAAAAAGCACGATAAAAAACGGTAGCAATAACAAGGTTGAAACTGAAGAAATAGTAGAATAATATGCAACGTCTTCCCGGAATCATCAATATATATTACGTGCTTGCCTCGTCGCTCATGGCAAGCATCACACAGAAAGCGTTGGCGGATGCTCCTGTCGGAGTGTTCGCTGACACTTTCCTAATTCCACATATCGGTAATGCCGTTTGTGAAATGGAGACGCAGTTTGACAATAACGACACTTTGGAAAAGGTGAAACTCTCTTTCTCTACTACTTCGCAGCTGCCAGCTCGTGAGCATCTTGCTTTCGTTATCCAGACGGTGGATGGAAAGCAGTATCTTATCGGCACGGCTGACAAACCTTATCCTGTCATCAAGGTTGACGACTCCACAGGCAAGGTGGATGGTGATTCGGCTGCTACGAAATACACCATATCATATACAAATAAAGTGGCACTTGTGCCATGCACGGCGTGACGAGCGCCTTTTTTCATGCCTTTTTGTAACATTTTGTATGCAGTTGAAACATTGCATCAAAACTTAAAGTGTTGATAATCAGTGTTTTTGTTTCTTGTTTACAATGTTACAAAAGATACAGCCGAAATCGGTTGAGTTTTTGAAAAAGCTATTTTTTCTTCGTCCTGTTTTTGCGCCCCACCTTCTTCCAATAGATAATTCGCAGTTTGCGATAACTTCTGCGTGATTGCCCAAATAGTGCAAATAAAAATACTATTGCAAGTAATGCAAAACGATAAAATCTGCGAATATAAAAATATCCGCCTATCAGAATTATCAATATGATTACAATGTCTCTCACCATAAGTTTATCGTTTTGGACCGCAAAAATACATTTTTTTTGTCTTTCTCCAACATTATTATATAATATATCTTTGCCCTCAAACAATTTTTGACAATCATGGCAAAGACAAAATACAATCTCCATCTTAAAGGCTACGTCGGTGGTTGGGACTTCGATTCTGACTACGTCGATTTCGTCCTAAACAAGAACACCGACAAGGAGGTTGCTGTTCTCATCGACTCTCTCGGCGGACAGCTCAACACCGCTCTCTCTATATCATCTGCATTCAGGCGACACGGCAATGTTCACGTCCACTTTGTGGGCATGAACGCCAGTGCCGCTACCATCGCGTCAATGGGTGCAAAGCGTATCACCATGGATCACTCGGCTATGTATCTCGTGCACCAGTGCTCACAGTCGTTCTTCGAGTGGGGCAGTTTGAACGCTACGGATATGCAGAATCTCATCGACAATCTGGAAAAGCAGAAGTCTGACCTTGACAAGCTGGATGCCAACGTCGCAGAGATGTATGCCGAACGATGCAAGAAGAAATCTGCCGACTTGCTGGAACTCATGAAAATGGGGGGATGGCTGACGGCACAGGAGGCACTGGCTTGGGGATTCGTTGATGAACTCACGGAGTTTGATGATGAGTCGGCTCCAGTTCTTACGGAGGCTATTGCTGCGGACTTTACCGCTCACGGCATACCGCTTCCTAAGATGCTGACCGACACGAAGTCGGAAGACATCACGGCGTTCAGACGATTCCTGCAGGCTTGTGCCTCTGTTTTCCACTCGCAAGAGAAACCAAATAAAATTGTTCCAACCATATCTTCTGAAGAAAAAATGAAAAAGACTTATTCTAACATTTGCAAGACTCTCGCTTGCGACTCGCTGGAAGCTAACGACGACAAGGTTACGCTTACCACGGCACAGCTCGACTCTATTGAGGCGGACATCACAGCGAAGTACAAGGAAATCACCAATCTCTCGGCTGACGTTGACCGGCTGACTAAGGCTAACAGCGATTTGGAGGAGAAACTGAAAAAGCTCCCTGCTGATACCACTAACACAATTGTTGATGACAAGAAGGACGGTGGCACCAACACCGAAAAATCTGATATCGAGAAGTTCTACGACACCACCAACTCGGCCCAGGCTCTCTTTGACTCATTACCATAACAACTCAAAAATCATAATTCAAAACTCCCTATCATGGCAGGAAAACTACAATTTACCCTACAAGAATACAAGGATGCTGCTCGAAAGTGGCGTTCAGACTTCCTTCGTCTGCCGATTATCGGCTGCGACGAGACTCTTAAGTTTATGACCGGTCGCCCTGGCATCCGCTACAAGGAGAGTGTGGGCACGCTCAACGCTTCGGCACAGTTCGCTCCTTACTCGCCAACTCGCTCGGAGGACGTGAACTTGCAGCTGGACTTCCGAACACTTGAAACTTTCTTCGGTTCGGTGGTCGCTAAGTTCGAGCCTAACTCGGCTATTTCTACGCTCCTCGGCACGGGTGCCACTAAGGGCGACGGACAGAAGTCTGTACCTACGGCTCGCGAGGTGCTTGGACTTATCGCCAAGTCGCTCTCCGAAAAGCTCAATGATGCCATCTGGAGCGGTGTGCGCAACGCAAGCGGTACTACCACCCAGGATCTTTTCGATGGCTTCGACACCATCACAAAGAAGGAAGTTACTTCCGGTGCTCTCGCTAAGGAGAACGGCAATTACCTCAAACTGACAGATGCCATCACCTCTGCCAACGCCGTGGACGTGGCTAAGGAGATTCTGTTCTCGCTCGATTCTCGTCTTCGCTCGCAGACTCTCTTCATGTACTGCTCGCAGGACTTCGTGGATAAGTATAACGAGGGGTATCTGCTCACACACAGCGGTATTCCATACAACACGCAGTACAATCAGCCTACTGTCGAGGGTTCTAACGGCAAACTCATCTTCTGTCCGCTTGCTAACAAGACGGACTCGAAGTATATCCACATCTCACCAAAGATCAATATGCTTTATGGATATGACCAGATGGGCGACGTGGAATCTGTTGACGTTGAACGTTTCGATGCGTTCCTTCTCTCGTACATCGCCACCATGTTCTTCGGTGTACAGTTCGAGTCTATCGACAAGCGACGCCTGAAGGTCGTTGAACTTGCGCCATAACAATCCAATATACCTTCAAGCCAATCTACGTCAGAAACATACTCCTGACGTAGAAAGGCTTCCCTTAGGCAATTCCTAATTCATCATTGAACAATCGGCGCAGCCGACAATTCAACATTCACAATTCAAAACTCAAAACTCCCAAATATGGCAGCATCTAATACAGACGTACAAAAATCTCTTGCATGGGCGATGGGCACACCGGAACTTCCTGGTGTGCGTCGCCGTGTTTATTATACATCCAAGAATGATATTCTTGTTTGGCCTAAACTTCCTCATAACGAGGTCGGACGTGTCACTTCTTCTGTCTATGACGGCTCCTTCACGTTGAAGGAAAACGCTGTATGGAAATACATCGACATCCTTCCTGAGAAGTCGCAGCTCACAAGTGAGGCACAGGGTGAACTGCCGTCACAGACGCAGCTCAACAAACTCGTGGCGGTGCATCCGTCGGTAAGCGAAGCGGCATCGGCTGCAGCTGCTTACCTCAATAACAACGACAACGTCTTCATCGTCGAGGACATGAAGGGCAAGCACCGTGTCGTTGGTTGTGACAAGTGGACTACCAAGACCACAGTCACGCAGGATCTCGGTCAAGGTGCCACTGGCACCACCGGCACCACTATCAACGTGGAGGCATCGGACGAGTGTCCGGCTCCGTTCTATACTGGCACCATCACCACTGAGGACGGCGACATTGATTGCGCAGCGTAACGGCGAGTAAAGTTATAATCATAGTTGACCATGGACAAGCGGACTCCGATAGACATGCAGGAATTCTTGAATGACATTTCCGTGCCGGATTTATCGGGTCCGCTTGATCTGTTCTCAAAGGAGGCTTCGCATGAACAGAAGGATATCTTCGCCATAGAGAAACGCAAGGCGTGGGATAAGTCGGTCGAAGCGCGGTGCGACTTCACCCGGCGCGTCCGGCTTACTCGACGGGCGGACACCTTCTTCATCTCTCTATGGCAGAAGTCGCTGTATGGCAGAACGCTGACGGATATAAAGGGCGATGACAGTATGGTGGCGTTCTTCGCTGATAGCATCTCGCCACTGATCCGTGACATCCTCGGTGAGGAGTTGAACACGGGGGCGTGGTGTATCGTCACCACTCCCAAACGTCGCCATCTGGTCAAGAACTTCGCCACTCGCATCAGCGAAATGATTGCTTCCCAACTGAACATCCCGTTCTACGAGGATGTTGCTTTCTGCCATTCCAAGCAGCGTATCGGGGCGGTGTTCACCATGAACAATCTCCCCAAAGAGCCTAACTGTATCGTCTTCGACGACTTCGTTACTACTGGCTCTACGCTGAAGGCTATGCGCAATGTGCTTACCGAACATCACAAGAATTGTGTGTTCTTTACTGGTATCAACAATAAATTGTGAGCAAATGAGAGCAGAGTCAAGCTTGCTTGAACTATGCCGAGTGCAGCCACAATTCAACGAAGTTAAGTTATAACAACAAAGTTAAACTCTAAAATATGAACAATCTGACTGACAAACTCCAGCAATGGCTCGACACTCCATCTGCTGAGCGTGACTGGAACGAGGGTGCTATCCTCCTTCTCCAACTCACCAATAACACCATAATGTATCGTAATCTCAGCATCAATCCCAAAGGCAAGGCTGAGTTCATCGAAGGCAAGCTACGTGCCTTCCTCAAAGCTCGCCGTGAGGTCGAAGCCCACGACGAGGTGAACATCATGCAGGAGCAAGTGGATGCTATCGTGGCAAGTCGAACAGAGTTCAAGGAACACAACGAAGCGAAGGACTTTAAGGCTGGCAAGCGTGCGGATCACGACTCGCTGCCTGAGGATATCCAGGCTCTCTATGTCGAGAACCTTGATATCACTCGCCGTATGCGTGAACTCCATTTGCGCCTACGCTTGTTGTCGGACTCTACTAAGCAGGTGCCGGCTGCAGAACGCAAGCCGTTACTCGACGAGTTTATAAATCTCGATAAAAAGTTGCACGCAAATTGGGACACTTATGACCATTATGTGACAAAGGCAGAAAGTGCAGCAAATACCGAAACCAAAGAAAGCGAAGAGGAGCAGACTAAGGAAACAGAAATTAGTCCATCGCCAACGGACCAATTAGCTGAACAGCCTGAGGATGCCACTCCTTCCAAGCCGAAGTCCAAGTCTAAATCCAAGAAGTAGTGAAGCGCAACATCAACATAGATGACATCCTAAAACCACTCTCGGAATGTCCACACCAGGCGTATCTCTCCAATGCTCTTCAGGTGGCGGACGTTTTGGAGTGGATTTTGGGACAAGTCGGCAAAGCAGAGATTTGGCAGACTTCGTTCTCAATCTCCGAGGAGTTCCTGCGTAGGCTCTTTTTCATCGAGAAATCGGGCAACATATCTGCCTTTAATCTTGTTCTCGACCATAAGGCTACGAACAAAACTCTGAAGCTATGGGCGTTCATCACACAGACGATGAAGCGCACCTATCTCGCCGACAACCATTCAAAAATCCTTCTCGTGCAAGCGGAGTCAGGAGAACAGATTAGTGTCGTTACCTCGCAGAATCTCACGCGAGGCAACCGCCATGAGTCCACGTTCATCTCCACTTCGCCAGACATCTTCAACACCCTTCATGCGTCCGTCATGGATCTTATAAAGAACCATTCCGTTCCGCTAACCGACCTATTCCAACAGCGTATCAACGCTGCTGGTGCAAACAATTAAAATATGGTATATTCAGAAGAAACTCTTACGCAGATTGAGCAGTATGCTTCAATCTACCTAAAAATAAGCGATATGGCTGTCATTCTTGGCGTATCGCCTGAGACACTACGCCGTGACATCGCAGACCGAAGTACCGCCGTCTCGCAGCGTTACCACCGTGGCAAAGCTGCTTCACGTGTCAAGCTGTTGCATCAGGAGATGCAGCTTGCCTACGTCGGCTCTCCTCTCGCTCTTGAAAACACCCGTAACAACCTCCTCGATATGGAGGATGATGAATAATTCAAAATTCTCTTCATGTCACAATTAAGCATTATCGACATCGCCAAACAGGACCTGTACACCTCCCGTTCCGAACTGGAGGCGAAATATCCTGTTCCTCAAATCGAACACCTTCTTCGATTAAGGGATATGGTCACATGGTCTATCGCCAACCCTGACATGAAGGATCGTCAGTTTGTCGATGAGCTGCGCAGTCGCTATGGCCTGTCGCAAGTCACGGCGTATGCTGACTTGAAAATCGTCAAGGCGCTGCTCCCGAACCTCTCGGAGTGTACGCGCGACTTCCACCGCTGGCGGTATAACGAGATGATAATGGAGACGTACCAGATGGCGAAGAAGCGTAAGGACACGAAGACGATGGAGAAAGCGGCCACTTCTTATGCGAAGTTCAACCGTATCGACATTGAGGACGAGCAATCTGTGCCGTACCACATGATTGTCGTCCAACCGTTCTTCCCGACTACTGACCCTCGTGTTGTGGGTATCACGCCGGTTCCGAACATCGACGACCGCATCCGAAAGCTCACCCAGGAGCTTACCACTTCGCATCCGGACACAGAAAATATCGAATACGAACAAGCGGATCTTGTGCTTGATGACATCTTTAAGCCTGAAGATAATGACGAACAAAGTTGATACTTCTCTATGGGACATCGAGGCGAAGCAACACGCAAAGCGTGTGTACTTCAACAAACCTCAGCTCCTGACGCAATATATCGGTGCGAAGACTACGGTCATCGTGGCTGGACGACGCACTGGCAAGACGGACTCCATCGCCTCGCCTTTCGTGCTGCGCAACATGCAGCGTATGCCTGGATCCACTGGTGGTATCGTCGTGCCGACGTTCAAGCATGGCTTGACGAATACGCTCCCTGGTCTACTCGCAGCATGGAAGCGTTGGGGGTATATCAATGGCGTGCATTATGTGGTAGGCAGAAAACCGCCGAAGTCGTTTTCTAAGCCTATCACCGAACCGGCTGACTATGAGCATGTCATCACGTTCTATAATGGCTCGGTGGCTATCATCATCAGTCAGGACCGCCCGGGCTCTTCCAACTCGCTCACGCTCTCATGGCTGCTCATCGACGAGGCGAAGTTCATTGACTATAACAAGCTGAAGGACGAGACTCTGCCTGCAAATGGTGGCATACGCTCGTACTTCGGGCACCACAGCTTTAACCATAGTATGATGGTGCTTTCGGATATGCCTCAGACTACTAAGGGTTCTTGGTTCCTGCACTACGAGGATAAAATGGACACAGAACTGATTGACACTATCAAGGGCACAATATACAAGATTTGGCAGACGAAGGAGCGCATTGCACAACTCAAAGAGCTGCGCAAGCCCATTCCTTCTTATCTGCCTAATTACCTCAAATGGCTCGACCAGTCGCTTAACAAGATGCGCTCGGTGGCTGTCTATTATAAGGAGTACTCCACACTCGAAAACCTCCAGCTTCTCGGTGAAGAGTATATCCGGCAGATGAAGCGCGACCTCACGCCGAAGACCTTCCAGACGTCAATCCTCTGTCAGAAGATTGGCATCTCGCATGACGGATTCTACTCGTCTATGCAGGAGTACCACAAATATGATGCGTCGGATTTCAACTACCTCGACTCGCTCGGCTACGACCGCATCATCAAGGAGGCGCAGCAGGACTTGTACACCATCCACGCAACTAACCAGTTCTCTACGCTTAACAGCTCGCTCGACTGTCGCACGGACTCGGACATCGACCCTATGCAGCCTCTCTGCATTGGCATGGACTACAATGCTAACATCAACTGGATTGTGTGCGGTCAGCCTCGTGCCAACCGCCTGAACATCCTCAAATCCTTTTACGTTAAGTTCGAGCGCAAAATTCCTGCGCTCGTCGCCGACTTCTGCACCTACTACGCACCACACCCAAACAAGACGGTCATCTACTACTACGATGCCACTGCCCTCGGCTCTAACTACGCCGTGAACGACCAGGACTTCCATTGGGTAGTTACCCATGAGTTCGAGCGCCACGGATGGCAGGTCATTGACGTGTATCTCGGCAACCCGATGCGACATGATGAGAAATACCTTCTCATCAACCAGGGTTTTGCCGGGAAGCAACGCCTGATGCCGTACTTCAACCGCCAAAACAACGATGACCTTATCCTCGCAGTCCAGTCCGCAGGAGTGGAGCGTGGGCGCAACGGCTTCCGCAAAAACAAGTCCATGGAAAAGCAGCCGGAGTCCGAAGAAGACCTTCTCGAACATCGTACCGACGGCACCGATGCCTTCGACACCCTCTATATAGGCTGCGAGAAGTTCCCACAGCATGATTTGTATCCAATTTGCGTTGGTGGGGTGAGATAATGCAATAAAATCGGAGAATTGCCGTTTTTATTGTGTAACTTTGTGAGGTAAATTAAGAAATAGCAATGAAAATAACGATAATCAATAAAATCCTATTATGCTTTATCTGTAGCATTGTTCCTTACATATCTAAGGGCCAATGCTCGGACTCATTTAAAAGCGTGTGTTTACCTGACAGTATAGCGGAACAAATAGAAAACAACTATGAATATAAAAATACAAATGCGAGTAAAAATGTTGTAAACCTTATCTCCCCTAAGAATTATCTTTGGGGAGATGGAATATATGCCTTCAAGGGTATGGGACCGCATTTTCCAAGACGAATCTTTGTATACAAAGGGGGACGATTATTCATCTTTAATAGCCGAGGGGACTATAATCCAGAAGGTGTTATTACGGAATTCTGCTCTTGTATAAAAACACTAAATTTGACACATAAGGAAATTGTCGATTATCTGAATGTAATATGCTTATATTTACAGGCAGAAGCGGAAACTGATTATGGAGATACAATAAAGTGATTAAAGATATTTTTGTTTTTATATTGGCCTGTATTATTGGAACATCGTAAAAATTTCACAATACAATTTTTAATTGCATTGCGATTTCCATATTTTCATTCGATTGTTCAATGTATTGCATATTTCCTTACCCCTCATGGTCAGATTTTGTACGGGGATGCTTTCTATTGCTCCTGTTACAGACGCATTGAATTTCATCACACGTTTGGTTAAACATGAAGATTCTTCCATCTTACGCATCAAAGGTTTTGTACAATAGTCAATGGCAATGTACTTGTTTGAATATATACTAAATTGACGAAATTGCACCACATCTTTGAAATAGATTGTTCGATATGTTCTCTTACGCTGTTCGTAAATGTCAAGCCTATCATCATAGATTATTAAAAATGGTATACGGGTAATTAGGTTATACAAAGTCATCATACACATAAACATTCCACCACAGCCAAAAAATATCATGCTTCCTATACCGCCAAATACTTTTGTTGGCCATGAGGTATTAGCGTCATGGAGTATGAAATATCCACCTGCAGCAAAAGCGAAACAACCAACAGTCAGAAGAATAATCTTCCAAAGGCTATGGTATATTCGTATCTCTTTTATATTTTTATCGGTTTGTTTCATCTTTTTATATCGCTTTATTGTGATTACATAAAGTACATCATTTAAGCAACAAAGTTTGTGCTTTCTTACTATAATAACGAGTGTTAATTAGAAATATTGCAATTCTTGCAATAATTCGTAACGAGTACAAAGTAGCCAGATTAAACAGAACGTATATTTTGCATTGAAGCGGAAGCCCTCCTAATCCGTCTTTCCATATAATGCCTTTGTCTTGCGCCCAACCAACGTAGGACAAGGGCTTTTCCTTTGTGGGCAGTAGCCATCGGCATCATCTCCTGTTACGCATCGCTTCATCTGCACATTTTTGGTGAAAACAACCTGAATCAGAAGAAGATCTTCTCGAACACCGCACCAACGGCACCGATGCCTTCGATACGCTCAATATCGGCGCGAGAAGTTTCCACAGCATGATTTATATCCAATTGCAATTGGTGGAGTGAGATAAGGCAATAAAATTGTGAAAATAACGTTTCTTTTAGAGTGGAACAAATGCATTCTCTTAAATTTTACCATTAGAATAGACTAATTATGAAAAAGATTTTCTTTTATATAATAATTGCATCGTTACTTGTTGTCTCTGGTTGTGACAAGAATAAAACGCCAAAGATATTTATAGAAGAATCTTTGGATTCATTACTATCTAATTTCATAAAAGATAATCCAAACGACCATATTTATTCTATACTTTTTTACAATAAAAACGAAAAGCAATTTATGGAAATAACAAGCTTTGGGAAACTTTATTATAGTAAACTTGTTGATAAGGTTTTCTATAAAGATGGGAAACTTATATGTTACTATTCCATTAATAGGAGTTGGGCTGACAGTTTACTAAATATTCCTGCTTCTTTGTTATGCACTGATTCACTTAAAAAGTATGATGATCTTAGCACAGGACTCATAGACTATGAAGGTCCACTGAACACAAGGACATACAGGATATTCAGTAAGGGAAAAATATTGCCAGCAAAAGAGGATGACTTTGTTTGCAAAGTAATAGCAAGTGATACAAATGTTATTAAAAATAAGCAAATAAACAATATCTTAAATAGTTTTATCAACGAACACAACCCTATTATTACATATATACGATTTAAACACATAAAAAATAAACGATATATGTGTCTCGGCAATGACATCTCTTATGATAAGAAAGGGTTTATTGGAATGTTCTATCGAAATGGAAGAATTGTTGTCTTGTATTCCGATATCAATATGGCTGACAACGACATTGTTGAAACAAAGCTATTGAAATCGATAAAAGAATTATCGGACTACCACATCGTACACAATGAAATTCCTGTTTATTTTCAAGAAGAATACTGCTTAAAAGGAGATGACCTTACAGAGGTTTCATGCAATGACCCTGAATACATAAAGGTACATTTCAACTAAGAATCAGTCATATAAAATAAAAAGAAGCGGAACACTGCCTAATCACCCTTTCCTATACGCCTTTGTCTTGCGCCCAACGCAGGATGAAGGCTTTTCTTTTTTTTCAGCGGTATGCTCCGCCTTCAGCACATCCTTCGCTTCGCTCTCCGCACCTTTGGCTTTTGCAATCTCTCAGGCGTGAGAGTCAATAACGAAAGGTAGCCAATCCCGATTCTCAAAGGAGTAAGGCGTGGCGCACCGCCTTTCCTGCACTTTGTGCATCTTTCCCATGCTGTTATCTTGGTAGCTCGTTCCACCGTCCCTGTCATTGTCTGTGGACGAATCGGCTTTTATTTCGCCACCTAAATGACAAGTATTCATATTTGCCTTTTCTCATCCGTTCCACGCTCTCATTAGTGAATGAACTCCGAATACTGCTGATGTTCATTTTTTGTAGCCACAAGCACATTCACCTTTCTGCTTGCCTTAAAGATAGGTATCTGTCTGCCACGATTTCATCATGGAAAAAGTAGCCATCCCATCCTATGATGACAACAGAGATTGCACAATCCAGTCTACCGGTCTTCTTCTTTTATTATTCCGGAGTAATATTCTGAAGTGGTGTTCTTTGTACCAAATCATTTTATTTGTTCGACGTGAAGCACTTACCAAATGTAATGCTTTCTGATTTTTCCTTTGCAAAGTTAGCGCAAGCGGCATTCTGAAAGGGTCGCGCTCCACGCTTAGCCTAAGATTTTTTCAAAAGTTTTTGGGGCAGGTTTGCCTCATTCCAAAATCTTTCAAGCCCTGAAGGATGAAATAATCTTGGCTATCCCTTGCATTAAAATGCCTTCTCCTTGCTGCTCCTTGTATGCACGTAAAAATTACAAAAGCACTTTGGTGCTTCACTTTTAAGTCGAACAAATAAAATTTAAAGATTATGGTACACACCACTTTTAATTCAGAATATCACTTCGGTAAAAGAAGTTCAAGACAGGTTGAATTGTCAAGTAATCTCTATCAGGTTGTCATCAATGGAGAGGATGGCGAATATATCGAATATGAAATAGAGGCGGAAAGCCATTCTGAGGCAAGCGCCAAGGCGGAAGCACTCGCAGCAGACAGCTTTGTAGACATCAGCTATATCGAAGTCTATCTCATTCACTAATCAGATTGTTTCACTCTTAAAATAAGAAAGTTATGAATACTTCAAATGTCATTTTAGCAGCTAAAGCCAATTCTGGCAAGTCCACAAACAATGTATGGGTCGTTTACACAAGCGATAACAGCTCAGATAAGATGTATTGCACAAGTGCATACAAGGCTATGCGCCTCGCCTTCCTCCTCAAAAAGAGGTTGGGATTAAACATCTCTGATAATTGCCTCGCACGCCTCTCGCAAGAGATTGCAAAAGCTAAAGCCCCACAAGGGGCTGCGGTGCAGGAGGTGCAGAAGCCAGAGTCTGCTCCAGTAGAGGAAAAGCCAAAGAAAAAGAGAGGGCGCAAGCCAAAGGCTGAAAAGGCTGCTTAGGCAGTCTTCCACTTCCGCCCGGCTCGAAGGAGTCGGGCTTTCTTCTGTCGCTGCTGCAAGATCGTAACAAGTCCGCACTTGCCTACACTCCATACTAAAGCCCTTTGGCCTTCGAGCCGTGCAGAGCAACGCAGCGGTTGGGTCTTTTCTTATACAGGCAAAGCCTGTTATCTTTGAAAACAAAAAGGTCATGCTGAAAATCAATTATACTCCTTCTCTATATGTCTTCACTTGCAACATCCCATCAGAGATAGAAATCTCTACTGATGCTGCTTCGGTATATGTCACTATCGCATGTGGTCCTGACACTATCTTTGAGTCTACGCTTTATCCTTACAACAACACTGCCACGCTCTATGATGCTCGCTCCATCATCGAGGGGCACTTGCTGGATAAGCAACGTGTCTTCGCCAACTTTGTCATCACGGCGGACACAAAGACAGAGGAGACGACCACGCCGGAGCGCCATTTCATTTACTCTCGTCTGAGTCTCGCTACAAATGCTATGGGCTTCGTACAGCTGTTCTTCCTCACCACACGCTCGATGTTCACCATTCCACGCAATTCGTTTCAGGCTCTTTCAGCGTTTTACTTGCCTGATGTCACGCTGCAGGGCTACACCGAGTGCCTGGCTCTCTTCGATGGCGAGTCTACACCTCGCATGGTTCGCATCGAAGATGCTAAGGTGGACACCAAGAACTCTACCTTGATACGTGACATAATAAGTCCTGCTGCTATAGAACACCGCATCGGCAGCAAGTGCCGACTGCTCCAGTTCACCGTACATCGTGGCTTTCCTGCCAAGACGTTCTATGTCACTGACCGCACGCCGAACCTCACGCTGCTCGTGCGCAATGAGTTCAACTGCGATGAATACATACACCTCACTTGCGTCACCAAGAGCAAGCTCGATCTCGACCGTTCCACTGCCACCTCGCTCGGTATCACCACCTTCTATGATGACAAGTCAGCCTACGAGTATGACGTGGAATCCTCGATGCTTACCTTCGAGGAAGCTAAGCACTTCTCCCAGCTCCTCCTTTCTCGCTATGTCAACATCGTGGAGAAAGGTGGTGCCCTGGCACCCATCACCATCACTGACATAAACAGCGAAATCTCCGATGCCGACAACGCCACGAACAGCATCAAGTTCAAGTACAAGTACAGCAGCCATCATTTCCCAATCACCATCGACTACGGCAACAACATCTTCGATGATCCTTTCTACCGCACCTTCGACTAACACCAATCACTATGCAATCCATCCACATCACCACCCTCCGCAAAATACTATCCAGTCCCGAACCCATCGACATCCGTCTATGGACTCGCAGCGGTGAGATCCAATCCTGGCACCGCTGCATCTCCCTCAAATATGACTTCTATAAAGGCACAAGACGAATGAAGCTGCTGGACTCCAACGAAATCCGGCAGCTCCGAGACGTGTGCATATTTGAGGTGAATGGAATTGAGGTGTATATGTAGTGTGTCACAAGAAGTATCTTTTTTTTGTAACAAAATCAACATTTGTGTTTGCATGGCTGATATTGTATATTTGTGGTTTTATAGAATATGTATCGGGCATTTTTTAGTTAAACATTGCTACTTTTCTAAGCCTTTTCTTTGTTTTGTCACAAAAAGTTGCTAATTTTGTGACAAAATTAAGGTTAGACATGGAAAGTATAGCTCATAAAATTGAAAACAGGATAAAGGGATTTGGTAGGGGAAAGATTTTCTTTGCCGATGACTTCCTTGATTTTGGCTCTTCTGATGCTATCCGACAGACTTTGCTTAGGCTTGCAAAAAGCGGGGTAATTATTCGTGTGGCACAGGGCATTTACTGTTATCCCGAAATTGACGAAACTTTGGGATTGGGGGTGATTTATCCTACTGACATCCAAATTGCTGAAGCCTTGGCTGAACGCTCTCATTCCAAAATTGTCCCCACTGGCGACTATGCGCTGAATGTTCTTGGACTTTCTACACAGGTTCCGTTGAATAGTGTTTTCCTCACAAATGGAAAGTCGCGCAGAATATCAGTGTCAGGGAATAGATCTATCACATTTAAGAATACGGCTCCACGCAACTTGGCTTTTACGAACCGACTTGCCATGTTAGTTAATTCTGCTCTAAAGTCGATAAAGAACGTCAATGTTACTACTAAACAGACGGATCATATTTACTACTTATTGAGACAGGAGAAGAAAGAAGATGTGCTTGTCGACTTGAAACTGATGCCTGTATGGATTAGAAAAATTGTACAAAACGCTTATGAATAAATTCTTTGAACTTTCGTTTGACGACCAACGACGTGTGCTTCAACAAGCATCTGCACGATGTGGGTTGCCTCCACAGGCTATAGAGAAGGACTTGTGGGTTTCTAATATTCTGCAAATCGTTTTCGACTTGCCTTTTGCTGATAAACTCATCTTCAAAGGTGGCACATCTTTGAGCAAGGTCTGGCATCTTATTGAGCGTTTCTCTGAAGACATTGATTTGGCTGTCGACCGCTCTTTGTTTGGGTTCGAGGGCGACTTGACGAAGAAGCAGATAAAGAAACTGCGCAAGGCTTCTTCGCTATTTGTCAAAGACACGTTTTGCCCGGCATTGCAGGAGGCTGTCGAGAAATATGGTTTGCAGGACTTTTGCAAAATCGAGTCTGAGCCAGACGGTGAGGGCGATAGCACATATCCAGAACCGAGAAAGATTTTCGTGAGATATAAGAGTGCTTGGGCTGAGCCGTCTGAATACCTTTCGCCAATAGTGATGTTGGAGATTGGAGCAAGGTCTTTGCTGGAGCCAAACGAGCAAACACATATCAACAGTATGGTCGAGGGCGTGTTTCCTACCATACAGACAACAATTGTCGATAGCAAGGTGGCAACGGCTCTTGCAAGCAAGACTTTCCTTGAAAAGGTATTCCTCTTGCACGAGTTGTTTTCCGTAGAGGGACGTGGTGTCATTGCCGACCGCAAGTCAAGACATCTTTATGACCTCTCTCGTATGATGGACAAAGACTTTGCTTTGGCTGCCATAAAGGATGATGAACTGTGGGAATCCATTCGTCATCATCGCGAGATATTCACAAGCATTAGTGGTATGGACTACACCCCAGACATCCGTCGTCGCATCGTTCTCGTTCCTCGTGAGGATATACGCAGCGCATGGGAGGCTGACTATAAAAGTATGTGCTCTTCCATGATTTTCGGAGAGAAACCTTCTTTCATTGAACTCATTGAGAATATGAAAGTGCTTGAAGATAGATTCCACAGGTTTTGAAATGTGACAAGAAATGAAAAAATGCAATAATTCATGCAATATATTCAAAATCTACCGTTTATTTTAAGTAGTACAATTAAACGTAAAATGAAAAAGACTTTAAACCTTTTATTCCTGCTACTTGCAGTTTTTGCTGTTTCAAGTTGCAGCAGCGATGATGACGAGAAAAAAGATTCCGTCAAGGAGATAACAATATATGTTTCTTCTGAAACGGGTGAAAGTTACGGATTTAACTCTACCCCAGAGGAATGTATGCTTGTAAAGTTTGATAATCCAAATGGTAAATGGGAACATCTTGGTCTATATCGTATCGAGGGTTTCACTTATGTAAAAGGGCATGAGTATGAATTGCGGGTAAAGATGACTACACTTGCCAATCCGCCAGCTGACGGCTATAGCCACAAATATTTGCTCGTCAAAATTGTTCAAGACAAACTCGTCAAAGAGACGGAAACTCCAACCAATAGTGTAAAGTCAGAAAGCGACATTGAGTATCAGGAGCTGTGCCCGTACAACAAATACGAGACAGAAGACAACTATATCGTAGATGGCGAAGGAAATATCTATAAAGGCAATGGGTGGCCAAAGCCTTCTTATGAACATAGCAGGATATACGTAGAAAATGTTTTGGATAAAGGCGATGACAACTGGGTCAAATTCAATAGCATCCCTTATCAGGCGTATTGCTCATACGTCATTTCTCCGCTGACAGACGATATAAGGTTGGTGTACAATGAGGACGGCGGCCCGTTGTTTAAGAAGGTAATACCGGAAAGCGAATTTGAGTATATTACAAAAAAGATGAACTCAGGCGAGAAACTGCAGTATTTTCTCATCTTGGCCAATGTATACAAAAAAGGACTCCAGAAATTGAAATTTACAATTACGAAACAATGAAACGCTGTTTGTACGAATAATGTGCCATAACAAATAAGTGATTATGAAAAAGCGTTTCCTCTTACCAATCGCTTTTCTGATGGTTACGACATTATCTGCCCAGCCATTGGCTTCAAGCAGTTGTGCTGATGTCTGCCAAAAGGATGCACTTATAACTGTCGCAAGGAGTGTCGCCAATACCTTTGGTCCTGCATACGTTCCGTTTTTCAAAGGTGCTGAAATATCTGAAATGCGGATTTTCCAAAAGGACGACTATGGTGACAATCATCGCAAAATAAGAAAACAGTTTGGGAAAGCGTATTATGAAGTGGTTTTTACTTATGACAGCACGGCTGTCAGATTTGCATTTGACTATGCTGCCAAGGTCAGGATATGGAAAGATACTGGCGAACCATTGGATGTGATTTTTGGCAATGGCATGGGAAGAAACTTTCTCTTTAAAAGTTTCAGAAAACAAACAAGACAAAACAAAAAGAGAAAGAAAGCAACGGCACATTCGATAGAGCAAGTCCCTTTGCAAACAGAGAAGACACCTGAAAACATTTGGAAGATAAAAATCGAATGAAACTGTTGGATTAAGACAAATATCTACAGTTTTCAATGCGAATCCCTACTTACTGCCAAGCCATCTTTTCACATTCATTATGGCTCTGTTCTGTTCGCCTCCAGTGTGGTCTTTCACAATCTTTCTGCTATCTTCTTGCACAGCTTCATAAAGAACCAACAGATGAAAATTTGATGGCTCAATAAGTTGTTCCATGATAAGCGGTATTATCTGTTTCCCCATGGATTTCAAATAGTGGAACTCGGGTAACTTTGAATACGAATATGTATTTGAGCTCAAGAGCATTTCACGATTATGGGTTATTGCGTAATTCCATTTGTAAAGCAAAAAGGAGAAACATGTTTTTATGCTATCAGGGGCTTGTGCAGCCAGTTCCTTGACTTTGTGCTTTTCCTCCGTTGTCAATGTTGGCGTGTCAAATTTAGTAGATGTAGCCATCTCGTTCATACTATGATCTAACAAGTTCGGACTCGTTATCAAAAACCATTGATTGCTTTCCCAATATTGATACTCTCCTTGTTTTTGTTCTTCGCCCTCAAAAGTTACCTTGGCTTCTCCATTAAGGAATGGAGTGGCATAAGAAAAAACAGGTGGTATTACGATAACGCCACAAGTGTCGGCAAACCCCACTTTGCCATTTTTCCCAATAATTCTAAACAAGCCATCACTAACGCAGTCTGGACCATTGTCTATCTTATATACCTCAAACAACTCCTTTCCATGGTTGTCTATACCGATGATTTTACCTTTTCTATTACCTACAAAACCGATGGACGTGATAGTGTCTGTAAACGCTATTGTGTATTTCTTGCTCTTCACTATTGTTTTCCCATCAGAGTTTTTGTAACAGATGTGTTTCTCATTATCGCATTTATAAATAGATTGTGCGTCTACTCTCTGAAAGTGTATCAGAAATAGAAGAATGAGGGTTGTAAAAAGAGCGATTGAGAGAATAGGTGATATTATCTTTTTCATTTTGTCTAAAATTATTAGTTAATCATATATTAAACCCAGATGGTTTAATGGAATAACGTTATTTTAGAACTTTTCGTATAAACCACGATTGATTTTCACGCATTAAAGATTAGCCTTTTAATATAAAAGCATATAATTCCTAAGGAATTAAGAATTAGCATTGTCTTTTCCCCACCTCCCATTCGCTCATATATTTGCCCTAAAAAAGCAATATATGAGCGATTTTTCATTTATTCCACCAACATCTGTTGTCACCATCCCTGGTGCCCACGCCTCCGCAGCCTTCACCTCCAAGACATCCGAGGTCTTCAAGGAGGAGCACAACATCGCGCCTATCATCATCAACGACAAGATGAAGTACATCCCGTGGGGAGGTGACAATCAGATGCCGTACAATATCATTGACCTCATCGAGTCTGACGAGACGATGAGCACTTGCCAGATGTTCAATGCCGAAGTCTGCTATGGCAGCGGACTTGTCTATGACACGGAGCTTGCCACCGCACAAGTGCAAGCGCAAGTGGATGACTTCGTGCTGGATAACGACCTTGCAAGTTACTTCCTCGGCGTGTGCCAGGACTTCAAGCACTTCGGCTTTTGCGTCAGCGTGATCATCCTCAATGAGGATGCCAGTCGCATTGTCCGCATCGTCCGCAAACAGGCGTGCTATGTCCGCTTTGCTCCTGCCGACAAGTCGGGTGTGATACCTTACATCCTCTATGCCAACTGGCGTAATACGGTCAGTCCGGAGGACATAGAGCGCATCGAACTTCTCAATCCACAGTCGCCATTCACCGACCTTCAGAACAGAGGGAAGAAAATCAAGAAGTTCGCTGTAGTCAGCCGTATTCCTACGCCCGACAATACGTATTATCCAATACCGTACTACGCAGCTCTTTTCAAAGGAAAGTGGTTCAACATCAAGCAGCTCATTGGCATCGCTAAGGAAGCGAAGCTCCGAAACTCGGCGCCCATAAAGTACCACATCGAGATTGCCAACTCGTTTTGGAACAACATCTTCAAGGTCGAGGGCATTACTGACCGTGTCAAGCAGCAGGAGCGTGTCAACAAGGAGAAGGACAACATCATCAACTTCCTCACTGGCATGGAGAACAGCGGAAAGGTACTCTTCTCTACGTTCTATGTTTCGCCCAATGGTGAGGAGCAGCATGACGTGGTCATTAACAAAATCGAGACGGATAAGGAGGGTGGCGACTGGGCTACGGACATTGTCGAAGCCATCAACATGATGTGCTTCACCATGCGTGTACATTCTAATCTCGTAGGCTCGGTGCCAGGCAAGTCGCAGACCAATAACTCCGGCAGCGACAAGCGCGAGCTTTACACCATCGCCCAGGCTCTGCAAAAGCCTTACCACGACCTTCTCTTTTCCGTTCACCGACTGATTATCCGTTTCAACAAGTGGACTGCGGTAAAGCCAGACTGTCCATTCATCCAGCTCACCACGCTCGATGAGAATAAGGACGCAAAGCAAGTTTCACTCAATAAATCTAAAGACAATGGCAATGCTGATAAATGACAACGATACCCTAAAGAAGTACGTCCCCAACACGCTCAAAGCGGTTGCTGGTGAACTTTCTCTTTTCGACAAGATACAATATCACCTCTTACAAGCGGAGCAATGGCTTACCGACACTTTCGTTTCATCCGACACGATGAGTCGCATCCGCACATACTCTGACAGCACACCGCTACTGCACTACTGCCGTATCATCACGGCTGCAGAGGCGATGCTGCACGCCGTACCACAGCTTGACCTTATCCTTACGCCTAATGGCTTTGGGATTGTCAGCAACCAAAATATTGCACCAGCAAGCAAGGATCGTATCGAAAGACTACTTCTGTCTCTCGAAAAGCAGCGCGACGATGCGCTTGCTGTTATCCTCACCTTGCTTCCGGATGCTCACCATTGGACTGCTTCGGAGCAGTTCAATTACTTCGCTGCCACGATGTTTCCTACACTCGACATCGTGCACCAACTGGGCTTCGCTGACCATATCTGGCTGCGATACCAGGACACTCGTGCCAAGTTACTCACCATTGAGCACCGCCTCGAAACGGAGTTCTTCAGTCCGGAACTCATGGACATGCTTCGCACGGCCAACGCTCTCAACAAATGGGATATGACTCTCGACACCGCTCAATACAAACGGATGTATCAGCGCATCTCTGCCATCGAGTTCTCTATCCTCCGTATCGGTGAATACCCGATACCAAGCATCATCGACATCGTGAACAGCATACGTTTAGCCAAGGGCAACGTATTCGCTGAATGGAAACAGTCAGACACCGCCAAACTCTTTGAAGACCATGGATATAAAAATAAAAAGGAGTGTGGAGGGTATTTCTTCTGAAAAAGTTGTATCTTTGTGGCAGTTCTACAATGATTAAAATCGCAAAAAAGATTATGATTAAGTATTTCTATTTCATATTGCTGTCTCTTCTTGTCAGTTGTTCTTCAACAGGCATTAAACTGGTTGATGAATACTATATATATCCTCCAGACGAATACTATAATTCATATTACTTGAAATGCAAATTATCAAGCGATAATGACCCTGTAATAGATAGCGTGCATATAGTTTATTGGAATGATTCAACCATAATAATTGAACGAAAAGCAAAACTTGACAATTGGATTATTAATGCTTTCGACAATAAATTAAAATATCGCAATAACGATACGGTAGTTGGACCAGTTTCTACATCATATATAAAGCGTTTGCAATCAAAGACAGGATTGTGTGGCACGGTAGTTGGACCAGTTTCTACATCATATATAAAGGTATTTATGGAAAATAAAAAGT
>ERZ1034973.169-NODE-169-length-45315-cov-20.621896_pt1 | contig 45315 bp, 78 predicted proteins | sample MGYA00520686_ERZ1034973 | MGnify/ENA primary metagenome ERZ1034973 (study PRJEB33766, sample SAMN09781775) | gut metagenome | biome: gut microbiome | host: Homo sapiens | place: Madagascar | study: EMG produced TPA metagenomics assembly of the PRJNA485056 data...
CCCGGTGCAACCAGCAGGCGGCGTTGATGCAGCAGCTTTTCCAGATGCAGATGGCCCAGCAGCAGTGCTGCTGCGAGAATCGGGAGGCTATCCAGGGCGTAAACTACAATCTGGCGACCCAGAGCTGTGACACCCGGAACACCATCCAGAACACCACCCGGGACATCATCGACGCCATGAACTGTGGCTTCCGGTCCATCGACCAGCGGTTGACGGCCCAGGAGCTGGCGGCGAAAGACCAGAAGATCGCCGACCAGAATCAGCAGCTGTTTATGGCGCAGCTGGCGGCAAGCCAAAGCAACCAGAATCAGGTGCTAAAGGGCTATGTCGCAGAACAGTTTGCCTACTACAACCCCCCCGCCCGACCTGCCTATGTCGTTCCTAACCCGAATTGCTGCAATAACGGATTCGGTGGCTGCGGGGCCGTGGCGTAAGGAGGGCTAAACAATGGCGGTTGAACTTACTGCAAACGCTGTCCAGGCAGTTCCGGCTGGGCAAAATGTGCTATTTACCGATACGCCGGTGAAATGTAACCGGGGGTATGTTGTTCACCGTGATGGGGCTGGCCTTGTAACCCTACGTGGACTTTGTAACGGCTGCTCCACCCTGGCCCGGTATCGGGTGCTGTTTGTGGGCAATATCTCCGTTCCCACCGGCGGAACCGCTGGAGCTATCAGCGTGGCCCTGGCTCTGGGCGGTGAGGCCCTGCCTACCACTACGGCAACGGTCACCCCCGCCGCCGCTGGGGAAGCATTTAACGTGGCGACTTCCGCCTTTGTGGATGTGCCCCGTGGCTGCTGTGTGGCGCTGTCCGTGCGGAACATTTCCGCACAGGCCATTGACGTTGCCAACGCCAATCTGATGATTGAGCGTGTGGCGTAACAGGAGGTGAACGAAATGAAGCATTTGGAAGATTTGCGGGATACCCTGTGCCGGGAGCTGGATGAAATCGCCGGAAAGGGCGAACTGTCCGCCGGTGCTCTCGATACCGTGGACAAGCTGGCCCACACCATCAAAAACCTGGACAAGGTGATGATGGGAGAAGGGTACAGCAGCGCCGGAGATTGGTATGCAATGGGTAACTACGGCGAACGACCCGGATACCGGGACAGCGTGAGCTACCGGGGCCGGAAGCGGGACAGCATGGGCCGCTACAGCCGGGCCGATGCCAAGGAGGATATTGCCGACAAGCTGCGGCGCATGATGGATGATGCGCCGGACAGCAGAACCCGGGAGGCTTTAGACAAGGCCCTCCGGTGCATGGAGGAATAAAGGATGCTTACAGAGCGGGATTTGCTGGAAACGATTGAAGAGTGCAAAGCGGTCAGGCGGCCTACAGCCTCCACCTGCCAGCTGATGGCCTCTTGCTACACCATCCTGGATCACCTATTCCCGGATGCTCCCCGCTCTACTGATCCTGCCCCTGTACAGATGTATTCCATGGCTCAGGAGCCGGTAGACACCGGCGGAAGCGAGTTTGTCCAGGCGGCCAGAAAAGCCGGGATTTCCCGGCTCCTGGACGTGCTGGATGAACACATGGATTGCATCCAGGCAATGTACCCCAAAGAGTATGCCGCTATCCTGCGGCGGCTGAGAGAATAAAGTATACTTGCAATATTTCCCGGGAAAGATTCGTTTCCCGGGAAATTATTTGTAAGTTTTGCGATTTTCCTATTGACAATCCACTCAATGGGTGGTATAATATAGACACTTGAGGGAGATACCCAATAAACAAAAAGGAGATACCCACCATGATCTACACTATGACTTCTAGGAAATTCACCATCATCCTTGATACTGTGTGCGGCAAAATTTCTGGTGACACCTACCAGATGCGTGACATGATCAAGGAGGATTTCCCCGGTGCTAAGTGGAACAAGGACGAGAAGTGCTGGGAGTACTCCGACATCGAAGGCCGGATTAATGAGTACCGTGATTATTTCACCCGCTGCTACAAGCTGGCTGCCGAAGCCGAAGCTGAGACTGACGAGGTTGAGGCTCCTGCAACTGTCAAGACATCCAAGCCCAGCAAGCCCACCACCACCCATGATGCAGTCATTTCCCGCATCACCGGCCTGTGCCCCCGGTGCGGAACTTACTGCTACGGAGATTGCAGCTTCTGATAAAAATCACCCGTCCCGGAGGTTACGAGGGCAGAAAGGAAAGAGGTATGAAAAAGTCTGAAGCAAAAGCCCTCCAGCAGGAGTATCACATGGAGATCCTGCGCCACCCCGTTACCAGCGAAGCATGGGCACTGTACCTGGAAACTGCCCAGCCCATCCAGGCACTGGATGATCTGGCTACCCAGGAGCTGACCCCTTGTGCGATGGTTGCTGACTACAGCCTGCAAAAAATCGACAAGATCACCTACAAGCTGGTCTGCCCCACCTCCTGGTTTGATCTCTGGGGCTGGACGGAATAAACAGAAAAGGAGCGGTGCAACCACACCGCTCCCATCCGCTCGCTGTTTTAGTTATTATTTCAATCCACTCCCGTTTCTGGGAGACACCTGCAGTTTATCACGGCGAACGCCGAAAGTCAATAGGAGGAATTTTTTATGAAAGCTATGGTAGCCATCGTAAGCAGTGGTTTCGGCAATGTCCCCAACAAAACCTTGATTTATCGACCAGAAGATTCTGAGAATGTTGAGTTCCAGTTCCGGGATCTTGCGTGGGACGCCCTTGAGGTGGAATTCCCGGATTCGTTCCAGTTTTTAGAGTGTATGGATGGAGAGTATCGCCTTTTCGACGGTCGTGGGGAATTACTTGAGGCTTTTAATTATCCAGGGGATTCGATTATTTCCTTTGTTGCCAAATATAGCGATCGAGATGTGCGGATAACCGATGGAAGAGGCGTGTTCGGCTCGGACAGAGGTTTTACAAAATGATGGACGCCACCTTTACCGCCGTCCTCCGCCTATGGGAGCAGGATCTATCCCAGAAAGAGATAGCCCGCCGCCTGAATCTCTCGGAGCAAAAGGTCCGCCGGATACTTGTAACCGCCGGGGCCATCCAGACGGAGGAATCCAGACTCCACTCCCAGGGGCAAACCGTCGAGGAAATTGCCGCCGCACTTGGGAAAACGGTTAAGGCTGTGCAGGCCCGCATTCCCTACGATAAGGGCATGTACAACTCCGAGTACCCCACCATCAACGCCCTGCGCATTCGCAAAACCCGTAAAAAGAGGGGAATCAAAAAATGACGAGAGAATACTTTTCACAGCTGATTGCCGAACTAGAAACCGTCAGCGACCTGCCTGCATACTACGCAGAGACCGACGGTTTCCGTGGCAGCGTAGATCGTCGGATCGCCTACACCGCATTCACACGCCCCTTCCGGGAGATTGTAAAATACACCGGATTAAGTCAAGCAAAATTCGCCAGGCTCTACAATATCCCACGTCGCACCGTGGAAAACTGGTGCAGTGGCTCCAGAGAGTGCCCGCTGTACACCAGCCTCCTTTTACAGGAAGCTATTGGGCTGATTTCTTTTGCAACTGATTACGCCAGCCCTCAAAAGGCCGGCTTTTCCATTGCCAATAGTGTTGCCAAAACTGACCGGAATAAATTCCCGTGCGCAGAAATATATTCCGGTTAGTGGAAATATTTTCCACTATAATTATGCTCAATCACCGTAGAATTATGAATAAAGCAAAACAAAAGGCCCGCTTAATCTGATAAGTGGGCCTTTTGTTTTGGCGGAGAGAGTGGGATTCGAACCCACACTACAAATGCGTTAAACACGCATTGCGCTAGAACGTTTTATTTTTTGTTTCCATTGGCGTTGCCAATTTGGCGGGTTTTAATGGCCTCCGGGGCAAAGTAGTCCGTGAATTCACGGGAACGTTTGGCAATATCCCGCTCTGCCAAATGGGTATATATTTTATGCATAGTCCCCAAATCTTTCCACCCGCCGATCTCCGCCGCCATCATCTCCGGGATGCCCATATGGTAGGCCAGCGAGGCGAAGCTATGGCGCAGACCGTGCATACCGACTTCTGGGAGGCTGTTTTCCTGGCATATCTTGTTGATGTGCTTAAACAGTGTACACGTGGCGGCATTGACAACAAATTCTGAATCCTTTGGGGCCGCCATAAGGGCATCGTAAAGGGGCGGGATCATAGGCACCGGGCGGCGGGATTTTTTGGTCTTGTTCTGCGGCTTTAGATTCAGCCCGTCCTCCCCTCTCACTTTAGCGCCACGAACATAGATTGCACGGTTCGCAAAGTCCACATTTTTCCAGGTGAGGCCCAGCATTTCGGAGCGGCGGAGGCTGGATAGGCACAGGAGCGCCGGTATCTCAATGGGCTGACCCTTTACGGCCTCCACAAAGATATCAATTTGTTCCGGCTCCAAGAAAGGGCGCTCATTCTCTTCTTTTTCGAAAAGCACCACTTCCGGCTGTCTGCCTGTTTCTTTTTTGATCGCCGCCGACATGAGGCCCCAGGCGTTTTTGATGTACTTGGAGGACCGGCCCAGCTTCTTTTCCTCATCGATAGCCTGCTGCCAACGCTGATCCTGTGTGGTGTACACGTTGTATCGCATAGCAGATTGGAAGGTGTTATTCCGATAGCGGATATAGCCGTACACCGTGGATGGGGACCGCCTCCCACGGCGCACCAGGTCCCTGGTGCTGTCTATGTAAGCGTCCACCGCCTCCCCCAGTGTCACCCGGTTCTGTCCTCCCTGGCTCTTGGATTCCATCACGCCGCTTTTCACGGCCAGGTACTCCGCAACGCATTCTTCGTAGCTATCCTTTGTAATGGATACCCGGCGGCCATCCACCAGTACCCTGGTGTGCCACGCCCCGGAAGGAAGCTGCTCAATTTTGGGCAGGCGGATATTCGGCGCTTTCTTTTTTCTTCCCATTTTTGCTACCTCTTGGCCTGATTAACCGTAATGCGCAGGAGCACCACCAGCAACACCACAACGCAGACAGCACCCAGCCAAATAATGGCGGAGATTTCCCCGCCTGCCCGTATCAATCCCTGATCTGGATTGCGGGCATCCAGGACAACATAGATAGCCCAGACGATGGTAAACAGTATGCACAAGCCGCATAGGCCAAAAATAAGGGGCCGATCCGCCTTGCGCGCCGCTTTGATATCCGCATCCTTTTGGGCTATGATCTTATCCTTTTGCACGATCTGGGTATTTCGAAGCGCGACTCCCTCTTCCTGGATGCGGCTCCTATCCAGCAGCCGGTTTATCGCATGATCCTTTTCTTCCAGCAGCTCCTCTTTGTGGGCCAGCTCCAAGCGCAGGCGTTCCAGTTCCGCGGTTTGGTCCTCCTGCGGCGGAGCCAACTCCATAAGCTCATCTAAGGACAGGCCAAGGTCAATTGCCATGGCTGTAACATCATAGATACTTGGACCGGATAGATGCCCAGAGAAAAATTTCTTCACAGTGGATTCGCTCAGGCCGGTGCTGTCAATAATTTGCTGGTTAGTTTTGTGCTGGTCTTCTTTGGCTTTTTTCATTTTTGCTGGCAGATTGTCGCAAATTGTCGATATTTGTTGTATTATCGTAATTTTTTCCATAGTTTTTATTTTGAAGTTCTTGTGTTTCCGAGACAAAACATGATATTACTCTCATAGTGCTTATATTACTAAATTGCACCTTTACGGATACGCAATGGCTGCGTACCATAAAAGTGCTTACCGGCAAGGGACGGAAATTGATCCGGTGGCAGCCCGGCCCCTCGGTGGCACTGGGGGCCGGGCGTATTTATGTATCAGGTTTTATTCAGACAGTAAAACATCCAGTTGACTTTTTACAGTGGAAATTGTTTTGATATACTCGTTCCCATCTGTTGCAAGAGCGTCTGCGGAAGATGGGTGCATAGCCAGATTGTAAAGGTTCAAATATGCCGTGAAATAAGTATCATAGAGTTCTTCTATTTTTGCGGCCTCTTCTGGTGCTTTTATCATCATAATGGCTTTATAATCTGCGCTGTTTTCCTTAAAATCTGCGTCCATCGAATCTTTGGTGTAATCGCTATTCTTCTCAATCCATGCCAATGACTTTTCCAGCAGGTCATCCGGAACATTCGTATTCCCGGAAATCTTGCTCAGATTTGTCATAAATTTAACCTGATAAAGAGCAAGGTTACCAACGCCAAGAGCAGCCTTTTCAATTTTGGCAGCAGAATCGGATACCATCTGACTATATTCCTCAATGGAAATAGGCGGTTGTGTGGTTTCCGTTGTGGGGGCCTCTGTTGTCTCCGCCGGTGCCGCCCCACCACATCCAGCCAGTACCATACACAGGCACAGGATCAGCGCAAGAATTCTTTTCATTTTTCTTCCCTTCCTTTTCTGTCTGTCCTATTTATCGGACAGCTTAGATATTATAACTATATTCAAACAGAAGTTCGAATATAATCTTTGAAATGAAACGTTGTGAAATGCGAAAGTTTGTGCTAGAATTAAATCAGGTAACAAGTGAACAGCAATATAAGAACAACATAACAACAAATTTGTAATTTTGTGTGTTTAGTTATTCAATCATCTTCCTCATCCATACCGTCCTCCGGATTTTCGGATACCACGGTGATAGATTGACTTTGCCGGTATTGCTCCGCAACCATTGTTCGCCGGAATTCTGCGGTAGGCTCTAGTTCCGTTACCAGCTGCTCCAACTCATCAATGGAAATACGGAAGAATTCTTTCCGAAGATTTACCTTGTTGACACGGCGATCATTGAGAATTTTATGAATCTTGTTTTCAAGCCCGACGGCATCATCCGAGAATATGAAGCTATGAACATCAAATGGGAACGGAACGCTTGCGCTACCCAATTCATCCACACGGTCCTGCGGCTCCGCACGGCGTGTCATTCCAATTTTGAACACGTCATCACCAAATGCTCCCAAGTTGCTGATTACATACACATTGCCAGCCTTACCATTCTGCAATGTGATGATTTGTTCCTTCTTTTCCTCCACCTGTTCCTTCTGAGCTTGAAGCTCTTTCAATCTGGCTTCCAGCTGTGTAATCTTTTCCACATCAGAGGTGGCGTGTAATTGCTCCTGCACCTGATTGATCTGATCGGTGTACTTAGCTTCTTCCTTCTCTACCTTCTTACGCTCTGCCTCCAAAGCCCTGCGTTCTTCTGCTTCCTGACGCATCTGCTCTCGGATTGCCCGCTGCTCTTCTTTGGCCCGTTCTTTTTGGACATAATACTCATATTCGATATGGATAGATTGCCCAAAAAGATATTCCAACTCACCGATAAATTTACGCATGGTGGGCGCAATGCTCTGGTTTCCATCAGCGGCAATCAAATAGAATTTCTGCATAAACTCTTTCATCTGATCCACAGATTTTTCCAGATTTCCAAATTTCAGATTAGCAAGGACATTCTGCAATTCTGAAATTGCGGCTATGGTAGTGAGTGCGTAGATTGCGGCGTTTGCCTTGGTGGTGTAGCGTGCCTTGTACTTATCAAGAACTTCCAGTATAAACTTTTCGTTTTCTTTGTACCGCTTGCGAAGGTCCCGCATACCAAGGCATTGCAATTCAACCTTTACGGAAGGAGACAGTAAATCGTCCAATTCCGACAGCAGCCTAGAGATTTCTTCCGGAGACTCTGGATAATCCGTAGCAGACATATCAATGGCATTTTGAACGGAAGAAAGCAGCTCCTTGAATTTGCGAATTTTCTTATCTACTGACGCAACACTCTTTTCAGACTTCCGTTCTGCTTCCATTGCAATCAGCTGCCTTGATTCCGCTGCTGTTGCCTGGGAAAGATTTTCTTGCAAAATCCTCTTTGATTCTGCAATTTTATCGGCCATTTCCTTTTCCGATTGTTTGACACCGTCTTGTCTGGCTTCTTCGGCCAACTTTCTGTATGTCGCTTCACTATCGGAGAGCTTTTCAGAAATCCTATCCAGTTCGCCTTGAAGAATATCTTTCTTTTCCGAAAGCTCTTTGATCTCAGCTTCCGTTTTGGTTATAGCTACGCAGTTACTACATAAGCCATTTTCAAGTTTTAGAAAAAATCCTTTGCGTCCACACCTACTACACTTAGGCATTACATCACATCCATAAATTTTATTTCTGAAAGGAAGAAAACGCTATGACAACCGAACAAATTGCGGCCATCTACATGGATTTACCGGAGGAAAAACAGGAAAAATTTGTCACTTTTCTGAATCAGCTTCTTTCCGAAGCGCAAGCAGATAAGCAACCGCTTCCTTTCGCTGCTGATCCGGCAAACTGTTAGCCAGCTCCGCAATATACATAGCCTCTACGCTCGTTCCGGGCGTGGGGGCTTTTTTTGCGCCTCTATCATCAGTATCACCAATCAAATATGGGATAGAAACACCAAAATAGTCAGCAAGTTTTTTTAACGTTTCACCATCCGGAAGATTGTCGTGCGTCTCCCAGTATCGTTTTTGGTTGATTCCAATTTGCAAATCTCCACTGACCATTTTCCACTTAACCCCTTTTTCTTTCATGAGATCAAGTAGACGTTCTGAAAAATTCATTGGATTCACCTCCTGAAATTTTTTCACGAAAATAGTGATTTAGCGCTTGACAATCACTAAATTAGTGTGTATAATATGACCATAGTAATAAACCACCTACAATATAGCACATACCCAACAAAAATTCAAGGAATTAGACAACATTTTAGGAGGACAACACTATGAAGCGTTTTGAGATCTGGGCAGAGTTCCCCGATGGATGCGAAGCCAAGATTGAAAGCTGGAAGAGCCTGAAACAGGCCAGCAATGCGGTGGATGCAATGAACGCCGCTAACCGGAACGATACGGCTTGCGGATACGGATTCCCCCACGGAGTTCCCGCCTACACCATCCGGGTAAGCCAGTAACACAACCGGGCGGGGCAACCCGCCCGACACAGAAAGGATAGATAACAATGACTAAAAAAGAACTTATCGTGATTTTGAACAGCGTTCGCCACGCACAGAATAATATCGAGGTGCTTGGTTTTGAAAACTACCCCTATGGCATGGCAGAGGACAAGGATATCCGGAAAATGTACTACGAACTGAACGATATGTGCATTCTCCTGAATGAAAAAATCAAAGGAGCAAGCAACTAAGCCGAAACGGTCTGAAAGGAAATTTGAAATGGAAGCACAGGAAATTATCATTGATGTCGTCAGAAGCAATATCGCACTCATAAACGCCATGAGAAACAAAGCACCCGCCGAAAAGGTGACGATGTTCAGACACGAGTTGAACGGCATGATTGTTTGCTTAACCCAAAAGCGAGTTTTACGCCGTCAAAGACCTTGAAGACGGCTATGAATTGGGCTACTACGAAGATAACGGAAAATGGTTTTCTATTGAAAAATAAGCCGAAACGGCCTCCGGGCCGTCGCCAGGAACCGCCCCACCTGGCCCGATGATGGCAGGGCAACACCGTGACAATATGAGCGCACCCGTTTTTTATGGTTCTGGGTATTGGGTATCCATCCCCATGTAAAAGCCACGACCACCCGGAAATTGCTTGTTAGGTGCTAGACGGTGACAAAGCAGAAAGGAGCTGGAGACAATGCCGAGAATCAGGCAATTAGCGGAAAAGTACGCCGAGGATGACCGAATAAAGGCAAAAGAAGCCTTTTGGAAGGAGATCAAGATGCGCCGATGTGACATCGATATTGATACCATGGAGGCCCTTGGGCGAGAAATTGGTATTGACGGTGCTACGCTTCGAAAAAATGCGGCTGGTGATACCCAAATGAGCGTTACCACCATACAAAAGCTGGTTTGTTTCTTAAAACCAAACATTGCTACAGTCCTTCTCTTCCTGGGCTACTCTGAAAAGGAGATCAAGGCCTTCGCCAGAGGGTGCGTGAATCAGTAATACAGGGGGCCAGCACGGCGAGTAGGTTTCTTACATCTCTTCTACCTACAGAATGGCGGTTCAAGTCCGCCCTCCCCTATCGGAATACCTCCTAATTTGGCAGCCGGAAAGACGGCCCCGACCGGGCGGGCAACCCCGGACATATGGCGGGCACGGTTGATGCCGGGGCTTTCACACCCAGGGATGGACGGTTCAGCTCCGTCCCCTGCCAGCAAGAAAAGTGGAAAGGGACTGGATAACATGAGCATTTTAGACGCAACCCCGGAGGAAATCCGGGCAATGCAAGAGCGGATCAGCCGCCGCCAAAGCGACCGGCGGTATGAAATGGAAATGGACCAGGCGGTGAGTATGGCCTGCAAAGCCAACCGCCGCCCTACCAGGACGGCCCCAACCTGGGCAGGTCCCAGCCGGGAGAGCGTGATCGTGGCGACGGGAACGGCGATGCTGGCCGGAGCTGCGGCAATCCTGGGCGGGACCGGGGCGATACACACAGGGTACGCCGCAATGGTCACCGGCGTAGCCCTGGCCGGGGCCGTGGGTGAAATCGCCCGGGCATTTTAATCGAGCAAGGAGTGGGTAGAATGTCGAAAACTGTATGTTTCGAGCTGATAACACCAGATATTGCGGCTAAATATCTGGAAACAAGCGCCGGGAATCGGCGTTTAGACATGAAAAATGTAAAAAAATATATCCGTGATATGGAAAATGAGTCTTGGGATTGCTCGAACGATGCAATCACTTTTGACAAGGAAGGACATTTGGTTAATGGACATCATAGACTAAACGCTGTTGTTAAATCCGGAAAAAACGCCGAATTTATAGTAATGCGTGATTCAGATTGCACAACGTTTGACCGTGGCCGAAATCGCAATACAGAACAATGGTTAAAAATGAATATGCATTACGATGTGCAAAAATGGGAACCAGCAATGGCCAGAATCCATTTTTACTATGTCAAAAACATAACAATGCCGTCTGACAATGAAATTCACGATTTTCTGGTCAAACACCAAAACAGCCAAGGCATTTTATCAGCCTTATGCCAAAGCAGAACAAGAACGTTCAAAACCTTTAGAAACGGATGGGCTGCATACGGACTTTTAAGTGCCATTTTGGCTGGATATAACGAGCAAAAACTATTTCGTTTTGTCGATGTTGTAAACACTGGGTTTGCAAAAGATGATTCAGAGTCAGCAGCGATTGCTTTCAGAAATTTCTTAATGAATTGCAAAGGTAATACCCTAAGCGCAAGAATTGAAGCGTGTTCTGTGTTGCAATCAGCACTAAAAAAATTTGCAACTGGGGATAGTTGCAGAATTGTTCGCAAGACAAACGGGTTGTATTACTCGGATGTTGCAATAAAAAGGGGGGTGCTGTGATGTGCGGCAAGCCAAGGCAGACATGGGCGCAATCCGGTGTGACTGCTGCAACGGCCTGATTCGGGTGGGCGAGGTAAAGTTTTCCCTGGGAATGGGGCAAACGGCCCTGACCATCTGCAACGACTGCAAAGGCAGCCTGGTGAGTTCTGCCGAAATCCACGGCGTGGAAGATGAAATTTACTTGTGAGGTGATAGAGGCATGGGAAGAAAGAGCAAAACGTGTCAGCGTTACCGAGCGTTCCCGAAGATTAAGGAACTGCGTCGGAACGCCGGAATTACCGCCGAAGAACTTGGGAAAGCCGTGTGCGTCTCCCAGGGCATGATTAGCGGCATTGAAAATGGCTGCCGTCAGTCCTCTGTGGCGCTAATCGACAGAATCGCCGCATTCTTCGGCGTTGAGGCTCCTGATTTATATTAAAAACCGCCCCTGGGCGGATCAGACCCAGGAGCGGCACGCAGAAAGGAATTAGATAACACTGGTATTTTACCAGTTAAGAAAGGATTTGTCAATATGCAACTTTCACTGTACGAAATGTCCCAGGAGTGGGAAAACGTGTTTGAGATGCTGCTTGATCCGGAAATCCCGGAGGAAGCAGTCTACGACACTATCGAGATGATTGAAGCCGACATGGACACCAAGGCTGACCGGTACGCCCAGATCATCAAGAGCATGGACGGAGATGCTGCCCAGATCGATGCCGAAATAAAACGGCTCCAGGAGCGGAAAGCCTCTATTCAAAAGCGCCGGGACTGGATGAAGCAAGGCCTCTACGACTCCATGAAAGCCACAGGGCGGACGAAATTTAAGACGGCCCTGTTCTCCTTCAACATCCAGAAAAACGGCGGTGCAAAGCCTGTGGACTTCCTGGACACTGTCCCGGCGGCCTGGTTGAAGCCCGGCGACCCGGATACAAAGCGCATCCGGGAATACCTGGAAGCCGGAAACGAGCTGCCTTTCGCCGTCCTGGGTGACCGGGGCGAGAGCCTGAGGATTCGCTGATGGACGAGGAAATCTACATGGACGCAAGAGTGCACAGGCCGGAAGAAACCGGCCTGTGGGTGAAGGATAAGGAAGGAATTTAAATGGGCATTCCAGTACTTGTGTTGGGTGAATCCGGAAGCGGTAAATCCGCCAGCCTGCGGAATTTTGAGCCTGCCGATGTAAGTATTATCAACGTGGCCGGTAAGCCTCTCCCCTTCCGTAAGAAATTGCCGATTGCCAACACCTGCGACTATAGCAGGATCATGGGGGCCATCAAAAACAGCCCAAAGAAAGCATTCGTTATTGATGATAGCCAATACCTGATGTGCTTCGAATCCTTCGCCAAGGCCAAGGAGACCGGCTACGGCAAATATACCGATATGGCCCTGCATTTTTACAATCTGGTCCAATTTGTCATCGCCCAGACCCCGCCGGACGTGATTGTCTACTTCCTCCACCATACGGACCAGGACAGCAACACCGGCAAGACCAGGGCAAAGACTCTTGGCAAAATGCTGGACAATCAACTTACCTTGGAGGGCCTGTTTTCCATCGTCCTGCTGTGTTACACGGACGGTAAAAAGCACATTTTCGAGACCCAGAGCGACGGAACAAACACCTGTAAATCTCCGATGGATATGTTCCAGGTTGAAATCGATAATGATTTGAAAGCCGTAGATAACACCATCCGGGAATATTATGACCTCAACAAGAAAGGAAACGATAAAAAATGATCAACAGACCGAGTAATTGGGACAATGTCCAGGCGTTTTCTGACCGCCAGAAACTGCCCGTAGGTGCTTATATTTGCACTATCGTACAGGCGAATATCCAGAATAACAGCCACGGCAACCAGCTATGTGTTGGATTTGATATCTCCGCCGGTGAGTGGGCAGGATTTTATGAAGAGGATTTCCGCCAGAATCAGCGGGAGGATAAAAAGTGGAAAGGTGTGCTCCGGCTCTGGCTCCCCAAGGATGATGGGAGCGACAAGGACGAATGGACAAAATCCATTCTGAAAGGCTTTATTACTGCCGTAGAAGAGTCCAACCGGGGCTACACCTGGGACTGGGACGAGCGGTCCCTTAAAAAGAAGGAAATCGGTATCCTATTCCGCAATGAGGAATGGGAGTACGAAGGGAAAACAGGATGGGCTACACGGCCCTTCCGGGCAATCAGCGTGGACGCTGTTGAGGATGGATCTTTTACGATCCCCAAAGATAAGCCGCTGAAAAACAAACCCGTTGCTGCAGCTGCAGGCTATGATATTCCCACTTTTGGCAGCTACTCCGCTCCCTCTAGCGCCCCCGCATCCGATTTCGCGATACTGGAGGATGACGACGCACAGCTGCCCTTCTAACTGATATCACCCTGGGGCACACCGCCCCAGGGCTGCAACAAAACCAGGAGGCCCCAATGAGAAGACGAAAATACCGAAATACCAAAATCATGGTGGACGGCATCCAATTCGACAGCAAGCGAGAGGCGGCCCGATACCGGGAGCTTAAGCTTCTGGAACGTGCCGGGGTGATATCCTTCCTCCAGCGGCAGGCCAAATTCCAGCTGATTCCAAATCAGTACGCCCCAAGCGACGAGACATACACCAAAGGCCCCAGGAAAGGCCAGAGGAAGCCCGGGAAGCTCCTGGAACATGAGTGCAGCTACATAGCCGACTTTTGCTACATCCAGAACGGAGAAACCGTTGTAGAGGATGCCAAGGGCTACCGAACCGAAGTATATAGGATCAAGAAAAAGCTGATGCTGGAGCGGTATGGTATCCAGATCAAAGAAGTCTAACCGGAAGGAGGTGTGGTGTGTGATCCCCTGGATACAGATTTACAGCAACCTGATACACCACCCCAAGACAACGAACTTGGCGGACGAGCTGGGCATCCGGTCAGCGGACGCCAATCCTAACGCCGTGGCCGCCGGTATGCTGGTCTCTCTGTGGCTTTGGGCAGCGCAGAACGCCACAGACGGCGATTTAAGCGGGTGTTCAGATAGGGCCATAGCGGAAGCCGCCGAATACAAAAAAAAGCCGTCAGCATTTGTCAGCGCCCTGATAAAGACAAAGTGGCTGGACGAAGACAGGAAACTCCACAAATGGGAAGAATACGCCTCCCTCCTCCAGGACATGAACGACCGTCAGAAGGCCAACACGGCGGAGCGTGTGCGACGGCTCAGGGAACGGCGGAAGCAGGAAAAGGCCGTTACCGAAACGCCTGAAAGCAGCGCTGATGTAACACCAAGCCAAGCTTTACCGGATGAAGAGCGTAACGCTTGTAACGGTTACAGTAACGTTACAGTAACGCAATGTAACGCCCCTACATTACCTAACCTTACCTTACCTAACAATACCTTACCTGTATCTAACATCATAGGTCCTGCTAAGACTACAGAGGGGGAGGTAACTTGTACAGCCCCAGCACCCCACGAACCGCCCCCTTGTCCACCCCAGGACCTCGGATGTTACACACGCCCTGTTGGAAATGATGGGAAAGAGGCCTATGGTGTCCGGCAGCTGGTGCGGCTCAGACAGAGCGAGTATGATCGCCTGATTTTGGAGTTCGGCGAAATGAACGTTATGACCGCCATTGCCCAGATGGAGAAGTGGCTCATGACGGCGCCGGTAGAGGAACGCCCTAAGGAACATTACCCTGTGCTCAGAAAAAAGCTCAGGAAAGAGCCGTTGCTGCGGGATAATGGGCCGTAAAGAAAGGAAATGTGATATGAACGAACAGAAACCAATGACCAACGGTGATAGGATCCGGGCGATGACGGACGAGGAGTTGGCGGAGAAAATGAGCAGAATGGCACATTGCTTGTACTGCCCCGTAAGATGCGGCATCTTTTGCAATGATGATGAATGCAAGGCTAAGTGGCTCTCCTGGCTCCGGGCGCCGGTGGGGGAAAGCGAGACATGAAAGTGCTTGTTGCCTGTGAGGAATCGCAAACCGTCTGCAAGGCATTCCGGGAAAAGGGCCATGAAGCATACTCCTGCGACATCCGGGAACCCAGCGGGGGCCACCCGGAGTGGCACATCCTGGGGGATGCTCTGAAAGCCATCGAGGGGGGGCGATTGACCACCATGGACGGACAGATACATGATGTGGGGCGGTGGGATTTGCTGATTGCACACCCGCCGTGTACACACCTGGCGGCATCCGGGGAGCGATGGTTTGCCAACGGGCACAAACCGCTGTATCTGCGGTATCAAGCAGCGGCCTTTTTTCTGCAATTTCTTACGGCAAATGCCGACAGAATCGCCATTGAAAATCCGGTTGGAAAAATGTCAACGCTGTACCGCAAGCCAGACTGCATCGTTCAGCCGTGGCAGTTTGCGCTATCCGACGACGAAAATACACTGAAAACAACTTGCTTGTGGCTTTCCAATTTGCCAAAATTAAAGCCAGTACATACTTCTGTTCCGGAAATTAAATGGCATGATTGCGTTAGCCGGTGTGGAAAAAACAGACGTCAGACACAGTGGTATTACAATACCAGGTGCAAAGGCAAAAATGGTCGTGCATCGGCAGCGGCAAAAACCTTTCCCGGTATCGCCGCTGCAATGGCCGACCAGTGGGGATAACCATTTTCGTAACCTCACGAAAATGATATAAGCCCGGGACAACCCGGGCGGAAAGGAAATGATATGAAAACATACACAGAGGCGCAGTTGAACGAGATCTTGCGCAACCACAAGCATTGGGTACTGCGGGATTGCGATGGCTGGGAGAGTATGCGGGCCGACCTGTCCAGGGCCGACCTGCCCGGGGACGACCTGTCCAGGGCCAACCTGTACGGGGCCAACCTGTCCAGGGCCGACCTGTTCGGGGCCGACCTGTCCGGGGCCGACCTGTCCAGGGCCAACCTGTCCAGGGCCAACCTGTACGGGGCCGACCTGTCCGGGGCCGACCTGTCCAGGGCCGACCTGTCCGGGGCCGACCTGTCCGGGGCCAACCTGTACGGGGCCAACCTGTCCGGGGCCAACCTGTCCGGGGCCGACCTGTCCGGGGCCGACCTGTCCGGGGCCGACCTGTCCGGGGACGACCTGTCCGGGGACGACCTGTCCAGGGCCAACCTGTACGGGGCCAACCTGTCCGGGGCCGACCTGTCCGGGGCCAACCTGTCCGGGGCCAACCTGTCCGGGGCCGACCTGTCCAGGGCCACCCTGTACGGGGCCAACCTGTCCGGGGCCGACCTGTCCGGGGCCAACCTGTCCAGGGCCACCCTGTACGGGGCCGACCTGTCCGGGGCCGACCTGTCCGGGGCCGACCTGTCCAGGGCCGGCCTGTACGGGGCCAAAAACATTCCGTATATTCCGATGGCGTGCCCAGATTCCGGCGCATTCACGGCCTGGAAAAAGGCCAGGGGAAAAATCGTAAAGCTCCTGGTTCCGGAAAATGCAAAGCGGAGTTCCGCAACAGGAAGAAAATGCCGTTGCGACAAGGCCGTTGTGCTGGCTATCGAAAACATTGATGGCACAGATTCCGGCCTATCCAGTGTTGCGAGCGGTTATGATCCAAAATTTCTGTATACGGTCAATGAGACCGTCACAGTTTCCGATTTCTGCGAGAATCGTTTCTTGGAATGTGCTAGTGGAATCCACTTTTTCATGAATCGGAAGGAGGCGGTGGACTACAATGAATGATTGTAACAAACCTTTTTACAAATCGGTAAAGTGGAAACTAGGCAACTCGTTCGGATGGTGGAGAGTTCCATATTGCCCGCACTGTAAACGGAAACTGGGGTTTATTGCCGGAGAGCAAAAACCAGATGAATGCCCTATGTGTCATAAACAGCTAGATTGGAGGGCGGACAATGGCTGATTACATAAGCCGGGAGGCGGCGATTGAGTTGCTGCACTACAACGCAGACGAAAGATGTTCGGCGGTTGTATCCGATTTTGAAGCAATCCCCGCCGCCGATGTGGAGCCTGTGCGGCGTGGACGGTGGGGCAAAAAGCAAGGCGGTTTTTGGGAGTTTGCGGCTTGTAGCCTCTGCGGCGAGAAAACTCCGACAGTTGGCATCATTCCCAACTTTTGCCCAAACTGCGGCGCAAAAATGGAATTGGAGGACGAAACAAATGACGATTGACCGAGCAATTGAAATCCTTGACCCGGAACACCGGGAGAACTATGACGGCCTGGACGAGGTAAACGAGGCTTGCCGGATGGGCATGGAGGCCCTGGAACGGACAAAGTGGATTCCGTGCAGCGAGAGGTTGCCGGAAGAAAGTGGCTGCTATTTAGTCACTGTAAAGCATTGGTATGACGGAAAACCAGTAACGAGAGAAGCGTTCTGGAATGGAGCCGACTGGCTTTCTTGCGAGAAAAGGATGGAAATTACGCCACGAGTCACCCACTGGATGCCGATGCCTGAACCGCCGGAGGAGGAGCGATAAATGGTTTTGTTTAAGATAAACCGCCTGTATGATGAGATCCAGCGAGTGTATAACGAGCATTACAAGGACTGCAAGCACCAGGAAGTCCACGATTTTTATAGAGCGGTAATGAAGCGGATGAAAACCACCTATCAAAATGATTATGTAATCGTCCCTGTAGTCCAGTGCCGGGAATGCACCCACTACAACGGCCACCGGCACTGTGATTACTTCTGCGAGGCAGTGCTGGACGATGACTTTTGTAGCTACGGAGAAAGGAAACTGGAAGCGGAAGGAGCGGCCCAAAGATGAAAAAAATTAACGACTACCTCACCACCCCGGACCTGCTGTGTCAGCTGGCGGAGGAGGCCTCTGAGCTGGCCCAGGCGGCCCTAAAGCTCAAGCGGGCTATGGAGGGCACCAACCCCACGCCGATGAGCGTAGAGGAGTGCGTGGCGAACATAGATGAAGAGATCGCCGATGTGTCCCTTTTGGTGGATCTCTTGGGATACAACAAAAGGGAGCATATGTTGGCCCAGTGCGGTATTGCGTATAGGAAGGCAGAGCGCTGGCTGAAACGTCTGGAAGAAGCAGAAGGGGGTGGTACTAATGCCCAGACCACCCAAAACCTCCCGTGACTGCTTCCTCTGCTGCAAGGGCTGCCCGGACCGCTACCCGGCCTGTAGCGCCCACTGCGAGCGCTACGCCGCCGGGAAAGCTGAAAAAGAGAGAATCGATACCGCCCGATACGAGGCCACCCGCTGGAATCGCCGGTATGTGGGAGGACATTACCATCAAACTCGAAAGGAGCATAGAAAATAATGGAGAAAAAGAAATTTCTGCGCCGCAGCTTTGCCCTGGTGCTTGCGGCTTTGATGCTGTTGGCGTTTGTCAGCTTTCTGGCTGGCTGTTCCGAGGCAAGCAGGGTAAACCATAACATCAGCAAACAGGCCAATTACTTTGAGTCGGAGCGCCGTGTGACGGTGTACAATGCCAGAACAGACAAGGTAGTGCTGGAAATCGAGGGCTATATATCCATTTCGAACAACAATAATAACGAGTTGGTTGTCACATGTAAGGTTGGACCGGACCAATACAAGAAGAACTATGTATATCTGAATGCCTACACTCTATATATTGTCGAGGACATCACCGGTACCCACACCGACCCGTACCACTACAAGCTGTATTTGCATAGCCTGGATGCTGTGACAGTGGATGTGAAGCCGTAGGAGGAACCGGAAATGAAAGATGCCGTCGTGGAAGCCGCCATTGAAGATTATGACGGGCTTTTATCAGAAGATGCGGTGGAGCGCCTGGTAAAGCGCTGGCGAGTGTTTATCAAGTATGATGCAGACGATTCCTGGAGTGAAAACCTTTATGCGTTCCTGCAAGAAAAAACGTAAACGGGCGAATTATGCAAGATCTGGCGGCAGCTATTAAGCAAGTCGCCAAGGACGGAGTATGGGAAGACGTTGAGGAAGACGATGGGATCGATCCGGAAAAGATTATCCGTAGGACTATGGCAACCTATATGGGTGGCAGCGTTCCTGGATGGTTTTCGGAAGCATTGCAGGCAACATCCTACGTATTGGCCGTAGATCAGATGGAGGGATACGGATGTATTGCGGCACTGTATGAAGCGGCAAGCAAGGCAAAAGCGGTGAAGCGAATGGCGGCGCTTACAAAGCTGCTTGCAATTTCAACGCCGATCAGCTTTATGGCTGGGCTTGCCAATACGAAAATCATTTGATAGTTATGTTGTGAAAGGAGAATGGGCCATGTCGAGGCCGAAATATCTGTGGCACGATTACGTGAAAAAGTCCATCATGCTATCTTTGGGCTGCGATATGGCCCAGGCCCAAGGAGAGGCGCAGAAAGCCCGGTTTGATGAAGCGGTAAAGAATGTACTGGCCCGGACATCGGGCCAGTACAGGGGCGAAGAACGCCTGAAACTGATAGATTTGGTGTATAAAAAACGGCGGTACAACGTTCCGGGTGCCGCCGTGCAGCTGCATATATCGGAGGGGACGGCCAGGGACTGGAACCGGGAGTTCGTGTATGCTGTGGCGGAGGAAATGGGGTATCTGTAGAAATGTGTATCATTGCCTCTTCTTCAAGGTAAAATGGTGATAAAAGGGAAACCCTGCCATAGAGGCAGGGCTATGATGCTATTCGGATTTTGCCTTAATATACTTCCCGGATCGGATACGCTTATCATCCGGTAGCGGTGCATCTGCGGGTATAATCCACTGGATCGTGCGAATGTCAACAAATATTTTAGAAAAGTGGTGAGATTGTGGCAAAATTAACGGCAAAACAGCAAAGATTTGTTGATGAATATTTGATTGATTTGAACGCTACCCAGGCCGCAATCAGAGCCGGGTATTCTCCACAAACAGCGCAAGAACAAGGAAGCCAGAACTTATCAAAACTTATGGTTTCCGAAGCTATAGACAAGGCGCTTGCTGCACGTTCCCGCCGCACTGGAATAACCCAAGACAGAGTACTCCGAGAGCTTGCAAAAGTTGCTTTTGTCAACGCAAACGATGTTATTGATCCTGACAGCGCAACGGTGCGGGCCGATGCAACAGAAGATGATTTAGCGTGTATCCAGGCAGTAAAGGTGAAAACATCAGAAAGTGAAATGGGTTCATCCTCAGAAAGAGAAATCAAACTGTACGACAAAATGAGAGCGTTGGAAATGCTTGGAAAACACCTGGGTCTCTTTGATAAGCGAGGCCAGGACAGCAGCAACGGAGAGAAAAACAACCTGCTGGAAGCCATTGCCGCTACTGAGGAGATAGACACGGATGATCTACCAGAAGTTGAGTAAGCGCCAAAAGCTGGCTATGCTTTGGTGGCAGCAACCAAAATTTCTGAATCGGGATGCTATAATTTGTGATGGCTCCATTCGGTCAGGAAAAACAGTCAGTATGGCAGTGGGCTTTATCCTGTGGAGTATGTCACGGTTTAACGGACAAACGTTCGGTATTTGTGGGCGGACCATCCAGAGTTTGCGCCGGAATGTAATTATCCATCTGTCCGACTGGGTGCCGCCTGATCTTCATATCGATGAAAAACAGCAGGAACACAAGCTCATTGTTTCGGATGGGTGCGGACGGGAGAACGTATATTATCTATTTGGAGGGCGGGACGAAAGTTCTTATACTCTGGTTCAGGGCATTACCCTAGCCGGAGCATTGCTGGATGAAGTGGCCCTGATGCCACAGTCCTTTGTGGAACAGGTCACGGCCCGGTGTTCCGTGGATGGCTCCAAACTGTGGTTTAACTGCAACCCTGGCGGCCCGGAGCATTGGTTTAACAAAAAGTGGGTGCTGGTGGCGAAAGAAATGAATGCGCTCCATGTACATTTCACTATGTCCGACAACCTGAGTCTTGCCCCAAAAATCCGGGAACGATACGAGCGGATGTATACCGGCGTATTCTACCAGCGGTATATCCTGGGTCTGTGGGTGCTGGCGGAAGGCCTGGTGTATGAATTCGGGGAGGCCAACATTACCGACGAATGCCCGGAAGGAGCAGAGTATTACATATCTGTGGACTACGGAACAAGAAACCCCTGCTCCGCTGGGCTGTGGAGCGTCACCGGTGATAAGGCCGTCAGAATCAAGGAATACTACTATTCAGGAAGGGACAATAACCGGAACAAAACGGATGAAGAACACTGTGACGCAATTGAGAATCTGGCCCGTGGCTACACGATCAAGCGAGTAATTGTAGACCCATCAGCAGCATCATTTATCACATCCTTAAAAAAACGAAAATTTAAGGTTTTGGCCGCAAACAACAATGTGCTGGACGGTATCCGGAGGACCGCCACCTATCTAAAGGACGGTAATATCAAAATACACCGCTATTGCGTAGACAGCATTCGAGAGTTTGGCCTATATTGCTGGGACGAAAAAAAGAATGACGATAGCGTCGTCAAAGAAAATGACCACGCTATGGACGATATCCGCTATTTTTGCAACACAATCATGCGGTACAAGGTAAAGAAAAACACGGAGCTTCCACCGGCTGCGGCGGTTCTGCTGTGATATTACACATTGGAGGGACAAATGAAAACATACCAGGATTTACAGGAAGCCATTACAAAAGGAACCGTGGGAGAGTTCCTGCGGGACGCTGTCCAGGATCACATGGGCAGTAAAGCATACAAAAACGCTGTTGTCGGGATGGCATACTACAACAAGCGAAACCCAACCATTGAGCAGATGGAAAAGACCATCTTTACCCTGTCCGGAAATAAAACAAGAGATATTTGGAGCAGCGACTACCGGCTCAAAACGCTGATGTTTCGCCGCCTGGTAACTCAGGAGGTCGGGTACATTCTGGCAAATGGCGTGACCATGGACGGTAAAGACAAGCTGGGCAGGGACATCGACAACAAGCTGCAGCAGGCGGCAAAGCTGGCCCTGGCTCAGGGTGTGGCATATGGTTACTGGAATCTGGACCACCTGGAAGTGTTTTCCTTTGCCGATACCCCCGGAAACCCCGGCTTCGCTCCCCTGCCCGATGAAAACACCTCTGAGCTTATGGCCGGTATCCGGTATTGGTTCCGGGATGTGGGCAACAAGAAGCTTTTCCGGGCCACGCTCTACGAGCCGGACGGAATCAGCGAATGGAGCGCTATGGGCAGCGACCCTGCCCAGCAGATGGCGGAAAAGCGGGGCTATGTGCTCAAAGAGATTGGGAACGATCTGGGCATTGTGGACCAATGCTATGAGAATTACACCCGTCTTCCCATTGCCGTGCTCTACGGCAACGACACCCACGAGAGCGAGATTGTGGGGCTACGTGAATCCATCGACTGTTACGACTTCGTGAAATCAGGATTTGCAAATCAGATTGACGCTTCTGGGGTGTATTGGCTCCTGAAAAACACCGGTGCAATGGATGATCCTGACCTTGCCAAGTTCGTGCAGCGCATTCGGTCTGTCCGGGCTGCAGCTGTAGAGGGAGACGTGGACGGTGGTGCAGATGCTACGCCTGTGACACTGGACGTGCCCGTAGAAGCCAGAAAGACGATGCTGGACATACTGCGCCGGGACCTGTACGAAGACGCCCAGATGCTTGACGTGGCGGCTCTGGCAGGGGCTGAAAAGACCGCCACGGAGATTGCAGCAGCGTATCAGCCCCAGGATAACAAATGCGCAGACTTCGAGTACTTTCTGATTGCTTTCATTCGGCAAATTTGCGCCGTGGCCGGTATCGACAACCCGGAACCCTCTTTCAAGTGGAACAAAGTAATCAACCAGGCAGAGGAAACCAACATGATCCTCTCCGCTGCGGAATATCTGGACGATGAAACCATCCTCAACCATCTGCCCTTTATCCTCCCCGAAGAGGTGCCGGACATCCTGCGCCGCCGGGACGAAGCCGACATGAAGCGCATGGGGGCGTTGGAGAATCAGTTGTTGCAGAATACGCAACAGCTCCAAGAAGGCCAGGAGACCCAGGAAGAACGGCAGGAACAGCAGCCGCCGGAGGGCTAACCTATGGCCGACTATGGGCACCAGGAGACCGACAAGCGGCTAGAGGTAATGGAAAAACGGATATCCAAAGTCTATGCTGATACCCTGGAGGAAGCAAAAAACAAGCTGACCGCCGTGCTAAAAGAATTCCAGGAGGAGGATAAAAAAAGAGCCCAGCTTGTGGCTGATGGGAAGCTAAAGCAACGGGCATATGTGGCATGGAGGCAGGAGCTTTTGGGTAAAGCAAAGCACCTACAGGATATGATCGATGTGCTGACGGAAGATTTTACCAACGCCGACAAAATCGCTATGAGCATCGTATCTGGGGAGGCCGCTGGTGTTTATGCCCTAAACGCCAATTACGCTGCCTATGAAATCGAACAAAAGGCTGGAATTAATCTATCCTGGACGCTTTACGACCACAGCACCGTGGAACGCCTGATTAGCGAAGAGCCGGACTTGCTTCCCCTTCCCTCGGTTAACATTCCATTGGATCAGCAGTGGAACAAAAAGCACATCACGGCGGCAATCAACAGGGGCATTCTCCTGGGCGACCCAATCCCAGATATTGCCCAGCGGCTTTTGAATGTGGCAAACATGGATCTCAACGCCGCCATACGGAGTGCCCGGACGGCCACCACGGCGGCGGAATGCGCAGGGAGAATTGACACCTACAAGTACGCCGAATCACTGGGTATCGAGATGCAGCAGGAATGGGTTGCCACCCTGGATGATCGCACCCGCCATGAGCACCGGATACTCGATGGCCAGCGGGTGGACATTGGCGAGGCGTTTGAGGTGGACGGGGCAACAATACGATACCCCGGAGACCCGCAAGCACCGGGGTATCTGGTGTATAATTGCCGGTGCACACTGGTTTCCGCCGTGAAGGGTATCGACCAAAGCGACGCACCCAGGGCCTCCAAGCTGTGGAATATGAGCTATGAAGATTGGAAGGCTGGGAAAGATCAGAAAAGTGTTGAATATTCAGCAAAAAGTGGTATAATTACAGGCAGAATTGGAAATATCTCAACAAAAATCCCTGTGGATAAATTTACAAAATATTCTCTCAACCAGGAACGGCAACCAGATAAAGCAAAGGCGTTTGAATCCGCACTTGGGTACACTTCCAAAAATGTAGACGCACTAATAGCCAATATTCAGCAGAATTTGAAAGAGGAAGAATTTGTTGAAAAAGGAAATTCTGGCCACGGTATGCGATATGAAAACATAGTAGTGCTAACTGGTGCAAACGGAAAAACAGCAAATGTTCTAACAGCATGGATTGAGGACAATGGGGATCGGAGATTAACAAGTGTATATGTAACGAAACGAGGTAAGCGAAAATGAACATAACAATTTATAGCAGGGTCTTGTTGACTGATGGGAATGAGGCTAGTATTGTCGAAGATTTTGGTGATGGTTACTTTCTTGCAGATATCGATAAAAACGGAGATACTTACACCGAAGAAATCAGTTTAACCGATATCCAAAAAATACTGAGATACTAAGGAGCTAGGATATGTCCAACACCACCCACAAATCCTCCGGCGGCGGTGACTTCCGCCTGACCATCGACACTCACGACCTCACAGACGAAGTCACCCAGGCCCTCCGCCTTGCTCTTCACCGGGCGCTGACAAAAATCGGCCTTGTGGCGGTTGGCTACGCAAAGCGCCTTTGCCCTGTGGTCACCGGGCGGCTGCGAAACAGTATTACCTTTTACACTGAGGATAACGCTGTACACATCGGCACAAATGTGGAATATGCCCAGTTTGTGGAAGAGGGCACCTCCAAGAAGAAGCCAAAGCCGTACCTAAAGCCGGCAGTGGAAGACCATCTGGACCAGTACCGGCAAATCCTAGAGGACGAGCTGCGAGGCGGTTAACTTGCTGGCAGCTTGCCAAAAATACATATTCCCTTCCCTACCCCGTGGCGGTCACCCGCTGCGGGGTTTCTTTTTGCATCTTTTACACAAACAAACGAGTGAAAAATGTGTATCACGGCCTCCTTTTTATGCTACGGTAGCAATATCAAAGGGAAAAGAACTTCCCCCGAAGAAAAGGAGATACTGCAATGGCACTTACAAGAAAGCTTCTCAAAGGCATGGGTCTCACCGATGAACAGGTTGACACCATCATTGAGGCACACACCGACACCGTGGACGGCCTGAAAGACCAAATTGCCACCTACAAGGCTGACGCTGAGAAGCTGCCTGGAGTCCAAAAGGAATTGGACGACCTGAAAAAGGACAGCAGCGGCAACGATTACAAGGCCAAGTACGAAAAGGAGCACAAGGACTTCCAGGATTACAAGGACGGGATCACCGCCAAAGAAACCGCAGCCGCCAAGGAAAAGGCGGCAAGAGCGTATTTCCAGGGCAAGGGCATCCCTGCCGATAGTATGGGGCTGGTAATTCGTGGGGCGAAAGCTGAAATCAGCGGTTTGGAGCTGGACGGCGAAAAAATCAAGGACAGCACGGCACTGGACGCACTGCTGAACGGCGATTACAAGGGCTTGGTGGGAAGGACCACCAAGACCGGAACCGAGACCCAGACTCCGCCTGAGACGTCTGGCGGTAAGATGACCAGAGACCAGATCATGGCGATTACAGACCGCACAGAACGCCGGGCTGCAATCGCAAAAAACATGGAGCTCTTCACGGGCTCACCGAATGAAAATGGAGGATAATAATGGCAGCAGATGAAAAGCTGATCAAGAAAAGCGACCTTGCGAGGGTCCGAGAAATTGAATTCGCTGAAATGTTCGGGTACTCCATCAAGAAGCTGACGGAGGCCCTGGGCATTACCAGAAAGATTGCCAAGCAGGCGGGCACTGTCCTGAAAACCTACAAAGCAACCGGCACCCTGGAAGACGGTGCCGTTGGCGAGGGTGAGACCATTCCCCTGAGCAAGTACAAGACGGTTCCTGTTACCTACAAGGAAATCACCCTGAACAAGTGGCGAAAGGCCACTTCCGCAGAGGCGATCACCGACCGTGGATACGACCAGGCCGTGCAGATGACTACGGACGAAATGCTCCGGGACGTTCAGAAGGGCATCCGGAAGAACTTCTTCACTTTCCTGGGCACCGGTACTGGCGTAGCGTCCGGCACCGGCCTACAGGCCACATTGGCCCAGTCCTGGGGACAGCTCCAGGTGCTCTTTGAGGACGATGAAATCAGTGCTGTGCACTTCCTCAATCCCCTGGACGTGGCGGACTACTTGGCTACGGCCAATGTGTCCACCCAGACCGCTTTTGGCATGACTTACATCGAAAACTTTCTTGGCCTGGGCACTGTGATGATGAACTCCAGTGTTCCCAAGGGTAAGGTGTATTCAACTGCCAAGGACAACATTGTCCTGTATTACATCCCTGTGAACGGGGCCGACCTCAATCAGGCCTTTAACTTCACAGCTGACGCTACCGGCTATATCGGTATCCATGAGGAGCCGGACTACACCAACATGACCGCAAGCGACACCGTAATTTCCGGTATCGAGCTGTTCGCCGAAAAGATGGACGGCGTTGTTGTCGGAACCATCAATGCGGTGGGGGGTTAAAAGCGGCCCTGACCACTGAGAACACCGCACCGGCAGCCGTGGACTTTGACGGCATGACGAAAGCCCAGCTTTTGGAATACGCCAAGGAAAACGGCATTGCCGGAGTCAGTGCCGCAATGAACAAAGCGGATATTCTGACCGTCGTTAAGGGTCAGTAGCCAAGGAAGGAGAAAGCGGAATGGAACAGAAACCGGAATCGGCGGTAAGCCTTTATGAAATCCTGCGCTACCTCCGCAACTTTTTTCCTGGCGACCGGTGGACCTGCGCAGAAGAGCCTATCAAGGCCGGGCACATCACATTTCCCGGACTGGAAGATGGGGATTTCTACCTGATCGAGGACAGCCGCCGGAATGATGGCCTCCATGTGTACGGGAACTGGGACCTGCGAGGAGAGACCTTGACCGGATATGTGACCGAGTGCCGCATACCGCCGGAGCTGCTGGCCCTGGCGGATGAAATCAGTGCCTGGCAGGAAAAAAACGCTGAGACCCTGGAAAGCCCGTATCAGTCAGAATCTTTCGGGGGGTATTCCTACACCAAAGTGAGCGGAAGTTCCGCCACAGGGGAACCCACAAGCTGGAAGACGGTATTTGGTCCCCGCTTGCGGACATGGAGGAAGCTATGAGCCTACTGGACAATTTTTTGAAATATAAATGCGTCCTGATGGAGAAGAAACGCACTCCTGATGGGGCGGGCGGCTGGATCACGGAATGGACGGAGGGGGCGGAGTTTGACGCAAACATTGTCCAGGATCAATCCATGCAGGCCCGGATTGCCGAAAAAGAGGGTGTTACATCCGTATACACCGTCACCACCCGGCGGAGCACCGTCCTGGAATTCCACGACGTTTTCAAACGTTTGTCCGACGGCACGATTTTCCGGGCAACCAGCAATGGGGCTGATAAGCAGTCCCCCAAGGCTGGCACCCTGGATATGTGCCAAGTGACGGCGGAGAGATGGGAGCTGACGCAATGACGGCGGACAAGGCCCTCCATCAGTTTTTCAACAGCTTTGGTATTCCTGCCTTCCCGGAGACCTCCGTCCCGGACGGGCAGGTAATGCCATATATCACCTATTCCTTCGCCGTGGCGGCCTTTGGCGAGCTGCCTGTGAATCTGACTGCAAACATCTGGTATAAGACCGAGTCGGAAGCCATCCCCAGTGCCAAGGGCATGGAGATCGGCGAGGCCCTTGGCCGTGGCGGCTGTACCATAGATGTGGACGGCGGGTACATCTGGCTCATGCGGGGGTCCCCCTTCATGCGGGCCGTGCCGGACGAGGAAAACACCATCAAGCGGCGTGTGCTGAATATCACCGCCGAATATTTTATATAGGAGGAAAAAATGTTTACTGTAAACAAAGTCGCTGCGGATGCTTTTAATTACATCCCCCAGGGCGCTGGCCTTGTGTTGAGCAAATTCGACCCTGCGAAGCCAGTCACGCCCCCAGATGAAGACATCCTGTTTGCTACTGACGGCGGCATCAATGCCAGCTGCACCGCTACGTATGTTGATGGTGCGGACGGTATCGACAATGTGCCCGCAGGAGCTATGGAGTTCCAGGAACTCGACGGTTGGGAATGTAAGCTGACCTTTACGGCGGTGACCATGAACGCTGCCAGCGCAAAAATCGCAATCGGCCCTGCTACGGTAACTGGCAACAAGATTACACCCAAGGACACCCTGGAGCTGTCCGACTTCACAGACGAAATCTGGCTCATTGTCAAGATGGGCAAGAAGGGCCTGATTGCCATTTGCCTTAAGCATGTGCTGTCTACCAGTGGCATGTCCCTGCAGACCACCAACAAAGGCAAGGGAAAGTTTACCGTTGACCTTACCGGCCATGTGTCCGCTGCCAACGTCACGGAGTGCCCAATGGAGATTTACATCATTCAGGAGGTTACTGAGTAATGGCAAAGTTTATTTTCGACCTGCCAAACGAAGAGCTTCTTCCCCTGACCTTTGGCCTTGTGGAAAAGATTGACGCTTTCAAGGCGGCGGCAAAGACCGGCGAACCGCTGACCGCCCAGGACGGAGAATCCAAAAAGGAGTTTGCCAAGCGCAAGCTGATGGACCTGGCGGAAAAGGCTTGTGTGGAGCACCCGAAAGAGGCCGGTGTGGTTTCTGATGCTTTCTGGCTGGTGGATGAGGGAGAAAAGGCCCCCAACGCTATCATTACCTTCAGCAAGGTACTGAGCCGGGATGATGTGATGAGTTTTTTCGTTTCGCTTTCCGCTTTGGCCTAAAGGGATACTATCCGGCCTACCATGCGGTAGAGCCGGAGCTGCGGTATAGTCTCTCCTTCCCTGCTGTGATGCAGTTGATGATCATCAGCGCCGAACGGTTTGAAGAGGAAAAAGCATACCGGGTGTATATGTCCGACGCTATTCTTACCGTGACGGAGACCGTTGCACGGGCATTCGGCGGGAAATACATGGGGCATCGATATATCGACCTTTTGGAACCTCCAAAGCAGGATGAGGCGAGAAGCGGCGGAGAAATTGTAGAGGATGTACGAGCTGCAATTGCAGCCATCGGAGGAGGTGACGGCACATAGACCTTTTAGATTTAGCCATTGCCGTTATCATCCAGGATAACGCATCGGCGGGACTGAAAAAAATCAGCAGCACCAGCGACCAGGCTATGAACGATGTGGCCCAGGGCGCAGAAAAGGCCGGTGGAGCTTTTGAGAAATTTGGGAAAAAGGCCTCTGAGCTTGCCGCTCAAATGGATGGGCAAAAAAGCAAACTGGCGATCCTGAAGGATAAGTATGCCGACCTATACCTCACCATGGGCGCAGGAGCACCGGAGACCCAGAAGGTAGCGGAGCAGATCACAGAGCTATCCGGGAACCTGGATACCAACCAAAAGGCATTGCAGGAAGCCCAGGCGGCGGCAGATTCCTTTGACGCTACCATGCAGGATATCCCTGGGACCATGGACCAGGCGGGGCAGTCCTCCCAGCAGTTCGGGAGCGTTCTGGATGATCTGATCCCGAAGTTTACAAAAGCCCAGCTTATCAAACAGGCGGCAACCGCCATTTTGGACTTTGGTAAAGAATCGGTGAATATGGCCGCTTCTGCAGAGAGCTCCTTTGCCAAGGTAAAAACACTGCTTTCCGGCGGAACGGATATGGCGGCGTATTTTGAGGATATCAAACAGGCCGCCATTGATACCGGCGTATCCATTGAGGATTACGCTGAGGCCACGTATTCCGCCATCTCCGCTTCTGTGGACCAGGGCAGCGCTGTGGAGTTTACACACAACGCCATCAAACTGGCTAAAGGCGGTTTTACGGATGCCGCAACGGCGGTGGATGTGCTGACCACGGCAATCAACGCCTATGGCCTGGATGCAAGCGCCGCAACCAGCATTTCCGACAAGCTGATCACAACTCAAAATCTAGGCAAAACCACCGTTGGAGAGTTGGCCGGCGCAATGGGTAAGGTCATTCCCACGGCCCGGTCCTTTAACGTCAACCTGGACGCTCTGTGCGGCACCTATGCCGTGATGACGAAGAACGGTATCGCAACGGCAGAATCCACCACATACCTGAACGGTATGCTTAACGAGCTGGGGAAAAATGGCTCTGTAGCATCCACCGTTCTGAAAGAAAAAACCGGGCAATCGTTTTCTGATCTTATGGCCTCCGGGAAGTCCCTGGGGGACGTGCTGACGATCCTGCAAAAGGAAGCAGACCGAACCGGCATTACCCTGGGCGATATGTTTAGCTCCCAGGAGGCGGCAAAGGCGGCGAATACCCTTTACGCCAACCTGGATGATCTGGCGGCAAGCACCGCCGCAATGGGAGACTCCGCCGGAGCAACGCAAGCAGCCTATACCACAATGGCGGATACCGTTGCTGAGAAAACAACAAAGCTGCAAAACCGCTTTAGCATCCTGAAAGAGTCTGTGGGCGAGGAGCTGGCCCCGGCATTTGGCACGTTGCTGGACAGCGTAGAAAAGTGTATGCCGGTCATCGAGGCGCTGGTGACTACTCTAGGATCTGTTGTAGGCGGGACGCTTTCCGGCGTTGCTTTTGTGGTTGACTCCGTTGCAACAGGCGTATCAAATGTGGTTGACCCGTCGAAGCAGCTGACGGATACGGTGGACAGCCAAACCCAAACCCTGGAGGAAGCTCATGACGCTGTAATCCGGCTTGGCACTGCCCTAGGAGACGCAAAGAAGGAATTTGAAGCCTCCAAAAAGTCCTATGCCGAATCTGGGCAGGCTATGGCAAACACCACGCCGGAGATCGAGCAGCTGAAAGTTCAGTACGATGCCGCAATGGCAAAGTACCAGGAATTTTATCAGGCCCAGCAGGAAGCAGCGGCAGCAGCGGCAGAGCCAGCAAATGTAATGCAGGCGGCTACCGAGCAATACACTACCGCCGCTACTGCCCTGCTGGAACAGTACCAGGCTACCTATGAGGCCACGCTATCCAATGTGGAGGGCTGGTTTGGGCCGTTTGACCAGGCAGGGACAAAAGTAACCACAACTTTTGACCAAATCAAGGCCAATATGCAGTCCCAAATCGATTTCAACACCCAGTATGCGGACAATCTGCAATATCTGGCGGATAATGGGCTGGGTAGTCTTGGCGACGCTCTGCAAGCCTATGGCGCAGATGGTTCTGCCTATGCGGCGGCTATTGTAGAGCAGTTGAAAGCGGTAGGCGGAGCAACCACAGAAGAGGGTCAAGGGATTCTAAACGACCTTTTAGGCCTGCAAGACGGCGTAAAAGAATCCCAAAGCGCCGTTGCGGAGAACTTTACCGACATGGACGGCCAGTTTTCCGAGAAGATGCGGATCATATCGGAGCAGTACGCCAAAACCATCCAAGGGCTGGACAAGTCCGGAGAGGCAATGGAGGCCGCTAATTCTACGATTTCGTCTTTTGTGCAGGGTCTGGACCAAAGCAAGGGCGGGATCATGGATACCATGGGAGATATCGGAGCCAAAATGACCGAAGCCCTGCAAGCTGCAATAGGTGATGTACATACTACTGTTACCGCCGAACTGGTTATGACCGGCGGCGGAGGCCGTGCCATCGGCCTGGACTACGTCCCCTACAACGGTATGCCCGCCATCCTCCACCGGGGTGAGGCCATCCTGAACGCTCCTGAGGCGGAAGACTGGCGCAGAGGCAGAAGCCGTGGCAACAGCCAGGGGATCACCATTGTGCAGAATATCCAGTCCGTGCCACAGACCCCTATCCAGCTGGCGGCGGCGACACAGGCCATGTTTGAGCAAGCGAGGTGGGCACTGTAATGGCACTCAACAATCTTTTAAAAACATTTGTTTATAAAAATGATGACGGCGAAGCCATTACCCTCACCTATGATGGGGGCTACCTCATCAGCAAGCCTGTGGGCATCGATACCGTAAGCGTTACCATCAGCGAGGCTCAGGGCATCGGGCAGACCGGGACTACCATCCGGTCTGCCAATGTGGACAGCCGCCCGGTGACCATTTCCGGCATTATCGTTGGAGACAGCCAGCCAGAGAAAAAGGAGCGGCTTATGGAGGTTGTCCGGCCTGACCTGGGCGGGAAGCTCTTTTGTGATGACTACTACCTGGAAGTCCACCCTACCGACACACCAACCATCGAAGCCAAGCCCCGGCAGGCGAAATTCCAGTTTTCGCTCCTGGCTCCATATCCATACTGGATGAAGGGGGAGAATGCCTATGCCGCACTGAGCGGCGTAGAGAATCGGTTTAAGTTCCCTTGGAATATCAGCAGGCCTTACCGGTTTGGCGAGGTGGTTACACGGCAGTTTATCACCATTCACAATTCCGGGCAGCTGGAAGTTCCGTTTACGGTTACCTTCACGGCCCTGGATGCTGTCACTAACCCGAAAATTATCGATGCCAAGACCAACAACTACCTGTTGGTGAAAAAGAGCATGGTAGCTGGTGAGCGGCTTGTGGTGGAAATCACCCACGACCAGGTATACGTCACATCCTCTGTGGACGGAGAGTGCCGTGGCGCTTTGGACATCAAATCCAAGTTCTACCGGCTGAGAGTTGGCGACAACGTCATCAAACCGGAAGCGGACAGCGGGAAAAATAATCTGAGCGTATCTATCGACTACGCCATTGAGAAAACGGGAGTTGTGCTATGAGCCTGGAAATATATCCTGCGGACCTATCCACCAGATATGGCCTGAATGCCGCTACCGCTATCACCATGAGCGAGAACTATAACGATGTGGGTAAAATCTCCATCGTTGTTGCGCTGGACGACTACGCTATTACCGCCTTAAAGCCCGGAAATATCGTGTATAACACGGACCGGGGGACCACATATATCCTGGTAAACGTAAAGAGCGACACCACAAAGCGGCTAATAACCGCCAACGGATACACCGCCGATTGGCTTTTGAACAAGCGGGTTGTGGCGGAAAAGAGACAAATCGTCACCATTGAGGCCGACACATACGACCTGATCACCCGGAATCTCCGGGGCCTGAGCCGCATCGACTTAGCCCCGGTGAAAGGGTTGACGGAGACCTTCCAGAAGGACGACCCGGAGACCGAGGACGAAGACGAAAGCGTTATCAACGGCGGCCAGCTGTTGGACCGGGTGACGGAGGTACTTTCCTACGGAAAACTTGGGCGGCGGATGCTTTGGGACGCTGAAAAGCTGCGGTGGACCTTTGAGATATTCAAGGGCGTAGACCGCACCAAAGATATTTATCCCGTTGCTTTTGTGGAGGAGCAAGGCACCTGCACGGATCTGATTATCAATGAGGACGATTCGACCTTTAAAAACTACGCCTGGATCGAGTACAAGCACAACGACATTACCTACAAAACCCAGGTTGGCACTGCCGAAGGTGATGACCGGCGGGAAGTGTGGATCGGCACATCTGTGATTGCGGAGCAGAATGAACCGAGAAAAGCCGTTATGAAGCGGGCCGAGGAACAGGCGGCGTTGGCCCTGGGCAAGTATCTGAAACGGACCAGCTTCACGGTGACCATTGACCCGAAGGAATTTGGTGTGCGGTACGACATCGGCGACACGGTTTCCTGCGTATCTAACCGGTTTGGCGTATCCTTCCAGGCCCAGGTGACTGGATACTCCTATAACCTGGACAGCAACGGCGAAACAAACAGCATTGTGCTGGGTGAGCCGACTTTGACGGCGATTGACGAGGTGATTTTGAGAAATGGAAATTAAGAGTTTCCCAAACAACAAAGATGAATACCAAGGTGCGCAGGACGTGATGCACTGGCTGCATGGGCGTACTTCCGGCGTGTTTGGGGCGGAGAATAATGCCGCTGTGAAGTCCGCCGGGGGCATGGTTGTAAGCGTCACCGACGGCGTGGGCTGGATCACCAATGCGGATGGCGACGGCGTGGTTTGGTGGAACAGCACCCAGAAGGATAGCGGGAACCCCATGAAGCTGACCCTGTCCCCCGCTGATGCCGCTCTGGACCGGATAGACCGGATCGTCGTAGAGTGGAAAACCACCGGATATGCCGACCTGCCGGAAATCAAGGTGCTTGCGGGTACAGCCGCCATTACCGCCGTCCCCCCTGCCCTGATCAACAGCGACGCTTTGCGGCAGCTGAGTTTGGCAAGGGTTAGCATCAAGGCAGGCGCTACCAGCATCACCGCCGCTGATATCACAGACGAGCGGCTGAATCCCTCCGTCTGCGGCCTGGTGACGGAGCAGGTGAAGATTGACACCAGCGTGATGCAGAAGCAGTTTGAAGGGCTGCTATCCTCCATCCAGCAGCAGTTGGAGGACCTGCAAGGGGGTACCGCCGTTGAGTTGAAAAAGCTGCTGTTTAAAAACACCACCGTACCCGCATCCGCATTTTTGGAAAACAGCACCTACGAGGCAGAAGGTTTCCCCTACCGGGCCGCCGTGGCCCTGGAAGGAGTGAACGCCGCAATGGTGCCTGAGGTGGTGTACAGCGTAAAGGCCGCCGCAAATACAGACTTTGCGCCTGTGGCGGAGAGCTACAACGGAGGTATCTACATCTATGCCGGGTCACAGCCGGAGGAAGCTGTGGATATCCCGACGATCATCTGCTGGAAGGGGTGATAAAAATGATCGGACCGACAAACGCCCGTGGCGGCGGTGGGCTAAATCTGAAAGTTGTAGGCGGCACTACACAGCCCACGAACCCACGGGAAAACACCATATGGGTAAACACTATCACAGCCATTACCGGCTACGTACTCAGCCCCACACAGCCTGAGATCGGTACAGAGGGCCTGGTGTGGCTCAAAACGGCGGATACCGGCGTTGAAATCAACGTGGGCCGGAAAAATGCGGTGCTGCTGCATTTGGCGGATGCAAAGCTGTATACCGGCGGAGCCTGGGCTAATATCGATGGCTGGGTGTACGCCGGGGCGATTTGGACGCAGTTTGCGTGGAACCGGCTCTACCTGTTTAAAGACGGCGTGGATAATACCGAGCTGACGGGTGGGTGGACAGGAAGCGGCTGGAGCAGATCGGGCTATTCAATCGGTACGGTTACCAACGATGGAACAAAATTGGTATTTGGCAAAAAAAGTGGTAATGGTTATCAAGTTGGCGGGACAGCTAAACAAGTCGACCTTAATGGATTTAAAACTATGACAGCAATTGTAACAGCAGCGAATACAAGCGGAGACTCAGAATTTTGCATATCAAAGTCAAAAACAGTTGATAAGTCAAAGTGGGTTGCTGGTATTTCAAAGACCGATTTTAACGAAGAAAATGCTGCTATATCTTTTAGCTTGGCTAATCCTGGTGCTTGTTATATAGGCTTTGGCCGTATTTCGAGTGTCAAGGAGGTGTACATAGAGTGATTATCTACATCAATACCGACTACAAATGCCACACCTCACCCGGCCCCGGCCTGACCGCCGTGGAAACTGACGCATTCACCTGCAAGTGCACCGCCTACATTGAGGGCTACCGCTTTGTCCCTGACGGCTCTACCTGGGTGCGCTCTGATGGCGCAATTTTCCAGGGCGAAATGGTTGCCCCCTGGAAGCCCTGGGAGGAACTAGATGCAGCGCAACGGGAGTATGAGCGGGAACAGTATGCAGCCGTGACCGCACAGAACGCCGAGTACGAAGCTGCTCTGTCCGAGATTGAAACTGCGTTGGGGGTGACGTGATGACCATCGAGGAACGAAAGCAGAGGATCCTTGCGAAAATCGCAGAGATGAAAGCCGAGGGCGCAGATATGCAGAATGCGTTGACCATTTTGGAGGTGACACCGGATGCAGAAGTGGAGTAATGGAGCCAAAAAGCGGCTTGTGGAAATCCGTGCCGCCGAGGACGAGGAGCAGGATATGAGGACCATTGCGGCGAGTATTGCCAAGCTTCCGCCCGGCCAGCTAAAAAAAGTCCTCACAGAGGATATCATTGCCATTTTGGCGAAGTATGGGGTGGTGATTGGATGACAACCGCAAATCGTGTCGTCCCTGACCGGTATGGCGTGATCAATATCGGAAAATTGAAAGAAAACCTGGTGACCGAGGTGAGTCTACCCGCCCCGGGGTTTGCTGGCGGTAGTTACGCCGTGCTGCTGAAGCGGCCTAAGGAGGAGCAGCCATACCCCGTATCCGTTCGGCACGATGGTGGCAACCTGGTGTGGACGGTGCAAACCGCTGATACGGCCATTGCCGGCATGGGAAAACTGGAATGCCGGTGGTATGGCGACAACGGCGAGGTAGCCAAGAGCCAAATCTACACAGTGCGCATTACTGACGGTCTACCGGACCCCAAAGAGGCCCCGGAGGCCTGGGCGGGATTTTTGCAGCAGGTAAACCGGGATGCTGGCCGGGCGGAAAGCGCCGCTGATAATGCCGCCAATACCCTGAAAAAGCTGGAAGATGGAATCGCCTCCGGGGATTTCCGGGGCGAGAAAGGCGAACAGGGAGAAAAGGGAGACCCCGGCCCCCAAGGGCCGCAGGGTGAACCTGGCCCTGCCGGCGACACCACCGCCGCCGCCGCTGCGGCAGCAGCAGCAAAGCAAGCCGCCCAGGAAGCCCAGAAAGCGGCGGACGCTTCCGCTGGTTCGGCGGCTCAAGCGGCGGAATCTGTCGGCGGGCTGGCGGATGATCTGGAGGCAACCCAGAAAGATATTGCCAAAATGAAACGGGCTATCCAATTCCAAGCCGAGCTCAACAAGGGCCAGACTTGGGATTTTGAGACAGATAGCCAGGAGACCTACCAGAGGCAGGTGCCCAGCGGTGCCAAGGCCGGGGCGGTGATGGAGTGGGGCGGGAAGACGGTGGCGTGGAATCAGCTGTGCCAAAACGCAGAACTGACAAACCTTGACGGATTTGTCGCAGCCGATTTTTCCGTAATAACCGTAGCCGACGGGATAATTACAGCAAATTGTAAAGGAGCTAACCCTGGTGTTAAATCAAGTGATGATAATTGTTTTGCTACAATTAACCACTACTATTACATCGCAACAACTGCAAAAATCGAAGCCGGTACTAGATATTATGCACCATACTGTAATTCGAGTGTTTTTAATGTTGATCCACGTGCAACCGGAACGGGCGCTTTTGTGCGATCTAGCGTAATAGCAAAGGCAATTAACTCCGGGCCAGCCAAGATTGGCAGCCGAATTGCAACAACTGATAGTGGATACTATGAAGGTGTTCTCCAGATGAAACAACCTGTTTTCATCGACCTCACCCTCCTTTTTGGCCCCGGCAACGAGCCAACGGACACCAGCGACCCCCGCATTGCCCAGATCGAGGCGTATGCGGCGGCCCACCCGGAATATAACGCCGGGGAGCTGGTGAGTGCGCTGGTGGATGAGGTGCTGGTGCGGGGGCGGAATCTGATTGATGATACAGCCCCGGACAACATCATTAATTATAATGATCGCATCACCTATGCGTATGACAACGGTGTCCACAAATTCAGCGGCAATCAGTCAGCACAGCAGATCGACACATTTTTTGGGCCGCTGTACTCTGTGCGTGTGGAAGCAGGAAAAATATACCGCTTGTCCTTTGATGTGCTGGCGAAAAATACTGCAACTCATATCTATATATCAAAGTCATTAGGAACCAATAGCTTTTACTTGGAGCAAGCTGACGGTAGCATAATCGTAATAAGCGAAACCAAAGTTGTCTTTGGGAACAGCGGCGCATGGAATCGGGTGACCTGTACTTTTGCCGCTACGTTGACGGGCAATGCAACCTTGCACATGACGATAGATGTCCCGGATTTGTATGGCGTGGGGTCTGCTTGCTGGTACAAAAACATCCAGTTTACGGCTGCGGATATCACGGCATACGCCCCGTACCATGACCCTGCGCTGTATGTCATCCCCGCCGCCGTCCGCAACCTCCCCGGCTACGGCTGGAGCGCCGGAAGCGTGGCCAACACGGTGGAGAGCACCGATAACGGCTGGCAGTATGTGCAGCGGGTGGGGAGATGGGTATATGACGGCACGTCAGAAATAAGCGCGGACAACAACTACGGCGAAACGAACCATGCTTATAACTATGTGTATGATTTGGCCACTATGAATCTTTCCAAAAACTCTGCGATAAGCACTGTGGGGCCATCTCATGCCTCTACTGCGGATGCCTTTGCTACCGGTGGTGTGTTCATTTCGTCGGTTATTTCGATTTATATTCCCAATCAGGCAACTGATGGGAATACGATGAGAGAGTTTTTGGACAAGTGCAAAGCCTATCTGACGGCCCATCCCGTCACGGTATACTACGAGTTAGCCACCCCCATCACCACCGACATCACCGACCTGATGGGCGACTCCCTGGCCCCCTTTGCTGTGGAGGCTGGCGGCAGCATCACCCTCCACCACCCCAAGGCGGATGAGGGCTTTGCTATCGATGTACCAGCAAAAATCCAGTACATTACCAAGTTGAGCGAGGTGAGCGCCAATGGATAACACCAAAACCGCCCTCCTGGGCCTGGTTGGGGCCACGGAGGAGGAGACCCAGCCCAGCCCCACCCCTACCGGGGAACGGCTCAAGGAATTGGAGAGCCAGAACCAGATGCTCATGGAGTGTCTGCTGGAGATGTCGGAGACAGTTTATGCGTAAGCTGCTGTTTTCATTACTTTTTGGGAAAGGAGGAGAAACAATGATGGCTATGTTGTGGGCACAGCAGATCATGCTGGGAAAGAAAACTTACGCACAGGTCCCTCGGCTGCTGAAAGAGAAGGTTAAGGAACTCCTGATCGATTCCGGCTGTGAGGAGCTGGTGCAGGAGTAACCCAAAGCGCCCTGCCCCCGAAAGGGGGTGGGGGACAATTGGAGGTGAGAAAAATTGACTATTAAACAAATCCAGTGCCTTTTGGAATACCTGGGCTACGATCCAGGCCCCATTGACGGAGCCAACGGCCCCAACACAGAGGACGCTGTGAGGGCGTTCCAGGCGGCGGAAGGGCTGACGGTGGACGGCATCCCTGGCCCTCTTACCCAGGCCAAACTCCTGGACGCTGTGGCCGCCGGGCGGGTGTATAAGCCCCAGGAGACCGCCAGTAAGCCCCCCGGCAAGACTGGCACGTTTTGGGACGAGATCGAGTTTTTCACCCGGGAGGAATTCCGGTGCAAGTGCGGCGGGAGATACTGCAACGGTTTCCCGGCGGAAATGTCCGAGGACACGGTACGCTGTGCCGATGAGATTCGTCGGCGGGCCGGTGTGCCCCTGCGGGTAAACTCAGGGCTACGCTGTGACCGCTGGAACGCTATCCAGGGCGGTGTGAAAAACTCCAACCATCTCACCGGACATGCTGTGGACCTGAGCGGCAATATCTCCCCGGCGAAACTCTACGCCATTGCCCAGGAGGTTCACGCAGAAAAAATCCCCGGACGGGGCGGCCTGGGGCTCTACGACTGGGGAATCCATGAGGATGATGGAGTATACAGCCGGTGGAACGGCTGAGAAACAGGAGGACAATCATTTGAGCGAATGGATTAAAACCGCTATCACCATTCTGCTGGCGTTCGTGGGTTCGGCGGGCTTCTGGGGATTCTTGGAGGCCCGCCGGAAGAAAAACGACGCGAACACCCGGCTGCTGGTGGGAATGGCCCACGACCGTATCGTGTTTTTGGGCATGAAATACGTAGAGCGTGGATACATCACCAAAGATGAATATGAAAACCTCAACGACTACTTATATGAACCATACGCCGCTGCTGGCGGAAATGGCTCTGCAAAGAGAGTTATGGAGGAAGTACGCAAATTACCGTTGCATAATTAAGGAGGAAAACAAAATGATTAACTGGACTGTACGATTCAAAAACAAAAACTTCTGGCTGGCGGTTATCCCCGCTGTGCTGCTGCTGATCCAGGCCGTGGCCGCCGTGTTCGGATTCACCCTGGACCTGGGCGACATTGGCAATAAACTGATTGCCGTGGTAAACGCCGCTTTTGGCGTGCTGGTTGTCCTGGGCGTGGTGAATGATCCCACCACCGCCGGAATGTCTGACAGCAAGCAGGCAAGAACTTACATTTCTCCCAAGGAGGACTGATGTGGTAAGTGGATAAAATCCCGTGGAATCGGGTCATTTTGGATGAGTTCTGTTCTTTGGCAATATTGACGCCATTAGAAGAAAACATCATCCGTACCCGGGCCGCCGGATGGAGCCGTGTACAGCAGTGCCACGCTTACGGTATGTCCCTTGCCACGTTGGATAGGCACATCAGGAAGCTGCGCAAGCAATACGAGACGGTGCAGGAGTACAGCTATGTACTCCCCCACAATATCGACTTCTGACAGTTTTTTGACAACTATATGATTGCAAATCGGTAGGAAAACGATAGTTTTTCTACCGATTTTTTTGTTATTCTATGGGCAGAAAGGGGCGGTGCCTATGGGAGCATACAGGCCATATAATCCAAACCCACGGGCTGCCAAAGTGGGAGATTGTGCTGTCCGGGCCGTAGCCAAGGCGTTGGGAATTGACTGGTATCAATCCTACATTGAGTTAGTCAACGAGGGCTTGGAGCAGTGTGATCTTCCCAGCGCAAACAATGTGTGGGGCGCTGTCCTCCGGCGGCACGGATTCCGGCGGGCGGCGATCCCAGAAGAATGCCCGGACTGCTACACCGTGGGTGACTTTATCCGAGAACACCCGGCGGGGACCTACATTGTGGCCCTGAAAAACCACGTTGTGACCGTGGAGGACGGCGTATTATACGACACCTGGAACTCTATGGACGAAAACCCAATCTATTTTTGGAGGCGTGAATAATGGCATATCCATATCCTTACAGCGCACCCTACGGGGCGCAGAGCTATTTCCAGGGGGCACCAGGCGGCTATAGCCAACCAATGCAGATGCCGATACAGCAACCTACAGCACCAGTACAAGCCGCTCAGGCGACCCAGGACGACCGCATCTGGGTATCGTCTGAGTCTGCGGCTGAGTCATTCCTTGTGGCCGCAAATGGCTTTGTACGTCTCTGGGACAGCAACAAGCCTGTATTTTACGAAAAACGGGCCGACATGAACGGGCGGCCCATGCCGCTGGTGGCCTATGAGTACAAAATCCGAGACACAAGTGCAGGGCAGGAAGCGGTTAGCGCAGGATTTGAGCAGCGGCTTTCTGCGGTAGAAGAAAAGCTCAAAAAAATGATGGAGGGACAGAACAATGATGCCTAACCCTATGCAGATGATCTCCCAATTCCCGCAGTTTATGCAGCAAATGCGAGGCCAAGACCCCCAGCAATTGCTTAACCAGCTGGTGCAGAGTGGCCGGGTGAATCAGCAGCAGCTCAATCAGGCCCAGCAGATGGCCCAACAGATGCAGGGACAGTTTGACCAGTTCCGTGGGATGTTTGGTTTTGGTAACAGGCGGTAAACCGCTGTTATAAATATTTTTTATAGGAGGAAAACAAAATGGCAATTTCCAATGAAATGGGCCCTGCTGATGTCCGGGCGTGCACCGAAGGTGCAAACGGCTATGGCAACGGCATGGGCTGGGGCGGTGAATGGTTCGTCTGGATCGTTCTCTTCGCTGTCCTGTTCGGCTGGGGCGGCAATGGCTGGGGCGGTGGCTTTGGTGGCCGTGGTGCTGGCGCTGTAGACGGATACGTGCTGGCTTCCGACTTTTCCAACATTGAGCGGAAAATCGACGGCGTGAACAACGGCATTTGCGACGGCTTTTACGCCATGAATACCGGGATGCTCAACGGGTTTGCTGGCGTGAACCAGAATATCAGCAACGGTTTCCAGGCGGCAGAGCTGTCCCGGTGCAACCAGCAGGCGGCGTTGATGCAGCAGCTTTTCCAGATGCAGATGGCACAGCAGCAGTGCTGCTGCGAAAACCGCGCCGCTATCCAGGGCGTGAACTACAATCTGGCTACCCAGAGTTGTGACACCCGGAATACCATCCAGAACACCACCCGTGACATCATCGACGCTATGAACTGCGGTTTCCGCAGCATCGACCAGCGTCTGACGGCTCAGGAACTGGCGGCAAAAGACCAGAAAATCGCTGACCAGAATCAGCAGCTTTTCATGGCACAGTTGGCTGCAAGCCAGAACGCCCAGAACCTTACCATTAAGGGTTACGTCGAGAACCAGTTCGCCTATTACAATCCCCCTGCAAGACCGGCTTATGTCGTTCCGAATCCCAACTGTTGCGGTAACGGCTACGGCTGCGGCGCTGCGGCATAAGGAGGCACAAAATGGACATGATGGAAATTAAGTCCAATCTGATTGACCATATCGGGAAAATCGATCTGGACAAGCTGACCATCACGGAACTGCGGGATTATTGCGCACTGGTGAAAGACGCTGATGGACTTGTAAAGTCCTACAGCTGGGACACCATGGCATCCGCACTGCACAATATGTGCTGTGGTTTCGGACATCCCGCACCGGTGAAGGAGGGTTAAACGATGGCGGTTGAACTTACTGCGAACGCTGCCCAGACCGTAGCGGCAGGGCAGAATGTGCTTTTTACCGAGACACCGGTCAAATGCAGCCGGGGGTATGTTGTTCACCGTGCAGGGGCTGGGCTGGTAACCTTGCGGGGTATCTGCAACGGTTGCGCAAGTATTGCCCGGTATCGGGTGCTGTTTGTCGGTAATATTTCCGTTCCCACCGGCGGAACTGCCGGTGCTATCAGCGTAGCCCTGTCCATCGGCGGGGAAGGTGTGCCGCAGACAACGGCAACGGTTACCCCTGCCGCCGTTGGGGATGCCTTTAACGTAGCAACGTCTGCGTTTATCGACGTCCCCCGGGGCTGCTGCGCAAATGTGGCTGTGCGGAACATATCCGATCAGGCTATCAGCGTAGCAAATGCAAACCTGATAATCGAACGTGTGGCGTGACAGGAGGTGGAGAACGATGAAACACTTTGACGAACTGCGGGATACCCTGTGCCGGGAGCTTGACGAAATCGCCGAAAAGGGCGAGCTGTCCGCCGGTGATCTGGCTACCGTGGATACCCTTGCACATACCATCAAAAATCTTGACAAAATTATGATGGTAGAACGTGGCGGGTACAGTTCCGCCGGTGACTGGTACGCTATGGGCAACTATGGCAGGGACGGATACCGGGGAGAATACCGGGACGGCACCAGCTACCGGGGCCGCAAGCGGGACAGCATGGGACGCTACAGCCGCACGGATGCCCGGGAGGACATGGCTGAAAAGCTGCGCCGCATGATGGATGAAGCACCGGACACCCGGACACGGGAAGCACTGGAAAAAGCGGCCCGAATCATGGAGGAATAACAATGTTAACGGAACGGGACTTGCTGGAAACAATTGAAGAATGCAGAATGGTAAAGCGGCCTACGGCGTCCACCTGCCAACTGATGGCATCTTGCTATACCATCCTTGATCATTTGTTCCCGGAAAGCTCCCGTTCCGCTGATATTGCCCCTGTGCAGCTGTATTCCATGGCCTCCGAGCCTGTGGAAACAGGCGGAAGTGAATTTGTTCAGGCTGCCCGTGCGGCGGGAATGACCCGGCTGCTGGACGTGATGGATGAACACATGGACTGCATCCGAGCTTTGTACCCGAAAGAATACGAAACAATCATGAGGCGGCTTGAATAATGGCGATAAATAAAAAAGTCCGGAGACAAAAAAATCTCCGGATTTTTTCATTTTGCCCCTTGACATTTAGCCCAATGGGTGGTATACTATAGTCATAAAGGGAAAACAAAACAACATCCAACGCCAAAAGGCAGAAAGGAAAATAACCATGAAAATGACTACCGAAAAAGCTGTTGAACTTGCTACCGCAAACCTCTACGGAAACATTTACATCCACGCCGGAACTGAGCGCCGGGTCTCCACTAAGCGGTGGGAAAAGGACGGCGCAATCCGGACTTACATCTCCATCTATTGCTACACCGCCAATGGCCGCTATAAGGGAGCTTACAAGTGCGGATACGTGGATGAGGTTATTGGCCAATATGTGGTTACCCGCTATGATGACATCGACCTGACCACCGGGGAAGAGCCTAGAGTTTAACAAAAACGCTGACCTATCGGCAGAACGGGGAGAGGGGAAGCTCCATGAAAACCATTAAAATCTTTGAAAACTACGGTTGCCTTGCCGCTGAAAAGCGCAGCATCTACACCGCAGAGAACCCCGCCGCTACTGCAACGGCTTGGGATGAAATGACTGTCGCCGTCCCGGATGGCTGGGACGCTTGGGAAAACAATTCTGGCGAAACCATGGTTACCGCCCCTTGGGGCATGGACTACTCCGTCAATCAGGTTTTGCGGGGTGACAAAGGCCCGATGTTCATCGGAACGGACGAATACGGGAACGAACATGGTGTGACGCTACAGATCGTTTAAATACACAACTAATTGGAAGGTGATACGATAATGGATGCAACCTTTCTCGCTGTCTCCCGGCTCTGGGAACAGGGCGAATCCCGGAAAACGATTTCTCGAAGCTTGAACCTGAGCGAGGGGAAAGTTCGCAAGATTTTGGTAACGCTGGGGGCCTACGAATCTGATATTACCCGGATGTTCCGTTCCGGAATGGCCCCAGACATTATTGCCCAGCGCACAGGGAAAAGCTTGCAGGCAATCAATACGCACATCCCATACGATAAAGGGATGTACGGCGCCCAATATCCCACAAAGAACGCATTGAAAATCCGTAAAACAAGAGAGAAGCAAAAAGGAGAAAATAAAAATGACTGATATACAATTTATCAAGTGTGCCCGGGAGTGCGCCGCTTACACCGACCCGGACGCCTACGTGTCCGACCTGTCCCTGTCCGATATCTGGGGCGATTCCCCGGATGCGGAGGTTCCCGCTTCCCGTGTCGCCGACCTCCGGGCCATCTGGGACGCCGTCCACCGCCCTGTGCGGGACATTGCTTCTTCTGCCGGACTGTCCCAGCGGAAGCTTGCCGAACGCTTCTTGATCCCATACCGCACCATGGAAAACTGGTGCGTTGGAATCCGCGAATGCCCATTGTATACCCGGCTGATGATGCAGCGCATTCTGAGCCTGCTGCCGGAAATCCGGTAACAAAAACCAAGTTATTTTTTCCCCACTTTTTTCCCCAATGGGAAAATGAAAGCTTGCTACAACATCGTAGAATATGGAAACATTCCGAAGGAATACAACGATTTGATACTATATGGACGGAATATGTAAAAATTACGTCCCGTCACATAGCTTAAAAAGAAACTCTCTGGAATATTCGATGTTCCAGAGAGTTTTAATGTTTTGCATGTAT